>OEKQ01000009.1_pt1 | contig 15681 bp, 13 predicted proteins | sample 1503141 | NCBI WGS metagenome assembly OEKQ01 (sample SAMEA104379568, study PRJEB20068) | metagenome | isolation source: 1998
AGCGCGGCCTCCCGGGGAGTCATTCGTGCCTTGCACTCGCGGCGGTGTATCTCACGGATGCCCCTTCCCCTACGCCGGGATCTCGCGGATGGACGTGTACGTCGTGCGGATCGAGCCGTCGCAGCAGGTCGATACGTCGGCCGCACCGGCCGCCTGGGTCACGGTCGCGAACGCCCGATCACGCCTTCAATCTGCTCTATTTTCAAAACGGCACCACTGCCCTGGCTGGGCGAGGGGGGCGTGATCCGCCAGCCCGCGGCTCCGACCAGCCGGGATGAGGCTTTCCCCCGGCGTGGGGACGGAGTAGCGCAAGCGGCGGCGGCGGGCATATTGGGCCCCCTCGTCTACCGGCGCCTGCACCGGAGCGCTTAGGAAGCTGCCATGGCCTTCGGTTCGTGACAGACGGCGCCCGAGGAGCTGCCTATTGTTGAGAGTCCCCCGGTTGCCGGGAGCATCCTCCGCTCACCCCGAGCGCCCTACATGCGCGCACCTCGTGTTCTGTCCGCAGCCGTCGCCTCCGTCCTGGCGCTGTCGCCGCCAGCGCTGGGACAGCGACCTGCCGCACTGCCCGACAGCGCCGGCCACCGAGTCGATTCGGTCGTGGTCGCATTCATGGCGGCGCACCATGTCCCCGGTCTGTCCCTCGCGATCGGCCTCGATCAACGTCTGATCTGGTCGAAGGGGTACGGACTCGCCGATTTGGAGAACTTCGTCCCGGTCACCACCTCCTCGGCGTTCCGGACCGGATCGATCGGGAAGCCGATGACCGCCACCGCGGTCATGCAGCTCTGGCAGGAAGGCAAGCTGGATCTGGACGCGCCGGTGCAAACGTACTGCCGAGCCTTTCCGCGCAAGCGTTGGCCGGTAACCGCCCGTCAGCTGCTTGCGCACCGAAGCGGCATCCGGGACAAGACGCCGGAGGAAGAGGCCAACTACCGGCACTTCGACAGCATCGAGACCGCGCTCACGATCTTCGCGAACGACTCCCTGCTCTTCGAGCCGGGCACCGCGTTCCGCTACACCTCGTACGGGTACGATGTCCTCGGCTGCGTGATCGAGGGTGCGTCGGGGATGTCGTATCTCGACTACATGGCTCGCAGGGTCTTCACGCGGGCCCGCATGCGACACACCCAACTGGATGATGCCCAGGAAGTCATTCCGCACCGGGTGAGCGGCTACGTGCTGGACGAGAGTGGCAAGCTACGGAACTCCATTCACGACGACATGAGCAATCGCATTCCGGCCGGCGGGTTCGTCTCCACGCCGGAAGATCTGGTTCGCTTCGCCGATGCGGTGCTGGGCGGAAAGCTCGTGGCCGATAGCGCCCGGCGGCTCATGTGGCAGGTGCAGAAGGGGCCGGGGGACAAGACCACGGATGAGGGCTACGGTCTCGGGTGGGCGATCTCGGACTGGTACGGGGTCCAGGAGGTGTCCCACGGCGGAGGCACGCCCCAAGTCTGTGCCCTCCTGTATCTCCTCCCGTCCAAGGGATTCGTCGTGGCGTTCATGATGAATCTGGAGGCGGTGGCCGATCGAGGCGACCTGGCCGGCGATCTCGCGAAGGTGGTTCTCGGGCCCAGAGCGCCGCACCGCTGATGGCCGCTGGCGACCGATCTATCTCTCGCACCCAAGAGTATCGACTTGGAACGGCCGCCTTGCTCTGGTGGCCGCCTTCGCTTGCACCCGCTTGGCCAGCTTGACCTCGCGTGCGTGGCGTGGCAACATTTTGCGCCGCGCCTGATGCGGTGATACCCACTGTCACGTCGGTGCCGTAGCGTCCTTCCAGAGGGGGAAGCTTTCTATGGGAGCCAAATTCGGTGCGGCCGTGCTGTCGGCAGCAGTCGTCCTCGCTGCTTGCCAGGAGCCGTCGGCCCCGCCCACGTCGAGTCACCAGGCGGCGGAGTTCGCCACAAAGCAAACAGCGACGGGCCTCGGGCCGGCCGAGCGCGCAGCCCTGCTCGCAGACCGGGTGAATGCCACGCTAGCGGCCAAGGGCGTCCGCATGCGCCTGGGTGGCGCGACTTTCTTTACGGTCGGCAAAGGCGTGCCGGCGTTCCGGAGGCTCCGATTCGGTGCCCGGTGGCAGAAGCGCAGCCTCACCTACATCCTGGACGACGCCCATTACACGACTGACGTTCCGGCAGCAGACGTCGATGCCGCGCTGGTCGCGGCGCAGGCGAGCTGGGGCACGGTGCAGAACGCGGGCATCAGCACCACCCGGGTGCCGAAGCCGGCTGGGAAGAACATGGAGCTTCTCGACCAGATCATCCTCGACCCCAACGGCGTGTGTATCGCGGACCCCAATTTCGAGGGACCCTTTGCTGACATCGTGACCTACGGGTGGATCGATCCCGCATACTTCGCGACCTGCCTTGGCAGCGACCAGATCATCGGGGTCACCTGGATCTTCTTTGACCCAAGCGACGCGAACCACGACAACTTCGCCGATCTGGTGTACATCGAGCAGTACTTCAACCCAGCCTTCAAATACACCACGACAGACGCCGTATACCTCGACTTCGCCGCGCCAATCGACATTCAATCGGTTCTCGTGCACGAAGACGGGCACGCGCTCGGGCTGGATCACACCGGCGGGCCGAACCCGAACCAGCCGTTCACGGTCAAACCCAACGGCCGCGTGTTCAGCCCGGAAGCCATCATGAACCCGTTCTACCTGGGCGGGGAGAAGCGCTCGCTGTTCCCGCTGGACATGGCCGCGCTCCGCAGCCTCTACGCACGATCCAACGAATAGCGACGGCGAACGGCCCGCCCCCGGCGGGCCGTCGCCGCTTTCGGGCCCTTTTGCGCCCGCCCTGGCTGGCTCCGTTCTTCGGTCCCCTCGTCCGGCTACTGTCGCTCGTGCTCATCAATGCCGTAGCTCACGCGCAGCAGCCACCAGCAGGAAAACGGGCCCCGATGCCCGGGGCCCATCTGCCGCACAACATTGTCTCTTGCTGTGAGTTGCACTAGAGAGCGGGAGACGGGGTTCGAACCCGCGACATTCAGCTTGGGAAGCTGACGCTCTACCAACTGAGCTACTCCCGCGGGTGCCGCGGCTGCAATATCCTAGCGTCGAGGCCCGCTGTAAAGTGTCACCCGCGAGCCGCGGAAGCCCACCCGGCCCGAGTCTTGCCATCCCACGGCCCGCCCGGAGTTCACGCCGGTTTCTCACACCCCACGAGCCATGGCCGACGCTGACGCCCCCGATCACTACGAGGTCCTCCAGCTCTCGCCCCGGGCCGACCAGGGGACCATCCAGCGCGTCTTCCGGCATCTCGCCAAGCGCTTCCACCCCGACAACCAGGAGAGCGGCGACGCCGAGCGCTTCAAGCAGGTCATGGACGCGTTCGAGGTGCTCTCTGACCCCGGGCGGCGCGCCAAGTATGACGCCCGGTATGAGGACCTGCGGGAGACCCGCTGGCGCATCTTCGATCAGGAGACCGCGGGGAGCGACATGGCTGGCGATCGCCGGCTGCGTGACGCGATGCTCTCCGTCCTCTACACCGCCCGCCGCAACGACGCCGAACGGCCCGGCCTCGGCGTGCTCGAGCTCGAGCGGCTCCTCGGCTGTCCCGAGCAGCACATGACATTCCACCTGTGGTATCTCAAGGAGAACGGGTGGATCGAGCGGACGGACAGCGGCACGATCGCCTTGACGGCGACGGGGGTGGATCAGGTGCTCGAGCGCGGCGGCCCGATGCAGCCCGGGATGCTGCTCCTCGACCCGGGCGAGCGCAAGAGAGCCCGGAGCGCCGCGAACGGGTGAGCCGGACGCTCACGCATGCCGGAGCGGCGCCTTGAGGAAGCTCTTCACGTCCGGCTCGCTCATCTGCGGCTCGCCCGGCGCCACGTTGTCCAGCCGACCCGCCCGCATCCACCGGTCCAGCTGCCCGACCAGATCGAACAGGTGGTCGAACGAGTCCACGACGAACAGGAGCGGCTCGTACTTGTCGATCTCGAAGTACTGGTTGACCACCCACTCCATCTGGATGGGGTACCGCTGCACGCCGGGTGAGTCGATCGCGTGGGCCAGCTCCCCGTAGGAGCTCAAGAGCCCGCTGCCGTACGCCTTCAGCCCGCCCTCGCTCCGCATCAGGCCGAACTCCACGGTGAACCAGAAGAACCGCGCCATCCCCTTGAAGATGCTTGTCAGGCGCCTGACCCGTTCCTCCTCGTCCTTCACCCCCGCGACCAGCTCCGCCGCCGTGTGGGCGCAGTCGCCGAACCGCACCAGCGTCCGGCGAACGCCTTATCCGTGTGCATCGGCACGTGGCCGGCGATGTCGTGGAAGATGTCGGGCTCGGGGAGGTAGTCCAGGCGGCGAGCATCCCGGATGGTGATCGTGGTCGGGAACTCGCGATTGCGGAGGCAGTCGAAGAAGAGAAACGCCGGCACGTAGCCGCTCACCGCCTTGGCCTTGAAGCCGGTGAGCGGGCTCAGGAACCGGTTCACGTCGTCCAGCCGGGGCACGCGTTCCGGATCCAGGCAGAGGTTGTCGATGCCCGCGAGAAAATGCGGGTTGGCGTATTGCCGCCAGCGCGGCAGCATGCGGCCGTAGAGCCCGCGCCAGGCCTCGTGGTTGGCATCCGAGTACAGCTCGTACGGCTGGTGGATGTAGAGCTGGCCGTTCTTCGCCGCCTGGTCGACGAACGGGGCCTTCGTGGTCGTGAGGCCCCGATCCTCCACCGTCTCGCGCACCTCGATTCCCGCCATGCGAATCTCCTTGTCGCCGCCGGGGGTCAGGCCTTGAGCTTGTACCGCCAGCCCGAAATGCCGTTGGCCGTGGCCGTGACCGTCACGTCCTGCGTCGCGCCCGCGGCAAGCGCGGGCACGGTCACGTCCTGGGTGGCGACCACGCTCCCGTCCGCGCCCAGCAGCTCGAACGTCAGGTTGACCGGCGCGGCCTTGATCGGCTGATCCTTCGCGTCCCGCGCGTCCCGCCCGGTCGCCACCATCGCCACGGTGATGTCGGTCGGGCTGATCGTGATCTTCTTGGTCTCGAGCTTGGCGGCGAGCCCCCGGCGCCGGTTCACCAGCGCGACCTGCTTGTCCACCTGCTTGGTCTCGCGGTACCCCTGCTCCAGCAGCTGGATCGCGACCTCGTTCAGCGGCTCGAGCGCCACGAGCGGCGTGGCCGTCTCGACCAGCTTGGGCCCGTTCCTCACCTTGAAGTACGCGGTCGCCTGATTGAGCAGCGCATCGTGGTTGTAGGGCTGCTTGACGAACGCCTGGCCGAAGAAATCGGCCGCCTCGTCGAACTTGTTCGCGTTGAACGCCGCGACACCCTTCTCCACCAGGCTCGACGCGTCGCCCCCGGCCACCGAGCAGGGCGGCAAACTGTACTGCTTCTCCAGCGGCTGCGCCTTGTCCGACTGGTTCGCGCCGCAATACGCGGAGTGGAGGGCCATGCCGCCCTGCTTGTCGTCCGGGGCGAGCTTCCGATACTCCTCGAGCGTCGTGATCGCCTCGTTGTACCGCTTGGACCGCGCCAGCACGACGCCCAGGTTGAGCGTCGCGAACTTCTGCTCATCCCGGAAGGTCGAGTCCTTGGCCGAGATCTCGGCGGCCTGCTTGAAGTAGGCGATCGCGCTGTCGTTCTGCCCGCCGTTGGCGAAGATGACGCCCAGATTGGCGTACGCCGACGGGCTGCCACGGTAGATCGTGTTGGCCTGGCGGAACAGCAGACTGGCGGAGTCGGGCTTGCTCGCGTTGGCGAACGTCACCCCGTCGTTGACCAGCGGCGCCCACGCGGCCTGGCGCGACCGCTCGGTCTCGTCTCGGCAATCCGGCGCGAGCTTCTCCGCGTGGGTGAACGCCGTATCGGCACCGGTGACGTCACCCTGGTACAGATAGGCGCGGCCGAGGTAAATCCACGCCGCCGCGTTGTCGCCCTGTTGCTGCTGGGCGATCGCGTGGGCGAACTCATCCTTCACCTTGGCGAGCGCGGCGGTTCGCTTTGCGGCATCAGCGTTGCTGACCGCCGCCTTGTAGTCGGCGATGAGGTCGTTGATCTTGCCGCTGCCGCCGGTCCCGGCCTTGCAGAGCGGAGGCAGCACGTTCTTCTGCTTCAGCATGGCCGTGGCGACCCGGTCGCTCGAGGGCACTTGGGCCGATCCGGCGGACACACCGACCCCGAGCAACAGCCCGAGGATCGCAAGCGGCGAAGTCGTACGGCTCACTCGTCAGGACTCCTTCGTCGGTGGAGACGCCCCGGCGGCGCGAGTCGCCACCAGGTCGAGCGCACGGGTTTGCAACTCCCTTGCCAGCTCGTGGGCAGGGCGGCCCGAGCGTCGGGCAGCCGCCGCGACATCATCGTACTCCGGCTTGACCCGGGGGCCGTCCGGCCCGTCCAGCACCTTTACCCGGACGCTTCCGCCGTTCGCCTCGAGCGTCAGCTCGCGCCGCGGCAGCGTGGTCCGCTCCGCTGTGCTTCGGCGCACACCCCCGGTCGTGCTGTGGCGGAAGAACGCGTCCGTCACCCGATCCACGGCTGCCGGCGGCACGATCGCCTCGACCCGAAAGCCGGTGCGGCCCTTCTTCATTTGCGTGGCCCAGACCTGCACATCGAGCGCGCCGGCGGCCGAGAGCGCCTCGCGGAGAGGGTCGAGATACTCCGGACTCAGGTCGTCCAGGTCCGTGGACAGCACGACCACCTCACCGGCCTCCTGGACCGACTCCGCCAGCAACAGTCTGAGGGCGTTGGGATAGTGCTCGGGATCCCGCGTACCCGCCCCCCAGCTCCCGGCGGAGACGGCGCGCCAGCGGGCAGGTGGAGGCCCGTCCGACAGCACACGCAGCAGCACGGCGCCGGTCGGGGTCGTGGCCTCCCCCGTAACCGGACCGTTCGGCGCGATCTCGAATCCCTCGAGCAAGAGCGCCGTCGCCGGCGTCGGTACCGCCAGCACGCCATGCGCGGCGTGGACCCAGCCCGACCCGATAGCCACCGGGCGGTGATGGACCCGGGTGACGCCGAGCTGCTCGAAGCCTTCGATCCCGCCCACGATATCGACCAGGGCATCAAGTGCCCCGACCTCGTGGAGCGCCACCGCCTCGGGCTGCATTCCGTGCACCTTCCCCTCCGCCTCACCCAGGAGCCGGAACGCCCGGGCGGCGCGCTCCTTGACCCAAGGCGAAAGCGGGGCCCGCTCGATCAGCCCCAGCAGCTCCCCGACGTGGCGGTGCGGACCGTGGACCTGCCCGTGGCCGTGCTCGGCCTGGTGGGGAACATGATGATCGTGGGGGGGGTGCGAATGGGAAAGCGGATGCGGCTCGGGGCGGGCTTGGCGGTGCGTAGTGTCTACGTCCGCCGGCCCCTCGATCCCGCCGCCTGGAAGTCGTACGTCCACCTTGACTGCCGTGATCCCGGATCGGGTGACCCTGCGTACCGCGATGTCCACCCCGGGAAGGCCCAGGCGCGCAGGAAGGCCCCGCAGCCAAGCCTCGGGCGCACCCGCCCCCACCAGGGCTCCCAGAAGCATGTCGCCGCTGATCCCGGCGGCGGGGTCGAGGATGGCAAACCGGCCCTCTGACATAGGGTTGGAATATATCACCGGTACAGCCAACCCGCCCCCGTATTGAAGAGAACGACCCGGTCTTCCGCACCCAGCGTCCCCGACCGCCGGAGCTCTGCCGCGCCCGCAACCGTGGCGCCGCCTTCCGGCGACAGGTCCACCCCCTCCCGAGCCGACACCACGCGGGCCCGCTCCGCGAGGGCCTCGTCGGTCACCGCCACGGCGCCGCCGCCGGTCTCCCGGATCGCCCGGAGCATCAACGCGCCACCCAGGGGGCTGGGCACCCGGAGGCCGCTCGCGATGGTCCACGGATCCGGCCAAGGCTCGCATCGGTCGGCTCCGGCCTCCACCGCCCGGACCACCGGCGCACAGCCGCTCGACTGCACCGCGAACAGCCGGGGTGGCCTGCCTGTCACCCAGCCGGCCGCGAGCAGCTCGGTGAAGGCAAGCCACATCCCGATGAGACCGGTGCCTCCACCCGCCGGATACACGACCGCATCGGGCAGGGTCCAGTCGAGCTGCTCGGCGACCTCGAGGCCAAGCGTCTTCTTGCCCTCGATCCGGTAGGGCTCCCGCAGGGTGGACAGGTCGAAGGCACCGGTGCGCGCCGCGTACTCGCGCGCCATGCGCCCGCAGTCGCCGATGTGCCCGTCGACCAGCTCCACCTCCGCTCCGAAGATCCGCATCTGCGCCAGGATCGTCCCCGGCGTGGTCCGGGGCGCGAACACCGTGGCCGGGTACCCTGCCCGGGCCGCGTAAGCGGCGAGGGCTATCCCCGCGTTCCCGGCGGTCGGTGCGACGAACGACTTGGCGCCGCCGGCCACGGCGCGGGTCACGGCTATTGCGAGTCCACGCGCCTTGAAGGAGCCGGTGGGATTCGTGCTCTCGTCTTTGAGCCATACCTCGCCGAGCCCCAGATCGCGCGCAGTGCGGTCGAGGCGAAGGAGCGGGGTGCCGCCCTCACCGAGAGTGACCGGCGCCTCGCCCGGCAGAAGCGGGAGGAACGTTCGGTACCGCCACATCCCCTCGCCCGCACGGTCGTCCTCTCCCCGCCCCTGCCCCCGCCCCAGCCCGGCGCGGGCCTCGGGGGATCGACTCCGGCGGGGGTAGCGCACCAGCCAGGGCTGAGCACAGGCGGGGCACACGGTCGGCAGCCCGGCCGGCTCCCCCGACCGCCCGCAGGCGGAACAGAGGAGCGTCCAGTCGGCGGCGGTCGTCGAGCGGGGCGAGCGTGAATCGGTCGCGGTCATCGGGTGAGTCGTTCCTCCATCTCGTCCAGGCTCCTGGGCCAGTCCTCCTTGAGGAGCCGAGAGAGCCCTCGGTCGGCCAGGAGCCGGTCCGCGGTCTGGCAGGCGGGGCAGTAGTTGGTCTCGTTGTCGGCGTACCGGATCCGCTGCACCGGCGTACCGCAAGCGGAGCACGGCTCGCGAAACCGACCGTGCACCGCCATCCCTTCGCGGAAGGCGGTCACCTTCTCGGGAAACCCGTCGCCGGCTTCCGCGCGTAAACGCGCGGTCCACTCCGCCAGCACGGTCCTGGTGGCCCCGTGCAGCCGGGCGATCGCCTCGTCGTCGAGCCGCCGGGTGAGTGCCAGCGGCGAAAGCCGGGCCCGGTGCAGGATCTCGTCGGAATAGGCGTTTCCGATGCCGCTGAACAACCGGGGATCGGTGAGCGCCCGCTTGAGCGTGTGACTCTCCGAGACCAGCCGGGCCCGGAACGCCTCGAGTGATACGTCGAGCGGCTCGAGTCCGCCGCGGTCGAACCCGGCGAGCCCGACCTCCCCCTGCACCAGGTGCAGCGACGCCCGCCGCTTTCTCCCCGCCTCGGTGAGGAGCAGCGTGCCATCCGGAAAATCGAACGCCGCGAGTCCGATCCGCCCGGGTGGCTTGGCGCCCGCAGGCCGCCAGCGGAGCCGGCCGGCGATCATGAGATGGATGACGAGAAAGAGCTCGCCCTCGAGCGCCCAGACGACGCGCTTGCCCAGCCGGCGAAGCCCTGCCACCCGTCGCCCCTGCGCCTCAGCGATGGGCGGCTCCACGGTGCGCAGCACGAACGGGCTCGCGATCCGCACCCGCTCGAGCGACTGCCCCAGGATCCGGCGCTCCAGGGCCTCGATGTAGACCACCACATCCGGCAGCTCGGGCATGCCGCCGGCCCTCAGGCCTTCGAATTCAGGTGGTCGAGAATCCGCTCGGCCAGCGCGGTCGAGAGCCCGGGCACCGTCGCCAGCTCGCCGGCGGTCGCGGACCGCACGCCGGCCAGGCTGCCGAAGCGCTCGAGCAGCCGCCGGCGCCGGGTGGGGCCGACGCCGGGAATGTCCAGCAGCTCCGAGGTGATCGTGCGCTGCGCGCGCCGCTTCCGATTGTAGGCGAGCCCGAAGCGATGCGCCTCGTCCCGCGCGCGCTGGAGGAGCCGGAGCGACGGGCTGCGCCGGGAAAGGCGGAGACTGTCGGCCCGCCCGGGCAGGAAGACCTCCTCCTCCCGCTTGGCCAGACTCACGATCGGGATCTTGTCGAAGCCCAGCGCCTGGGCCGCCTCCGTCGCAGCGGTGAGCTGCCCCTTGCCGCCGTCGATCACCATAAGATCCGGCAGAGGGTCGCCTTCGTCCCGCCGGCGCGTGAGATACCGGGTGATGACCTCGTGGATCGCCGCGAAGTCGTCCTGCTCCGCGAGCCCCTTGATTTTGAACTTGCGGTACTCGCTCTTCTTCGGCCGGCCCGCTTCGAACCACACCAGTGACCCGACGATGTCTCGTCCCTGGTTGTGGGAAATGTCGACGCAGACCAGGCTGCGCGGCACGACACTCAGGCCCAGGTCTCGGCCGAGGGCGTACACCGGATCCTCCGCCCGCTCCTCGGTTTCGAACGACTCGATCCGGAGGCTCTCGAGCAGGTGGCGCGCATTTTGGTCGGCCAGCTCGCGCCAGCGGCTCGCCGTGCCGCGCTGAGGCACGGTCCAATCGGTGTCGGCCAGGATCTCGCGCAGGGTATCGAAGTCCTCCGGGGTGAACGGCAAGACCACCCGCCGGGCCCGGCTCTCCGCCGGCACGTAGTACCGCACCAGGAACGCGCTCAGGATGGCCGCGTCCGTCTCCTCCTCGACGCCCTCGAGGAACGTGTGGTCCCGCGAGACGATGCGTCCCTCCCGCACCCGCATCAGCACCCCGACCGCGTCGTCGCCGTCACGCGCGAAGCCGATCGCGTCGGCGTCGCCGCTGCCGAGGAGCTCGACGCTCGACGGCTCCTCCAGGCGTTCGAGCCAGCGGAGCGCATCACGCAGGTTCGCCGCCCGCTCGAAGTCCTCGCGCTCGCTCGCGGCCAGCATTGCCTCGCGGACCTTCTGCCGGACGTCGCCGGTGCGACCCTCGAGGAAATCCACGACGTCGCGTACCATCGCCTGGTAGTCGGCCTCGGTCTGCCATCCCACGCAGGGCGCCTTGCAGCGGCCGATGTGATAGTCGAGACAGGGTCGCTCGCGCTGCTCGCGCGGGAGGTCGTCCGCGCAGCTCCGCACCGTGTAGAGCCGCCGGATGATGGCCAGCGTGCGCCGGAGCTGGGCCACGTCGGTGTACGGGCCGAAGTACTTCGCGCCTTCGAGGTTGCGCCGGCGCGTCACCAGCACCCGGGGGAAACGCTCCCCCAGGGTGACCGCGATGGAGGGATAGCTCTTGTCGTCCTTGAGCCGGACGTTGAACCGGGGACGATACTCCTTGATGAGGTTGTTCTCGAGGATGAGCGACTCGGCCTCGCTCGCAACGACGATCGTCTCGACGTCGGCGAGCAGCCGCCGGAGGACCTGGTGCTTGGGACCCCCGGAGAAATCCGCGGCGAAGTAGCTCCGGACCCGGGACTTGAGGCGTTTCGCCTTGCCGACGTACAGCACTTCGCCCCGGGCATCCTTCCAGAGGTACACACCGGGGCCGTCGGGAAGGGTCTCCAGCCTGCGCGCCAGGGCATCCGTCAAGTGGGGCATTCGTCAGTCAGTCGGGAGCAGCACATCACCGAAAACAGCAGACCACGGAGAACAGCACACCGCGGCGCCTATCCTCGGAGCCGGCGCCACAACGCCGATGCCTCCTCCACGCCGAGACCGGAGGCCACCGAAAAATACACCGGCCCGTAGACCCCGAGGACGGCGATCGCCAGCAGGATCGGATGGCGCTGGAGCGGCGTGTCGAGCGTCCACGCGACCGCCCCTCCCGCCGCGGCCGCGATCCCCGCCGCGGTCCAGAGGCGGGCGGCCAGCCGGCGATCGAGGCCCGTGGGGCCGATGCGCCCGTTGAGGGCCCGGCGCAGCAGGAAGAACTCGATCCACCCCGCGACCCCCGCCGAGGCGGTGAGTCCGGCCACGCCCCAGCGGGCCGGGATCCCGACGAGCGCCGGAAGCGGGATGGCCGAGAGGTAGCCCAGCACCGTCGTCAGCACGACCCTGATGACCGCGAACCGGAGGGGTGTGCGGGTGTCGCGGAGCGCGTAGAAGCCGGATGAGTACAGCCGTCCCATTGTGCCGGCCAGGAGACCGACCGCGGAGCCCGTCAGGATGCCCCAAACGTAGAAGCTGTCGCCGCGGGTGAATTGACCCGATTGGAACAAGGCCGCGGCCAGCACCTGGCCGAGCGCGGCGAACGCGGCGGCGGACGGAACGATGTAGAACGCGATCTGCCGCAGCCCCTGATCGAGCCGGGTCCGCAGCTGGGCGGCGACCTGCGCCGTATCCCCCACCGCGCTCGCCATGGCCGGGAGCTCGGCCGCGGTCACGGACATGCCGAACAGACTTACCGGCAGCGTGTAGAGCGTCTGGGCATACGCCAGCGCCGCCACCGCACCGGTGGGCAGCAGGCTCGCGAGCAGTGCATCCACGTACGCGCTGATCTGCACGACGCCACGGCTCAAGGACGTCGGGGCGAAGTTCCGGATCACGGCCCGCACGTTCTCCGACGCCAGGTCGAGCGAGGGGCGGAGCCCGCGGGCGACGGCGAGCACGGTCGGCAGCTGGATGGCGAATTGGAGCGCGCTGCCCGCGACCGAGGCCCAGGCGGCGACGACGGCCAGCGGGTACTGGCCCATGCGCCCACCCGCCGCGATCAGCGCCCCGATGATGGCGACGTTCCAGATGACCGGCGCCGCGTACGACAGGAAGAACTTCCGGTGGCTGTTCAGCACCCCGAGGCACCAGGCCGACAGGACCAGCAGGCCGGCCCCGGGGAAGAGGATCCGGACGAGCCGGATCGCGAGCTCCCGCTTTTCGCCCTCGAAGCCCGGCGCGATGGCGTTGATCAGCAGCGGAGTGGCCACCACGCCGACCAGGACCAGCAGCGACATGGCCAGCGCGAGGACCGACCCGATCGCGCCCGCGACCCGGCCCGCTTCCTCCCGGTCGTCCCGTGCGAGGAGCGACGCGTAGACCGGGATAAATGACGCGGAGAGCGCGCCTTCGCCGAAGAGATTCTGGAGGAAGTTCGGGATGCGGAACGCCGCGGCGAACGCATCGGCCGCGTCGGAGGTGGCGAGATAGTGCGCCAGCACCCGGGACCGGATCAGGCCGACGATCCGGCTGAGCAGAATGCCGGCGGCAACCATCGCCGCGGGGCGCTGGGATCTGGCGGGCTCGGGGCTCAGGGACCGGCCGGCGGCGGCAAGGTGGAGCGCGACGGCGACTCCAGCAAGCGCTGGAGGAACTGATTCTCTTCCTCCAGCCCCTTCACGGCGCGGGTGAGATCGTCCACCTCCGCCTCGAGCAGCTCGACCTTCTTGGCGAGGTCCCGAAGCCCGGGCGGGGCCGCCTCCGGGCCCTCGAGCCGCCGGGCGAGGGCACGCCCGATCGGCGAATCGATCACGATGCCTACGATCGGGATCATCAGCGCCACCAGCAGGACCAGCAGGACGATCCACATGGGCGGAGTCTAGGCGGGATCGAGGGCCCTCTCAAGGGCGCCCGCGTACCATCGGCGCATGACCTCCTGCAGTTCGCCGAGCAGCGACGGCCCGTAGCGGGCGAGAAACGGCGCGACCGTCAGGACCCGCTCCTGTGGCTTGGCCTGGGGCCAGACGGCGGCCCGGGCGCGGGTGACCTGCGTAAGCTCGGTCTCCTGCCGTTTCTTGAGGTGGTGCAGCAGCTTCTTCTCCACGTCGTGGGTGCCGGCGAGCGCCTGATTCTTCACCCCCTGCACCGGCTTCTCCAACGTGGGGTCGATCTCCATCGCCGCGCGGCCCAGCGTGGCGTACCCGCTCTCGATGGCCGCCCGGAGCGCCGCCAGCGCCCCGACTGCGCCCTCCGGAAGCTGGGACCGGACGATTCGGGCCTCGAGCGGCCCAGGCGGCCCCATCAGCTCGCTGAGGGCGATGCCGAACTTCTCCAGCACCCGGTCCACCCGCGGCTCCACCAGGACGCCGGACCACCGCGGCAACGGGCGCTGGGGCGCCACACCCATCCGCCGGTATACCGGCGGCGTGAGCGCCAGATACCGCAGCTCACCGGGGCCGCCCAGGTACGCGACCGTGGGGAGCAGTGCGCTCTCGACCACCGGCCGCAACAGGACATTGGGCGAAAACCGCTCCGGCTCGCGGGCGGCGAGCGCCTCAAGCTGGGCGAGGTCGTACTCGCTCTTGCCGCGGCGGGTGCTGAAGTGGGTGCCATGCCGCATGAGCCGGTCCCGCCCAAACCGGCACTCGAGCATGACCAGCGTCGCCCCTATGCCGATCGTCATCCCCGAGTCGGTCCCCGCCGCGGTCAATGCGTCGGCCTGCGCCGCGAGGTCGGCCTCGAGCTCAGCCGCGAGGGCCAGCGCGCGGAGCAGCAGCGGCGCCGCGGCGCGCTTCACTGCGGAATGGGTGCTGTCGAACACCAGCACGCCCCACGGCGCCAGGAGCTCGGCCAACGCCCCGGCGTAGGCGGCCGCCATCGTCGCCTCGGGGTGGAAGTGGCGCCGGATCCAGTCGAGCGTGGCGTCGCGGAAGTCGGAGGGCGAGAGATCCCGCTCCAGCGCGCCGAGCGCCTCGACAACGCCGGGGCCGAGGCGCTCCCGATACATCGGCGTGAGCGGCGCGTCCGGTGGGCGGGGCGGCAACGCGGCGCCGGTCACGGCGCCATCGCCGCCGAGCCACTCGACGTGGCTCGCCTCGGCGAAGTCGTGGTCGTCCCCGGCCACCCAGAAGAGCGGAACTACCGGGCGCTGCCACTGCTGCTCCAGCACCGCGGCCAGCGCGGCGGCGGAGAGGGCCTTGTAAATGGTGTAGAGCGGGCCGGTAAAGAGCGCGGGCTGCTGGCCGGTGGTCACCACCAGCGCCCCGGGCGCCTCGAGCCGGGCGCGGAGAGCCTCGCGACCGGGCGCGGAGACGATCGCCGGAAGAAGGGCGGGATCGAAACCGCCCGCCCGCGAGTCGGGGCCGGGGAGCGGACCGGCAAACGGCGTCGTGACGATCCGGAGCGTCATGCGACCTCGCCCATCAGCAGCGCTCGGGGCGACGTGGGCTGGAGAGAGCCGCCGTGGTAATCCCCGAACCGGTGGGTGACCCGGACGCCAGCCGCTCGGAGCATCGCTTCGAGCTCGGCCGGCTCGAACAACCGGACCCGCTCCTCGAAGCGGCGGCCGTCATCCAGGTGGATCGTCTTGCAGACGAACCGGCCGTCCGGCGACAGCCGGCGGCTGGCGGTCGCCCCTTCCGCGAATCGGCGTTCGCCCGGGACCAGGCCGTGGCGCACGGCCTCGGCGTGGAGAAAGTCGAGGACGAACCAGCCACCGGGCCGGACCGTCGCCGCCATCTCCCGAAGCACGGCGGCATGCTCATCATCGCGGTCGAAATAACCGAAGCTGGTGAAGAGATTGACGGTGAGATCCATGGACCGCGGCCGAACCGGCAGCGCCCGCATGTCGGCCCGGATGAGGGGAGCGCTGGTCACGCGGCGAGCGCGCCAGAGCAGGCTCGCCGACAAGTCGAGGCCGAACGGACGGGCCTCCTCGGCCGCGAGCGCCCGGGCGTGCCGGCCGGCGCCGCAGCCGACGTCGAGCGCCCGCCAGCCGGGGCGCCAGGGCAGCACTCGCCGGAGAAGCGCGACCACGCGTTCAGCATCTGCGTCATCGCGATGCGGATAGAGCTGGAGGTATTCCTCGCCGAACCATTCTTCGAACCATTCGGCCATGGGGAAAAAGCGTGAACCGTAAACAGTGAAC
>OEKQ01000464.1_pt2 | contig 14677 bp, 12 predicted proteins | sample 1503141 | NCBI WGS metagenome assembly OEKQ01 (sample SAMEA104379568, study PRJEB20068) | metagenome | isolation source: 1998
GGTCGGCGCGCTGCCGGAGGGCCAGGATCGTGTCCCTGGGCCCGTGGACGTCGCGAACGGTGGTGACGCCCCAGGCGAGGTACCGGGGCAGGGCCCAGGGCGCCACGTGGGCATGGGCGTCGATCAGGCCGGGGATGATCCACTTGCCCCGCACGTCCACCCGCGTCGTATTCTGCGGGAGCGAGAACCCGGCCATCGAGGTAACCGCCTCGATCCGGCCTCCCCGGATTACTATGACGGCGTTCGGCCGGGCGCGGCCGCCGCTCCCGTCGATCAGCGTCGCGCCGACCAGCGCCACGCCGGTGGGCGCGCGGGGACCACAGGCCGCGAGGGTCAACAGACCAAGAATGGCGCTAGCGCGGATCACTCGAGGTGTGATCGTGGAGGATCTTCCAGCCGCCGGCTTGCCGCTCCAAGATCAGGCTGAACGGGCCGCTTGCGGTGGTGCGGCCCCCCTGGAACAGGACGAACCGAGCGGTGACCAGGGCGTGGTCGGCGCCCAGCGGGCGGACGGCGATCTCCTCGAACCGGAGGCTGTCCCGCTCCGCGCCCCGGGCGAACCGGGGCGCATACCGGGAATGAATGAAATCCCAGCCTCGGCGCACGTGGCCACCGTCCACGAAGGAGGTCGCGGTGTCACGCGCGTAGTCGCTCATGAAGCCCTCGAGATCCCCTCGGTTCCAGTCGTCCGCGGAGCGTTGGAGCTGGGCGGCGAGCTGACCGGCAAGAGCGGGGTCGGCGGCGGGGGGCGCGCCCGCGCGGCAGGCCGTGAGCAGCACCACCCACGGGAGCACGCGCAGAAGCGTCCTGGTCATCGCGTCTGTGGGATAAAGTCGATGGAAGCTGGACGGGCGGCACGGGCGATGCAAGGCCGCGTCGGGCCGATGCTATGTTTCCCCCGGGAGGAGTGCACCCGCCGATGACGCAGCAGTCCATTTCCGCGTACGGTTTGATCGGGGACATGCGGACCGCGGCGCTCGTCGGGCTGGACGGCGCGATCGACTGGTGCTGCCTCCCCCGCTTCGACAGCGGCAGCGTCTTCGGCGCCCTGGTGGACCCGGAGCGGGGCGGGACGTGGTCGGTCCGGCCCGACGAGCCGGCGACGTCCACCCAGCGCTATCTGCCCCGGACCAACATCCTCGAGACCACGTTCGCGACCGGCGCCGGAGCGATCGTCACCGTCACCGACTTCATGCCGGTAGGACAAGACGGCCGCCCGTCCGGTCACCATCCCGAAATCCACCGGCGCATCCGGTGCACCCGCGGCCGGGCGCAGATGCGCATGGTGTTCATGCCCCGGTTCGAGTACGGCGCCCGCACCACGCGGGTGGACGTCCTGCGCGCCGGGTTGTTCGCCACCGACCGCACCGACCAGGTCGTCACGCTCGCGAGCGCCCGGCCGTTCATGTGGTCGGTGGAGCAGAACACCGCCACCGCGGTCTTCGAGCTGGCGAAGGGAGACGAGCAGTGGCTGGTGCTCCGCTACGACGACGACGACATTCATCCCGTCGACCGGTACGACAGCGCGGAGAAGCTTGGGAGCACCGAGGCCTACTGGCACGAATGGGCGGCCCACGTCCAGTATCACGGGCCGTACCGCACCATGGTCAAGCGGTCGGCGCTGGTACTCAAGCTGCTGACCCACGCGGAGACCGGAGCGATCATCGCAGCGCCGACGACCTCGATCCCCGAGGCCATCGGTGGGAGCCGCAACTGGGACTACCGGTTCGTCTGGCTCCGGGACGCGGCCTTCACGCTCGCCGCCCTCGCCAACGTCGGCCATCACACCGAGGCCGATGCCTTCATGCGGTTCCTCAAGAAGGTGTGCCGCCACGAGACCGACGGCCACCTCCAGATCATGTACGGGATCGACGGGCGGCGCGACCTGGTCGAGCGGCAGCTCGATCATCTGGGCGGCTATCAGGGGTCCCGGCCCGTGCGGGTCGGCAACGGGGCCGCGGGGCAGCTCCAGCTGGACGTGTACGGCGAGGTGCTGGAGACCGCGGACCTGTGGCGCCGCGACCACCAGATGACCGATGCGACCTGGCGGGTGCTCCGGAAGCTCGTCGATTGGGTCGCGTCTCACTGGCGCCACCCCGACTCGGGGATCTGGGAAGTCCGGGGCGAAGCGCGGCACTACGTCTTTAGCAAGGTCATGAGCTGGGTCGCGCTCGACCGCGGCGTCACCATGGCCGAGGAGCTGGGCCTCGAGGGCGACGTCGGCTGCTGGAAGAGCGAGCGTGACGCGGTGCGCGGGGAGATCATGGAGCGGGGCTGGAACGAGGCGAAGCAGTCGTTCGTCCAGGCGTACGACACCGACGCGCTGGATGCCTCCGCCCTGGCCATCCCCATCGTCCGCTTCCTCCCGCCGGACGATCCGCGCGTCCGTGCCACCGTGCGCGCGGTCGCCCGCGAGCTCACGAGCGCGGACGGCGAGCTGGTCTATCGCTACCGCGACAGCGATGGGCTCGAGGGCGAGGAGGGGGCGTTCTCGATCTGCACCTTCTGGCTGGCCCATGCCCTCGCGCTCACCGGCGAGCGGGAGCGAGCCGACCTGATCGTGCGGCGCATGCTGCGGCACGCGAACCATGTGGGGCTCTTCTCCGAGGAGATCGATCCGCGCACCGGCGACTTCCTCGGCAACTTCCCCCAGGGCTTCACCCACATCGCGCTGATCAATTGCGCGGTCGCGCTCGCCGGCGCGGAACGGCCGAAGCGCGCGAGCGGACAGACGAAGCGCCCCGCGTGAGCGGGGCGCTGGAGATCGTACGGGCACGCCTTAGCGGCGCCGGCGGCCCTTCCTCCCCGCCTTGCGGCGGGCCGGCCGCTTGGCGACGCGCTTCTTCGGAGCCCGCTTCCTGGTGGCCTTCTTAGCCGGCCGGCGCTTGGCGGCCTTGCGCGCCGGCTTCTTCGCCGGGCGCTTCTTGGCGGCCTTCTTCCGCGCAGGCTTCTTGGCGGCCTTTTTCCGTGCAGGCTTCTTGGCGGTCTTTTTCTTGGGACGAGGCTTGGCTTTCTTCGTCGCGGCAGGACGGGCGGCCGGCTTGGCGGCGGCCCCGTCGGGCCGGGACACGGCGGGCGCGGCTGCCGGAGTGGGAGCCGGAGCCGGCGTCGGCGCGGGCTCGCTCGACAGCGGCAACGGATCCATCCACCCCGAGCCGGACCAGCCCATCTCCAGGGAGTGCAGCGCGGCCATAGGTGCTTCCTCCATCGCGGATGCGGCGCGTGACCCGCCGCTGGTATCGAGGCGCAGGCGCGCCTTTCGAGAGGTCGGTACGGAGCTGATATAAGATGCGCGGAACGGGTCCTTCTGCAAGACTGGGCGGAGTTGACCCCATCCGGTTCCGCGCCTTATTGGGAGCGAGTCCGTAAGTTGTGCTTTGACAAACTCTTAGACCAAGACTATCTTGCCGACACCGTCCTCCGACCGAGTAACGCTTCCACTGTGAGAGCCACTCTCCACTTCTCCGCGTACGTCCCGGCCCTGCTCGCCTGTGCGCTGACGGTTCCCCTACGTGCGCAAGCCGTCGGCGATGTTCAGGTCACGCCGGAGACGATGACGCTCGGCGTCGGTCAGAAACAGACGATCTTCGCCGCGGCGTTCGACAAGCAAGGCAACCTCGTCCCCAACGCCCGCTTCACGTTCTGGACGTCCGATTCCAGCGTCGCCAAAGTGCAGAAGGACGGCACGGTGCTCGGCATGAAGCCCGGCCTCGCGAAGATCGAGGCGCGGACCGGAGGCCGTCGCGCCTCGCTGGCGGTGCTCGTAGCCGGCGCCGGCGGCATGGTCCCCGGCGCGGGGGGCGCAGGGCACGGCGCCGCGGCGCTCACACTCGAGCCGGCCTCGCTCCGGCTGGTGCTGGGCGAGACCGCGAAGCTCGAGCCCAGGGCGCTCAAGGAGGACGGCACCCCGGCCGAGCTCGGCCGCGTGGTGTGGAAGTCGCTCCGGCCCGACGTCGTCGCGGTGGACTCGACCGGTGCCCTGCTGGCGCGCGGGCCCGGCCGAAGCATCGTCCAGGCGGCTCTAGCGAACGGTCTGGTCGCGACGGCCCCGGTGGAGGTCGAGACGGTGGACCTCGCGCTGTCCGAAAATCGCATCCTTCTCTCGCCGGACGGCCTGGACACGCTCCGGCTCGTCGTCCCGTCGCAGGGGAATCGGGTGATGAGCGAGGGCGTGGTCTGGCAGTCCACGGATACCTCGGTCGCCCGGATCGGACCGACCGGCATCGTGCAGGGCGTCAAGCCCGGCACCGCGGAGATCGTCGCCTGGCTCTCCGGACAGGAGCGGCGCGCCGGCGTGATCGTGCACAAGCCGGTCCGCGCGATCGTCGTCACGCCCAAGTCGAGCGGGAGGCCGATTCTGCTCCCGCTCAACCGCAAGCACAAATTCACCGTCGTCGCGGAGGCGATCGACTCGACCCCCATCCCCGCGATCCGGATCGACTGGGAAGTGGGAGACCCGGCGCTCGCCGCGTTCGACCCCGCCAGCGGCGAGCTGACGGCGAAGGCGCTGGGGACGACCAGCCTCACCGCGAAGGTCCCGGGCTTCGCCCCGGCGACGTGGGCCATCCAGATCGTGCCCGGCATTCTGAAGCTCGATCGCACGCGCTTCGCGCTCTCGCCCGGCGAGCGCGCAACCCTCGCGGCCACGCTCGCAGACGACGAGGGCAAGGCGGTCGGTCCAGCGTCCGATCTCACCTGGGTCTCCGACCGTCCCGAGGTCGCCGCGGTGGACGGCCAGGGCGCGATCGAGGCGCACGGCTTCGGGCACGTCAAGGTGACCGCGACGACCAGCTGGGGGGCCGCGGCGGCGGCCGACGTCTTCGTCGCCGGGGATCTTCTCATGGTGTCCAGCCGGGGCGGTAGTCCGGGCATCTACCAGGCCTCAGCCGCGCGGCCCGAGTCGCTCTACGCCGTCCTGGCCGACAGCGCCGCGAACATCGAGCCCGCCATCTCACCGGACCGCACCTGGATCGCGTTCAGCTCGAACCGCGCCGGCGGCGGGGAGTACGACCTGTACGTGATGGACGCCGATGGCGGTCACGTCCGCCGGCTCACGAGCGAGCCCGGCGCGGACGGCAGTCCGGCCTGGACGCCGGACGGCAAGAAGCTCGTCTTCACCTCCGCCCGGAGCGGCGTGCCGCAGATATACGTGATGCCGGCCGATGGCGGCGAGGCGCAGGCGCTCACCAGGTCCCCCGGCGGCAACCGGTCCCCGGCGATTTCGCCGGACGGGCGTACGGTCGCCTTCGTGTCGATTCGCGACGGCGCGGCGCCGCGCATCTACCGCATGGCCATCGACGGAAGCGGGCAGACCAGGGCCGGCGCCGGCCTGTTGCGGCAGGCGTGCCCCGGATTCTTCCCTAACGGGGATCTGCTCTACGGTGAGGAGCGCAAGAAGGGCTCGCGGGAGTGGGCCGTCGTGCGCATGCCCGACGGAGCCGCGCCGGCGGCCCTGTTTCAGACCGAACAGCCGCTCGTGTCGCTGGCGGCGTCGCGGGACGGCGAGCGGGTCGTGTTCGTGACCGGCAAGGAAGCGGGGAAAGGCCGGTTCGACTACCGCGTGTGGCTTCGCGGCCTCGCCCTCGGCGCCCAGCCGCTGCCCGTGAAGCTCCGTCTCGGCGAGCAGGTACCGACGGCCACCTTCTGATGCGCGCGCTCGCGCTGGGCGGTGTGGGCGGTCTGGACCAGCTCGCCGTCCGCGACGTCCCGGAGCCCGAGCTGCGATCGGCCGCCGACGTCCTGGTGCGGGTCCAGGCCGCAGCCCTCAACCATCTCGATCTCCTCGTCGCGCGCGGGCTGCCGGGCGCGAGCCAGGTCTTCCCGCACATCATCGGCTCCGATGCCGCCGGCGTCGTCGAGGCGGTGGGGCCGGCCGTCAGCGCTGTCGCGCCGGGTGATCGCGTGATGGTGAACCCCGGCATCTCCTGCGGGACCTGCCAGGCGTGTCTCGAGGGCGAGGAATCGCTCTGCCGGTCGTTCCAGCTGCTGGGGGAGCACCTGCCGGGTACCATCGCCGAATTCGTGGTCGTGCCGGAAGAGAACGTCGCCCACGTGCCGGCGGCGATGCCGCTGGAGCGGGCCGGGGCCTTCTCGCTGGTGACGCTGACCGCGTGGCGGATGCTCACCAGCCGCGCGCTGCTCCGGCCGGGTGAGACCGTGCTGATCTGGGGCATCGGCGGTGGCGTGGCGCAGGCCGCGCTCCAGATCGCGAAGCTCCTCGGCGCCTACGCCATCGTGACCAGCGGGACCGACCGGAAGCTCGACGCCGCCCGCGCCCTCGGCGCCGACGCAGGGCTCGACCACGCGCGCGACGACGTCCCCGCCGAGGTCAAGCGGCTCACCGGCGGCCGGGGCGCGGACGTCGTGGTGGACAGCGTCGGCGAGCGGACGTGGGCCCAGTCGCTCCGGGCGCTCCGGCGCGGCGGACGACTCGTCGTCTGTGGTGCCACGACGGGCCCCACGGTGGACATCGACCTGCGCCGACTCTTCTGGCATCAGTGGACCCTGATGGGATCCACGATGGGAAGCCGGCGGGAGTATCGGGAGATCGTGCGACTCGCCGGCCTCGGGCGGCTCTGGCCCGTGGTGGACCGGGTCGTCCCGCTCGAACGCGCCGCGGAGGCCTTCGCCCGGCTCGCGAGCGGCGAGCAGTTCGGCAAGCTCGTCATCGAGGTGGCATCGTGAACGAGATGATGGAAAGGCTCAAAGTCGGCGCCCAGCAGCTCCTGCAGGTCCTCCCGCCGCTGGTCGGCGCGGCGCTGATCCTGTTCGCGGGCTACTTCCTGGCGCGTCAGGTCCAGCGATGGGTGGATGACACGCTGAAGCGTCTGGACTTCAATCGGATGGCCCACGCCGGCGGAATCGATCAGGTGGTCGAGCGGACCGGCTCACGCCTGGACCCGGTGGGCGCGCTCGCCAAGCTGATCTTTTGGCTCGTGATGCTGGTCGTCATCCTGCTGGCGAGCGCTGCCCTTGGACTCGAGAGCATCAACCGGATGTTCGGGACGATGCTCGCCTTCTTGCCCACGCTCTTCGCCGCCATCGTGGTCGTGGTGCTGGGCATGCTGGTGGGCGAGTTCGTGCGCGGCGTCATCGTCGCCTCGATGGGGAACGTGGCCGGCGTGCCCACCGTCGCCAAGCTGGCGAAGGGCGTGGTCGTGCTCATCTCCATGTTCCTGGCGTTGCAGCAAGTGGGGGTGGAGCAAGAGATCGTGACTGCGGCCTTTACGCTCGTGCTCGGCGCCGTGGCCCTCGCCGCGGGCCTCGCGTTCGGCCTCGGCAACCGGGAGCTGGCGGGGGAGATCACACGGCGCTGGTACGAGCAGGGTCAGCGCCGCGACCGGCGGAAGACGGACAGGAAGCCCGGCGGCCCTCCGGGCGAGACGCAGATTCTCGACTGAATGCCGTTCACCGCAGTCGCGCCACCGTCCTCCGCTCGCCGTCCTTCAGGACGCCATAGACCGCGCCCTTCTCGCCGAATCCGGCCAGCGTGACGCCGTTGGGGAAGGTGACGGCCCGCTTCCAGTTCCCATCCGGGCCGTAGACGTCATACGCGGTAGCGACCGCGTCCAGGGAACGGGGCCGCTGGAGCCAGACGTCGCCGGCCGGGCTTCCCATGGCGGCCTCGAACGGCGGCTTGTTCTCGGCGAAGGGCCACTCGAGGTGCAGCGTGTCCGGGAGGCCCCGGCCCTTGCCCTGCTCACGGATCTTCTCGATCACCCGCTGCTTGTCGGCGTCGGTCACGGCAACCTTGGTGTACTCGTGAGGCTTCCCCCGCACCCACACCCCGCCCGGGCCGCGCCACTCCACCCGGTTCTCCCGCGCCCGCGCGACCCAGAGGCGGCCGTCCGGCAACACGCCGAAGAGGTCGTTCGGGCCGAAGATCTTCGCGACCTCCTGCGTCTGCTCGCCGAACGTCGCGTCGCCGTACTCCGGAGCGGCCAGCCGGGCGACGGTGTCCACCCGGCCCGTCGCGAGCTCGAGCCGGAACACGCTCACGCTCTCCGGCCGCACCACCCGGCCGGGTTCGCCCCCGCCGACGATCGCCTCGTAATCGGCCTTGTAGCCGAAGCCGTCCTGATCGTACGCGAGCACCGGGGTCGGGCCACCAACCGGGGGCAGCTGGAGCGCGCGGACCGGCTGCCCGGCAGCGGTCCAGAGCGTGGTCCGGAGCGCGGCGAAGTCCACGAGCGCCACCGTATCCCCCGCGAGGTGCGCGACCCAGCCGGGGAACTTGTAGACCGAGGCGGCCGCGCCGGGCGGCAGCGTGTCCACCCGGGTGCCGATCGTGTCCACCTTGCCCGTCGTGAAATCGGCCCGGAGGAAACGGCGCTCCCGTGTGTCGGCGAAGACGACCCGCCCGTCACGGAGCTCCACCACGTTGCTGAGCTGCGCGAACGTGACCGGCAGCTTCGCGTCGATCTTGAGCTCCTGGCTCCCGGCCGAGCCGGAATTCGCGCAGGCCGCGACGGCCGCGAGCGCCACAGCCCAGCACGATCTCACCCCGTGCATCACGATGCTCCTTGAGTAACGAGTGGTGGGACGACGATCTGGAGCACCCGCAGTCCCGCACTGTCAGGTTCGATCGCCAAGGCGGTGCCGGCCGCCGCTGCCAAGATACGGCCGAAACCCCGGAGGCGGATCTCCCCGACCAGGTGGCCCCGCCGGTCCACGACGTGCCAACTGCCCGCGGAATCGACGACCGAGCGGCTCTTCTGGAGCCATACCCGGCCGTCGGCCGACGTGAAGCCAGCCTCGAAGGGCGGCTTGATCGGGGCGAAGGGAAGCTGCTCCGCCGTGCTGCGGAGCTCCGGCGGGAAAGTGCGCAGGAACAGCTCGCGGTCCGCCCGGGTGACCTCCAGGACCCGGTCGGGCAGCGACTGGCCGGTGGTCCAGCGCCCTGAGGGCTCCCGCCAGTCCACTCGGTTCTGATAGACGCGAGCGACCCAGAGGGATCCATCGGGCAGCACGCCCCATTGGTCGGCTCCGCTGAAGACGCGTCGCTCGAATCGGCGTCCCGCATCGGCGTCGATCTCGGCGATGTCCAGCGGCGCCAGGCGGACCAGCGTATCGATTCGGGAGAAGTCCGGCGCCGTGCGTACCACCGCCGCAGAATCGTGGTTGCCGCTGCCGCCGCGGCCCGGGGGCGACGGCATGGGCACATAGAACCGACCCTCGACGTCGCGCATGCGCGGCAAGGCGCCGCGGGTCACGTCCGCCGCGGGGAGCGTACGGCCGAACCGGCCGTCAGAGCTCCAGATCGTGAGGCGGCGGAGCCCCCAGTCGGCCACCCAGAGCGAGTCGGCTGCGCGGAACAGGGCGAAGGGATTCTTGAGCTCCGGAGTCCTGGGGCCCCCAAGCGGGACGATCCGCCGGCCCGGGAAGTCCACGAGCCCGACGACTCCGCTGCCTTCGGAGACGAGCGCCCATCGGCCGGGGCCCAGCCAGACCGCGCCGGCGGCATCGTGAAACGGGGCTTGGAGCGTGTCGGGCGGAGGCGCGAGGTCGAGCTTGGGAGCGGCCGGCGTGGGAGTAGTGCAGGCGGCGGCGAGAAGCGCGACTCCGATGCCGCCCGCCCGTGCGACGCGGGAATGTCGGAGGACCGGCATGGGCGGATAATGTAAGCGCCCCTACGGCCTCCACCAATACGAGACCTTCACCAGGAAGACGTTGTCAGACGCGGCGGAGAAGAGGCGGTCGACACCGTCGCCCAGGCGGAACGCCCCGTCGGTGATGGTGTCGGAGCGGTTCTGGGTCCAGACGAAAAAGATCGTCGACCCCGGCCGGTATTCCCAGCGGAGCACGGCGTTCCCGCGGAGCGAGGCGAGGGAAAAGTTCGGGTTGTCGAACTGGAGCTGCGTCAGGCCGGGCGTGGCCGGGGCCACCACCAGCCGGCTGTTGTCGTCGGGCGCGACCTGGGCCGGGCCCGCGGCCAGGAAGTCGTAGGTCCTCGGCTGCGCCAGCTCCTTGTAGCTCCGGTACTGCCCGGAGGAGAGCAGCGGCTGGGCGTAGAGCTCGAGACTCAGCCTTGGCGTGAAGATCCAGTTGAGCCGCACGCTCGCGGAAAGCTGGAGCTCCTGGAGATCGGCGAAGAGATAGCGGTGTCCGTAGGTCTGCGTCGCCGCCGGGTCGTCGAACGTGTCCACGTACTGCGCCGTCGTGTGGAGCTTGTCGAGCCGGGGCCCGAACTGGACCAGGGCGCGGGAGCTGGGGTGCCACTCGAGCGTCGGGGCGATGGACCAGCTGTGCTGGCGGTCGCGCGCGAACTCGTCGCCCTGCACCGCCAGGCCGGCGATCCACTTCCGCCGGGGGTCGGACGTGAAGGTCATCGACCAGTCGAGGCCCGGCGGATTGAGGGTCAGCGGCCCGCCGCGGGTGCGGCGGGCATTGAGGCTCTCCGGATCGTACTCGAGCGTCCACTGCCAGTGCGAGAAGTTCCTGAGGTCGAACATTCCCATCAGGAAGTAGCCAACGCTGGTGAGGTCGCCCCCGAAGTCCCAGCTGCGGAACGTCGCCAGGTTGAGCTGCGCACTCTGGAACAGCCGGCTCGGACGGGTCCAGCGCCGGCCGACCATCACGTGGGCGTTCACCTGGTCCGCCCAGATCTGGAAGCCCAGGTCGTTGACCTCGTACCCGGGGTCGATCGCGCCGACCGCGGCGTTGAACAGCCAGTCGCCCTTCTGCTTGTTGAGCGTCATCCGGCCGGCCCAGCCGGCGAGCGACGTCGCGTTCGAGTCCACCCCAAGGTAGCCCGCGTCGGGGCGCTGGAAGTAATGCACCGAGCCCCTTTGCAGGTCGGTCATCCGGGCGGCGGTCCCGGCCACCCGGCTCGCGCCCGCCCACGCGGTCAGGACCCATGTCCCGGCGCGACCGAACGTCACCCAGCCGTCCGCCCCGAGACCGAACGCGGTGCGGGACAGTTGTCGGGGCAGACTGTCTTCGTCGAAGCGGCGGGCCGTACCGGTGCCGATCACGCCGAACCCGTAGCGGCCCTGTGCCAGCTCCTTCTGCGCCCGGTAGACGCCGTACCACGTCAGCGGCTCCACCTCGGTACGCCACCGGGCCAGCCCCAGCGCAAGATCGGCGAACTCCGAGTTGGTGAGCGCGTTCAGCGCGGCGAGGCTCCAGGTGCCTGCCTTCCCGCTCAGCTTGGCCGCGCCCAGGATGTGGGTCCCCGCCGGCTCCGAAGAGAAGTCCGCCGTGGGCAGCGTCCCTTGCGGGGCGCGCCCGATGCGGCGGCTGTACAGAAAGTCGGCCCCCGGCCAGTTGAAGCCCCAGAAGTCGTTGGCGCCCCCGGATCCGAAATTGAAGATGTTGGCGCCCTCGATGAAGAAGGGGCGCTTCTCCGGGAAGAAGGTCTCGACGTCGGTGAGATTGACCACCGCCGGGTCCACCTCGACCTGGCCGAAGTCGGGGTTCACGGTGCCGTCGAGCGTGAGGTTGCCGCCGATCCCCACTTTCGCGTCGAGGCCGGCGCCCGGTCGTGCGCGCGCGCCCGTGATGAACGGATCCGCCGCGTCGTGACCGAGGAACTCGGCCTTGGCGGTGACGTACGGCATAACTTCGATCCGGGGCCGGGGCGTGACCCGCTCGATCCCCACCAGGTCCACGAACCGCGAGACGAACCCGCTGCCGTTGGTGGGGCGGAACACGAGATAGTCCTGCTCGTTTCGCCGCGCGATCTCTCGCTCGAAATTGACGCCCCACACGTACACGTCCTGGCGTTGGAACCGCAACTGGGAATACGGGATCCGCATCTCCGCGGTCCAGCCGAGCGAGTCGCGCGCTACCCGCCCCTCCCAGACGCCGTCCCAGGTGCTGTCGTTCCATTCGTCGTTGTACAGCGTGCCGTCGTACAGGGTGCCGGCGGCGTTGATGCCGAAGAAGAAGCCGGACCGGCGGTCGTGATAGGAATCGAGGAAGAGCACGAACCGGTCGGCGCTCACGGCCCGGTCCCGGCGGGCGAGCACCGCGGCCACGGAGTCCGGTGCGCGGTCGTACATCCGAGCGCCGACGTAGATCGCGTCGTCGTCGAAGAGCACCCGGATTTCGGTCGACTCGGAGGGCTCCGCCCCTTCTCGGGGGACCCGCTGGGTGAGCCCCGCGATCGGGATGGCCCCGGACCACGCCGGCTCGTCCAGCCGGCCGTCGATGCTGACCGCCCCGCTCGCGCGGACCGCATGCACCGCGGTCGCGCTGCCCGGAGCCGCGGCCGAGCGGAGGCGGGCGTGGGTGACGGCCGAGTCGAGTTGAACCGCCGGGACCACGAGCGCGAGCAGGAGGTGCGGCAGCATGGTTGTGGCGCTTTAGATAGCGCCGATCGCGAAACGGTTGCGGCGCCGAGAGCCCCTCATTGCTCGAGGATGCGCTGGAGCAGCTCGGGCACTCGGGGATCGTCCATCTGGCCGAGCCAGAACAGGGCCTTCTTGCGCAGCTGGCGGTCGGGATCGCCCTTGGCGATTTCGAACAGCTTGTCCGCCGCGGCCTTGTCGCCCCGCTGTGACAGGACGAAGATCAGCTGCTCGCGCATCTCGCGGTCCTGGCTCGAGCCGTAGAGGTTGGCGAACTCGCTGGTCGGCACATCGCATTGCTGGGCCCAGAACAGCGCCTGCTTGCGAAGCTCCGGGATCTCCCTCTCGTTCCGCGCCACCTGCACCAACCAGCTGCCCCCTTCGGGCGTGCCCATCTGCGACACCGAGAACAGGACTTTTTTCTTGAGCTCGGCGCCCTGCAGCCGGCCGTAGAGCCCCCGCAGGAACGCGGCGTTTTCCGGCGTGCCGCTCTGCCCGAGCCAGAAAATGGCTTTCTCCCGCGCGCCTTCGGGCACATCGGAGCGCTCCGCGAACGCCCGAAGGGCCTGCATGGACCGCGAGCTTCCCTCCTGCGAGAGGGCGAAGACCGCCTTGTCCTGGAGGTTCGGGTCGGTCGTCGTCCGAGCGATCGAGTCCAGCGCGGCCACCGACCGCTCCGTGCCCACCTGGGAGAGCCAGAAGACCGCCTGCTCGCGGACTTCGGCGTCGGGATCCGACCGCGCGGCCTCGAGGAGCGTGGTCTCGGCGCCCTCCGCTTGCTGTTGGGCTACCAGGAACACCGCCTTGCGGCGCAGGCAGGCGGAGGCCGCGTCGCGACGAGCCAGCACTTTGCGCAGCACGGGCGCCGCCCGCTCGGGGTCCATCTGCTGGAGCGCGTTGAGCGCCGCGACCTTGATGTCGTCCCCGCCGCTGTCGTTCTCCTCTTCCGCACAAGGGACCACAGACGGGTGGCCTTGCCGGGGTGGCGGAAGCGGGCTCGGTGGAGCCGGAGGTGAGGGCGGTGCCGGGGGCGCCGGCGGAGCCGCGATCGCCGCCGTCGCCGCGGCGATCGCCGCCGCCGCGTCCGGGTCTCCCCGTCGCGCCAGCTCACCCTGGATCCGCCGCTCGAGCGCGGCGGCGTCGCCCCGAGTCGCGGCCCCGGTGTACTTGGACCGCTGCGCCTTGAGCACGGTCAGCGCCCGGCGCAGACTCTCCTGGCTGCCCAGGCGGTACAGGGCGAACGCCTGCCAGTAGAGGGCGTCGGCTGCGTACGCCGACTTCGGGAAACGGGACTCGATCGAGGCGAACAGAGTCGCGGCCCGCGGCCAGTCCCGCCGGGTGAGCGCGCTTCGGGCCTGGCGGTAGAGTGAGTCCGCCGGGTCGCCTTGCGCCACTGACGCCAGCGGCAGCCGGTCCGGCCCGTCCCCATCGCCTTGCACTGGGCTCGGTCCCGACGCGGCCAATCCGACCGTGGCCAGCGCCGCCCACCATATCGCATGCCAGGACATCACAGGGCTCCTTGGCGGAAGGTCATTCCCGTACCGGCCGGTACGGCGGCGCGCAGTCGGACCAGCATCCCGTCCTGCTCCATGCCGTCAGTGATGAGTTTGAGATCTTCGCCCCGTCGCTCGGGTGCGAGCTGAGCGATCTGCGCCAGCACGAGCTCCAGATCCTGGAGCAGGAAGCGGAGCCGGGTGTCGCTCCCGGCCGGCGAGTCGAGCAGCAGCCGGTTGGTGGCGAGGAGCTGGCGTGCCGTCGCGGAGGCCAGGGCCTCCTGCGGCCCCTCGCGCACCGACGCGCGAAAGAGTGTGAGGAACGCCTCGGCCTGGCCGAGGTGCTCGGCCGCTGCCAGCCGGTACGCGGCGTCCCCCCTGGGGCTTCCACCGGCCGGAGCTGCTGGAGCGGGCGCCGAGGCAACCGGCGCGGTCACTCCCCGCACGGCCGGGCCGCGGTTGCTCATGCGTCCGATGCCCACGCCGATCGCAAGCACCGCGGCGATACCGGCGCTCCACGCCAGGACGCGCACCGGCCGGCCGATCGAGCGTCTCCCAGGGGCGACCGCCCGGCGCTCGGTCTCCCGCCGCATCTGGATGCGGGTCCACAGGTCCTCGCGCGGCACCGGGCCCGGCTCGTGATATGCCCGCGCGGCCTCGCGGAGCTCCGGCCCGAGCGGCTCGTCGTCGTCCAGGATCATCGCGTCATCCTCTGGCGAAGTCGGCCAGCGTGCGTCGAAGCTTGGCGCGGGCGCGGCTCAGCTGGGCCTTGGACGTCCCGGGCTGCACGCCCAGCGTCCGGCCGATCTCTTCATGCGTGTATCCCTCGACATCGTGCATCAGGAACACCACTCGGTAGCCCTCCGGAAGGTCGTCGATCGCTCGGGCGAGCCG
>OEKQ01000416.1_pt2 | contig 14094 bp, 13 predicted proteins | sample 1503141 | NCBI WGS metagenome assembly OEKQ01 (sample SAMEA104379568, study PRJEB20068) | metagenome | isolation source: 1998
CCCACATGACGAAGGACCCTGGGTCGGGCGCGGCTGGACCGGCTGCTGGCCGACCTGTCGGGCGCCGTCGTAGCGGGGCAAGCTCGCTCCGCTGCTCGCTGAAGGAGGCAACATGACGTGGATTGGCGTAGTGCTCGTGGTGCTGATAGCAACCGTCGCGATCTCCTACCTGGTCGAAGCCGCGCGGTCCCAGTCCACCGCGCCCACGCAGCTGGGCTGGGCGCCGGCGGTACCCGTTCGCTACGTCGACGTGGATGGCCTGCGGCTCCGCTACATCACGGCGGGCGAGGGGCCGCCGCTGGTCCTCCTGCACACTCTTCGCACCCAGCTCGACATGTTCCAGAAGGTGGTGCCCGCGCTCGCCACCCGGTTCCGAGTGTACGCGCTGGATTATCCGGGCCACGGCTATTCCGACATCCCGAAGGCCACCTATTCCGCCGAGTTTTTTGTGACGACGGTGGCCCACGCGCTGGATCAGCTGGATGTCAGGGACGCTGTAGTCGTGGGCGAGTCGATCGGGGGGAGCATCGCGTTGCTGCTGGCCGCCAGGCACAACCCGCGGGTCCGGCGGGTCGTCGCGATCAACCCGTACGACTATGACGGCGGGCGGGGCATTCGGAGAAGCTCCGCGCTGGCGAACCTGCTCTTCGGTCTGAACAACGTGCCCGTGCTCGGCGCGACCGTGAACCGGCTGCGCCTGTACCCGATCGTCAGCCAAGTCTTCGATGGCGGAGTCCACCGCAAGGGGGCGCTACCGAGGGCTCTGGCGCGAGAGATGTACCTGGTCGGCAATCGGCGGGGTTACTATCGGGCGTTCATGTCGCTGGTACGTCATTGGGGGAGCTGGGAAGCCGCACGCGCCGAGTACGGGAACATCGACCGACCGACGCTCCTGCTCTACGGGGACCACGACTGGTCCCGAGACGACGAGCGGGCCGCCGAGGCCCGGGCGATCCCCGGCGCCGAGCTCCGCGTCATCAAGGACGCGGGCCACTTTCTCTCGCTCGACGCGCCCGATGAGGTGGTCGCGGCTATCCTCCCGTGGACGCAGGCAGCGGCGCCGCGGGCATCGGTGGAGGCGACGCCATGACAGTTCGGAACGTTGCCGTCGAGCGATTCAGTGTGACGTCGGCCACCCCCTTCGAGACGGTGCTCGGAAGAATCGAGGCGGCCATCGGTCACCCTGACATGACCGCATTCCTGGCGGCACTGACGGCGGCTCCCAGCTTCTCGGCGCTCGAGGCCGTCGTGGCCCAGGCGACCGGAGCCTCAGGCATCATGGAGTTCGCGCGTTTCGACCTCGGGGCGGTCCTCCGCAAAGATCGTCGTGACTCAGGGAGGATTCTGCGCTTGCTGATCGGCAACCCGGTCATCATGAAGCAGATGGCGCAGCATGTTCGGGACGTCGGTTCCTACGCGCCCGCGACGATCCTCATCGACGAGCGAGGCGATGGCGTGCACCTCTCCTACGACCGGATGGCCAGCCTCCTGGCACCATACGGGAGCGCTCTGGCTCTCGAGGTCGCCCGGGGTCTGGACGAGAAAATCGAGCATCTGTTGACGGCCGCCGCTGGCTGAGCGACGCCGGCCGCTCGCTTGCGCGACTCCTCACTCTGGCCCATGCTGTGGGAGGATGAGCGACGACGCGTCGGTGACCACGCCCCGGTCTCTGGGACAGTTGATCTCCAGCCTGGCGACCTGGGGTCTGCCGCCTGACTTGCTCCGGGACGTATCCCGGCGCCTCGGCCTCGTGGCCCTCTGCTTCGCCGGAGGGTGCGTGTGGGGTCTGCTCGCGCCGCCCCTCTTCCATGGAATGGGTTGGCTGCCCGAGTTGATGGCCCACCCAGGCCAGCCTGTCATGGGCGCGGGGCTGGTGCTCGGCCTGATGGTCTACGCGATCACGCGGCACGCCCCGCTGAGCGCGGCCGGCATCATCTCCCTCGGCCTCGCCTTCGAGATCCTCGGCGGATTCGTGCTCGTGCTGTCGGAAAACCTCAACCTGGCGGCCAACCCCCAGCTCGTCGCGCGGCCGGGTCTTTCCTGGGTGGCGGTGTGGATCACCATCTTCCCGCTGCTCGTGCCGGCTTCCGTGCCGGTGACCATCGGCGCGGCGCTCGTTACGGCCTCGTTGAGCCCCGTCGCCTGGTGGGTCGTGACCCAGCTCGGCTATCCCCGCATTCCGGGTGCGACGCTTCCGATAATTCTGATTCCGAACTACGTCGCTGCCGCGCTGGCGCTCGTGTCCGCGATCGTCGTGCGCCGGATGCAACGCCAGATCATCGAGGCCCGCGCCATGGGCAGCTACCGGCTGGCCGATCGGCTCGGGGCCGGAGGAATGGGCGAGGTCTGGAGCGCGACCCACCGACTCCTCGCCCGGCCGGCGGCGGTGAAGCTCATCCGGCGCGACGTGCTGGCGAAGATCTCTCCCGAAGCGGCTCGAGTCTGGATCGAACGGTTCCGTCGCGAGGCCGAGGCCGCGGCCACGCTCCGCTCGCCGCATACGATCGAGCTGTACGACTTCGGCGAGGCGGCCGACGGCACGTTCTACTACGTGATGGAGATGCTGGAGGGGATCGACCTCCAGGCGCTGGTCGAGCGGGTCGGTCCGGTGCCGCCGGAGCGCGCGATCCACCTGCTCGGCCAGGCCTGCGAGTCGCTCGCCGAGGCGCACGCCCGCGGCCTGGTGCACCGCGACATCAAGCCCTCCAACGTCTACGCCTGTCGGCTCGGCTTCTCGGTGGACTTCGTGAAGGTCCTCGACTTCGGCCTTGTGAAGGCGACCTCCGCGGACGAGACCACCGACATCGCGCTCACGAGGCCGATGACGGTAATCGGGACGCCGGCCTATATGGCGCCGGAGATCGTCGGGGGGGACGAGGTGACACCCCTCGCGGACGTGTACTCGATCGGGTGCGTCGCGTACTGGCTGCTCACGGGGCAGCTCGTCTTCGAGGCCGAGAATCCGGGCCGGGCCATGAAGCGGCATTTGCTCGACCCGCCCGCACCTCCCTCACGGCGCGTCCCGTCGCCGATATCGCCGGAGCTGGACGCCGTGGTGCTCCAGTGTCTCGCCAAGGATGCCGACGACCGGCCGGACGCGCTGGAGCTGGCCCGTCGGCTGAAAGCGTGTCCGGAGGCCGAGGCGTGGACGGCCCAGCGTGCCTCGGCCTGGTGGCAAGAACACCTGCCGCTGAGCGGGGTGGTCCCGAGCGCCGCGGGAGCGGTCGAGCGACCGCCCGGTGCCCTCGAGCCAGGTCCTACCAACGCGTGGCCTCGAACAAACCCGTGAGGCTTCGGCCGCTGTAAGCAGTGGCCCGGGCTTCGAACGTGCCGACCAGCTCACGGACCGGTTCGACGACACGACGCTCCGGATTCACTGCAACTCTGGCTCCCGCTGTCGGCCTCCGGTACAATACCCCGATGCGTACCACCTCCCAGCTTGCCGCGCTGGCACTGCTGCTCGTGCCCGCGCTGCCCGCCAGCGCTCCAGCGCAACAGACAGGCTTCACCCACGCCGACACGCTCCGCGGCAGCATCACTCCTGAGCGCGCCTGGTGGGATGTCGTGTTCTACGACCTCCACGTCACGCTTGACCCGGCCGACAGCACGCTGCGCGGGTGGAACGGCATCACCTATCGCGTCGTCGGTCCCGCACGCGCCATGCAGGTGGACCTCCAGGTCCCTCTCGAGATCGATAGCGTCCTTCAGGACGGCCGGCGGCTCGTGTACCGGCGGGACGGAAACGCGTTCTTCGTCACGCTCGCGACGCCGCAACGGAAGGGCACGACCAGGACGCTGACGGTCTACTACCACGGGCGGCCGCACGTCGCGGAGAAGCCGCCGTGGGACGGCGGCGTCACCTGGGGCCGCGACCCCGATGGCCACCCGTGGATCGCCACCACCTGTCAGGGGCTCGGCGCGAGCGTCTGGTGGCCCGACAAAGACACCCAGGCCGACGAGCCGGACAGCCAGCGGATCGCGCTCACCGTGCCCGATTCGTTGCGGGCGGTCGCCAACGGCCGCCTGCGCGGCATCGAGCGGCGGGCCGACGGCTGGACCACCTATGAGTGGTTTGTCACCAGCCCGATCAACAACTACGACGTCGCGGCGTCCGTGGGGCGCTACGTGGAATTCACGGACGCGTACGACGGGGAGGGCGGCCACCTCACCCTCGACTTCTGGCCGCTCGCCAGTCATCTCGACACTGCCCGCGTGGAGTGGCAACAGGTAACGCCGATGCTCCGGTGCTTCGAGCACTGGTTCGGCCCATACCCCTGGTACCGGGACGGCTATAAGCTGGTCGAGGCGCCGCACCTCGGGATGGAGCATCAGAGCGCCGTGGCGTATGGCAACGGGTTCATGAACGGGTATCGGGGGAGGGATCTGTCGGGCACCGGTTGGGGCCTGACCTGGGACTTCATCGTCATTCACGAGAGCGCCCACGAGTGGTTCGGGAACAGCATCACCACCGCGGACCAGGCGGACATGTGGGTCCACGAGGGCTTCGCCAGCTACGCGGAGGCGCTGTACACCGAGTGTCGGTACGGAGAGCGCGCGGGCGCTGAATACGTGCTCGGCGTGCGGAAGCGGGTCAAGAACGACGAGCCGATCGTCGCCCCCTACGGCGTGAACGCCGAGGGCTCCGGCGACATGTACTACAAGGGCGGCAACATGCTGCACACCATCCGCCAGATCATCGGCAACGACAGCACGTGGCTGGCCATCCTGCGCGGCCTGAACACCGAGTTCGGGCATCGGATCGTGACCGGCAGGCAGGTGCAGGACTACATCAGCGTTAAGGCGGGCATCGATCTGAGCAGGGTGTTCGCGCAGTACCTCACCACAACCAAGATTCCGGTGTTCGAGTACCGGCTGGACGGGACCACGCTCAGCTATCGCTGGACCGATGTGGTGCGCGGCTTCGACATGCCCATTCGCGTCGGCGCGGGGCGGGGGGAATGGGTGCGGCTGTCGCCCACCGAGGCTTGGCAGACGGCGACCTTGTCACTCGCGGCACCGGAAGCCTTCCGGGTGGATGAGAATTTCTACGTCGTCGCTCGTGCGGCAGACGGACCGGCGGCGACGTCGGCAACCCCCGGTCTCGATCGATAGGCTGTGGGGGCCTGGTCCTGCTAGCCCTCCGCCACCCGGCAGTACACCTTGATCGCGCCTTTGGCGGTGGAAAGGGTCTCGAACAGCTGCGCGTAGTTCTCGAGCCCTACAACCGGGTGGGTGAGCAGCTGGTCCAGCCAGCCCGCGTACTCCGCCTGCGCCTGGGCCATGTCGCGCACGCCCAGCTCGAAGTACTCGCGGTTCGCGTTGACGGTCCCCACCATCACCTTGTTGCCGAGCACGAATCCGAGGTTGATGCGGTCGGCGGGGACCTCGATCGTCCGGTCGCCGCCGGTGACGCTCGAGAGCACGAGCACGCCGTTCTTGCCGAGCGCCAGCATGCTCTCGAAGACCACCGGCGACGCCCCGGTGGCCTCGAAGATCAGATCGAAGGGGCCGTGTTTCGCAGCGCCCTCCGCGATCGGCAGCTCGGTCGTGGTCACGTACCGGGCCCCCAGGCCCTCGATGAGATTCGAGTTGAGGTACGGCTTCCGCGTGCGGCCGAACACGGTGACGTCCATCCCCCGCAACCGCAGGACGAGCGCGGCCAGCAGTCCGATCGTGCCCGCCCCCATCACCGCCGCGCGCCGAGGCCGCCACACGCGGAGCCGGCGCTGGATCTCGAAGGCCTGGGCGATCCCTTTTTCGACGACTGTGAGCGGCTCGAGCAGCACCCCGACATCCCGGAGGCCCTCGGGCACTTTCACGATGTACTCGGGGTCGTCTACGTAGTACTCGGTCAGGAAGCCGTGGCGCAGGTTGATGCCCCGCTCGAAGTAGGTATCATCGGTCGTCATGTCGTAGGTACCGATGAGGTCGTAGATGCTCGTGCCCGGCCGGCGCACGGTGGCCACGACGTAATCGCCCGGCGCGAGCTCCGTGACGTTCGGGCCGACCGCCTCCACCCGCCCGAAGCTCTCGTGCCCGATCACGAGAAAGGCGAAGCCCTTCGGCGCGGCGCCGTACTCCGCCGCATTGATCTCCTTATCGGTCCCGTCCACGCCGACCCGCAGCACCTTCACCAGCACGCCGCGGCCGCCGGGCACTTCCGCCAGCGACGGCTTCGGGAGCGATGCGAGGTGGACCGAGTTGGGGCGGCCCGGGATCACCGCGATCGCTTTCATGTAAGTCCCGCCGTCGTCGGTCGTCTCCACGGATGACTCCCAGCTGGTCGTGGCGAGGGGGAGCGCGGTGTCGCCTGGCATGGACCTGGTCCTCAGGGTGCGATGAGTTGGACGACGTGGCCGTCGGGGTCCCGGACCTCGAGGCCGGTGTTGCCCTCGGCGACGAGACCGGGAGGCAGCGCCACCGCTCCCGGGGATACGAACGGGGCGCCTTCGACCTCGAGCCGGCTCAGCGCGGCGTCCGCGTCGGGCACCAGCACGCGGGTCTGCCAGTGGACGAGATCGCTCGCGCGCTCGTTCCTCGGGTAGGGACGCCCGTCCCGCGGGCTCAGGTACTCGAGGAACTCGATCCCCGGCCCTTCGGATCCGCGCAGCGCCGTGATCCGGAGCCGCGCGCCGGAGACGGCGTTGAGCCGCTCCTGCTCCGGACCGTAGTTCTCGCTCCGCCCCACGACGGACAGCCCGAGGGCGTCGCGATAGAAAGCCAGGCTGCGATCGGTATCCCGTACCACGATCGCGGTGTGGTCGATGCCGAGGAAGAGGCGATCGCCGGGTTGGTGCCACTTGGCCAGTCCCTTGCCGGCCGGGAACTGGAGGATCTCGAGCGGATGGCCGTCCGGGTCGCGGAAGTAGAACGCCTTGATGCCGCCGGCGTTGGGATTCCAGGCCGGCAGCTCCTGCGGCCCCCCGGTCGAGGCGTGGCGGACGCCCGCCGCCTCGAGCCGGGCGAAGGCGCGATCCATGTCGCTTACGATAATGGCTACGTGCTGGAACCAGCGGTCGTTGCTGCGCGAGTCGGCGGGGGGCGCGCGGCTCTGGGCGTCGAGATACTGCGTGAGCTCGAGCAGCTCGTCCCCCAGCCGGAGGCGGACCACCCGGACCCGCGCTCCGCGGATCCCGACCAGCTGGCCGAAAGGCGCCGCCCCCACTACGGTGTCGGAGACCGGCGCGAAGGTGAGCACGTCGGTGTAGAACCGCACCGAGCGCTCCATGCTCGAGACCGTGAGCCCGACCGCCGCCACGCCACGCGCCGCGATCGGCGGTGCCTGATCGCCAGTGACGGCCTGGGACGAATGGACCCCTCGGCCATACCAGGGCGCCGGCGCCTGGGCGGCGAGCGGCGCCGCGAGCAGCGCCGTCCAGAGAAGGACGAGCCGTCTCATGCGGTCGCTCCGGCCAGCCGGGCCGCATCGGTCCGCGCGCCCAGCCGCTCCGCGATACGATCGCCCACCCGCAGCGCGTTCGCCATGATGGTGAGGGCGGGGTTCACCGCCGCGCTGGAGGGGAAGAAGCTCCCGTCCACAACGTAGAGGTTGTCCACCTCGTGCGCCCGACAGCTGGGGTCGAGGGCGGAGGACTTGGGATCGCGGCCGAAGCGGATCGTCCCGTTCTGGTGGGCGACGCCGGCGAGCGGGATCTGTTGCCCGATGAACAGGTTGCGGGAGAACAGACCTTGGTGGCAGTCACGTCCGTGGATCGGGCAGGCGCGCTGGCTCTGCATCAGCCGCTCGAGCGTCGCGATCAACCGCTTGTGGCCTTCGCCGTTGCTGGGCGTGTAGGACAGCACGATGTTGCCGTCGCGGTCGAGCGTCACCCGGTTCTCGGGGCTGGGGAGATCCTCGGACGTGAGCCAGAAGTCGAGCGAGTGGCGGCCCATCAGATCGAGCGTCCAGCCCGGCGCGATCGCCGGCGCACCGGCCGACAACGTCACGCCGTCGAGCTTGCCCACGAACGAGATGTGCCCCATGGGGTGGGGCCAGTCCTTGCTCCCGAGGTAGAAGTCGTTCACCGCCAGCGTCTTCTGGAAGACGGTCGGGTTCGGACACTTCGAGAGCGCCATGAGCACCGAGTTGATGTGCCCCATGTAGTGCCGGCCAACCACGTCGGAGCCGTTCGCCAGTCCGCGGGGGTGCTTGTCGCCGGCGGAGCGCAGGAGGAGCGCCGCCGAGTTGATGGCGCCGCAGGAGACCACGACGATATCGGCCGAGTAGATCTCCTCCGCGCCTTCGCGCCGCACGTGCACGGCCGTGACCTCGCGCCCTGAGGCGCTCGTCTCCAGCCGCTCGACGTAGGCGCCGGTCAGGAGGGTCACGTTGGGGTGCTCGAGGGCAGGGTCCACCGCGCAGACCTGGGCGTCGGACTTGGCCTGGACCAGGCAAGGGAAGCCGTCGCAGGTCGCGCAGCGGATGCACTTGCTCCGGCGCGGCTCGGCCTCGTTGAGCATGATCCCGAGGGGGACCGGGAACGGGCGGAGCCCGTGGCCCGCGAAGTCCTCCGCCAGTTGCTGAATACGGGGCTCGTGGCTCACCGCGGGATAGGGATACGGGGCGCTCGCCGGTGGCTCGGTCGGATCCGACCCGCGCTCGCCGTGCACCTGATACAGTCGCTCGGCCTCGGTGTAGTACGGCTCCAGCTCGTCGTAGCCGATCGGCCAGGCGGGCGAGATGCCCCCGTCATGGTGGAGCTCGCCGAAGTCTTCCTGACGGAGCCGGAAGAGCGCCGCGCCGTAGAACTTCGTGTTGCCGCCGACCCAGTAGTTGGTGTGCGGATGGAGCGGCTTGCCGTCCTTGTCGTGCCAGATCTCCTTCGTCTGGTACTTGCCCTCGACGTTGACCGCGCGGGGATTCCAGTTGTCCGGCTCACGCGGCACGTAGTCGCCGCGCTCGAGGAGGAGAATCCGCCTTCCGGTCGGCGCCAGCCGGTGCGCCAGGGTGCCGCCGCCCGCGCCCGTCCCGACGATGATGACGTCGAAGTGTGAGGTCGGCATGGACCGAGCCCTCCTACTTGGTGCTCACGCTCGCACCCTGCGGCGCGATCGTCAGCCGGAATACCTCGCCCGTGGCCGGAATCCGCCACTTACCGCCTGCGTGCGCCACCGGCTCCCGCTCCCGCACGCCCGCCTCCGGGTCCTTCTGTCGCGGTCCCTGGTTCGGCCCGAGCCCCGGCTCTTCGTCCACCTCGGTGCCCGCATCGTAGAGGGCCACCTGGGGGGACATGTCGCCGCTCACGGGCTTGCCGTTCCGGAAGAGCGTGATCGGCCGGTCGTTGGAGTAGAACCAGTCGTTCGACTGCCCGAACATCGCCGCTACCGAAAGGTATTGCCCCGGCGCCGCCGTGATGGTGAACTCGTAGGCCTTGCCGGGCGTGAGCGGCCCGCCTTCGGTCGCGCCGACCGGCTTGGCGTCGGCGCCGACAGCGACGACGCCCGGGTCGTGGGCGACGCTCGTCGACAGCGGGTCCGGATTCCCGGTCTCCGCCAGCGTCCGGAGTCCCTTCCCGGCGTCCACCTGTCCGCGGGTGAAAAGCGGGTTGGTGTTCCCCGTGTGAACCGCCCAGAGCACGGGGGCGATCACGAACGGCGCGGTCTTGCCGTTCGAGAGCTTCAGCACCTCGCCCTGGGTCAGGTTCTCCACCCGGATCGTGAACGTCCTGGCCTTCGCCATGGCGTGGTCGTCGCTCATCTTGTCCTGCGCGAGCAGTCCGAGCGGCGCGCCTAGGCCGAGAAGCGAGACGGTGAGTGCGCGACCGAGAGACATGGAGCGGCTCCTTTTCACGAGGCGGGCGCCAACGGCGCCGTGGCGAAGTTGACGGAGAAGCGGTAACACCAGATCGTCACCGCACGGTACTTGCCGAGATCCACGCTCGCGGGCACCTCGTAGTTCTGGTCGCCCTGGTTGCCCTTGAGAGCGCCCAGCTCCACGAAGCCGGCCTTGCTGACGGTCTCGTTGTCGGAGGCATCTGGCGCCGCTACGAGATAGACCCGGACGTCCGGACCGTTCGAGGTCGAGAAGTCGGTGAGGCGAAGGATCCGCTTGCCACTGCCGACGTCGAGAATCGTGGCGGTGCCGCGGGTCTCGTGCGCTACCGAGTGAAAGGCGCCCCGGGCGAGCGCGCTGGGCGCGGCGGCGACGTCGCCGGTCTGGCCGGTCGCCTGGGCCAGGTCCTCATGGACCCGCTTGTTCACGAACAGGCGCTCCGGCCGGAACAGATACCAGCCGACGCCGCCCAGCACGACGAGGCTGGCAATCACGAGAGAACGCTTCATGGGGGTGCTCCTTCACTGGCTGTTGACGGCGATGGGATCGGCGTGTCGCGGGCTATAATGGCCCCGGTACCGATTTGGTTCCGGCCTGGGCCCCGGGCCCCGAGCCCCGCCCCAGGCCCGCGATCTCGAGGCTGGCTCAGCGGAGTGCCGATTCGGCGCTGCCCGCTCCGGCGCCCGGGATGGCCAGCCGGACGCGGTAGAGACCGGTGCTCGCGGTGATGTACAGGGCCCGGTTGTCCCGATCGCCCCAGGCAAAGTTCGCGACGTGCTCCGGTGGGGTGATGACGCCGAGCAGCTTCCCGGCGGGGTTGAGGACGTAGATCCCGCGCGGTCCCGCAGCGTACACGTTGCCCCGCTCGTCCACCTTGATCCCGTCCCAGGCGTCTTCGCCCGGCTCCGTCGTGGTGATGTCGAAGAACACTCGGCCGTTCTCGAGCGTGCCGTCGGGGCGAACGTTGTAGGCCATGATCACTTTGCGCTTTGGGTCCCAGTTGTCCAGGTAGAACGTCCGCTCGTCGGGCGAGAAGGCGAGCCCGTTTGGCCCGCTCAGCTCCCGGGTGAGCAGCGTGAGCTTGCCGTCGCGCACCAGGTAGACGCCGCTGAACGGCGTTTCCTTGGCCGGGTCATCGAACACCTTGGGCAGCCCGAACGGCGGGTCCGTGAAGTAGAGCGCGCCGTCGGAGCGGTAGACGAGATCGTTGGGGCTGTTCAGCCGCTGGCCCTGGTAGCGGTCGGCCAGCACGGTGACGGCCCCTGTGCGCTCGATGCGGATCACGCGGCGGTTGCCGTGCTGATCGACCGTCAACCGCCCCTCGCTGTCGAACGCTAGGCCGTTGGAGCCGGGCTGGTGATAGGCCCCCACGTCCGTCCCCGCATACCCCGACTTGGTCCGGTATACCGAGATCTCGCCGTCCGGCGTCCAACGGTAGATCCTGTTCGCATTGGGGTCACTGAACAGCAGATAGCCGCCGTCGCGAACCCACACCGGGCCCTCGAGGAACTGGAACCCGCCCGCCAGCTTTTCGACCTTGGCGCCGGCGGGGACGACCTGGTCAAGGGCGGGGTCGAGCCGCTCGATCCGGCCGCCCGCGTCGTGGGCCACGGCGGCCGCCGCGGGCGAATACAGGTCGAGCGTCGCGGACCGGACCCAGATGAAGTTGCCCGGCGGATTGGAGAGCGGGCCGTTGGCGCCGAAGATGGCGAGCTGGAATTGCTGGCCGGGTCGCGCGTCCCGGGTGAGGACCACGCGGTTCGGGGCGTTGAAGCCCTTCACCAGCGGTCCACCGGTCTGGCCGAGCACGCTCGGGAGCCCGCCGTTCACCCAGACCTCTGCGTAGTCGTCCACGACGATCTCGAAGACCGCGGTCATGCCGGTCGGGTCCACCTCCCCGACGCGCGACGGGATGGTGACGTCGAGCCGGTACCAGACGAAGCTGAGCCGGCCGTTACCGCGACGCTGCTCCACCGAGGGGGCCGTGATCGGGGTCCAGCCGGCGACCTCGAATTCGGGGGTCCCGATGCGGGGCGTGATGTCCGAAGTGCGATTCGGTGGGCCCGAAGGACGCAGATCCGGGCCCGGCGCCCGATGATGCACGTCTACGATCTTCACGTCGCGGAACCGCCACTGGCCCTGGACGAGGCGCGCGCCCTCCTCCGTGCGGAGGTCGACGATCGCGACCGGGTTGCCGGATACCGGGGCGTCGCCCGTGGTCTGCCCACGGGCGGGTGCAGCGAGGCCGCTCAACGCGAACGTCGTGACGAGCGCTGCGAGCTGATGGCGCATGGTGAGCTCCGCGGCCCTCAGCGGACCTTGACGGTGTAATAGGCGATGGGCCCCTTCACATCCTTGAACCAGTGCGGCGTGCCGGCGGGCACGGTGATCACGTCGCCCTTCGCGATGCGCCGGGTCTCGCCGCCCTCGATGGCGGAGCCGCGCAGCTCGTCCGGAGCGGTCGTCTTGGTGTCGACCGCGGTGCCGCCCGTGACGAACGTGGCGGAACCTTCGATGACGTAGATGATGTCGGTGTCCCGCGTGTGGATCTCCGCCTGGCCCGGCGTCTCGCGGCGGCTGGTGTGCACCATGTAGCTGCGACCCGTGCCGTCGAGGAGCACCGCGCCCCTGGCGAAGGACGCGGCCACCTGGTCGCGGGTGAAGTAGTGGACGGTCTCACTCGGCGTGGTGCCGCCGAGGCTCGTCTTGATGGTCGCGAGGGCGTTCGCGCCCGCGAGCGCGACCTCCTCGTCTTCCTGAGCGCTCGCGGCGCCGCTCACCCCGACGCCGCCCACGATCTGGCCGTCCACGGCGATGGGCACGCCGCCCTGGAGCGGAGTGAAGTCGTTGAGCGCCACCATCGAGGTGCGCCCGTTCTTGATGATGTCCTCGAAGACCTTGGTGGGTCGCTTGAAGAGCACCGCCGTGCGGGCCTTGCCGATCGAGATGTTGGCGCCGGCGGCGAAGGTGTTGTCGAGCCGGTCGAGCGCCATGAGGTTGCCGCCTTCGTCCACCACGGCGATGACCGCCGTGCCCGCCTTGGTCCGGGCGTACGCCGTCGCTGCGGCGATCACCTGCCGGGCGCCGTCGAGCGTGAGCCCCTTCTTCTCCGCCACCTGTGCCTCGGCAGCGCCCGCCACCCCCGCCAGCAGGAGTGCCACCGTCGCCAGTCTCGTCGCCCGCATCGTCGCCTCCGGAGTAGTCACGCCGCACGGATCTCTTCCGTGGCGGATCGCTGATGCGTGACTAATGCCGGCCGTGCGAGGAGAGTTCCCGGATCGCGGCGCCGAGCCGCGCGCGCAGATCCGGCGGCACCGACACCTGCCGCAGGCGCTCGCGCACGGCGTCCACCTCGCGCCGCGCGCGCCGGAACTCGGCCGCGCAGGCGTCGCACTCGGCCAGGTGGGCGTGGATCCGCCGCATGTCCCTCGGCTGGAGCTCGCCGTCGAGGTAGTCGTCCAGCAGCTCGAGCACGGCCGCGCACCCGCTCACACGCCGGCCGTGCGGTGTTCGCAGAAGATGCAGGGCTCGCTGTTCTGGTGATGGAGCTTGGCACAGAACACGGCCGCCGGACCCCGGGTCCGCAGGTATACCTCCGCGGCGAGGAGCATGCCGAGCGGCGGAGCCGTGAAGTACAGCCAGAGGCCGGTCCATTCGTGGGCCCCGAGCGCGGACGCGAGGGTCCGGGCCGGGTTCAGGCTCATGCCCGAGAGCGGCGCCTCGAACGTGATGTAGGTCGCCACTAGGAGCCCGGCGCAGATGCCGGTCCACGCGGCGAACCGGGGGTGGTTCGACACGCGCAGGATCACCGTCATCAGCACGAACGCGATCGCGAGCTCCGCCGCGAAGGCGACCAGGAGACCGCCCGGGCCCGGCACGGTGACCGCCCAGCGCACCCGCTCATGGGCGAGGAGGGACCCGAACAGCAATCCCGACAGCGCGACCCCCAGCGCGCCGCCCACGAACTGCGCCGCGGCATACCCGATCGCGTCGCGTGGGGCGACCTTCCCGAGCCGGGTGAACGCCAGCGTGGTGGAGGGGTTCATGTGCGCGCCCGAACGCATTCCCCACCGGGAATAGATGAGCGCGATGGCCGTCGCGCCCATGGCGCACCCGGTCAGGAAGCGGCGCACGAAGGGATCGGGAATGGCCCGCACCGCGGGCGACGCGGGGTGTTCCAGCAGCGCCGTGAATCCGCAGGCCGAGACCATGAAGAGGCCAAGCAGCGTCCCCTCGATGGCGTACTCTCGCCAGTGCGCGAGGTAACCGGCGGCCCGGCGTCGGGCGGCCGGCTCAGCGGCGGTGGCGGTCACGAGCTCTCT
>OEKQ01000302.1_pt1 | contig 13955 bp, 11 predicted proteins | sample 1503141 | NCBI WGS metagenome assembly OEKQ01 (sample SAMEA104379568, study PRJEB20068) | metagenome | isolation source: 1998
CGAGCCGTTCTTCACGACCAAGCCCTCGGGGCAGGGCACCGGCCTCGGGCTCGCGGGCGTGTACGGGACGGTGAAGCAGAGCGGCGGCCTCATCTGGGTGGAGAGCGAGCCGGGTCGAGGCACCACGTTCACGATAGACCTTCCGGCGGTGGTCGCGAGCGCGCCGCCGAAGGCGGCCGCTCAACCCAAGGTCGCGCCCGGCGGGTCGGAGACGATTGTCGTCGTCGACGATGAGGAGCTCGTTCGCAAGTGGGCGTGCCGTCTGTTGTGCGGGCTGGGCTATAACGCGCTGGAGGCGAGCGATGGCGGAGAGGCGCTCCGGCTGATTGCCGCAGCGGAGACTCCGGTGGCCCTGGTGCTGAGTGACGTGATCATGCCTGGGATGAGCGGCGTGGAGTTGCGGAACCGTCTCGCGGAGATCCGGCCGCGGCTTCCCGTTCTGTTGATGTCCGGTTTCGCCGCGGACGCGCTAGTTCGGCGCGGGGTGGCGGATGCGGCGACCTTCGTGCTCCAGAAACCGGTCGAGGCCGCCGATCTCGCCTCCAAGATTCGGGAGGTGCTGGACATGCGCGGAGAGCCGCAATCTCGCTGAAGCTCAAAGCCCCCTGAGGGGGATTCGCCGCTTGAGATGTCAGGTTTGGCTGAAGCGCCACTTGCGTGACGCGGTCCGCGACCGAATCTTGGGTCGTCTCCCCGACGCCCGGCCGCAGGACCAGCGTCAACACGTCGTTCGATCAAGGAGCGTCGCCATGGCCAGCGAGAACCAGCGGAGCCTCTACGAGCGTCTCGGGGGCGTCTACAGTATCGCCACGGTCGTGGACGATCTCATCGACCGGGTTATGAGTGATGCACGGTTGAATGCCAATCCGTTGGTCGACGAAGCACATCATCGGTTCCCTCCCGCGGGGTTCAAGTACCTCGTAACCGAAATGGTGTGTTGGGCATCGGGTGGGCCACAGCAGTACACCGGTCGGACGATGCGCGAGTCACACGAGAACCTGAAGATTTCTGCCGGCGAGTGGGACGCGTTCCTTGACGACGTCCGGCAAACCCTCAACAAGTTCAAGGTCCCGCAAGCCGAGCAGGCCGAACTCAACGCGATCATCGCAAGCACGCGCGCAGATATCGTTGTCTGAGGAACTTCGCGTTCGTGCTCGTGCCGAGCACGCGGGAGCTCACTCCAAGCCCGGCTCGACCGGCTCCTCCTCCCGGGGCCGCAGGTGCTCGTCGCGGGCCAGAATGCGCGCGCAGGTGTTCCACCGCAGGATCGACTCGTCGTTTCCGGCGGGACGTTCGACCTCCGCCTTCTCGTACCAGGTCATCGCCTCCCGGAACCAGTGGTACGCCAGCTCCGCCGACCCGAACGTGCCCCGGCGGAGCTGCGCCTTCGCGCAGCGCTCGCAGATGATCCCCGCGTAGTAGTCCCGCTTGTACTCGTCCTTGAGGCGCGGCAGCAACTCCCGCGCGCGGTGGACGCCCTCGGTCGGGCCCTCGGCGAACTGATCGGTGATGGCGAGCAGCAGGGTCACGAGTGCCTGCTGGTTCTCGGGCTCGACTTGCAGCACGTCGAGGCAGATGCTCTCCGCGGATGACGGATCGTTGATGACCCGATACCGCTCCGCCTTCTCCAGGGCGAGCCCGACGCTGTGCTTGGCGATCGGCTTGAGCTCGAACATGATGATCAGGACCCCTGCCTTCTGCTGAAGATCTTCAGCAATCTCCCCAGCGGGTCGTAGACCTCGTCTACCACCCGCTCCTTGAGCGGGATGATCGCGTTGTCCGTGATCGTGATGTGCTCGGGGCACACTTTGGTGCAGCACTTGGTGATGTTGCAGTAACCAATGCCGTGCGCCTCCCTCAGCTCCTCCACCCGATCCTCGGTATCGAGGGGGTGCATCTCCAACGCGGCCACGTGGACCAGGAACCGGGGCCCGACGAACTCGTCGTGCAGGTGATGGTCGCGGAGCACGTGGCAGACATCCTGACAGAGGAAGCACTCGATGCACTTCCGGAACTCCTGGACTCGGTCCACGTCCGACTGCGCCATGCGCCAGGTGCCGTCGGGGGCGTCCGGCGTGCGCGGCTTGAACTGTTTGATCCGCTGCTTCACCCGAAAGTTCCACGAGACGTCGGTGACCAGGTCCTTGATCGGCGGGAAGCTCCGCATGGGCTCTACCGTGACCGGCTTGTCGAGCGGGAGCTCGCTGAGCCGGGTCATGCACATGAGCTTCGGGCTCCCGTTCACTTCGGCCGAGCAGGAGCCGCACCGGCCGGCCTTGCAGTTCCAGCGCACCGCGAGGTCGTTCGCCTGCTCGGCCTGGATCTGATGCACAGCGTCGAGCACCACCATCCCGGGCGTGACGTTGGTCTCGTAATCGACCAGCGCTCCCCCTTGGCCGTCGCCGCGCCAGACCCGGAACGTTGCCACGCCGAGGGACTCGGGCACTTACCGCTGCTCCTCGATGACCCGCTTGAGCTCCGCGGGCATCTCTGGGATCGGCTCGCGCGACAGCTGCATCTCGCCGCCTTCCCCTTTCCGGATGACGATGTTGAACTTCCCGTGCGCCGGGTCCTTCTCCGGGTAGTCGTCGCGGAAGTGCCCGCCCCGGCTCTCCTTCCGCTCGAGCGCCGCCCGGGCGACCGCCTCCGAGACCGTGAGCAGGTTCGCCAGGTCGAGGGCGGTGTGCCAACCGGGATTGTACTCGCGGTTCCCGGCCACCCCCACGCGCCGCGCTCGCACCTTCAGCCCATCGATCCCCTCCAGCGCACGCTCCAGTTCCGACTCCCGCCGCACGATCCCGACCAGGTCCTGCATCATCACTTGGAGCTCCTGCTGCACCTGGTAGGGTCCGCCGCGGGCGGCGTCCGCGCTGCGCTCGAACGGCGCCAGCGCGCACCGCCCGGCCTCCTCGATCCGCCCACTGTCCACGGCCGCGGCGCCGTGGACGCAGGCCCACTGGGCCGCGGCGTCTCCCGCCCGCTTGCCGAACACCAGCAGGTCCGACAAGGAATTCCCACCCAGCCGGTTCGCCCCGTGCAGCCCCGCGGCACACTCGCCGCCCGCAAACAGGCCCGGCACCGTCGACATCTGGGTGTCGCCGTCAACCCGGATGCCGCCCATGATGTAGTGCGTGGTGGGTCCGACCTCCATCGGCGTCGTCGTGATGTCGATGTCCGCGAGCTGCTTGAACTGGTGGTACATGCTCGGCAGCTTCCTGACGATGTGCTTCGCGGCATCGGGGAGCCTCTCCCTGATCCACGAGATGTCGAGGAAGACGCCTCCGTGCGGACTCCCCCGCCCCTCACGCACCTCGCGCACGATGCAGCGGGCGACATGATCGCGCGTCAGCAGCTCGGGCGGCCGGCGGGCATTCTTGTCGCCCTGGGTATAGCGCCACCCTTCTTCTTCGTTGTCGGCGGTCTGGCTCCGGTAGTTCTCTGGGATGTCGTCGAACATGAAGCGACGCCCGTCCTTGTTGCGGAGAACCCCGCCCTCGCCGCGGACGCCCTCGGTCACCAGGATGCCGCGCACGCTCGGCGGCCAGATCATCCCCGTGGGGTGGAACTGCACGAACTCCATGTCCTGGAGCGCGGCGCCGGCGCGGTACGCGAGCGCCTGGCCGTCGCCGGTGTACTCCCAGCTGTTGCTGGTGATCGAGTAGGCCCGGCCGATGCCGCCGGTCGCGAGCACGATCGCCTTGCACCGGAACAGGCGGAAGCGCCCGCGCTCCCGATCGTAGGCGAATGCCCCCGCGATGCGCCCGCCCTCGGTCAGCAGCTCGAGCACCGTGCACTCCATGTGCACGTCGACGCCTTGATGGATGCCGTAGTCCTGGAGCGTGCGGATCATCTCCAGCCCGGTACGATCGCCGACATGGGCCAGGCGGGGATACTTATGCCCGCCGAAGTTGCGCTGGAGGATGCGCCCGTCCGCGGTCCGATCGAAGAGCGCCCCCCACGCCTCCAGCTCGCGCACGCGATCGGGCGCTTCCTTCGCGTGCAACTCCGCCATGCGCCAGTTATTCAGGTACTGCCCGCCGCGCATGGTGTCGGCGAAGTGCACCCGCCAGCTGTCCCGGTCGTCCACGTTGGCCAGCGCCGCCGCAATCCCGCCCTCGGCCATGACGGTGTGCGCCTTCCCGAGCAGGGACTTGCACACCAGCCCGACCGAGGCTCCCGCCGCGGACGCGGCGATCGCCGCCCGGAGGCCCGCTCCCCCGGCGCCGATCACCAACACGTCGTGCTCGAAGGTCTGGTAGTCACTCATGGAAAGCAGCGACGCGCCTCATAGAATCCGCCAGTCGGTCCAGATGCCCATCGAGCACAGACGGACATAGAGGTCCGCGAACGCCACTGAGAACAGACTGGTCCATGCCCATCGCAAGTGCCCGCGATTGAGGCAGCTGGAGCAGTCGTAGACCCGCTTCCGCACCGGGGAGCGCGACAGCTGGTCGAGATACCCGCCGACCACGTGGCGCATGGAGTGACACCCGAGCGTGTACCCCCCAAGCAGCGTCACGTTTGCCACGAGCACGAGCGTGCCGACGCCTATCCCGAAAACCGTGCGGCCGCTGACCGGGTCGGTGAACCACAACGCCTGGTAAACATCGTGGGCGAGCACGATCAGGAAGCCGAGCGCGATATAAAGGAAGTATCGGTGGACGTTCTGCACGATGAGCGGAAAGGCGGCTTCTCCACAGTACCGCTTCCGCGGCTCGCCCACGGCGCAGGCGGGCGGGTCCGCCCAGAACGCCTTGTAATATGCGCCGCGGTAGTAGTAGCAGGTGAGCCGGAAGAGCCCGGGAAACGGCAGGATCAGGAGGGCCGGCGAAAACACCAGCCACGCCGGCCACCAGGCGGGCTTCGGACCGAACCAGGCGTGGGGCGAGTCGCCGAAGAGCTCGGGCGAATAAAACGGTGAGAGATAGGGCCCGTAGCTGTAATGCTTGCCCTGGAACGCGGCCCAGGTCGCGTAGATCACGAACCCGGACAGGACGGTGAACACAGCGGCGGGCTGCACCCACCACGCGTCGCGACGCGCGGTCGCGCCGAAACGGCGTTGAGTCAGCGGCAGGGGCGCTTGAGCCATCACGGATATTCGCGCCGGCGGCGGCGTTGTCAATGGCGTCTCATCGGCTCGGCGTTTCCGCCTCGAAGTACAGGGCGAACTGGTGCTCGCCGTTCCAGCCGTCGAGCTCTACCCGCTCGAACGACCAGTCACGGTCCCACGACCGGTTCCGGATCCACACGCGGCCCATGCCCCCAACCCGGCGCCCGAATGCTTCACGTAGCTGGAGCTGGACCGGGCTGAAGCGCGGGTCACCGCTCCAGGTTCCCGCGAGCTCATACTCCGAGCCTCCGAGGATGACGAGCTGGAACTCGTCGTTCTGGCCAAGCCGCAGTCGCGCGCCGTCGAACGGGTGGTCGCCGCCCTGGGAGTCCTGCAGCCGACCCTCGCCCCTCCGCGTCACGTCGAGCACGACCGACGTGCCGCCCGGCGGAGCGACCGCCTGGCCCAAGGCGAGCGGGGGCGCGGTGAAGGCGGCGGCCACCGCCGCGGCCGCGAGCAGGCTGAGACCGGGATTACGCATAGGAACCTCCTTGCGATCCGCCTAGCTTGGGGGCTGGGCGCCGTTTCGCCAGTGTCGGGGCGGCACGGTCGTGACTCGCCGGGCCGGCGCTGAACTCAGGAGAGCCCCAGACCAGGGACGAGGCAGAGCGGCGAGAGGCCGCTCTGAAAGCAGATCAGCGGCTGGTGGCAGAGCCTTGTATCGACGTCGGCGAGAGCCGCAGCCTGGCGACTTATACCATACCTAGGTATACTATGTGTCAACCAGGTGACGAGTCAGGCTCATGGGTCACACCGTTCGGGACAAAGCGAAGCTGCTCGGTCGGGTGCGCCGGGTGAAGGGTCAGGTGGAAGCCGTCGAACGCGCGCTCGAAGGGGAGGCCGACTGCGGCGATGTCCTCCGGCTCATCGCGGCCTGTCGCGGCGGGATGAACGCACTCATGGCCGAGGTGCTCGAGGGGCACCTCCGCGAGCACGTTGCCCCCGCTCGCGGATTGAGCACGGACGGCGCCAACGTGGTCGAGGAGCTCATCGACATCGTCCGGGCCTATCTCAAGTAGCGACCATGCGACACGAAACCCCCTCCACCGCCGCCGCACCGAACGACCAGAGACCCGCCGACGGGAGCGGCGCGCATCACCATACCATCGAATGGCTCGACGTTGCCCGGGTCGCCTTCGTCGCCCTAGCCGCCGCAGTAGTATGGTTCCGACTCTGGGAGCCGTTTTCCCGCATCAGCGTCATCGGATTGGCTGCCACGCTGGTGGGCGGCTACCCAATCTTCAAGGAAGCGGCGGAGAACGTCCTCGAGCGCAAGATGACGATGGAGCTGTCGATGACGATCGCGCTCGTCGCCGCTCTCCTCATTGGTGAGTTCTTCACCGCCCTGGTCATCACCGGGTTCGTGCTTGGCGCGGAGATCCTGGAAGGCCTGACGGTGGCCCGGGGCCGGCAGGCGATCCGGCAGCTGCTCGCCTACCTGCCCCAAACGGCGACCGTTCGCCGCAATGGCCAAGTCCGCGACATTCCCGCCGACGCGCTGCACGCCGGGGATCTCGTCCTGGTGAATCCTGGCGGCCACATCCCCGTCGACGGGATCGTCGTAGCCGGCGACTCCCACGTCGACCAAGCCACGATTACCGGCGAGTCGATGCCGGTCGAGAAGGGCACCGGGTCCACCGTCTACGCGGGAACGATCAATCAATCCGGCGCGCTCGAGATCCGGGCGGAGCGCCTGGGTCGCGATACCAGCTTCGGCAAGATCATGGAGGCTGTTGAGCGGGCCGAGCGGTCGCGCGCGCCGGTACAGAGGACAGCGGACCGCCTCGCCGGCTACCTGGTCTACTTCGCGCTCGCTGCCGCCGCGCTCACCTTCCTCATCACACGCGACGTCCGCTCCACGATCTCCGTCGTCATCGTCGCCGGCGCCTGTGGTATCGCTGCCGGCACCCCGCTCGCCATCCTGGGCGCGATCGGTCGCGCGGCCCGTCAAGGCGCCATTGTGAAGGGCGGACTCTATTTGGAGGTGCTCGCGTCGATCGACACGGTGGTGTTGGACAAGACCGGCACCGTGACCTTCGGCATGCCTTCAGTTCGCGCCGTGTTCCCGGCCCCCGGTGTATCGGAGGAGGATGTCGTGCGGGCGGCCGCTGTGGCGGAGCGCCGGTCGGAGCACCCCCTGGGCAAGGCGGTGCTCGCATGGGCAGCGGAACACGGGCTCCCCCACGTCGAGCCCGAGCGGTTCACCTACACGCCGGGCAAGGGCGTCGCCGCCAACCTCTTCGGCGAGCGCTTCCTGGCGGGAAGCGAATCGTTGCTGGCGGACTACGGCATCAGCCCGCCGGCGGTCAGCGGGCGCCGCCCGGACGGGGCCTCACCCGTGTTCATCGCCCGGGGAGAGCATCTCCTCGGCGTCATCGAGGTCGCCGATACCATTCGCCCGGAAGCCGCGGAAGCAGTCCGGGCGCTCCGCGCCATGGGCATTCGCACGATTTTGCTGACGGGCGACGCCAGCCAGGTCGCTCAGAGCGTCGCGCGCGAGCTCTCGGTGGACGAAGTCGCCGCCGGGCTTCTGCCGGACCAGAAGCGGGAGTGGATCGAGCGGCTCGTGCGGCAGGAGCGGAAGGTCGCGATGGTAGGCGATGGGGTGAACGACGCGCCGGCGCTGGCCGCCGCGACCGTCGGCGTCGCCATGGGTTCGGGTACGGACGTCGCACGCGAGAGCGCGGACATCGTGCTCCTTGGCAACGACCTCGTCAAGTTCGTCGACACGGTCCGGATCGCCCGTCGCACCCGGCAGATCATTTTACAGAATTTTGCAGGCACGCTTGCGGTCGATGCGGTGGGCATGGGCCTGGCAGCATTCGGTCTTCTGAATCCGCTGCTCGCGGCCTTCATTCACGTCTCGTCGGAGCTCACCTTCATCCTGAATTCAACGCGGCTGCTGCCCGGATCGCGGACGCGTCCCCCTAACAAAGTTCCGCGCCAGCAGGTACCGTAGCCCCTATTGTAAGCCTTCCCCCCAAGGGAGGGAGCGCCCCGATCGTGGAAGAATCGTTGATGCGCCATGTACCGTCCCTCATGCGCCGGATCCCCAGGTTTGGCGACGGGGTCCGCTTTGTTGTTCTGCTTGGCGCGGCGCTGAGCGCCATCGTCGCGCGAGCCGCCAGGGCGCAAGACCCTGGCGCCTCAGCCATTGGCTCCCAAGCGCCTGACACGGATGACGATAATGATCGGCCGGTCGGCCTGGACGAGCCCGGTCAGGATGACCGCCTCAATCGGGCGCTCTGGGTCTTCGCCAGAGGTACGTCTTACGAGGCGACGATGCGCCGGGTTCGGGGCGCTCAGCGTCGGCGGGTGGCGGCAGCAAGTGCCCCGGAAATGACCCTCCCGAACGGGTGGCGGCTGGCGCCGGCCGGTGTACAAGTCGAGGTCGGGCGGCTGCCGTACGATGCGCTGGTGTTCCATGGGAGGCTGGTGGTCTTGAACGCCGGGTTCTATCCCGGAGGCTACGCAGGGCAGCCGGGCGTGCGGGAGGATCCCGTCGTCTCTGTCGTGGATATTGGGCGCGCCTTTGTCACCGACTCGATTGAAGTGGCGGGACTCTATCCGAGTGCGGCCACGGTCGGGCCGGATCGGCTCTTCGTCAGCGGCGGCTCCGCGCAGGTCGTCTATCAGATCGACACGTCCTTTCAGGTAATCGGGACCTTGCGGCTTGGCGCGTACGCTGGTCCGATCGCTGCAGTGGACGGGGGGCGCCTTGCAGTAACCTCTATGACTGCCGCGGCGCCCGACCCGACCGATTCGACCAGGCAGCGCCTCCGACCGGTCGCGGCGGCCCTCGCCATCGTTGAGGCTGCGACAGGTCGCCTCGCGGCGTCGGCGCCGCTCGGCCACTATCCGTCTGCCGTACGAACGACGGCAGCGAAGATCTATGTGGCGCTCCTCGGGGAGGACGCCGTTGCGGTATACGACACAGCGCTTCACCCGCTGCGGACGGTGCGCGTCGGCCGCGCGCCCCAAGCCCTCTGCGCTGATAGCACACGGCTCTATGTCGTGAACTCTGGATCCGACGAGGTGACCGTCATAGGCACCGCTCAAGACTCAGTGGTGGCAACCATCCCGCTGCGCGCGACGAGCGCCCGGTTCGGCAGTGCACCGACCTCATGCACGACAGTTGGCGATCGCCTCTACGTGAGCCAGGCCGGTGAGAACGCGGTCGCCGTGCTCAAGCTCCCCGAGGGTACCGTGATCGGGCGCATCCCAACAGGATGGTACCCGACCCGCGTCCTTGCGGACGATGGGTATCTGTTCGTCACGAACGCCAAGGGGATCCGTGCCCGCCGGCCGAACCCGCGCGGCCCGCAACCGGATCCGAGCGCCCGGCCAAGCGGTCCCGACTACGTGCTCCGGCTGTTGCGTGGCTCGGTTTCGGTCGTACCGAGAGTCGAGCTTGATACCAAACTGGATGAGTGGACAGCTCGCGTGGACAGCGGCGCTCCATTGTTCAGCTCCGCCAGTGGCATCCGGCTGCCGATCCGTCATGTGTTCTATGTGATTCGCGAGAACAGGACCTACGATCAGGTGCTCGGTGACTTGGGTCGAGGCGATGGCGACTCGAGTCTGACGTTGTTTGGCGAACGGGTCACGCCGGCTGCGCACAAACTGGCCCGCGATTTTGTCACTCTGGATCAGTTCTTCGTGGACGGCGAGATAAGTGTCCTGGGACATAGCTTCACTACCAGCGGCTATGCCAGTCCGTTTCTCGAGTGGCTTGGCAATGCAGCGTACGCAGGCCGGTACAACGGGTACCCGTTCGGAACGGTCCCTGGGCTGTTCTCACCGGCCTACCTGTGGGACGCACTTGAGGCGAAGGGACTCAGCTACCGGGTGTACGGTGAGCCATACTACGTGGCAACGCGGGCCTACCGCGCGGTCACCGATGCGTTTGGCCGCGAAAGTCCCGAGGCGCAACGGTTCTACACCCGGTCGCTGGAACTCGCGGCGGCCGGGGATCGTGGGCGTGGCTTCGTCGCTCTCCTGGCGCCGTATGCACGGCCCGGAATGGTCAAGCATGACATGCTTCAGCTGCTCGACTCGACGTCGCTCGTGGACGCGCTGTCAGTCTATTTCTTTGGAGACAGCACTCTTCGGAGCGCGCTGAGGACCTCACCATTCAAACAGTCGTTCGCGTCGTTTCTCGCGCACTACGCGTTTGGCTACCCCACTTGGTGCCTTGACTTTTCCGATCTTCAACGCGTGATCGAATGGAAGCGCGATTTTACTGCGTTGGCCAAGCGGGGAGAGGTCCCGCAGCTATCGTACATCTGGCTGCCGAACGACCACACGCAGGGCGTGACCAGGGGGATGGTCCACACGCCGTTCGCGTTCGTCGCCCAGAACGACGCGGCCCTGTCGCGACTGGTGGAGACCATTTCCCGAAGCGGAGTGTGGGGCAGCAGCCTGATCCTGGTAGAGGAGGACGATGCCCAAAACGGCCCGGATCACGTCGACGCCACCCGAACGGTGGCGCTTGCAGCTGGTCCTTATGTCCGCCGGCGTGTAGTGATCCATGAGCGCTACGATCAACTCAGCGTTCTTCGGACCATTGGCCTCATCCTCGGCTTCGACCCGCTGGGGATGAATGACGCGCTCGCTGCGCCGATGCTCACCGTGTTTCAGCGGACACCACGGCGAGACACCTGGACCGGCCCGCCCTCGTCGAAGCACCTGGATCCGACGGACCTTCCTCTCTACAACGCGCTACGACCAGAGCGCCGCGCCGAGGCGCCAGCCCCGGCGAAGGCTGCCTGTCCCTGACGGTGGCCGGTCCGAAGGCGTAGTTGGCCCTACCGCTGCGGGTCCGATGCTCCCGGCCCAAGCCGCTCCAACAGCACGCCGAGCTCGCGCATCTCCTCCCCATAGCGAGCCCAGTCGAGCTCCCGCTGCGCCTGAAGCGCAGCCTGGTACCGGCGCCGGGCCTCGGCGGCCAGCGCCCGGAACCCCGAGTCGGCGACCGGAGGCCTCGTTGCCACCGGCGGCCCCGTTGCGACCGCCGGCGCGGGCTGACGGCCCGGCTCGGGTGCGCCGCCGAAGAGCTCCGCCAGGGCGGCGTCCAGGGTCTCCCCCATCACGACCCGGTTCTCATAGGCGACGACCACACGCTTGAGCTCCGGGATCCGCCCGCCTTCCGCCTGGAGGTAGAGCGGCTGCACGTACAGCAGCGATTCCTCGATCGGGATGACCAGGAGATCGCCGCGGATCACGCGGGAACCCCGCTGGTCCCACAACGAGATCTGGCGGGATATGTCGGTGTTCTGGTTGATCCGGTTCTCGATCTGCTGTGGCCCGAAGACGAGTCGCTGCCGTGAAAGCCGGTACACCCGAAGCTTGCCGTAGGCAGCGCCGTCGTTCCGCGCCACCATCCAGGCAGCCAGATTGTCCTTGCCCCGCGGCGTGAAGGGCACCATGTAGATGAACTCGGCCTTCGATTCTTCCGGCAAGCGCATGACGATGTGCCGCATGAACGGCACGGCCCCCTCGCGCTCGGCGACGACGGGGATCTGCCACTGGTCCTCCCGGTGGTAGAAATCCTCCGGAGCATCCATGTGATAAGTCGAGTAGAGGCTCGTCTGGACCCGGTAGATGTCATCCGGGTACCGGATGTGTGCGCGCAGGCCGGCCGGCATGCTGTCCAGGGGCACGAAGATCCCGGGGAAGATCCGCGCCCACGTCCGGATCAGTGGATCGGCCGGGGCGCTGAGGTAGGCCCTCAACGACCCGTTGTACGCGTCGATGACGAGCTTGACGCTGTTCCGCATGTAGGTCGTGCCGTCGCTCAGCCGCTGCGCATAGGGGTAGTCGCCCGAGGTGGTGTAGGCGTCGAGGATCCATTGCAGCGTGCCGTCGTCCGCGAGCACGAGATAGGGATCGCGATCGAACCGGAGGAACGGCAACGCCGTTCTCGCCCGGCTCATGATGTCGCGGTAATAGAGCCCCCGGCTGTCGTTGGTGATGTCCTGCGAGAACAGAATGTTGATTGAGCCGAATCGGACGGCGAGCATGACCCGGCGCAGGAGGTTGCCGACCCGGACGCCGCCCGTGCCGCCGTACGCGGCGTAGACGTTCGCCTCGCCCGAGGGATGGTCGAACTCGCGCTGGCGGGTCCCCACGAAGACGTAGTCGTTGGCGAGCTCCCCGTAGTAGATCTGCGGACGGGTGACCCGTAACGACACCGTCGAGACCGGCGGCAAGTCCCTGACGAACAACACGGGCAGCCCCTCGGGGGTCACCTGGTTGACGGGGCCGAGGGTGAGCCCCATCCCGTGGGTGAAGGTCAGGTGCTCGTTGATGAAAGTCCGGGTGGGGAGCGACGCGGCGTTGAGCTCCCGCGGCGAGAGCAGGACCTGCCGGTATTTCCCGTCGATCCAGTACCGGTCGTCGTCCACCGAGATGAAATCGTAGTAGGTGCGGATCTCCTGCAGCTGGCCGAAGGTCATGAGCAGCGGTTCCCGGTCCCAGAGCCGTACATTCTCGATGGTCGGGGCGTTGGCCCGGATATTCGCCAGCGTAAGGCCGGCCTCGCCGCCCAGCTCGCGAACGTCCACACTGTCCAACCCCCAGGCCTGCCGGGTTGCGAGGATGTGGTTCCGGAGGTACGGAATCTCGCGGGTCAGCTCCGTCGGTGCGACGACGAGCTTCTGCATGACCAGGGGAAAGACGCTCCGCCCGGCGAACGCGACAGCCAGGTAGCCCCCGACGGCCCAGAGCCCGTATCGGACCAGCCGACCTCGCACCGCGCCGATCAGCACCACGACGGCAGCGACAACCGCCAATATCGCCGAGAGTCGCAATGCCGGCAGCTGGGCGTGCAGGTCGGTGTAGCTGGCGCCGATCAGCGGGCCCGTGGTCGAGTAGAGCAGGCCGGGGATATCGACCACCCACAGCTGCAGAGCAATGAGGATGAACAGCGCCGCCAGCAGGATGGCGATGTGGAGCCCCGCCGACGGCTCGATCTGGAGCCGCCGCGGGCCCGGGACCAGATCGCCCCGCACCCAGTAGACGGGTACCACGAACACGAGGGAGATGACCGCGAGGGTGAGCAGGACGCCGATCGCGGCGGAAAGCGCGGGCAGGGCGAACATGTAGAAACCGATGTCGCGCGAGAAGACCGGGTCCGCGATCCCGAACGGCACCCCGTAGATCGCTCGGAGCACCAGCTCCCAGGCCGCCGTTGCGCCGAGCCCGGCCAGGAGTCCGAGACCCAGTGAAAGCGGCAGACTCAGACGGCGCAGTGCAACCGTGAGATTGAGCCGTGGCGCCGATTGCGCGAGCTGGAGCAGGATCGGGTTGGCGACCAGGCCCCGCTGCGCCACCCGCAGATTCAGGTAGAGCACGCCGAAGGTCAGGCCACCCACGGCAAGGAAGAGGAGAATCTGGGCAGTCAGCGATCGGGTGAAGACGATCTCGTACCCGATCTCCCGGAACCACCACCAGTCGGTGAGCAGCGCAACCAAGCCGGGGAAGAAAACCCCCAGCGCCGCCAGGGCGGCGATCCCCAGAAAGAGCGCGAGTCGGTGTCGGGGCACGGGCATTCCTCGGATCGGGCCTCTTCGCAGCATCGCGACCCGGGCCGGGAAGTCAAGGCCACCCCGTCGGCCTCCCCTGGAGCACTCCGCCCTACCCCGCTCGGCGATGCCGGCGTATGCTAAGAGCGCCGGCTCCCTCCGCTTTCATCGACCTGGGTGGTGAGTGGCAGACCTTCGAGCGCTGCTCGAAAGCGGCTTGGCAGGCCATTACACGCTCGGGCGCGAGCTCGGACGCGGTGGGATGGCCACCGTGTTTTTGGCCCATGATCTCAAGCATGACCGGCCGGTCGCGCTCAAGG
>OEKQ01000093.1_pt1 | contig 13782 bp, 12 predicted proteins | sample 1503141 | NCBI WGS metagenome assembly OEKQ01 (sample SAMEA104379568, study PRJEB20068) | metagenome | isolation source: 1998
ACCACGTCACCGGTGACGTGGTCGAGCGCCGCGCTCAGCGCCGCCTGGTGCCCGAAGTTGCGGGAGAAGGTCACCACCATCAGGCGGGGCTCGGTGGCCGCGGCCTGGACCAGCGCTTCCCGCGATCCATCGGTGCTCCCGTCGTCGACGATGACGATCTCGTGCGGACCACCCGCGACCCGATCCAGAACCCCGGTGAGCCGCCGGAGCAGCTCGGGGATCAGCTGAGCCTCGTTGTAGATCGGCACGGCGACCGACAGTCGGAGGGGGGTCATCCGTGATGCCTCCCCTTGAAATACACCATGTGCCAGAGCGGGATGCCCAGTCCGCCTACCGTGTAGGGCTCGAACACGTCGGTCGCGAAGGCTTCGGCGAAGAGGGTGCCCCAGGCTTCGAGCGGCCGCGCTGACTCGCCCCGATCGAGCCGCGCGAGCAGTCTGGCCGGGCCCGGCTCGGCAGGAAGGACGAGCTCGAGAACGTGGATCGCTCCGCCCGCCGCGAGGAGCCTGCCGAGATTGCTCAGGACCTTGCGCACGTCCTGATCGCCCAGATGATGAAGGAGGCTATTGACCAGGATGCCATCGAACAATTCCCCCGGAGCCACCTGGAAGGCCCGTGCGTCCGCCGTAACGAAGCGGCCGGGATACCGGCGCTTGGCGTAACGGATATAGGCGTCGTTCCAGTCGACGCCCAGGTAGTCGGCCCGGGGGAACAGCGCCGCATTGGTCCCCGGCCCGCAGCCCACATCCAGCACGCGGCCGAGTCGGGCGATGTCGGTGTGGGCCAGAAATGGCTCGAGTTTCCGGCGAGCGAATGGCGCTTGCCACAGACGATAAAGCAGTGGCTGCTCCAACAGCGGCGCCAGCAAGCTCACGGCGACCATCGCACGCCCGCCAGGGCCACAGTCGTTCGTTGGACTCGAGAAGGACCGGCATTATGAGTCATCGAGGCTCCGGTCAGGCTCCTATCGGACCCGAGTGAAGTCGTAGGGTTGGCTGCCCGATGACCAGTATGTGGCTTCCGCGAGGGGCGGCAGATCGAGTCCGTAGTAATATCGCATCACGGCGCGGATCGCGTTCACGGGCCCGATCGAATCAGAGACCAGAGCGGAGGGAGCTCCGGGAAGTCGGTACGCGGCGAAGATGTCGGCTCTCTCCTCGATCTGCTGAGTGCTTGCGCCCGCCAGGGGCGGCACATCCCGTCCGAGCCGGCCGTGGCCATGGTCTGCCTGGAGCAGAATCATGGCAGGCCGCTCCGAGTGCGAGATGATCTCGCGCACCAGCACCTCCAGCTTGCGGTTCACGCAGCGAATCTGCGCAACATACGCCGCCTTGACTGGCTCCGCCTCGGAGCCCGCGTCGCTCAGTGGCCAGTACGGCTTCCGATGCCCACAGTCGGCGCCGTATAGATACGGTTCGTGCGGCACGATCAAGTGCGCCAAGACAAACACGGGGCGATCGCTCTGAGCGAGCGTCGGGATCATCGCGAACTTCCAGTCCAGCGATGCGGCCGATTCCGGCACGTAGGGGGGCACGACGCTCCAGCAGGACAGTGCTTCGCATACACGCTCGAGGACTGGGAGCATGACCGTTCCGCGCACCCAGGTCGCCTCGAACTCGTGCGTCAGCTGCCCGGGGTCGGGAAGCTGAACGTCCGCAAAACGGTTGTGGTCGGTGGGCGGGTATGCCGTTGGCATGAATACGAAGCGATACCCCAACCTCCGAAGCGCCCGCGAGGTTCGATTGTCCTCGATCAACGAGGCCGTGAGACCCCACTGATCATTGTCGCTCTTTGCCCGTCCAATAGAGTCGTCCAGGTACTGCCAGTTGAGCATCGCGGCGAGGGCAAGAAAGGTGTGGACGTAGTTCGCCCGCGCGGCCCGAGGGACAATGAACCCCTCCCGCGCGAGGGTAGCCTCGAACGGCGTATTGTCGAAGCCGTAATTGGCCTCCAGGCTGCGGTGCCCCGTGTACTTGTCAAGAACGATGAGAAACACGTTCGGCAGCGCGTCATGGCTCGGTGTTGCGCTCACGCCCGGTCTATCGGGGAGGTCCGGGAGCGTAAAACCGGTGCCTCCTGGACGCCAATGCCAGAGCAGGCTCGCAGAGCTCCACCCGACCATGATCACCAAAACCAGGTTGAGATAGGTCGTGAGCCCCCAGAGCGAAGCACGCGACCGCCGGACCAGAACCGCCGCGACGGCGACCGGGACCACCGCGAGCGGAATCACCGTCCATTGATCCGGGATCCAAGGGGACAGTGAATCGACCATGCGTCCGTGGACCGAAAACACGACGATCGTGACGAAGCTCAAGAGGGCCCGTCGGTCGAAATCGGTAGTCACCGCCCGTGACGCGAGCCACGCGACGACCGCCGCTCCCCCCGAGATAGTAAGCGGCCGCACGAGGTCCGCGGGCCGTATGAGCTCTCCCCCGTTCGCCGCCGCCAGGGCCAAGACCGGATACAAGGCCGCGAGGAACGGGTACAGGATGATGCGCCGGGGCCGCTCGGCCACACGGATCACCCCGCCTGCCGGTACCGCCACCGCGGCGGTGCTCATGCGCCTTGCCTCTGCATCACGTAGAGCACGCGCCCGGACCCCGGTAACCGATCCGAGGCCGTCACCCGGAAGTGCCGTCCGAAAGCCTTCTCGAATGTCTCGCGGCTGTAGCAAGTGAAGATGTCCTCCCGCGCCCGCAGAAGCCGTTGCGCCTGCGGGTCATCCTTCGGCACGTACTCGACGATCAACAGCTTCCCCAGCCGCGCGAAACCTTCCGCGATCAGCTCGAAGGGGAGGTTGTGGCCGATCGCGAGGTGATGGACCAGCGCGAGCGCCAGCAGCGCGTCGGCCGGACCCCGCTCCGCGAGCGACATCCGCTCCCCGTGGTTCCACCCCAGGGCCGGGCTCGGGTTGGTAAGGTCCATTACGAGGGGGAGAACGCCCGGCTCCTGCTCACTGACCACCCGCCGGTAGTTCAGCTCGACCGCCGCCGGGTCTGCGTCCCAGGCGATGACGGCCGCCCCCGTGCTCGCGGCCACTCGGCTGAGATCTCCCGTATTCGCGCCCAGGTCCCACACCGTCGCGGGGCGCGACGCCGAAATGTGGTCTCGGACCAGAGCGCGCTTTGCTTCGAGAGTTTCCCAGGTGTAGCCATGGGTTCGCTCGTAATCTGCCCAGGGTGTGCCCACAGGCCGCCAGTCGAGTCCACGGGCTGCCGACGCGAGACCATCGATCAGCGCAGTCAGTGAGCCGCGGCTCATCCTCGGCAGACTCCGGGCGGCCGCGGTCGCATCCGCGTGCCGCCGAATGCTCCGTGCGTGCAGCCGTACGTGAATCAGCGCGGTCGGGGAAAGGAGAGCGTTGCTGCCCAGCAGCCGCGCGGCGATCTCGAGTGGCACCCCGTCGAGGTACTCCCGGAGCAAGCGCCCGGCATCCGGATGTATGCGCGCCATCAGGAGCAGGGGCGCCAGGAAGTGCTCGCAGAACTGCCGATAAGCGATCCAGGGCGCGCCCTCCTGGTACACCTCAAAGGAGAGTGTGTCGATCAGTACCGGCCGCCCGCGACGGAACTGGATGTTGTACGCGCTCGCGTCCTTGAGGATCATCCCGCGCCCGAGCGCCCGCATTTGGATCTCCAGCGTGCAGAGAGCGGCCGCCTTGAGCTCGCTGAAGCACCACTCGTAGGGATACGACACGAACGGCAGCGGCTCCGGTCTGATGGTCCGATGGGCGCCACGCGTGTCGGCGTCCTCGAGCGAGGTCTCCTCGTGGGGAAGGAGCAGCTCCGCCGCGGTCAGCTCCTGGTAAAGCCCACCGCGCATGAGCGCGTCGTAGTGCGGAGCATACGACGATGCTACGAATCGGTGGAGAGCGCCCTGGTGGCGGAAGAGAAAACCGCTGGGATCTCGGAATGAGCTTGGCAGCCGCTCCAGGCTCATCGGCCGGCGACGCGGGTGAACAGGCTGCGAACGACACGGAACGCACCTGCCCACCAGCGCCTGATGGTCAGCAGCGCCCCGAGCCCGCCGGCCACGAGCACCTGGAACCCGAGACTCCCGGACAGTGGGTCGATGTACGCGTGCGCCGCCGGCGGAGCGCCGAGGAATATGGCGCCAAGTACGACCAGCACGCGGAGAATGCGGAAGACAGAGAGGTGACGCGCCACCGCGTGTCCGACGGTAGGCCTGATCACCGCTGGCGCGCTCCCGCTACCTCCGCCGGCCGGGCGCACTCCGCATCCGCCTCGGCCAGCACCGCGGCGGCATCGGCCGGCTGCCCCTTGGGCACGACGAGGTTGAAGCGCATGATGTGCCACAGCGCCGCCACCCCGTCCCTCCAGCCGATCTTCTTCCCCTCCGCGTACGTTCGACCGGAGTACGAGATCGAGACCTCCCAGATGCGCGCCCCCGCCTGTGCCAGCCGCGCCGTGAGCTCCGGCTCGAACCCGAACCGGTCGCTGGTCAGCACCAGCGACTTCATGAGCGGCGCACGCACCATTTTGTAGCACGTCTCCATGTCGGTCAGGTTCAGGTCGGTGAACATGTTCGACAGGAGCGTGAGCAGGCTGTTGCCCACCGAGTGCCAGAAGTACAGCACCCGGTGCTCGCCCCCGATGAAGCGGGAGCCGAAGACGGCGTCCGCCTTGCCATCGCGGATCGGCTGGAGCAGCCGGGGCAGCTCCGACGGGTCGTACTCCAGGTCCGCGTCCTGCACCACGACCACGTCCCCCGTCGCCCGCGCGATCCCCGTGCGGATTGCCGCACCCTTCCCCCGGTTCCGCGGATGCTGCATCACCGCGTCCACCACGCCCTCTTCCCTGAGCCGCTCCAGGAGCATGCCGGATTCGTCCGACGACGCATCGTTGACCGCGATGATCTCGAGCTTGAGCGGCACGGCGCGCACCCGGCGTACGAGCGCGTCCACCGTGCGGGCTTCGTTGTAGACCGGAATGATGACCGAGACACGCGGCGTCATGGCTCCCCGACCGATGAGTAGCGACCCGTGCCAGCAAAGATCGTACCCCCGAGCGCCCGGCGGCAGGTCTCCGCGTATCCCGGCTCGACCTCACCACACAGCGCGCCGCGCCGGGGCTCCGGGGCGAGGGTCCCGAGCACCGCCGCCGCGGTCCGGTAGCAGGTCTCCTTCCAGGCCGCGGGCGATGCCGCGCAGAGACGGAGCGCCCGCGCGCCCGACCAGTCGATCTGCGCCAGCGCCCGGGCGGCGCCCCCGGCACAGTCCGCCGCAAAGTCCGTTCGGCCACGCTCGCATTGCGCCAGGATCGACGCGTCGTCCCGCTGGAAAAGGCCGGTGACCTGGTGGCCGATGCTCTCGTAGCAGCCCGCCACTCGGGCGGCCGGCGCACCGTCGCACACCCGGAGCGCGTCGCCCGCGTCGAAGCCGACACGGCGCAGGATCACGAAGCCCTGAAAGAGCCAGCAGGCGGAGCCGTAAGGGTTCCCGTACCGGTCGCACGGGCTGTAGGGATCGGCGGGGTCGATCGCGAGCGGACCGGCGGCGACGGCGCCCGGCGCCCGGTGCCCGCCGTGCATGGCGCCATGATGCCCGGCATGCGTGGAGCCGGCGTCCGGTCCCGCAGCAGAGAGCGCCGAGCTGATGGCCTCCATGAACGCGCCGGAGTGGCAGGGGTCCTGAAAGGCGGGCCGCAGCCCGTCGCAGAGGCGAAGCGTGGCGTCGAGATCCCCCACGGCGCCGAGGACGCCGTGCCCCAGACCGTGCACGCACTCCGAAACCGGACCCGGCCGCTCATCGCTCCCAGCGGCGACGCACAACCGCTCGAGTCCGGCCATGTCCACCCGGCCACCGGTCCGGACGAACGCCTCGACGACTCCGTGATAACAGCCGGACGCGAAGACCGGGGTGCATTGGCCGATCACGGACGCGTCGCCGCCACTTAGCCGCACCGCCTCCCGGCCGAGCGCGTGCGCGAGCTGATGCCCCTGGCGCAGCACGACCGTGTCTTCCCGCGCCGCTGACTCGAGCGTGTCGAGGGCTGCGGCGAGGCCGTGGCGGCGGAGCACGCCGAACACGCCCGCTGGATCGCGGGAGGTCCGGCGGCTCATCAGCGCCCCAACGAGCGCCGCGTCGGCGACGAGCAGAAGCGCGATGAGACCGAGCAGCAGCCGGCGCCGGCGACTCGTGCGGCCCGGGGCGGGACTCACCTGGGCCAGAACGCCACGAACACGCCCGCCGTGAGCATCGCCACCGCCAACCCCTCCACCAAGTATGGAGCCCCCGAGATGCGTCCGGCCGTTCCCCGAACGCGCCCCAACCTTGGACAGTCCCCCGGGGGTTGTCAATCAGCCAGTAACCCGGGAGCACCAGTAGTTTCTATTGCTACAACTATGCCTACCGCCATGACGCCCAGCGCCTTGAGACCTCCATCCATCCCCTCTCCCGGGCCCGATGCCCCCAACCACCGCTCGGGGAATGGCTTACCTTGGCGACCCGATCGGCGGCCGAGCACGGCCCGGCCACAATGCCGTAAGTAATTGGTAAATAACGCGTTAATTCGGCTTGACTTCCCCACGACTGCCCGGGTAATTCCGCAGAACCGCGCGAGGAACTCATGCCGACCAACCGATTCCGCCGCCTGCCCCCGGGCTCCGCCGCAGCCTTGAGCCTGCCGGCTCCGCTCTACCAGCCCACCCTCCCGGTGCCGGCTGCGGAGCCGCCCAGGGCCCGGCGCATCCCCTGGGCTGACCGGCGCCACGGCGAGTGGCGCCACGACGAATTCCATTGGCTCCGGGACCGCGACGACCCGGCCGTGCGCGCGTACCTCGACGCGGAGAACCGCTACGCTGACGGCGTCATGCGCCACACCGAGCCGCTCCAGCAGCGCCTGTTCCAAGAGATGGCCGGCCGCATCGAGGAGACCGACGAGTCGGTGCCCGAGCCGCTGGACCAGTGGCTCTACTACACCAGGATGGAGGCGGGGCGGCAGTACTCCCTGCACTGCCGCAGGCTTGCCGGCGCGGATGCGACGACGGAAGAAGTGCTGCTCGACCTGAACCACCTGGCAGACGGGCACCCGCACCTCCGCCTCGGCTCGAGCGAGCCCAGCCCCGACCACCGCCACCTCGCGTTCACCGTGGACTTCACCGGCGACGAGGCCCACACGCTCTTCATCCGGGATCTCGTCACGGGGCGGCTGCTTCCCGAGCGGATCCCCGACGCCGGGCCCTCGTTGGCCTGGGCCGACGACGGCACGCTGTTCTACATCGTGGTGGACGAGGCCCGCCGTCCCTGGGAGCTGCGCCGCCACCGGCTCGGCACCGACCCCGCCGACGACCAGCCGGTCTACGCCGAAGAGGACGAGGCCTTCGTGCTGGAGGTGGGGCGGAGCCGGAGCCGCGGCTGGATCTTCCTCGAGAGCGCGAGCGGGACGACCACGGAGATCCGGGGCCTCCGCCCCGACCGTCCCTCAGATGCGCCGAGGATACTCCTGCCCCGGACGCCCGGCGTGGAGTACGCCATCGCGCACCGGGGAGACCGGTTCTACATCCTCACCAACAAGGACGCGGAGAACTTCCGGGTCGTGGAAGCGTCGGAGGAGGAGCCGGGACGCTGGCGGGAGGTGGTTGGGCACCGGCCGGCCGTGAAGCTCGACGCGATCGACGCCTTCCGGGACCACCTGGTGATCTGGGAGCGGGACGATGGCCTGCCCGGGGTGCTCGTCATCGATCTCACCACCGGCGACGCCCACCGGATCGCGCTGCCGGAGTCCGCGTGGACCGTTCACCGGGCGGCCAATCCCGAGTTCGACACCGCCACGCTCCGGCTCGCCTACACCTCGCTCGTGACGCCAATGGTGGTCGCCGACTACGACATGGCCGCGCGCGAGCTCCAGGTGCGGAAGCGGGCCGCGGTACGCGGGTACGACCCGTCGCGCTACCGCGCAGAGCGGCTCACCGCGACCGCGCCGGACGGCGTCGCGGTGCCGGTCTCGCTGGTCTACCGCTGGCCGTTCCCGCTCGACGGCAGCCGACCGGCGCTGCTCCTGGGCTACGGCGCCTATGGTGCGTGCCTGGACCCCGCGTTCTCGCCCCACTTCCTGAGTCTGCTCGACCGTGGCTTCGTGGTGGCGATCGCCCACGTGCGCGGCGGCGAAGACCTGGGCCGCCGCTGGTACGAGGGTGGGAAGCTGCTCAACAAGCCGAACACGTTCGCCGACTTCATCGCGGCGGCGGAGCACCTGGTCGCCGAGGGATACACGGCGGCGGCGCGGCTGGCGATCAACGGGGCGAGCGCGGGCGGGCTCCTGATGGGCGCCGTCACCAATCTCCGGCCAGACCTGTTCCACGCGGTCGTGGCGGAGGTCCCCTTCCTCGACGTGCTGAACACGATGCTCGATCCGTCCCTGCCGCTCACGGTCACCGAGTACGAGGAGTGGGGCGACCCCGCGGACCGGGCCGCGTACGCCTGCATGCGCTCGTACTCGCCCTACGACAACATCGAGGCCCGGCCCTACCCGCACATGCTCGTGACGGCCGGGCTCAACGACCCACGCGTGGCGTACTGGGAGCCGGCCAAGTGGACCGCCCGGCTCCGGGCCCGGAAGACCGACCGCAACCGGCTCCTCCTGCGCACCAACATGGGCGCGGGCCATGCCGGCGCCTCGGGCCGCTACGACGCGCTGCGCGAGGTGGCCTTCAAGTACGCGTTCGTCCTGGACGTGCTGGGCCTAGACTGACCTAGCGCAGGCGCCCCACCACGTTGGAGAAGTCGTCGCTCCAGAGCGCACCCGGCGCGCTTCGCGGCCGCCGCCAGCGCGCGTCGGTCGCGATCACACCCAGCTCCTCTTCCTTCCGCGCGAGCACCGCCCAGGTGGACGAGTACGCCCCCCGGCGCTCCTCGTCCGGGGTCGCGTCGTGGTCGCGCACGCGGGCGGCGACCCCCGCGTCGGCCGCGAGCGCGGCGACGACCGGATCGAAGTCGAGATAGCGGTTGGTGACGTTGAGCATGAGGAGCCCGCCCGGCGCGAGCCGGTCCAGATACAGCGCGAGCGCCTCCCGGGTCAGGAGGTGGACCGGCGGCGCGTCCGAGTTGAAGGCGTCGATCACCAGCACGTCGAAGCGGGCCGCCGGGTCGCGGGCGAGCGAAAGGCGCGCGTCGCCGAGGATCACCCGCGGCCGGCTGACGGCCTCGGTGAGGTAGCTGAAGTAGGTAGTGTCCTGCGCGATCCGCGCCACGAGCGGATCGATCTCGTAGAACGTCCACGACTCTTCCGGACCCACATAGGCCGCTGCGCCGCCGGCGCCGAGCCCCACGATGCCGACCCGGCGTCCGGGCCGCGGCGGAGCCACTCCCGCGAGCACGTCGCCGAACGGCCCCTCCGGATGGTAGTAGCTGGTAGGCCACCGCCGCCGCCTGACGGCCACGGCCTGAAGCCCGTGCAGGGTCGTGCCGTGAAAGAACGCCCGGAACCCCTGGCGGGTGTCTTGCACCCGGTACACCCCGAAGAAGTCACGCGCCCGGAGCAGCACGCCCGGCCGGCGTAGCTCCCCGATCCAGACGACCGCCAGGATGAGCGGGACGCCGACCGCGACCAAGAGACCGGACCGGCGCCGCCACAGGAGGAGCGCGCCGATCACCGCGGCGATGGCGACGGCGTTGAGCAGGACCACGGGGGTCGGGGCGCGGGGGATCACCCGGGCGGTCCCGAGCCATGCTCCCGCGCGCCCGAGCCCAGCGCCGAACAGGAGCACGGCGGTGATCAGCGTCGCGACGCCGCGGACTCGGCCGGCCGGCGGCGACCAGCGCACCAGCAACGCCGCCGCGGCGATCGCAAGCGGATACTCGGCCACGGTCCGGAACACGTTGGGGGCGACAAGGGCGTTGAAGGCGCCGCCGAGCGCGCCGCCAAGGGCCACCCAGAGATAGAACTCGGTGAGCCGGCTCGCCGGGGGCCGGAGCCGCGCCAGCTCGCCGTGGCAGAGCACCGCCGTCAGGGACAGCAGGCCGTAGTCGAGCAGGAGCGTGAGCCAGAGCGGCGCCCCGATGGCCCAGAGCTGGCCCGAGACGCAGACAAGAAGCCCGAGCGGGAGCCACCGTTGCGCGACTTCAGGGGGGATCAGCGGGCGTCGCGCGAAGGTGACCGCGAAGGACAGCAGGTAGAGGGCGAGCGGCAGCACCCAGAGCAGCGGCACGGGTGCGATATCGGTGGTGACATGGGTGGTGACGGCGAGGAGCAGGCTCGAGGGAGCGGCGGCGAGGAGGAGCCAACGCCAGGCCGGGGCTCCGTCTCCGGGGCCCGGCCGGGCCGGCGCCGACCGCGCGGGCGCGAGGCCCGGTTGCGCGGTGGAAGCCGCAGTCGCAGCACCACCAGTGGCCCGCCGGAGCAGCGCCGCGGCGAGGAGGATCGCCGCCACGAGCGCGACGTACGCGCCGGTCCAGGCAATGCGCTGGCGCGAGAGCGGGACGAGCGGCTCGAGCAGAAACGGATACGCGAGCAGCCCGGCGAAGCTGCCCAGATTGCTGGCGGCGTAGAGGAAGTAGGGATCGGCCGCGTCCGGGTGGTCCAGCTCCGAGAACCAGCGCTGGAGCAGCGGGCCCGTAGCCGCCACGAGGACGAACGGCGCGCCCACCATCGCAACGAGCACGGGGAGGAGCCAGCGGACCGGGCTCGCATCCGGGGCTGGCCCGGGACCGGCGGGCAAGGCCAAGGGAAGCGTCGCCGCCGCCAGGGCGAGGAGCGCCAGGTGGACCCAGACGTGCCGCGGGCCGAGCCGACGCGGCAGCAGATGAGCGTAGAGGTAGCCGAGGAGCAGCGCCGCCTGGAAGAAGAGCAGGCAGGTGGTCCAGACCGCGGGCGCGCCGCCGAGGATCGGCAGGACCATCTTGCCGACCATCGGCTCTACCACGAAGAGGAGCGCGGCGCTGAGAAATACGGCGAGCGCGTACGCGAGGCGCGTCGCGCGCGGGCCGCGCTCAACCGCCAATCAGCGCCCCACCGACCGTCGCGCGGGCACCGGCGCGGCGCCGAGCTGCTCCATCATCCCGAGGGTGTCCCAGTTCACCCACGTCTCCACGATCCGCCCGCCGGCGATTCGGTGAATCGAGATGCCGGTGATGCGCACCTGGCGCCCGCTCGCCGGAAGCCCGCGTAGCGGCGCGCGGTGGGTTCCCTCCCCGGTCCAGCGGGTGATGACCTTGTCGCCGGTGGCGAGCATCTCCTCGATGGTGAACCGCAGGTCGGGGAAGGCGCGGCGATACATCTTCGCTATCTGCTTCACGCCTTCGGGACCCGGTGGAACCTCGGGACTCACCGGGTCGTGGTTGACGTAGTCGGGGGAGAACAGCTCGTCGGCCACGCCGAGGTTGCCGTTGTTCCAGATCTCGTCGAAGCTCCGGCGCGCAAGCGCCAGGATGGATTCTTTAAGCATCAGTGCCTCAGATTGCGCCGGTCTAGGCGGCCCTCACGCCCGCGCGGCCGAGCCACCGGTCGAGCAGGCCTTCCCAGCCGAGCGTCTGCCGGATCTCGCCGGGGCGGGCGCCGAACAGGCGCACCGCCTGGCGGCTGAGCGAGGAGTGGTCGCTGTAGCCGCACTCCACCGCGATCGTGAGGAGCGACGTCTGCCGCTCGCGCTGGAGGCGCAGCGCCGCGTACACCGCGTGGGCCGCGGCGAGCCAGGCGCCAGGCCCCGGCAGCCCCTCGCGCTGGAACCAGTTGCGCACGGTGCGCTCGGGGCGGCCCAGGGCCTGGAGCAGGCCGTGGAGCCGGGGGTAGGACGGCGCCTGCCGGAAGATGTCGACGATGAGGCTCCGAAGCATGGGGGGCGGGGCCACGCCCCGGACCGTGAGCCAGTCCTCCAGCTCGTGGGTGAGACTGGCGGGGTCCGTGAGCACCGCCTGGAGCGTCTCCCGCGGGGGCGCGTCGTCACCGAGCACGGCGCGGATGTGGAGCGGCGCGGCGAGCCGGGCGGCCTCGCTCCGATCCACCCCGCTGGCGCCGCGCACCCGGAGCACCACGGGCGCCGCCGGGAAGCGGAACCGGAGCCGGGGGGCGAGCGCCGCCACCTCCGCCCACCCGTCGTGCCCCGGGAGCTCGATCGCGAGCACGGAGCCGAGGGGCAGCTCGGGCGGCTGGAGCGCATCAAGGTTGGGCACCTCCTCGAACCGCGTGTAAGGAGGCGTCAGGCGAGAAACGGTCGGGGTCGGCCCGGTAGGCGAGTCGTGCATGGCGGCCGGTCCTGCGGAGGCGACTCTGGCCATGTTAGCGCAGTAACCGAAGGATGGCTAGTAGGGAGCGCGCCCGGCTAGCTTACAGCCCATGCCCGCCGACCAGTCCATCCGCCGTCTCTGCGTCTTCGCCGGGTCCAACTCCGGCGCCCGCCCTGATTACGTCGCCGCCGCCCGTTCGCTGGGCGAGGTGCTCGCCGCCGAAGGGCTCGACCTCGTCTACGGCGGCTCGACCGTGGGCCTCATGGGCGAGCTGGCGCACGCCGTGATCGAGCACGGCGGTCACGTCTTCGGCGTCACGGTCACCACGCTCCGGGACAAGGAGCCGCCCGACACAGACATCCCCGACCTCATCGTGGTCGGCTCCATGCACCAGCGGAAGTCGCAGATGGCGGACATGTCGGACGCGTTCATCACCTTGCCAGGCGGGCTCGGCGCGCTGGAGCAGTTCTTCGAGATCGTGACCTGGGCGCAGCTCGGCCTGCACGCGAAGCCGTGCGGGATGCTGAACGTGGCGGGCTACTTCGACGAGCTGGATCGCTTCCTCGACAACGCGGTCCGTGAGGGTTTCGTGACCGAGCAGCACCGGGAGCTGCTGCTGTTGGACGACGACCCCGCACGGCTGGTGGCCCGGCTCCGGGCCCATCAGCCGGGCGAGAGCGAGCAGTGGATCGGGAGGACGAACCGCTAGGACTGCTTCTCGAGTCCGCTTGCCCTGGCCCATCGCTTGCGTAAGATTGGTCGAAGCGGCGGGGTTTCCATCCGGCCGTTTCGTCAACGAGTGCAACGAGTTGCGAGAATTGCCGAGGCGGGCGGCGAGTGGCTTGGTGTGTGCCCCTCCGTGGGGGCGGGGCCACGGGCGACGAGTCCGCGCCACAGTAAGGGAGCGATCCATGAAAAGAGCGCTGGTCCTGCTGGCCCTGCTCGCGCTGCCCACGGCCCCTCTCGCGGCCCAGATCACCGCGGACTTCACACCCCGGCTCGGGGTGTACGTGCCGCTCAGGGACCTGACCGTCGGCACGGATCCCACGACCGGCCTGCCCCAGACCCAGCGCGCCGAGACCAAGTTCACGATCGGGGGCCGGCTGGGCATCTGGCTGGCGCCGGCGTTCGGCTTCGAAGGCGTGGTGGACTACAACAAGAGCGGCGTCAAGAGCGTCCTCGCCGGCATCCCGACCTCGCCCGACATCGGCTCCCACCTGTTCGCCTCGAGCGGCCGCGCAATGTTGAAGGTGGGCTCGGGTGGGGACGTCGCCTTCATCATGAGCGCGGGCGCCGGCCTCGTGAGCCGGGGCGGCGACTTCATCGCCGGCGGGAGCCCGCCCTTCACCACCTACTCGGGCAACACCGACTTCACCGGCAATGCCGGCATCGCGTTCCTGGTCCGACTGAGCAATACCGTCGCGGCGCGGATCGACGTGGACGGCATGACCTACCAGGCCCAGTACTCGAACGCGATCTTCGGCTCCACCGGCTCGCAACGTCAGTACGACCTCTTCATCACGTTCGGCCTCACCGGTCCCTTCAAGCGTTACGGCATACCAGGCGATTGATCGGGGGCATAGGCCGTCAGCCAAGGGCTG
>OEKQ01000041.1_pt1 | contig 13771 bp, 9 predicted proteins | sample 1503141 | NCBI WGS metagenome assembly OEKQ01 (sample SAMEA104379568, study PRJEB20068) | metagenome | isolation source: 1998
CGTGGTGGACGACGCCATCGTGGTCGTGGAGAACGTCGAACGGAACATCGAGGCCGGGCTCTCCCCGCGGGACGCCTCCTACAAGGCCATGGAGGAAGTGAGCCGGCCGATCATCGCGATCGCCCTGGTGCTCTGCGCCGTCTTCGTGCCGGTCGCGTTCCTGAGCGGTCTCACCGGCCAGTTCTACCGCCAGTTTGCGCTGACGATCGCCATCTCGACCGTCATTTCCGCATTCAACTCGCTCACCCTCTCACCGGCGCTCAGTGCGATCCTGCTTCAGCCGCACGGGGCCCCGCCCGACCGGCTGACCCGAGCGCTGGACCGCCTGCTCGGCTGGATTTTCCGTCCGTTCAACCGGCTGTTCACGCGGGGCTCGACCGGCTACGGCCACGCGGTCGCGCGGGTGATCCGGCGAAGCGGCTTCGCCCTCGTGTTCTACGCCGGGCTGCTCGCACTCACAGCCTTCGGCTTCGCCAAGGTGCCGACCGGGTTCGTGCCCACGCAGGACAAGCAGTACCTGGTCGCCTTCGCCCAGCTGCCCGACGGGGCGACGCTGGACCGCACGGACGCGGTCCTGCGGCGGATGGCGGAGATCGGACTCAAGCAGCCCGGGGTCGCGAACGCGGTGCAGTTCCCCGGCCTCTCGATTAACGGCTTCGTGAACGCCCCCAACGCCGGCATCATCTTCTTTCCCCTCACGCCGTTCGAGGAGCGTAAGTCCAAGGCGGAATACGGCCTCAACATCGCGGGCGCGCTGAACCAGCAGTTCGGCGCCATCCAGGACGCCTTCGTCGCCGTCTTCCCGCCCCCGCCGGTCCAGGGCCTCGGCACGGTGGGCGGCTTCAAGCTGGAGCTGGAAGACCGGGCCGGGCTCGGCGAAGCGGAGCTCTCGCGGGCGACCGAAGCGCTCCTCAACAAGGCCTATCAGACGCCGGAACTCGCCGGCCTGTTCTCCGGCTTCCGGATCAATGTGCCGCAGCTCTACGTGGACGTGGACCGGGAGAAGGCGAAGCAACAGGGCATCTCCCTGACCGATCTGTTCCAGACGATGCAGATCTATCTCGGCTCGGTGTACGTGAACGATTTCAACCGGTTCGGGCGGACCTACCAGGTCATCGTCCAGGCCGACGCGCCCTATCGCGCGAGCGCCGACGGGATCGCGCAGCTCAAGGTGCGGAACGCCGCCGGCGACATGGTCCCGCTCGGGTCGGTCATCCGGGTGAAGGAGTCCTACGGGCCCGACCGGGGACTGCGGTACAACGCCTACCCCGCGGCGGACATCAACGGTGGTCCGGCCCCCGGCGTGAGCTCGGGCCAGTCGCTCGCAATCATGGAGCGGCTGCTCGCGGAGACGCTGCCCAACGGCATCGGGTACGAGTGGACCGAGCTCACCTACCAGCAGATCCTGGCGGGCAACACCGCCGCCTTCGTCTTCCCGCTCTGCGTGCTGCTGGCGTTCCTGGTCCTCGCGGCGCAGTACGAGAGCTGGTCGCTGCCGCTCGCGGTGATCCTGATCGTGCCGATGTGTCTCCTCTTCGCGATCACCGGCGTGTGGCTCACGCGGGGCGACAACAACATCTTCACCCAGATCGGCTTCCTCGTGCTCGTGGGCTTGGCATGCAAGAACGCCATCCTGATCGTCGAATTCGCGCGCGAGCTGCAACTGCGCGGCCGCTCGCGGGTCGAGGCGGCGCTCGAGGCATGCCGCATTCGGCTCCGGCCGATCCTCATGACCTCGTTCGCGTTCATCATGGGCGTGCTGCCCCTGGTGTTCTCCAGCGGCGCCGGGGCGGAGATGCGGCACGCGATGGGTGTCGCGGTGTTCTCCGGGATGCTCGGCGTGACGTTCTTCGGCCTGGTTCTGACACCGGTGTTTTATGTAGTGGTCCAGGGGCTGGCGGAGCGCCGCGCGCGCACGAGCGCGCCCGTCCCCGAGCTGGCAAGGGTGGAGGAGGGGGCCCATGCGTAAGGCCGCGATCCTGCTCGCGCTCGGGCTCGGCGGGTGTGCCACGGCGCCCGCGTACCGGCCGCCGCCGGTCGAGGTGCCTCCGGCCTTCCGCGAGGTCGGACAGGACACCGCAGTGGTAGCCGGCGCGGTCCCCGCGCCACCCACAGCCCCCGCGGCTCCCACAGCGCCGCCGGCGGCGGCCGCCGCTCCTGTAGCGCCCCCCGGGGCCGCACCGCCCGTCGCGCCGGCCGGCGTCGAGTCCGGCGGGTTCTGGCAGGCGCTGGGCGACACCACGCTCAGCCGGCTCGTGAGTCAGGCGCTCCGAGCCAACCTCGATGTCCAGGCGGCGGAGGCGCGCGTGCGGGGCGCGAGGGCGGCGCGGGCCGGCGCGACTCTCGACCTCGTGCCTACCGTCACCTTCGCGAGCAGCTACACCCGCCAGCGGCTCTCCGCCGCATCGTTTCCGATCGGGGTGGGCTCGTTCCCCGACCAGGACATCTGGGACGGCGGGTTCGACGCCTCGTGGGAGCTCGACCTGTTCGGGCGCGTGCGTCGCAACGTGCAGGCGCAGGGCGCGTTCGTGGCGGTGGCGCGCGAGGATCTGCGGGACGTCCAGGTCTCCCTGAGCGCGGAGGTCGCGCGGGCCTACTTCGACCTGCGGGGCGCCGAGGAGCAGCTCGGCGTGGCGCGGCAGAACGCGGAGAACCAGCGCCGCACCCTCCAGGTGACCCAGGAGCGGCTCGACGCGGGCCGGGGCACCGCGTTCGACACGGAGCGCGCGCAGGCGCAGCTCAGCCTGACGCAGGCCACCATTCCGACCCTGGAGGGCCGCGTGGAGGCGGCGAAGTACCAGATCGGCGTGCTGGTCGGGCGTCCGCCCGCTTCGGTGGCGGACGAGCTGACGCCTGCCGGCACCCTGCCGGAGCTTCCGCCGTCGGTGACGGTGGCGCGCCCCGACTCTCTGATCCGCCGGCGACCGGACGTAGCGGCCGCCGAGCGCCTGGTCGCGGCGCAGCACGCGCTCGTGGGCTCGGCCAAGGCCGACTACCTGCCGCGGGTGACGGTAGGGGCCGGCGCCGGCTTCACGGCCACCACCTTCGACTCGCTGGGCGAGCACGGCACGTTTCGCTACGCGGTGGGGCCGGTCATCTCCTGGCCGCTGCTCAACCTGGGCCGGGTGAAGGCGCAGGTGGACGTGGCGCGGGCGCGGGAAGCGGAGGCCCAGGCGCAGTACGCTCAGGCGACGCTGCGGGCGCTCCAGGAGGTGGAGACCTCGCTGGTGCGCTACCGGAAATCCCGGGCGCGGGTGGCCCGGATCCAGGACGCGGCCTCGGCGAGCGAACGCGCCGCCGAGCTGGCGCGCCTCCGGTATACCGAGGGCGTGGCCGACTTCCTCCAGGTGCTCGACGCGGAGCGCACGCTGCTCGAGGCCCAAGACCAGCTGTCGCAGGCGCGCACCGACGCAGCGACGGCGTATGCGGCACTGTACAAGGCGCTCGGGGGGACGTGGCCCACCGAGGAGGGCGGGGGGCGGTAGAGCGCGAGCGAGGAACGGGCGTGAGCCTTTCCGGTCCGGACGCGACGATTACCTTAGCCCGAGGCCCGCGAGGCGAGATCCCACGCGCCGTGAAGGGTTTCTCGCGAGCGCGAAGCGGCCGCCGGCCCGGCCCGGCGCGTCATCTCCGACTCAATGAGGAACCCGCATGCCGCTGGTCAACATCTCCATTCTCAAGGGCCGGTCGCCTGCCTACGTCAAGGCCATCGCGGACGGGGTGAACTCCGCCGTAATCGAGACGATGGGCTTTCCCGACGATGACCGTTACCAGATCATCACCGAGCACGAGCCCTATGCGCTGGAGCATCAGACACGCACGGCCGATCGGGTGATGATGTTTCTCATCATGCGGGGCGGGCGGGCGCCGGAAGCGAAGAAGGCGTTCTACAAGAAGGTGGTGGAGAACCTCGCGCGCGACCCCGGGATCGATCCGGCCAACGTGCTGATCAGCATCGTAGAGAACCGGGACATCGACTGGTCGTTCCGCGACGGCATCGCGCAGTTCGTGCCCTAGCGCCGGGAACCCGGTTACACCCCCGCCTGTTGCCTCCTCGACGTCAGAAAATATTCCTCAACGGAGGCAGCAATGGAGCAACGCCACCTGGGCGGCCAGGGCCTCGTCGTCTCCGCCATGGGACTCGGCTGTATGGGCATGTCCGAGTTCTACGGCTTGCGCGACGACGCCGAGTCGCTCAGAACCATCCACCGGGCCCTCGAGCTCGGCATCACCTTCCTCGATACGGCAGACGTCTACGGCCCCTACACCAACGAACAGCTGGTCGGCCGGGCCATCCGCGACCGGCGTGACCAAGTCGTCCTGGCCACTAAGTTCGGCAACGTCCGCGGCCCCGACGGCAGCTGGGCCGGGATCAACGGGCGACCGGAATACGTCCGCCAGGCGTGCGACGCGTCGCTCTCCCGGCTCGGCGTCGATCACATCGATCTCTACTACCAGCACCGCGTAGATCCCAACGTCCCGATCGAGGAGACCGTGGGCGCCATGGCCGACCTAGTGCGGGCCGGCAAGGTGCGCTACCTCGGCCTCTCCGAGGCCGGCGCCGCCACGGTCCGCCGCGCCCACGCGGTGCACCCGATCACCGCCCTCCAGACCGAGTACTCGCTCTGGAGCCGCGACCCCGAGGACGAGATCATCCCCACCTGCCGCGAGCTCGAGATCGGCTTCGTGGCCTACAGCCCGCTCGGCCGCGGGTTCCTGAGCGGCCAGATCCGCCGCCTGGAAGACCTGGCACCCGACGACTGGCGGCGGAACAACCCGCGCTTCCAGGGTGACAACTTCGCAAAGAACATCGCGCTGGTGACCCGGATCGAGCAGCTGGCCCGGGCCAAGGGCTGTACCCCGTCGCAGCTGGCCCTCGCGTGGGTGCTGGCCCAGGGCGACGAGATCGTGCCGATCCCGGGCACCAAGCGGGTGCGCTACCTGGAGGAGAACGCCGCGGCCGCCGACGTGCGCCTGACCGCCGCCGAGCTGGCCGCGATCGATGCCGCATCGCCGAAGAACGTCGCCGCGGGCGAGCGGTACCCGGCAGCCGGCATGGCGCGGGTCAACGCCTGACGACAGCAGAGGAGCACGTATGCGAATCGGTATCCTTGGCGCCGGACGCATCGGCGCCACGGCCGCCCGCCTGTTCGCGCGGGCCGGGCACGAGGTGGCGCTGAGCAACTCGCGCGGCCCCGCATCGCTCGCCGGCTTGGTGGAGGAGATCAACCGGGAGGTCGGCGCGCCCCGCGTGAAGGCAGCCACGGCGGGGGAGGCGGCGACGTTCGGCGAGGTCGTCCTGCTCGCGGTCCCCTGGCGGACGAAGGACGCGTTGCCCGCGGACGCGGCGGCGGCGGTGCAGGGGAAGATCGTGATCGACGCGATGAACGCCTACACCGCCGCCGGCGGGATCGTCGATCTGGGCAACTCCACCTCGAGCGAGGAGCTGGCCAAACGGCTGCCGGGCGCCCGTCTGGTGAAGGCGTTCAACACGATCTTCTGGGAGCACCTGGCCAAGCAGGGGCGGCCGGACCTGCCGCTGTCCAAACGGCGCGCCATCTTCCTGGCGGGCGACGACGTCGAGGCCAAGCGCGTGGTCTCACGCCTGATCGAGGAGATCGGCTTCGCGCCTGTGGATACCGGCACGCTCCGGGAAGGCGGACGGAGCCAGCAGCCGGGCACGCCTGTGTACAACCGCAACCTGACCCAGGTAGAAGCCACGGCGATTCTCGCGACGACCCACTAGCCAAGGCGGCGCATGCAATACGTCCAGCTGGGCCGCACCGGGCTGACCGTCTCCCGTGTATGTCTGGGCTGCATGAGCTACGGCAACCCGGCCTGGCGGCCGTGGGTGCTCGACGAGGCGGCAGCTCAGCCCTTTTTCCGCCGCGCCGTCGAAGCGGGGATCAACTTCTTCGACACGTCGGACATGTACTCCGCGGGAGCGAGCGAGGAATTGACGGGCCGCGCGCTCCGCGACCTTGCCCGGCGCGACGAGGTGGTCCTCGCCACCAAGGTCTACTTTCCGCTGGCCGAGGGCCCCAACCAGAGCGGCCTCGGGCGCAAGCACGTGATCCAGGCCTGTGAGGCGAGCCTCCGGCGGCTCGGGCTCGAGACCATCGACCTGTACCAGATCCACCGCTTCGACCCCGTCGTCCCCATCGAGGAGACGCTGGCGGCGCTGGACCATCTAGTGCGCACCGGGAAGGTCCGCTACATCGGCGCCAGCTCCGGCTACGCGTGGGAGATGGCGCTGGCGCTCTCCGCGTCCGAGCGGCGCGGCTGGGCCCGATTCGTCTCGATGCAGAACCACTACAACCTCGTGTACCGGGAAGAGGAGCGGGAGATGATGCCGCTCTGCCTGCACGAGGGCGTGGGCGTGATTCCGTGGAGCCCGCTCGCGCGCGGGCTGCTGGCCCGGCCAAGACCGGCCGACGCGCAGATCAAGAGCGGGGGCACCGCCCGCGCGGCGAGCGACGCGTACTCGCCCCGCCTCTATGACGCGGCGAACGACTGGGAGGTGGTGGACGCGGTGGAGCGGGTCGCGACGCATCGCGGCGTCGGCATGGCGGAGGTGGCGCTCGCCTGGCTCCTGAGCCGGCCGGGCGTCACCGCGCCGATCGTCGGCGCGACCAAGCTGGAGCACCTGGAGGCGGCGCTCCGATCGCTGGACCTGACATTGACGGACGAGGAACAGGCCGCGCTGGACGAGCCCTACCGGCCGCACGCAGTTCGGGGCATCTCGGCGTGACCGCAATCACACGGCCCTGCTCGGGGGACGATTAACGGCCCGTCGGCGACCGCGTCAGCCAGCGAGCCGTTCCCTGCGTCCCCGAGCCGAAGAGGCGTCGTCATGTCCAAGCCAGCGCAGAGCTTCCATTCCTTCACCCTCCGCACACCGGCCGCGGTCGTCGGCGCCCTCGCCCTCACCGTGCTGGCGGCCTGCGCCCCACCGCCCCCGGGCCGCGTCTATGTCATCCGGCGCCCGCCGCCGGAGCGGGTCGAAGTGATCGGCGTCGCGCCCGGCTCGGGCTTCGTCTATGTCCGCGGCTACTGGCGCTATGACCGCGACGACTACGTCTGGGTGCCGGGCCGCTGGGTGGCCGTGGAGCGGCGCTACCACGAGTGGGTCCCCGGTCACTGGGCACACGACCGGCACGGGTGGTACTGGGTCGAGGGGCGCTGGCGCTGACGCAGTTTCCCGGGCGCCGGCTGTGCCGGCGCCCGGCGCCGGTCCAGCCGAGGACCGGCACCTCCCACGCGTAGCAGATGAAGATCCAATGGAGCTGCTTCTCGGTGACCAGCCACCAGACCTTCGAGAAGGGGATGCCGAGGCCCCACCAGCAGAGGATCGAGCAGACCCACAGCTGGAAGGCGAGATGGCGGCCGGTCGCTCTGGAGAGCGGAGATGGGCCGCGGGCATGGGATCAGCCGCGGAACAGGTCGTCCACGCCGGCGCGGAGATAGGTGTCGGTCTTGTCGATCCAGTCCTGCCGCGGCGGGGAGAACACGTCCACGTCCACGGTGTCCTCCAGCGCTTCGGCCTTATGCCGCAGGTTCGGCGGGATGGCCAGGACCTCACCCGAGCGGACGACGACTTCGTCCCGACCATCTTCACCCAGCCAGAACCGCAACGCGCCCTCGAGGATGTAGCTGAGCTGCTCGTTGTCGTGGGAATGGGCCGGCACGATGCAACCTTTCTTGAGATAGACATGGGCCAGCATCATGCGCTCGCCGCAGACAAGCCGGCGGTGCAGTAGGTCCGTGACTTTCTCCCGGGGTAGGTCTTCCCAGCGATAGAAACGCGCTGACGGCTCGGGCACGGGTTCCTCGGCGGCGATGGGGGCTCTCCTCAATATTAGCTTCCTCGCGTGCCGCTGCTCGACCTCGACCGCCTGCGTCGCCGGCTCCCGCCGGCGCCGCTCACCCGCTTCGCGCCCAGTCCCACCGGGTACCTGCACCTCGGCCACATGGTGAACGCGGTATTCGTCTGGGGTCTTGCCCGGGCGCTCGCGGGCCGGGTGCTGTTGCGCCTGGAGGACCACGACCGCGGCCGCTGTCGCCCGGCGTATGAGGCGGCTGTGCTGGAGGACCTCGACTGGCTGGGCCTCGAGCCGGACGCGGGGACCGCGGGCGAGCTGCGCGCCGGACCGTCGGATTTCCGCCAGAGCGACTGCGGCGCGGTGTACGAGGCGACGCTCGCCCGGCTCGCGGCGCGGCACACCGTGTATGCCTGCGCCTGCTCGCGGAAGAGCCTGCCGGGAGCGGGTGACGCGCCACCGGGCTCCGAGCTTCCATACGGCGGCCGGTGCCGGAGCCGCAGGCTCGCGCCCGCTCCGGGACTCGGCCTCCGCGTGGCGCTGGAGGCCGGCGAGGAGCGGTTCGAGGATGCGGTCCTCGGTCCGCAGGCGCAGGAGCCAGCGACGCAGTGCGGCGACCTGCTGGTCCGGGACCGCCTGGGTTACTGGACCTATCAGTTCGCGGTCGCCGTGGACGATCACCGCCAGGGAGTGGACCTGGTCGTGCGGGGGGCCGATCTCCTGGCCTCCACGGGGCGGCAGATCCGGCTGGCGCGATTGCTTGGGCGCGTCGAGCCCGCCGTGTTCCTGCACCACCCGCTGCTGCTCAAGCCATCGGGCGAGAAGCTGAGCAAGGCCGCGCGGGACACCGGCATCCGTGACTTGCGGGCGGGCGGTGCCCGGCCTCTGGACGTGCTCGGGGAGGCGGCGTTCCGGGCGGGTCTCTTGCCGGAATGCCGCCCGATCGGGGTAGCGGGGCTGGCCGAGTTGTTCCGCTAGGGCGGCCGATAGGGCGGCGCTGGGGCGAGAGCCCGGCCAAGGAGCGGTCTACGCCACTCCAGGCGGCGTCGAACAAGCGTCTGCTTGACAAACCCATTATCCGCGCGAAACTTGTCTGGCCGGCCGCTGCCCCCCTGGGCCCGGCGGCACACTCTCGCTTCCGCACCATGTCACATCCGGCTTCTCCAACCACGGGCCCTCCTGGGCCGGGGTTCGGCCTCACGCCCGTGGGGCCGGTGCACCTTCCTCAACCCTCGTTCACGCCTGCCAAGGGGGTCGCATGCAGTCCAGATGGTGTTTGATCGTACCGTTGCTGCTGGCCAGCCTGGCCGGCACGGTCCGCGCCCAGGGGCGCACCGTGACCGGCACCGTGACCGATTCGTCCAGCGGTGCGCCGCTTGCAGGTGCGCAGGTCTCGTTCCAGACCGGGGCCCAGCGCACCCAAACCCGAGATAACGGCAGCTTCACGCTTCGAGATCTTCCGGACCAGGACGTTACGCTGGTCTTCCGCCTGATCGGCTATCGGAGAGGCGAAGCTCAGGTGGGGGCCGGCGAGACGGGGCCGGTCACGATCGCGCTCGCGCGCGATCCGTTCAAGCTCGAGGAAGTGGTGGTGACTGGCCAGGCGACGGGCCAGGAGCGACGCAACCTGGCCAACGCAGTCGCCACGGTGAGCGCCGAGGATCTCGCCCAGGTCCCGACGGCGAGCCTCGAGCAGCAATTGCAGGGCAAGATCGCGGGCGCGGACATTCAGGCCAACTCCGGGGCCCCCGGTGGCGGCCTTCAATTGAAGCTCCGGGGAGTCACGTCCATCAACGCGGGGACGCAGCCGCTGTACGTGGTCGACGGTGTGATCACGAGCGACGTCTCGATCGTACCGAACACGGACGTGCTCACCAACGCGGACCGCAACGGCGCCCGTATTCAGAACCAGGAAGACCAGGTGAATCGCATCGCGGACCTCGACCCGGCCGAAATCGACCGCGTGGAGGTCTTGAAGGGCGCCTCGGCCTCGGCGATCTACGGCCTGCGGGCATCGAACGGGGTTGTGATCATCACCACGAAGAAGGGGCGCCCGGGACGGCCACAGGTGAGCGCCACCCAGCGGGTGGGATTCTTCGAGGAATCCAACAAGATCGGGCAGCGGCGGTTCAGCGGAATCGCCGAGGTCGACTCGACGTTCAAAAAGCCAGGCCTTGGTGCGGCGAACGGTTGCACCGCCAACTCATGCCCCTTCTTCGACCATGAGCAGGAGCTCGGCGGCAGGAAGCCCCTGAGCCACGAGACCCTGGTCACCGTGAGCGGCGGCGACGACAACACGCGGTTCTTCGCTTCCGGCAACATCAAGCACGATGGGGGCATCATCGAGAACACCGGCTTCAACCGCCAGGGGGTGCGCTTCAACCTCGATCAACAGCTCGGTCAGCGGGTCAAGCTGAGCCTCAACACGAACGTGCTCCACACCAAGGCGGACCGCGGCATCACCAACAACGACAACAACGGCATCAGCTACTATTACGTCTTATCGTTCGTACCGTCGTTCAGCGACATCGCCTCCCGTAACCCCGACGGCACATTCAAGATCAACCCGTGGACGACGAGCAATCCGCTCCAGACCGCGGCACTCTCGACCAACAACGAAGACGTATGGCGCTACATCTCGGGCGCCAACCTTGAGTGGCGGGCGATCCAAACGGACAACTCGTCGCTCCGCCTGATCGCGAATGGCGGCCTCGACTACTTCAACCAGAAGAACACGTTGATCTTCCCGGTCGAACTGCAGTTCGTACCCCCCAACGGCCTGCGGGGTACCTCGGCCCTCTCCAAGAGCGACAACACCAACCTCAACCTCTTCGGCACTGTCGTCCACACCTTCTCGCCGGCGAGCAAGAGCTTGACCGCGACCACGTCGGGCGGCGTTCAGTATTCCCGCCGGTCGCTCGACGTCGACCGCACCGTCGGCCAGGGCCTGGTGGGCGGCCAGACCAACGTCAACGCCGGCACCAGCATACAGGTCAGCCAGGGGCGCGAGCTGGCCAAGTATCTCGGCTACTTCCTGCAGGAGGAGGTGCTCACGATGGGGGAGCGGCTCCTTCTGACGGCCGGCATCCGCGCCGACCAGAGCAGCCTCAACGCCGACGCATCAAAGCTCTTCTGGTACCCGAAAGCGGCGGCGTCGTTCCGCTTCCCGTCCGCCTTCGGTCAGGGCGGCGAGCTCAAGATCCGGGCGGCGTACGGCCAGTCGGGGAACGAGCCCACGTACGGTCAGATCTTCACTCCGGTCAGCTCGAGCAGCAACATCAACGGCCTGCCTTCCCTGGTGATCCCGGTCGTGTCCACTACCGGGGCCCCCGACCTCCGGCCCGAGCGAATGAAGGAGATCGAGGCCGGCATCGATGCAACGCTGGCGGGCGGCCGCGCGAACCTCGAGTTCACGGCCTATCAGAAGAATGTGAGCGACCTGCTGCTGCCGCGCTCTCTGCCAGAGTCGGCTGGCTTCGGGACCGAGATCTTCAACGGGGGCAGCCTCCGCACCCGGGGCCTCGAGAGCGCGCTGGGCATCGAGCTCGTGCAGTCCAAGGGCTTCTCGTGGTTCTTCCGTACCACGTTCTCGCTCAGCCGCTCGACGATCACGCGGCTCGATGTGCCACCCTTCATCCCCACCCAGAATAACTTCGGGGTGTCGCTCGGCGGCGCACACAAGTTCGAGACGGATTCCTCCCCCACGCGCGTCGTCGGCAACGATACGCTCCCCGACGGCTCGGTCGTCGTCAGGAGAATCGGCGACAGCAATCCCGACTTCCGTATGGGGTTCGGCAGCGATGTCACCGCCGGACAATTCGGGCTCCATTTTCTCTTCGATTGGCAGAAGGGGAGTACCATCTCGAATCTGACAAGGCTCTTGTACGACACCAACAATTTTGGCCTCTATCCGGACTACGCGGATGTCATCCCTGGCACCACCCAAACCGTCGGGCAGCGGCGCGTGGCCGGATTCGGGAAGGTGACCAGCAACTGGCAGGAGTCGGCGAGCTTCCTGAAGCTGCGCGAAGTGACGCTGTCCTACGACGTCCCGCCATCGGCTGTCCGCTCCCTGTTCGGCGGACGGTCGGCGCGTCTCAGCCTGAGCGCCCGGAACCTGTTTACGCACACGTCGTACAGCGGCCTGGACCCCGAGGTCAGCAACTTCGGCAATCAGGCGATCTTCCGGAACATCGACGTAGCACCGTTCCCACCGAGCCGCAGCTTCTGGTTCACCATTGACCTGGGGCTCTGAGCCATGCCGACACCAACGAGGTCTCGAACCATGCGAACGACCACGATGCTGCCGGCGGTCCTGGGCGCGCTGCTCCTCGGATGCAACGACCTGACCGTCGGCGACCTGAACAACCCGGGCGCGCAGACCCTGCAGGACTCCCCAACCCGTAGCGGCGCGCTCAATCTCGCCACGGGTCTGCAGGTCGGCAGCCGATATAACCTCTCCGAGCCGACTGGGTACAACATCCTCCTCGGAATGCTGGGCCGGGAGATCTACAATTTGGCCTGCAGCGACCCGCGCTTCTTCGGCGAGTTCATCGTGGGCCCTATGGACGGCGGAAGCCCCGCGTTCGGCGGCAACCAGTTCACGCTTCGGTACTCCAACATCCGCACGGGCAACATCCTGCTGAGGGCCTTGGCTAAACTGCCCACCGATCCTCCGAACCCGCAGGCTGGCCTCACCACTACGGAGAAGCAGGCCATCACCGGCTACACCCAGACGCTGCAGGCGTATGACTTCCTCCGGGTCATCAATACCCGGGACTCTCTGGGCGCCCCTGTGGACGTGGACATCGACCCGCTCGGCCCGCCGGCGGCAATCAAGACCCGGGCCGAGGTGTTTCAGCACATCACGAACCTGCTGGATTCGGCGGTAGCGCACCTCGCGGCCGGAGGCTCGACGTTCCCGTTCCCCCTGAGCACCGGATACGCCGGATTCGACACGCCGCCCACGTTCATCAAGTTCAACCGGGCGCTTCGGGCGAGGGTGGCCGCCTATCTCGGAACCCCGGCGGAGTACGCCATCATGCAGCGCTTGCTCGAGACGTTCCCGGACAGCACGTTCCTGGACGTGAGCGGCGCACCCGCCTCGTTTGCGACGGGGGTCTATCATTCGTTCAGCGGCGCGTCGGGCGACCTGCTCAACGTCCTGCATGATCAGCCCAACCCCAAACCCATAGCTATCACAATCAACCCCGCCCTGGTCGCCCTTCGGCCAGTTGGGTTGGCGCAGCCGCAGACGGCCAGCACGCTGCCGGACAAGCGGATCGTGGACAAGACGATCTCGTTCTCGCCCGACACCTTAAAGTGCAGCGGCATTTCGTCCGCCTACGCCAGCAACGTCTATACGAGTAACACGGCGCCAATCCCGATCATCCGGAACGAGGAGCTGATCCTGTTGCGCGCGGAAGAGCGGATCTTCAACGGCAATACCGTCGGCGCCGTATCGGACCTGAACATCGTACGCCAGGGCCCTGGCAATCTGGCTCCTTATGCCGGCTTGACTGACCAGACGTCGCTGGTGAACGAGCTCCTGTACAACCGGCTGTACTCGTTGCTCTTCGAGGGCGGCCACCGCTGGATCGACCTCCGCCGGTTCAACCAGCTGACGACCATCCCCCAGGAGAACACGACTCAAGGGCTCGGCAAACGGTTCAGCCGAATGCCGTTCCCGACCAACGAGTGCCTGATACGGAATCCGCCGCCGGCCCAGGGGTGCTCGCCGGAGAACGGGTTCTAAGCCGCTAACCCTTACCGCGAGATCCGGAGGCCCGACGGGCTTCCGGATCTCGCGCATTCCACCCCAACGATCCATGACGATCCATCGACGCGACTTCGTTAGGCTCGCTGCGGCGGCCACGGTGCTACCCCGCCTCCGCCTGGCCACGGCGCTCCCTTATGGTGCGGGGGCCCGCCGCGACACGTACGACGTCGCG
>OEKQ01000292.1_pt8 | contig 13697 bp, 10 predicted proteins | sample 1503141 | NCBI WGS metagenome assembly OEKQ01 (sample SAMEA104379568, study PRJEB20068) | metagenome | isolation source: 1998
GGTTGGGGCTGGGACAACGGTCGACCTGACCCTTACAGCCCCGTTGGTGGTAAAGGCCAGGTAGCGCCGGTTCCGACGTTCCGGCCGCTCGCAGCCGCTTGACGACGCTGCGCATCAGCCGCGGGTGGTGGCTCGGCCGGGTGCGGCGTCGACATGGGGATCCCCGGGCAACCTCCGCACCGACCTTTCGAGCGAGTCGGGCCAAGACGGCGGCGGTGATGACTAGTCCGGCCACTGTAGACAGGCAGGCTGCTCCGGCTGCCAGGCCCAGCCGCTAGGCCAGAGACGATTCAAGACCGGGATCCCGATCACGAACACGAGGCCGAAGGAAGAGGGTAAGGGCGCGGCTAAGGAGGCGGGACTCGGGTGAGGGGGGCATGGGACCCTCCGTCAGATGCCAAGGGAAGGGTGCTCGGGCCGGCGAAGCGATCCGCAAAGCCGGCGGCCCGCCGAGGGCGAGCGCGATGGGCGCTACAACCATCCTTGCGGGTGCACAAGTCCCACCCGTTCACCGCGTCCGGTTCGTCAGCTCCGGGAGTATGACGCTCAAACGCAAGGAGGTACGCGATCGCCGAGGAAAAGAGGATCGCGGTCATGGTCGACGCGTAGACGGCGGCGACGCGGGTTGACCGCTATGTTGACCGGTGATCGGACGCGCCATAGGTTGGCGTCGAGCACCTGATTCCCGCCTACGACAAAGCGATCTCACTCGGCTTCCTTGGGGGTTGGCATGCGCCTTCGCGGCTGGTTCACCCTTGCAGCGGCTGCCTCGATCGTGCTTGGCGCGACCGGGTGCAGCGACAACACCGCCCCTGCAACGACGCCCCCCACACCGGGCACGTACTCACTGACCTCGTTCGCCTTCGTGAGCCAGGGATCCAAGCAACCAGTTCCAGGCACTACCGGAACTCTCATTCTGACCGCTACGACGTACAACGTGACTATCACCATTCCCGGGCAGGGGACCACGACAGATCAGGGCACTTGGTCGGCCTCGGGCGGCGGACAATGGAGCCAAGCTTCTTCGAATCCTCAGGGACCGCAGTCGATGGGGACCTACACCTTCGTCAACAACGTCCTGACAGTGGATGCGACCGCTGGAGGCGTCGAGACAGTGACGGTCTGGCAGAAGTAGTAGCCCGATGTCCGGCCGGCTCAGGGGCGTGCTGGCACTCCGGTGCTCGCCGCGCTGGGCGCTGCTCTCGCTGCTGTTGATCGGCGAGCGTCTCGACGCGCAGGCAACCAGCGGAGTGATCGCCGGCCAGATCCGGGATGGCAAGACCGGTGCGGGGCTCGAGGGCGCCCGCATCCTGCTCGTGAACACGCCGCTCGCGACCGCCAGCGGCGTCGCCGGGCGGTTTGTGCTCGGGGGCGTCACGCCCGGGCGCTACCGGCTTCGCGTCGCCGCCGTTGGCTACGCTCCCGATACTCTCCCCGACATCACGGTTGCCTCCGGTGATACCGCTCGGGCGGTCGTGACGATGCACGCCGCTGCGGTCGATCTTCCCGGCATCGACGTCACCGCGAGCCGCCGACCCGAGCGGGTGGAAGACGCGCCTGCGAGCGTGGCCATCCTGTCGCGGGATGAGATTATCCAACGCAACGTCGCGACGGTCGACGGGGCGCTCGCCTATGTGCCGGGCGTGACCTTCAATGGCCCGGGGCAGATGGACATCCATGGCTCGACCGGCTCCGCGGGCGGCATCGGCAGTCGGGTCCTGACCTTGGTGGACGGCCATCCTGCGCTCAGTGGCGACGGCGGCGAGATCATCTGGGAGGCCTTTCCGCTGCTCGACCTCGACCAGGTCGAGGTCGTCAAGGGCGCCGCCTCCGCCTTGTACGGAAGCAACGCCCTCGGCGGAGTCGTGAACCTGGTCACCACTCCGATCGGTGACCGGCCGGAAGCCGTCGTCCGCGCGCACGCGGGCATCTATCAAGTCCCCGACCGCTATCGGTTCACCGATCAGACGCTGAACACGCAGGGCGTGATGGTGCAGTATTCCCGGCGGCTGGGAGACCTCGGCGCGCGCATCGCGGTTGACCGGGAGACATCGGACGGCTTTCAGCAGAACGGACAGTACGGGCGGTGGTTCCTGCGGGCCAAGGCGACGTCCTCGCCGGCGAGCGCGCATCCCTGGGATGCCTACATCATGTGGTCCCGCAACGACGCCGGTGATTTTCTCGCCTGGCGCTCACAGGACCAGCCGTTCGAGGTCACACCGGGCTCACTCGGCGACCGAAGCGTGTACAAGTTCCTCCTGGCAGGCGCCACCCTCACCCCTATCGCCCGGTCGTCGCTTCTCCTCCGGGTGAGCCCATATCTCAATCACAACAGCAACCAGAACTACTTCGTCGAGAACCAGGACTACCACAACGCCACCCGCGCAGGCACGACGGTTCAGCTTTCACTCGCCGCCGGCGGGCGCCACGCGGTCACCCTCGGCGCGGACGGCGCCGGCACCCGGGTCAGCTCCAACTTTCTCGGTACGCCTTGGCTCTGGGATGGTGCGGCGTTCGCGCAGGACGAAGTTACCCTGGGCGGCGGGTTCACCGGGTCCGCGGGGGCCCGACTCGACTACCATGACACCAGCGAGGGCAACTCCGAGGTGTCCCTCAATCCGAAGCTCGGCCTGGTCTGGCATGCGTCGGACCGGCTGAGCGCGCGGGCATCGCTGGCCCGCGGCTACCGCGCGGCCAGCGCTATCGAGCAGTTCGTCTCGACCGTGCAGTTCGGATTTCAGGTCGTTCCCAATCCCGCCCTCCATGGCGAGCACGCCTGGACCGGCGAGCTCGGCACCTCGAGCCAACCACTCCGATGGCTCCGGGCCGACGCGACCGTGTTCTGGAGCGAGTACCGCGATCTCATCGGACCCGGCCCCGCGCCGGGCCAGTTCTTCGTCTTCCAGTTCCAGAATGTGAGCCGGGCTCGCATCCGCGGGCTCGACCTCGGCCTGCGGTCCAGCCTCGTGCGGGATCGGCTCGACCTCGAGGCATCCTACCTTTTTCTCGACACCAGGGACCAGATCAGCGAGCGCGCGCTGCCCTACCGCTCGAAGCACAATGTGACGGCAACGCTGAACCTGCTGCGGGGTCTCGCGGGGGTGGACCTGCGGTGGCGGAGCCGAGTGGAGGACGTGCTTGCCTACCCCTTGGATCCCCGCGGCGACATCACCGTCGTGGATCTCCGTTTTGCCTATCGCCTCCTCGGGACGGTGCTGCAGGCGAAAGTGAGCAACCTGTTCCAGAACGTCTATCCCGACGTGCAGGAGCGTGTGCCCGGCGCGCCGCGAAACCTCAGTCTCACCCTCTATCGCACCTTCTAGGACCGCTCCCCGGCGCCCCGATGGGTTGCTGATGCTGACCGCACTCAGCCTGCTCGGAATGGTGTCCGGACCGGTCTCGGCGCAGATGGTGTCGAGCCTGGCTTCGGAGCAGAAGGCGCCGACCTCGGCCCCGGTGGAGAAGGCCGACCTGTCCCGGGTCCAGCGGGCCACCCTTCGCGGCCTCGAACGGCCGGAGGTCCAAGCGGCATTCAACCAGGCATTCAAGGGGAAGAAGCCCGACGAGGTGCGCGTCGTCGCTCAGCAGTTGGCCGTGGGCGGCGTGCAGCGCCTCTCGACTGGGGATCTCAGGCGCCGGGCCGAGTTGATGCTTGAGTTCACCGGCCGCGCCAGTGCGACCACGTGCGGCCAGTGGGCGCGCGGTCAGGCGGGTCGCGATGACATGGTTGGCATGATCGCTCAACTCGACTCGGTCGCGCTGGACGCCTGGGTGGACCTCGGCATGCGCGCCACGGTGGCGGAGGTTCATCAGAAGCCGGCCGCGTTCCCGGGCACGCAAGCGGACGTGAGCAGGGTCTTCGAACGGCTGCCGACGGCGATGACCAAGGCGGAGGCGGAGCGGTTCCGCGCGGTCGCGGTGGCGTTCGAGCGCGCGTCGCCAGAGGACGCTTGCTGGTTCAGGCGGCAGCTCTACGTCGCCGCACTGGCGCTCAAGCCGAACGAACGCGATCACGCGCTGCGCACGCTGGCCTGGCTGGAAACCCAGCCGAACTGATTCACAACGGGGGTGGAGCACCCGGGCGCGCCTCGGGCGTGCTTTCCGGCGGCCGTAGCCCGTCCAATAGGCGAAGAGCATGTCGGCGAGTGGCCCCGCCACATGGAGCTTGCCTGGGATGCGTCCGCCATTTCTGACGTTTGCCCTTTCATTCGCCCTCCCCGCGAGTCTCGGTGTCTCCCTGGGCTCGGCCTCCCCGAGCGCGCGGCAGCCCGAGCTTGATTCGTCGGGCTGGGACGTCAGGCACTACACCCTTCACGTCACCGTCGATCCGGCGGCGCAAACCATCCGCGGCTGGGTCACCGTTCGGGCGCGAGTGACCGCGGCGCGGCTGGACACCCTGTGGCTCGATCTCGGTCAGGCAATGACCGTGGACTCCGTGACGAGCGCCGCCGGCCGTCTGGGCTTCGCGCACGCGGGCGATCGACTCGCCGTCGAGCGGCGACGAGGCTGGCGCCGGGGCGAGCGGCTGGAGATCACGATCTGGTACGGCGGCCATCCCGAAGGCGGCCTCGTCTTCCGGACACACGCCGGGTTGCCCGCCGTCGCCTCGTACGGCCTCCCGTACAACGCCCGCCGATGGTGGCCCTGCAAGGACACTCCTGCCGACAAGGCCGAGGAAGGCGCCGAGATGGTAATCGCGGTGCCGCGGGGACTGGTGGTGGCCTCGAACGGGCGGCTGGTGCGACACGTTCCGGCGCGCCGGGGCGTGGAGCTGTATCAATGGAAGGAGTCGTACCCCATCTACCCCGACGCCATTTCGATCGCCGTGGCGAACTACCAGACCTTCGTTCGGTTCTACCACGACTCGGCGGCCGACTCGATGCCGATCACGTTCTACGTCTACCCCGAGGACCGGGCGAAGGCAGAACGTGATTTCGCGGGGCTCGGCGACATGCTGGAGAGCCATGTCGCCACGTTCGGGCCCTATCCATTCCGGCGCGAGAAGTACGGCGTCGCCGAATTCCCAATCCCGAGCTTCCGCGAGCACCAGACGCTGCCGAGCTACGGCGCGCCGCTCCTCACCGGCGACCGGAGGAACGACTGGATTCTCGCCCACGAGCTGGCCCACCAGTGGTTCGGCAACCTGTTGACGGTGGCGAACTGGTCCCACATCTGGCTCAACGAGGGCTTCGCCACCTACGGCTTCGCGCTCTGGCAGGAGCGTCGCGGCGGCGACTCGGCCTATCGGGCGGCCATGCACGGTCTCTACCAGCCCGCCTTCGAAGGCTCGCTCTACGTTCCGGACTCGATGGATGTGTCGCACTTCTTCGGGCCCACGACCTTCTCGAAGGGCGCATGGGTGCTTCACATGCTGCGGCACGTGATGGGTGACTCGACCTTCTTCCATGCGCTCCGGGCTTATGTGCGCGACTTCAGCTACCGGACCGTCGTGACGGAGGATTTCCAGCGCGTTTGCGAGCGGGAGTATGGCGGATCGCTCGGGTGGTTCTTCAAGGAGTGGGTCTACGGCACCTCGCAGCCGGCGTTGAGTCTCGTGTGGGAGTCAGCGGTCCAGGGCGGGGACAGCGTGACTCTCGTGACCATCGTCCAGACGTCCGGCGCCGGCTTGTTCACGATGCCGCTGGACCTGCGCATCTCGCGCCCCGACGGCGACACGACCGTCGTGGTCTGGGACAGCCTGCCGAGCCAACGCTGGGAGCTTCCGCTGCGGCGCGCGGCGACCGCGGTGACGCTCGATCCAGACAACTGGGTCCTGCGGCGTATCGAGGCCGCCCAGTGACCATGGGGCCGATCTGGACAGGCTCCGCTCCACGCCGGCAGCTGTGGGCGCGGGGTAGGCGGCACTCGAACCATTCCAAGCCTTAGTCCTCACGACAAGTCATCGACCGGGCGATTCCGGGCTCACCGCCTCGACGGGCTCAGGCAGGATCCGGCGGGTCGGCCACCGGCGTCGCCAGAATCTGCCGCACGACCCTCCCGAGCGCCGCGGCGTCGCTGCGTGGCAGCACGGCCGCCGCGCCTGCGAGCCGCGCCTGCGCGTCACCGAGTCCCTTGCGCTCGATTGTGAGCGGTGTATCCGGGCCAGCCGCGAGCAGGACCAGCGGCGTAGTGGGCGACGCTTGCTTGATGGCCCGCAGGACCGGGCCCGGCATCGTATCGGCGGGCATCAGGTCGAGGAGGATGAGCCGGAACCTGCACACACTCAAGACCCGCACCGCCGGCTCCACGGCGGGCTCCTGCCAGACCCAGATCCGCGATCCCAGGTCACGCTCGAGCGTGCCGTAGACGCTGTTCGCCAGCTCAACCGAGGGCGTGATCAGCAAACAGCTCGCCGGCAGCCGGCGCTCAAGACTGTAGGCAAGACCCGTCGGTACCCGCATGCCTATGGCAACATACGTAACCCGCGCATCTCGGGCGAAGTCGGGAGGCATGGACAGGCCAAGGGGTGCCCAGGCATGGATCCTGCCTAGGTTGCTCGCCCGGAGAGGGTCAGGTCGCGCGATCTCGTGAACGCCTCCGCTGGTGTAAGCGCGCCCGGATCATCCACTTGACCATTCGTCTCACGATAACGACGCCGGCTGTACGGAGGAGCTGAGGGTCCAAGCCCAGGCAAGGACGACTCGGGGTCTCATGATTCGTGCGGTGGTCTGTGGCGAATCCCCTCGCACGGCGAAGCTTCGAGCTTCGTCGGTCGTCGGCGTGCTCCTGTGCCTCGGCGGCACGTGGTCGGTGGTCGCCGGGCAGGCGCCGCGAGACACCGCAGTCTCGATGCGTGACCGGGGCGAACGCCTTCGGCACGAGCAGCGGCTACCGGAGGCGCTCGATGTCTACCAGGCTCTCGTCGTGCGAGACCCGACGAACTTTGAGGACCGATTCTGGCTGGGGAAACTCGAGAGCTGGACCGGGCGGCTCACAGCGGCCGATTCGATGTTCACGCAGCTCCTCGAAGAGCGGCCCGCAGACTACGACAGTCAGGTTGCCCTGGCCGACGTTCGGATGTGGCGCGGGCAGTATCCCGCCGCCCTCTCCATCCTCCAGGCCTTGAACCGAATCCATCCCAACGATCCCGAGGTGCTGTGTCGGCTCGGACGTCTCTCCGAAGCGAGAGGGAACCAGCGCGAAGCGCGGGACCTTTTCGCGCAGGCCCTCGCAGCCGACCCCGGCAATGCGGATGCGAAGCAGGGCCTCAGCCGGCTCGCCGGGGTCGCGCGCTGGCAAACGGGCGTCGAATACTACGGCGAGCAGACCTCGAACGCGCCGGCGACCAACGGCACCACGGCCTCGGTCGAGGCGCTGCCCGGCGACCGCCTGCGGTGGCGTCTGGCGGCGACCGTGCAAGACAAGTTCGATCGCACGGAGACGCGGTTCGGCGGCGAGCTGGCTCACGCCCTGTTCGCGCGCACGCGCCTCGAGTGGTCGGCATACATCGCACCGGGCGCAGAGATCATGCCCCGCCAGACGTACGGGGTCAGGGTGGCCCAGAAGGCCGGGGCGCGCCTGGTGCTCTACGCCGACTACACGTTTCTCGACTTCAGCGACGCCCAAGTGCACCAGCTTGGCCCGCACGTGGAGGTCTACGCGGGCCGGCACTGGCTCGTCACGGGCCGCTATTCGTACTCCAGCACCCGCTTCGCCGGCACACCGGACGCCGTGGGCAACCACTCGGGGGCGCTGTCGCTCGGCTATCTGTACGGCCGGGGGGATCGGCTCCAGGTCTTCGTGGCCGCCGGCGCCGAGTCCTTCGCGCAGCCATCGCACGACCTGATCGGCGGGTTCCAAGCGCACACGCTCGCCGTGGCGTGGCGCCAATCCCTCCTCCCCCGCCTGGGGCTCGCCCTCCTGTACGCCCACCAGGATCGCTCCGACGGGAACACGCAGGACTCCTACAGTCTGGGGCTGGTGCAGCGATGGTAAGCTCCGGATTGCTTCGGCACGCGCATGGGTCCCACCTGGCGGGCGGGTGGGAGGTCGCCCTGCTCCTGGGGATGCTGGCCGCCGCGGGGACGATGGTCGCCTTGCTCTTTCTCCTCAACTGGATTCACCGCCGTCAGGCGGATCGGGCCCTGCGCCTGGAAGCGCGGGTGGACGGCCTCGTGCTGGAATGGCTCGGGCGACGCCCCTCGCCGGAGGACATGGCCTGGCTGGCCCGCCTGCGGGACGCCGATCGGGACGTGCTGTTTCGCTGCTGCGTCCGGGCGCTGCCCGGCCTGGACGAAGATTCACGCGCAGGCCTTCGGCGGGCGCTTCAGCGCTCAGGTCTGTTGCACGGGGAGATCGCCCGGCTTCGGCACCGCGACTGGGCCCGGCGCGCGGACGCCTGTCGCATCCTCGGCGCCTTCGGCTACGCCGCCGCTGCTCCGGCCTTGATCGAGCGGCTCGAGGACCCGGATGCCGCGGTGAGGCAGCAGGCTATCACGGCGCTTGGCGAGCTCGGTGCAGCGGACGGATTGGACGCCATCGTCGATGCGCTCGATGCCTCCGGTGGCTGGGCGAACGTGCTGTCGCTCATGGCCCTGAGTAAGATGGGACCGGCGAGCGCATCGCGCGTTGGCGCGCTGTTGGCAGCCTCCAACTCGTCCGCCAAGACCAAGGCGCTGCTCCAGATTACCGGGCAGCTCGGGGTTGCCGCGGACCGGGGGTTGGTCCGGGCCCTGGCCCGTCATGAGGATCCCGAGGTCCGCGTCGAGGCCGTGCGGACGCTGGGTTCGCTCGCGGCTGACGCGGAATCCGTCGACATCTGCCTCGCGGCCATGGACGACGCGGCCTGGCCCACCCGCGCGCTCGCTGCGCGGTCGCTCGGGAGTCTGGGAGATCGACGGGCCGTCCCCCGGCTCGAGCGGGCGATGGGAGACCCCGCCTACTGGGTGCGCCACCGTGCCGGCGAAGCCCTGGCTCGGCTCGGTGACGCGGGCCGGGAGGCGCTGGAGCGTGGTCTGAGCGACCCCAACCCGTTCGTACGGGACATGGCTGCCCAGGCCATCTTCACGAGCGCGCTCCCGGTGACGGCCTCGGTATGAGCGGGCTCATCGCAGGGCTGGGCGAGGAGTTCGTTCTCTTCTCTCTCCTGATCACCGGGTACTTCTTCGCGATCAACACCATCTATCTCGTGCTGCTGCTTCTCTCCTTCCGGGCCGTGCGCCGCCGTGTGCGCGCGATCCGCTTCGAGGACTTCAGGAGCATTCAGGAGTCCGGCCTCGCACCGCCGATCTCGGTGCTCGTTCCGGCGCACAACGAGGAGAAGACGATTGTCGAGTCGGTGCGCGCGCTCCTTACGCTCCGGTATCCGAGGCTCGAGGTCGTTGTCATCAACGACGGCTCGACCGACGGCACTTTGCAACGCCTCATCGACGAGTTCGGGTTGCAGCGGGCGCCTCGGGTCTACTGGCAGCGGATCAAGTGCAAGCCCGTGCGCGGGATCTACTGGAATCCGGCGTGCCCGCAGCTCTGGGTGCTCGACAAGACGAACGGGCGGAAGGCCGACGCGGTCAACGCGGGAATCAACCTGGCATCCGGACCGTACGTCAGCGTGATCGATGCGGACACCCTGCTCGAGGGCAACGCGGTGCTGGCGATGATGAGCGCCATTCTGCCGCACCCGGGAGAAACCGTGGCTGCCGGCGGAACGGTCCGGATCGTCAACGGCTGCCAGGTAGGGGACGGGAGCGTGGTGACGGTCGGGCTGCCGAGAAGCGTGTTGGCTACGGTGCAGGTGCTGGAGTATCTCCGAGCCTTCCTGTTCGGACGAGTGGGGTGGAGTGAGCTGCGGGCGTTGGCGATCGTGTCGGGGGCCTTTGGCATCTTCCGGACCGACACGCTGATAGGGATCGGGGGCTTCCGGCATGACACCGTCGGCGAGGATATCGACGCGATCGTCCGCATGCATGGCATGCTGCGGAAAGCCGGAGGCCCCTACCGTGTCGTGTTCGTACCGGACCCGGTGTGTTGGACCGAATGCCCTGAGACGCTGAAGGGGCTCCGCAGCCAGCGGGAGCGTTGGCAACGGGGCCTGGGGGAGACGTTGGAGCACAATCGAGCCATGATCGGCAATCCGCGGTACGGGCGGATCGGGCTCATCGCGCTACCCTATTTCCTGTTGTTCGAGTATCTGGGCCCGCTGGTGGAGACCGCCGGGCTCGTCATCCTGCCCTTCGTATGGGCGCTTGGCCTGGTCCATTGGCCCTTCTTCTTGCTCTTCCTGTGTGCGTCGTTCGTCTACGGCCTTTGCCTGTCACTGGCGAGCCTCGTGCTGGAGGAGATGTCCTTCCGACGCTACCGCGAGCCGCACCAGCTGGTGAAACTGGTCATCGCCGCCTGTCTCGAAGCCCTCTGGCTCCGGCCCCTCAATGTGTGGTGGCGGCTGGTGGCGCTGCTCACGTGGCGAGGCCGCCCCCAGAGCTGGGGGGCCCTGCCCCGGAAGGGATTCCAGACGACCTGAGAGGGGCGTCCGCCAGCGGGAAGGGATCGGAAGCCGGCCCGTGCTGGCCCGTTCCGCCGCCATCGGACGGCGGGACGGGCGCACGCTAAGACTCAGACCGGGACCGCCTGGCGCGACGGGCTAGCCGATCGCTCCTTGATGAACGCGAGCAGCTCCTTGTTCACGTCGTCCTTGAGGGTCGAGGGCATGCCGTGCGGCGCGCCCTTGTAGACCTTCAGCTGCGCGTTCTTGACCAGCTTGGAGGAAAGCAGGGCGGAGGCCCCGATCGGCACGATCTGGTCGTCGTCGCCATGCAGGATCAGCGTCGGCACGTCGAATTTCTTCAGATCCTCGGTGAGGTCCGTCTCGGAAAACACCTTGATGCATTCGTAGAAGCCAACGAATCCGCACAGCATCCCTTGCAGCCAGAACGAGTCGCGCAGACCCTGCGAGACCTTGGCGCCCGCTCGGTTCGCTCCGTAAAACGGCGCGCTCAGATCTTTGAGGAACTGCGAGCGGTCGGCAAGGGTGGCGGCGCGGAGCTGGTCGAATGCCTCGATCGGCGTGCCGCCGGGATTGGCGGCCGTCTTGAGCATCAGCGGCGGGATCGCGCTGATCAGCACCGCCTTGGCGACGCGCTTGGTGCCGTGGCGTCCGATGTAGCGGGTGACTTCGCCACCGCCCGTCGAGTGGCCGACGTGAATCGCGTTCTTCAAGTCGAGCTTCTCGACCAGCGCCGCGAGGTCGTCGGCGTAGGTGTCCATGTTGTTGCCGTTCCAGGGCTGGCTCGAGCGACCATGGCCGCGGCGATCATGGGCAACGCAGCGGTACCCATTCGAGGCCAGAAACAGCATCTGGTCTTCCCAAGCGTCCGCGCTCAAGGGCCAGCCGTGGCTGAACACCACCGGCTGTCCGGTGCCCCAGTCCTTGTAGTAGATCTCGGTCCCGTCTTTGGTCGTGATCGTGGGCATGGAATGCCCTCCTTTGGTTACGGTGGAGAGCTCGAAGCCGCAGGGGCGTACCTCGCGGTCGCGGCCGCCACTTCGCGCCCTTGAACGTGCAACTTGCTGGCGGAGGGCGCGGTCGTCTTGAACGCGATTGCTGCGGATTCACGCGCGACCGCTGTCGCTAGACTTCGTGCATGCCAGCCGACTACACCATCGATTCCGCGCGGCGGTCCTTCAGCGACCTCGTCCACCTCACCGACCTGACCGCGATCGAGCGGACGTCCGAGGACCTACAATACTTCGGCGGCGCACCACTCGCTGCGCGCGGAGTTCGCTACGGAATGGTCGCCCCGACACCGCTCACTGGAGGCGAACCCCGCCGCCCCGCGCCAACGCCTGACCCCCGTCGTCCCCATATACTTGAGAGCAATGGCATGTCCTGGCGCCGGGGGGCCGAATCGGCACCCCTGGCGGGGCTTTCGCCGGGCGGTCCCGGTGGGTCAAACGGTTGTCATCCTTGGTCTTCGATGCCCGACTACTGCCGATCGACACGCGTTCCTTCTTCCAGAGCCACGGCGGCCCCCGCCGTCCTCTTCCTCGCGGTCCTCCTCCTCGCCGCCGGCTGTGCCCAGAAACAAGGAAAATCGGCCGGCGCGCCGGTGCCGGTCACCGTAGCGGTGGCGCGCCGCGCCAGCGTGCCGTACACCGTCGCCGCGAACGGGATCGTCACCCCGCTCGAGACCGCGACCGTCGCACCCCAAGTGGACGGCATCGTCACCGAGGTCGCTTTCCGCGAGGGGCAGGAGGTCGCGCGGGGCGACGCGCTGTTCCGAATAGAGCCCCGGCCGTATCTCGCGGCCTACCGGCAGGCCCTCGCGGCGCTCGCCCGTGACAGCGCCACCGCGGCGAACGCCCGCCGGGAAGTGGCCCGGTACGACTCGCTCGCGCAGAAGGAGTACGTGACTCAGGAGCAGGCCGACCAGTTCCGGGCGACGGCGTCCGCCGCGGATGCGACGGTGAAGGCGGACGAGAGCGCGGTGGTGGCCGCAAAATTCAACCTGGACAACACGGTCATCCGCGCCCCCATCGCCGGCCGTACCGGGAGCCTGCTGGTGCGGACCGGCAATGTCATCCACGCGGCGGGCGGAACGCCGCTCGTGGTGATCAACCAGATCCGGCCGATCCTGGTCCGGTTCGCGGTGCCGGGCAGTGAGCTTCCACTGATCCAGCGGTACGGCGCCGGCAAGGCGCTCCCCGTGTCGGCGGTACCGGGGCGGTCTCCCATCGACGCGCAGGCCGACACGACCCTCGGCGGCCCGGGGGGCCCGACACCGGTAGCGCCGGCCGATCCGCCTCCCGCTCAAGCTCTCACCGCGGTCCCCGCCGCGCAGGGGGCGCTCGCGTTCATCGACAACGCGGTGGACACCACTACGGGGACGGTGATGCTCAAGGCGAGCTTCCCCAACCGGGAGGGCTCGCTCTGGCCGGGCCAGTTCGCCGCGGTCTCCCTCCGCATGTTCGTCGAGGAGAACGCGCTGGTCGTTCCGGCCCAGGCGGTGCTCACCGGGCAGCAGGGGACCTACGTCTACCTCGTGGACTCGACCGGCGCCGCCCGCCAGCGCCGAGTGGCGGTCGAGCGCACGGCCGACACGCTGGTGGTGATCGCCGGGGGGCTGCGCGACGGGGAGCACGTCGTGACGACCGGGCAGTCCCGGGTGACGCCGGGGGCGCGGGTCGCAACGACCCGGCGGGCCGGCGACAGCAGCACCACGCCAGCAGAGGCGGGGGCCGCGGCGGCGACGGGGCGGGGGGCGAAGCGAGCGCGGTGAGCCTCACCGGGCTGTTCATCCGGCGGCCGGTCATGACGACCCTGCTCATGGCCGGCATCCTGGTCTTCGGGGTCGTCGCGTACCGGAAGCTGCCGGTCAGCGACCTGCCGGCCGTGGATTACCCCACGATCACGGTGAGCGCGAGCCTGCCGGGGGCGAGCCCGGAGACGATGGCCGCGACCGTCGCCACCCCGCTCGAGAAGTCCTTCTCCGCGATCGCCGGGATCGACAACATCACCTCGCTCAGCAGCCTGGGGAGCACGCAGGTCACGCTCCAGTTCTCGCTGGACCGCGACATCGACGCGGCCGCGCAGGACGTGAACGCCGCGATCTCGCAGACGCTCGTCAGCCTTCCCTCGAACATCATTCCACCCTCGTACCGGAAGCAGAATCCCGCGGCCGCTCCGATCCTTTTCATGGCGCTTACCTCGCGCGACCTGCCCCTCTCCGCCCTGGACGAGTTCGGCGAGACGACCATCGCGCAGC
>OEKQ01000064.1_pt1 | contig 13405 bp, 12 predicted proteins | sample 1503141 | NCBI WGS metagenome assembly OEKQ01 (sample SAMEA104379568, study PRJEB20068) | metagenome | isolation source: 1998
GTGCTCTACCAATTGAGCTACGGACCTACGCACCACGCCCCGCGGTGCGGGCCACGTTCGCCGTGGCCGCCCCGCGGGATCGCTCGAGCCAGGGTGGCTGACGGGACTTGAACCCGCAACCTCCGGAGCCACAGTCCGGCGCTCTAACCGATTGAGCTACAACCACCACGAGGGAGCCTGGCCCCGATTTCCGAGCCGGGGAAGATACGCGCCGACGTTGGCGCGGGTCAAGGCCAAAAGCGCGCCGCAAGCCTCTGTGACACCTCCGATCCGGGGCTCGGAACTCCATCCAGCGCCGCCACCTCCACGATTCCCCGCACCGCATTCGCAAGAAACAGCGCCCGCCCCTCGAGCGCGCGCCGATCGATCCGTCGCTCCTCAATCCGGACCATCTCCGAGATACGGGCCCGCGCCACTCCGGTCAACACGCCGAGCGCGTAGGGCGGCGCACAAAGCTGGTCGCCTTCCCACCAGAAGGGGGACCAGATCGCCGTCTCCGCCACCCAGCCACCCTCGGCCAGCAGCAGCGCGTCATCGGCCCCCGCCGCCCGCGCCTCGACGAGGGCCCGCTCGAATTGGTTCCGCTCGGTGGTCTTATGGGGGTAGGGGTGATGCATGCCGCGGCTCGTGATCAGCCGCACCGGCGCAAGCGGGCCCACAGGCCGCTCGCTCACCTCGACCCCGGCGGCCGTGACCTCGAGCCGATGCACTCGGTCGGCGCCGCCCTGGGGCACGGTGAACTCGAGCGGGAACGGGACGCCCAGCTCGCGGCAGCTCCGGAGGAGGCGGCGAAGGTGCAGCCCCCAGAGCGGCGCGACGCCGGAGCGGACCCGCACCGTCTCGATCAACCCGACGCTCATCGATGCCTCATCCCGACCCAGCCGGCGCCGCCGCCGGCCGTCCCCGCGCGTCGAGCCAGGTCCGGAGCGTCGTCGCCCCCAGGATGATCGTGCCGCCCGCCAGCGCGAACGCGCCCGGTACCTCGCCGTGCACGGCCCAGGCCCAGAGCGGATTGAGGGCCGGCTCGATCAGGAGGATGATCGACGCCTCCAGTGCGGGCAGGTGCCGCAGCGCGGCCGTGACCAGCACGTACGCGAGACCGATCTGGAACACGCCGAGGAAGACGATGACCGCCCAGTCGCCCGGCGGATGGGGGGCCACCGGCAGCGCCTGCGGCAGAGCCGCGGCGAACGCGATGAAGTTGCCCACCACCACCGCGGCCATCGCCGAGCCGCCGCCCTCGCGCGCACCCATCCAGCGGAGCCCGCACACGGTCAGCGCCCACGTGACTCCGCTTCCGGCCGCCAGGAGATTGCCCCGCGCCGGATCGGGTGCGGTCGCGAGCGGTCGCTCGGCGCCGACGAAGAACAGCGCGAGCCCCAGGCCAACGATCGCCATGAACCCCACGTCCGCCGGCCGCACCGGCTCCCGCAGGAGCCAGGGCGACAGCAGCAGCACGTACAGCGGGGCCGTGGACTGGAGGAAAATCGTGTTGGCGGACGTGGTGAGCCGGTTGGCGAGAACGAACAGCACCAGGGTGGCCGCGTAGGCGACGCCGACGAGGAAAACCCGCCAGGTCCATCCCCGCCGGGCATACGGGACGAGGAGCCACAGCACCACGCCCGCAATCCCGGAGCGGAAGCCCGCGATCTGCCAGCTTGTGAATGCGGCGGCCTTGATCGCGGCGCCGCCGGTGGAGAAGAGGAGAGCCGCAAGCGCGAGCTTGAGCCGCGCGGAGGTTGCGGAAGACACGCGGGGAATCTTCCCCGAAGCGCCCTGGCCGCAAGACCGGCGGTGAGGGACGCTGGCGTCAGGTCCCGGCGGAGGCTACATCTGGGCATGCCGAAACCCGCTCCGGGTGTCGCCGGCCCTCCGGCCGACGAGGGACTCGTCCGCGCCATCGGCGTCCGCGCGCTCACCCTGGGCGTCGTCAACATGATCATCGGGGCCGGGATCTTCGTCCTCCCGGCCCTCGTCGCACGCCGGCTCGGCACCGCCGCCATCGTGGCCTATCTCGTCTGCGCCGTGGCGATGGGGCTGGTCCTGCTCTGCTTCGCCGAGTCCGGCAGCCGGGTGGCGCGGTCGGGCGGCGTGTACGGCTACGTCGAGGTCGCGTTCGGGCCGTACGCCGGCTTCCTGGTCGGCAACCTGCTCTGGTTCGCGTGCGGGTGCCTGGCCTGCGCCTCGGTCGCCAACGCGTTGGTCGGCACCCTCGCCGAGGTAATGCCGTGGATCGGACACGGCTTGCCGCGAGCGGCCGTCCTTGTGCTACTCTACGGAGGCCTGGCCTGGACCAACGTCCGGGGTGTGCGCACCGGCGCCGGCCTGGTCCAGGTCGTGACAGCCGGCAAGCTCATACCGCTACTGCTCCTCATTCCGGCGGGCCTGCTCGCGATCCACGCCGCTAACTTCGCCTGGCCCGGCTTTCCGTCGCTCAGCCGCGTGGGCGACGCCTGCCTCGTGCTGATCTATGCTTTCGCCGGCACCGAGACGGCACTCGCCCCGGGTGGCGAGGTGCGGGACCCGGCGCGCACCGTCCCCCGCGCCGTGCTGGGTGCCCTCGGTATAGCCACGGCCCTTTACCTGGCGCTCCAGCTCGTCGGCCAGGGCGTGCTGGGCTCGGAGCTCGCGGCCAACGACAAGGCGCCGCTCGCCATGGTCGCCGAGCGGGCGCTCGGCGCGGGCGGCCGGTTGCTCGTGCTCGCCGGGGCCGCGATTTCGACCTTTGGGTATGTGAGCGGCGACGTCCTCGCCACGCCACGTACCCTGTTCGGCTTCGCTCGCGACGGCCTGCTGCCGGCCGCCGTCGGGGCCGTGCACCCGCGCTACCGGACACCGTACGCCGCGATCCTGCTCTATGCCGCGGTCACGTGTCTACTGGCGATCACCGGCAGCTTTGAGCGGCTGCTCATCCTGGCGAATGTTGCGCTCATGTTCGTCTATCTTGGCTGCTGCCTCGCCACCATCCAGCTGCGCCGGCAGGCGGTCCGCCTCGAGTCCCCACCCTTCGAACTGCCCGGCGGACCGCTGATTCCGCTCCTCGCTTGCGGCGTGGTCCTCTGGCTCCTCTCCAACGCCGAGTGGCGCGAGCTGCTCGCCGTCGCGGCCATGCTCGGCGTGGCAACGCTCTTTTTTCTGGCGGCGCCGCGCCGTCCGGCCGCCGGGCCTGCACCCGAGCAAGCACCCTAACGCTCAAGCCTTGAGCAGCCGCTCGAGCCCCTGGGAATCGCCCCGCTCCATCGCCGCCTCCGCGGCGAGGCTCACCCCATCCCGGAACACGGTGGCCACGGCCAGCACCTTCCCCGCCCGCCGGTAGGCGACAGTCGCGTCCCGCCCGGCGAGGCTGCCGTGCACGTCCGCCTGATCCCACGCAGCCGCGTGCCCCACGTACGCGATGGTGACGTCGTAGTGCTGGCTCCAGAAGAAGGGCACCGCCTCGAACCGCTCCCGCCGGCCCAGCATGTTGCGCGCGGCGACCTGCGCCTGGCGCTCCGCGACCACCCAGTGCTCGACCCGGATCCGCTCCCCGGTGTGTGGATCCGGCCAGCGCGCGATGTCGCCGGCCGCGAAGATGCCCGACCGGCTGGTCTCGAGAAACGCGTCCACCACGACGCCCCGGTCGAGCGCCAGGCCGGCCTGCTCGGCGAGCGCCGTCGCGGGCCGAACCCCGACTCCCGCCACGACGAGATCGGCGGGCAGGGTCTCGCCGCTCTCCAGCACCACGCCGTCGCGCTCGACCGCGCGCGGGCGCGTTTCCAGATGAAAGGCGACGCCGTGCTCCTCGTGCAGCGAACGCACGAAGTCGCCCACCTCGTTCCCCATCACCCGCTCGAGCGGCCGCTGCTCCGGCGCCACCACCTGGACCTCGATGCCGCGGGTCCGGAGCGACGCCGCCACCTCGAGCCCGATGAAGCTCGCGCCGATGACGACCGCCCGCTTGGCGCCGGTCGCCGCTCGGATGATGGCCCGGCTGTCACCGAGTGACCGGAGATAGAGGATACGCTCGGCCCCCGGGATGTCGAGGTGGACCGGATCGGCGCCGGTCGCGAGCAGGAGCCGGTCCCATTCGACCTTGCGGCCGTCGGCGAGGACCACGCGCCGCTCACCCTGCGGAATGGCCGCGACCTCGGCACCGGTGATCAGTTCAATCTCATGGGTGAGATAGAAGTCCGCGTCCCGGAGCGGGATCCATTCTTCGGGTGCGTTGCCGGCGAGATAGTCCTTCGAGAGATTGGGCCGGTCCACCGGCCCGCTCGGCTCCGCGCCGATGAGGGTGATGGCGCCGCGATAGCCCTCGCGCCGAAGCGTCTCCGCCGCTACCTCGCCGGACGCACCCGCCCCCACGATCGCGATGGTCCCGATCTCCGCTCCGGCGGCTGGCGCTCTCAAGGCCGCCCGCTTCCCCGCCACCAGCAGCACGTCGCCCCGGCGCTCCACCACCCAGCAGGCGACCGGGTTGAGTGCGGGCGGCCGCACGGGCTGGCCGGTGCGCAGACTGAAGCAGGCGTGGTGCCAGGGGCAACGCACCGTGTCGCCCACCACCAGGCCCTCGTTGAGCGGGCCGCTGTAGTGGCTGCACACCGCACCGATCGCGAACGCCTCTTCCCCCCGCCGCACGACGAGCACCGGCTCGCCCCGCGCGTGGCCGAGGAGCATGGCGCCATCGGCAAGGGAGTTGAACGGGATTCCCTGGGTGAGATCAGGACCGGAGAGAGAGGGCGAGGATTCGGACATGATCGGGATCTGGGATAAGAGCCGTTAGCCGTTAGCCATGGGCCGTTAGCCAATGGCTAACGGCCAAGCCATCTTTACCCACCGTGCGCACGATAATCGAGCCTTCCAAATCTGGGTCCGCTTCGAGGAAACGGTACGCGCCATTTCCGGCTTCCGCCACGTCCTGCCGAGCGGCGGGCGCCCGGTTTGAGCCGCTTACCGCGACGCGGGCGCTCCGTACTTCTCCGCCAGCTTCTTCGCCGCGGCCAGATGGCCCTGGAACGCCGGCGCCACCTGCAGCACGAAGGCCTTGAGCTCCGCATTCTTGATCGCGGGCACGAGCGTTTGGGTCACCGCGTCGATCACCGCCTGGTGATACGCCACCTCGTGCGCCAGGTACGCGCGGTCGAACTCCTCGCCCTTCAGGCCCCGGAGCTTCCGCATCGCGGCCGCGTGGTCCTTCGCTCCCTGGTCGGGCTTGGGCGGCGTCGGCGTGACGCCCAGCTTCTTCGCCAGATCCCGCCCCTGCTGGCGCACCGCGGTGTGATCGTGCGCGAACGTGCGCCCGAGCTCGCGGACGTCGGGGTGGGTAGCCTTGCTCGCAGCGAGGCCCGAGGTCTCGATGTCGGCGGTGTTGGCCTCGTCGAAGATGGCGACGATCGTGGCGTCGTCGAGCGCGGGGGCCTGACTTTGGGCGCGGACCACGCCGGCGGCCGCGACTCCGATGGCGGCGGCCGCAGCTATCGAGATCGCGAAACGGGTACGAGGGTGCATGGGACCTTCCGGGTTAGGGTGGACCTTAAGCTTGCACAATTACCAAAAAAAGTCAATATTATATTTGACTTATCATCTAACCCCATTCCCGGAGCCCTGATGGGCCACCCGCTCTGGAGCCGCCGGTTCTTCACCGGCACGCGCGGCCGCATCGTCGCCCTGCTTCGCCGCGCCGCCCGCACGGTGGACGAGCTGGCCGCCGAGCTCGATCTCACCGACAACGCCGTGCGCGCGCAGCTCGCCGCGATGGAGCGGGACGGCCTCGTGCGCCAGCGCGGCGAGCGGAAGGGAACCCGGAAGCCCGCTGTTGAGTACGCGCTCGACCCCGAGGCGGAGACCGCGCTGTCCCGGGCCTACGTGCCCCTAGTGGCGGCGCTCGTTCAGGTGCTGGCCACGCAGTTGCCGAGGGCCGAGCTGGAAGGGGTGCTACGCGAGGCGGGACGGCGCGCCGCCGAGGCGCTGCCTCAGCCCGCGGGCGAGCCGGAGGAGCGGGTGCGGGCCGCAAGCCAGGCCCTCGACGACCTCGGCGGAGTCACGCAGGTCGAGGCCGCCGGCGACCGATGGACGATCAGAAGCGCGGGGTGTCCGCTGGCCGAGCTGGTGGGGAGGCGTCCCGAAACTTGCGTCGCCCTTGAGGCGCTGGTGGCCGAGCTGACGCGGATGCCGGTGCGCGAGGCCTGCGAGCGGGGGGGCCGGCCCGCATGCCGGTTCGAGCTGAGCGCGCCGGCCCGGCCCGCCCAAGGTCCGGGCAGGACCTAACCCTCGACCTGATACACCTCTTCCCGCACCGGCCGGAACCCCCGTCGCACGTAGTTGGGGAGCGCGTTGGGGTGGTCGAGGGTGCAAGTGTGCAGCCACACGCGGGTCGGCTGCCCGGCCCAGGCCATCTCCACCGCCTGGGTGAGGAGCCACCCGCCTAGCCCCCGTCCGATGTAGTCGCCCGTAAGCCCCAAGTAGGCGATCTCGGTCGAGCCGTCCTCGTGGCGCTTGAGCTCGAAATATCCTGCCGGGGCCGACTCGACGTACAGCACGTGGAGCGTGACGTCGCCGGCCTCGAGGTACGCCCGGACCCGCTCGTCGCTCCACGACAGCCGGTCGGTCCACCGGTAGCGGCGACCCACCTCGGCGTACAGATAGCGAAAGAACGCGATCGGGCAGAAGCCGACCTTCTCGATGCGCACCCGGCCCTCGGGCGCGGCCGCCGGGGTCAGGTCCGCCGGGGCCGCCATCGAGAGATACGTTCTCGTAACGTCGATCGTGGGCATGCGCCCAAAATACACGCGCCCCGCGACTGCGGGGCGCGTGCCTGCTCGTACGCGACGGAAACGGGTTACGTCGAATCGCGCTTCATCGGGTGGAACGCCGTATCCGGAGGCGTACGAGGCCGCATCGTCGTGTCCGGCTTGATGCCGGCCGGCGGCGGCGCGTTCATGCTGCTGTCAGGCGGCGAGACCCGCCCGGTCTCCGGGGGCGGCCGTCCGATGTCGTTGTCTCCCTGCCGGGTGCACGCGGCGGCCAGGGAGGCAGCGACGGCGAGAGCTATGAGCATTCGCATGGCGAAAGTCCTTGGCTCGGGTTCCGATCGGTTCCAAGTCTCCGGCCTCAGCCGGAACGCCAAGCTAGGACTCGCCCGCCGGGGAAAACAGCGTCCGGGATCACGCGGTCGCTGCGACACGGCGCACAAGCCGATCAGGTCATCAATTCCTCGAGGCCGCGGTATAGATCGAGCGCCTGAGGATTGGCGAGCGCGTCCCGGTTCTTCGCCTCGCGCCCGTGGATCACGTCCCGCACCGCCAGCTCGGTGATCTTGCCGCTGATCGTGCGGGGGATGTCGGCCACCTGGATAATCCGCTTCGGGACATGATGCGGGCTGGCGTGCTCCCGGATCCGCCGGCGCAGCAGGTCGCGGAGCCGGTCATCCAGCGCCAGCCCCTCGCGCAAGCGCACGAACAGGACGACGCGCACGTCGCCCTGCCAGTCCTGTCCCACCACCAGGCTCTCCACGATTTCCGGCAGTTGCTCCACTTGGCGATAGATCTCCGCCGTCCCGATGCGCACGCCGCCGGGGTTCAAGGTCGCGTCGCTCCGGCCGTGGATCACCAGGCCGTCGTGCGCGGTGAGCTCCGCCCAGTCGCCGTGCCGCCACACGCCCGGGAAGACGTCGAAGTAAGCAGCCCGGTATTTCGCGCCGCCGGGATCGTCCCAGAAGGCCACCGGCATGCTGGGGAACGGCCGCGTGCACACCAGCTCGCCCGCCCGGCCCCGCACCGGCCGACCTTCCGGATCGAAGATGTCCACGGCCATCCCCAGGCCCCGGGTCTGGAGCTCCCCGCTCCAGACAGGGGCGATCGGATTGCCAAGGGCGAAACAAGAGACGATGTCCGTCCCGCCGCTGATGCTGGCGAGATGGACGTCGGACTTGATCCGGCCGTACACGTAGTCGAAGCTGTGCGCGGCCAGGGGGCTTCCCGTCGAGAGGATCGCTCGGAGCCGGGACAAGTCGTGGCTCCGGCCCGGCTCGAGCCCCTCCTTTTCCGCCAGCGCCAGATATTTGGCACTCGTGCCGAAGACGGTGATCCCCTCCGCTTCCGCCATGTCCCAGAGAATCGGGGGCGGAACGAGGGGCGCCCCGTCGAACAGAATCACCGTGGCTCCGACTGCGAGGCTCGAGACCAGCCAGTTCCACATCATCCACCCGCAGGTGGTGAAGTAGAAGATCCGGTCTTCCGGAGTGAGGTCCGTGTGGAGGACCAGCTCCTTCAGGTGCTGGAGCAGCGTGCCGCCGGCCCCGTGTACCATGCACTTCGGCAGCCCCGTCGTGCCTGACGAGTACATGATGTAGAGAGGGTGGTCGAACGGGAGACGCACGAAAACCGGCGGAGCCTCGGGGGCACCGGCGACGAAGTCCGCCCAGGCCACTGCGCCCCGGATTCCCCCGATGGCCGGCCGGTCCCGCAGATACCCGGCGACCACGACCCGCCGGATCGCGGGGATTCGCTCGCGCACCTCGCGCACCCGGGCGAGGGAGTCGATCTCCTTGCCGTCGTAGCGGTACCCATCGGCGCAGAAGAGCACCTTCGGCGCGATCTGCCCGAACCGGTCGAGGACCCCGCTGGCCCCGAAATCCGGGGAGCAGGACGACCAGATGGCCCCAAGGCTCGCCGTCGCCAGCATGGCGATGACGGCCTCCGGGAGGTTCGGGAGGAAGCCGGCTATCCGGTCGCCGGGGGCGACGCCGCTTTCACGGAGCGCGCCAGCGACGGCAGCCACTTGGGCCACCAGCTCGGCGAACGTGACCGCGCGTACGCGGCCCGCCTCGTTCCAGAAGACGAGCGCGGGACAGTTGTCGCGCCGACGCAGCAGATTTTCGGCGAAGTTGAGCCGCGCCCCGCTGAACCAGTGGGGGCCGAGCGTGGGGTCGGGTGGCGCCATGCGGTCGCCGCCCGCGAGCACGGTGTCCCACGGCGCCCGTCCTCGCCGCTTCTCGGCCAGCACCCCGGTGAAGCGCCACACGGCGGGCCAGAACTCCTGCGGCCGGCTGACCGACCAGGCATATAGCTCCCCGAAGCCGGCGGCGGCGGGCGCGTACTCGCGGGCAAAGCGCGTGAGGTTGGCTCGGGCGACCCGTTCGGGGGCCGGCGTCCAGAGAGGCTGATCCATGCCGCGAGAAATCAAGCGCACGAAAGGCGAGGGTCAACCGCGACGCAACCGCTGGCAAAATGCGGCGTCGGCGCGACGGCCCCGATCGATGTCGTCTTGCGATGTGGGGGACGGATCGGAGCTTACGAAAAGACGGGCCGCTGGCACATGGAGTGCGTCACTCCGCGCCGCGGCCCTCCGCCGGCTTCACCGACGCTTCGACCGGTACCTCAGCGGTCCGGGGCATCGAGAATCCGGACCGGAGGGTCGCGCTACGTCGGCACCGCGGTGACCAGTCAGCTCGTCGGCGGGTTGAAGGCCGCGTGCTGCTGCTCGACCCAGGACCGGTGATAGTTCGGGTCCTCGAAGGCCACGGCCGGCTTGGCCACATGGAGCGGGCGGAAGCTGTCCATCATCACGGCCAGCTCATTGGTGAACTTCTGCCCGATGCTCGCCTCCGCCCGGCCGGGGTGCGGCCCGTGGGGCAGCCCGTCGGGGTGGTGGGTGATGCTCCCGTATTCGATCCCCTTCCGGCTCATGAACTCGCTTGATGCATAGAACAGCACCTCGTCCGAGTCCACGTTGCTGTGGTTGTACGGGGCCGGGACGGCGTTGGGGTCGAAGTCGTACGGCCGGGGGCAGAAGCTGCAGATCACGAAACCGTCGCCCTGGAACGTCTGGTGCACCGGCGGCGGCTGGTGAATCCGCCCGACAATGGGCTCGAAGTCGTAGATGCTGAAGATCCAGGGATAGAAGTACCCGTCCCAGCCCACGACGTCGAAGGGATGGTGGTCCAGCATCAGCTCGTTGAACGCCGAGTACTGCTTCACCAGAACGGGGAAGTCCCCCAGCTCGTCGTGGGTCCGGAGCTCGCTCGGACGGTGGATGTCCCGCTCCGAGTAGGGAGCCCCCTCGAGCAATTGCCCGAACTCGTTCCGGTAGCGCTTGGGCCAGCGAACGTGGCCCCGGCTCTCGAAGACCAGGAGCTTGGTCGGTCCCGCTGCGAGATCCAGCCGCCAGCGATGGGTGATGTTCCGGTGGATGACGATGTAGTCGCCGCTCTGGTACGGAAGATCCCCGAAGACCGATTCGAGCACCCCCTTGCCTTCGACGACGTAGGCCACCTCATCAGCCATCGAGTTCCGGTAGAAGTGGGCATCCTGCTCGTCCGGCTCGACGTAGAGCATGCCGATGTCCTGGTTGAACAGGATGGGGATGCGGTCCAACGTGGGGCTCCCGCCCTTCTTCGCCTTGGCGGTGAGAAAGTGCCGGTGGCGGAGCGAGGTGTCGTCGTCCTTCTCCCAGACAATCTCCTTTACCCGCCGGGCCGATTTCACCGTGGTCGGCGGATGGAGATGGTAGAGGAGCGACGAGGTCCCCACGAACCCCTCGTGCCCCATCAGCTCCTCGGCGTGGATCCCCCCGCCGGGCTTCCGGAACACGGTGTGGCGTTTCTTGGGGAATTGGCCCAGGCTGTGGTATATGGGCATGGTGTCCTCGATACGTCGTTTGTCAGAGATTCCCCCTCGCCGCCTGTTCCCGTTCGATGGCCTCGAACAGCGCCTTGAAGTTCCCGGCGCCGAAGCTCTTGGCGCCCTTCCGCTGAATGATCTCGTAGAAGAGCGTGGGCCGGTCCTCGATCGGCTTGGTGAAGATCTGAAGCAGGTAGCCCTCGTCGTCGCGGTCCACCAGGATGCCCAGCTCCCGGAGGGGCGCCAGGTCCTCGTCGATCCGTCCGACCCGGTCGAGCACCGTGTCGTAGTAGGTCGTCGGCACGCGGAGAAACTCGACCCCGCGGTCGCGCAGCGCAGTCACCGTCCGCACGATGTCGTCGGTCGCGATCGCGATATGCTGAACCCCGGGCCCGCGGTAGAATTCGAGATACTCGTCGATCTGCGATTTCTTCCGCCCCTCGGCTGGCTCGTTGAGCGGGAACTTGATGCGGCCGTTGCCGTTGGCCACGACCTTGGACATGAGGGCGGAGTATTCGGTGGAGATGGTCTTGTCGTCGAAGGAGATCAGGTTGTAGAAGCCCAGGACCCGCTCGTAGTACTCCACCCAGCGGTTCATGGCCCCGAGCTCGACGTTGCCCACGCAGTGGTCCACGTAGCGCAGCCCGACTGGAGGAGGGTTGTAGTGGGCCTCGGGACGGACGAATCCCGGCATGAAGAGGCCGCGGTAGTTCCCCCGTTCCACCAGCGTGTGCACGGTGTCGCCGTAGGTCCGGATGCCGGCGGTCACCACCTCCCCGTCGGCGTCGCGCAGCACGGTCGGCTCGGAGGCCGACTGCGCCCCCCGGTCGATGGCTTTCCGGTAGGCGCTCCGGGCGTCATCCACCCAGAGGGCGATGTCCTTGACCCCGTCGCCATGCTGCCGGATGTGCTCCGCGATCGGGTGATCCGGGCGGAGCGGCGTCGTCAACACCAACCGGACCTTATCCTGTTCCAGCACGTAGCTCACCCGGTCACGAACCCCGGTCTCGGGACCCCGATACGCCACGAAGCGGTAGCCGAAGGCGGCGCGGTAGTAAACGGATGCCTGCTTGGCGTTACCGACGTAGAACTCGATGAAATCGGTCCCGTTGATCGGGAACGTATCGGCGCCGGCGGGCGGGGCGGCAAGGGCTTCGGTCTGCATCGGTCCTCACCTTTGGAGACTGGGTCAAAGTTAGCCCGGGTCGCGGAGGGGCGGGAGCAGGGCGGATCCGCGGCGCCGGGAGCGCGGGTGACGCCGGCACGTGCAACTGCGGGGCGGTTCCGGCATCTTTACGGACACCAAGACGGCGTTGGCCCGGGTCCTGCGATGCAGTGCCGGCGGTTCGCCGCAGGCTCCAAGGCGGTGGCAATGGACTGGCGGCGTCCGGTTCGATAGCCTCCAAGTGACGGTGGGGACGTCCTTTCGGTGGCGTGCGGGGCCCTCGCGAGGTCTGAATGTGAGCGTGCACACGGCATGACCGGCGACGTCGGCCAGTTGTTCGAGGCGTACCACGAGTCGCTCGTCCGGATGCTCTGGCGCCGGACCGGCGATCGCGACCGCGCCGAGGATATTGCGCAGGAGACCTTCGCCCGCGCCGTGGCGGCCCCGCCCCGGAACCCGCGGCCGTGGCTCTTCGCGGTCGCCTTGAACCTGGTCCGGGAAGACGCACGGAAGGAGATCCGGCAGGGCCGGCGGCTCCAGCTTCTCAAGAACGAGGTCGAGGCCCCGCCGGCCCCGGACGAGCACCTCGAGCGCAACGAGCGGGTCGCGCGCGTGCGGGCGGCCCTCGCGCAGTTGAATGACCGGGATCGGGAGGCGCTGCTGCTCAAGGCGGAGGGGTTCAACTACGACGAGATCGCGGAGACATTGGGCCTCGCAAAGGGCGCGATTGGCACCACCCTCGCCCGGGCGCGACGCAGACTGGTCGACGCGTATGAGGATATGGAAGGCCAAGCCCACCATGTCGCACGTTGACGAAGGCACACTTCACGCGCTGCTCGACGGCGAGCTCGCTCCCGCCGAGGTGCTCGACGTGCAGACGCACTTCGCCACCTGCCCGGCCTGCTCCTCGCGCCTGGATGCGGCGCGCAAGCTGCTCGCCGAGACCGAACGCCTGGTGACGGCGCTGGAGCCCGCCTCCCCCCTGGGAGGGCAGTTGGCGGCACGGTTCATGGGCCCGGCCGCCGAGCCCCCTCGGTCCGCCCCCGCCGCGGCCCCGGCGACCCCGCTCCCGCCCCCGTGGCCGACGGCGGGAATGCCCAGAGGACCGGCGCCGAGCTTCGACTCGGCGGTCCTGATCCCGAACAACCCCACGGGCACCGAGGTGCGCCGCAGCCGGCTCCGCGTGCTGAAGTGGGCTGCCGTCTTTCTGGTGGTTGTGAGCGGCGGCGTTCTCAGCATCCAGATCCGCACGGGTCTCTTCGACAAGAAGCCCACCGAGATGCTCAAGATCCGGCCAGAGGAATTCAGCTCGCCGGCCACCGCAGATCAGGACGGTCCGGCGGCGGCCGGCGTCCCACCGGCAGCGGCGCCGGGCGGGGCGTCATCAGGCCCCTCACCGGGGGTCGCGACCAATCGAGCCGCCGGAGCGGCGGGCGCCCCGGGGCCGGCGGCGAGCTCGCCGGCGCCCGCCTCGACCCAGACCGCGACGCCGGCGCCCCAGCCCCCGCGCCAGGCCGCAGCGACCCCGGCGCCAGAGGCGGCCTCACGGACGCAGGCGCCGCCGGCGAACCCCACCCCGGCACCACCGCTCCCGGCCACAAAGCCGGCTCCGGCGCCCCCTCAGAAGGCGGCCCCGGCGCCC
>OEKQ01000340.1_pt2 | contig 13235 bp, 9 predicted proteins | sample 1503141 | NCBI WGS metagenome assembly OEKQ01 (sample SAMEA104379568, study PRJEB20068) | metagenome | isolation source: 1998
GCTCGACGTCCTCGATCGGGACCGGGGCACCGGCCCGGATCGCGAGCAGGTCGCGCGGGCCGGCGGGACGGCGGTGGCCGTTCTTGGTGAGGTAGGCGGCGTACGCCTCGGGCGTCCCGGCCTTCACAGCCTGCTGCAGCGCCACCACGATCGGGGGCGCCCAGCCGTGATCCTCCCCTTCTTTGCGGAACCGGACCCGGCCATGGTCCGGCAGAGCCCCGCTGTCGGACGGGTGGGCGTACGCCGCGCGGTGGCGCAGGAGCACGTCGTCCCCCACCTCTTCGAACCCGATCCCGCCGATCGGCGAGGCGGTGCCCCCGAAGCAGAGGTCGATGATCTCGGCGCCGAGTCCGAGCGCCTCGAACGTCTGGGCGCCGCAGTACGACGACAGCGTCGAGATGCCCATCTTCGACAGGATCTTGAGCAGGCCCTTCTCCGCGGCCGCTCGGAAGCGCAGGCGCGCTTCTGCCGGGCCGGGGCGCGTCGGCGTCCCGGTCTCCCGGCGGTCTTCGGGCTCCTCGGCGGAGAACAGCGCGTCGATCGTGGCAAGAGCAAGCCAGGGGTGGACCGCCTCCGCTCCATAGCCGAAGAGCGCCGCGAAGTGGTGGATATCGAGGGCGTCGCCGGCCTCGGCCACCAGCCCGACCCGGGCCCGAAGTCCGCGCTCCACCAGATGCTGACGCACCGCGCCGACCGCCAGCAGCATCGGGATCGGGGCACGGTGCTCGGCCCCCGCTCGGTCGCTGATCACGAGGATCCGCGCCCCGCGGCGCACGGCGCGCTCGGCGGCGCGGCGCAGGCCCACCAGCGCCGGGTACAGCCCCTCCGGTCCCGCGTTCGGGTCCCACAGGGCATCGATCGTGACGGCTGAAAAGCCGGCCACATTGTGGAGCGCGGCCATCTCCTCGGGCAGCATGATCGGATGCTCGATGCGGAGCATCCGGGCGTAGCTCGGTCGCTCCAGAAGGGGCGAGCCGCGGCGGCCCAGGTGTACTCGCAGCGACATCACCATCGTCTCGCGGAGCGAGTCGATCGGCGGGTTGGTGACCTGGGCGAAGCGCTGGCGGAAGTAGGCGTACAGGCTGGGTGCCTGCTTGGCGAGCGGGGGAATCGGCGTGTCGTCCCCCATGCTCCAGACCGCATCCGCGCCGCCTGCGCCCATGGGCTCGACCACGTGCCGGAGGTCCTCGAATCCGTAGCCGAACGCCCGCTGGGTGCGGCCGAGGTCGTCGGGTCCGCGACCGGGGGCCACGCGCGAGGCGTCCGGCTCGAGCCGGGCCATGTAGCGAGCGACCCAGCGCGCGTACGGACGGCGCCCCGCCACTTCGAGCTTGGCATCCAGGTTCCGCACCACCTCTCCGCGGCGGGTGTCCACCAGGAGGACCTCGCCCGGTCCGACCTTGCCGCTCTCCACGACCTCGTGCGGGTCGAAATCGACGAGCCCCACCTCGGAGCCGGCGGTCACCAGCCCGTCGCTCCGCACCTTGTACCGGCAGGGGCGCAGCCCGTTCCGGTCCACGATCGCACCGGCGAGGATGCCGTCGGTGAACGCCACGGCGGCGGGTCCGTCCCAGGGCTCGTGCACGCACTGGTGGTACTCGTAGAACGCCTTGATGGAGGGATGGAGGTCGGGGTACTTCTCCCACGCCTGCGGGATCATCATCATCAGCGTATGCACCGGGTCGCGGCCCGAGCGCACGAACAGCTCCATCGCGTTGTCGAGGCTCGCCGAGTCACTGCCGTCCCGCCAGATCACGTCCCGGATGCGCTCCACCCTCGAGCCCCAGAGCGGGGAAGCCAGCAGCGGCTGGCGCATCGCCATGGCGTTCCGGTTGCCCCAGAGGGTGTTGATCTCACCGTTGTGGGCCAGCAGCCGGAAGGGCTGCGCCAGCGGCCAGCTGGGCAGGGTGTTGGTGGAGTACCGTTGATGGAACACGGCGATCGCCGTCTCGTACTCCGGGTACCGGAAGTCGGTGTAGAACACCGGTAGCTGGGTACCGGCCAGCAGGGCCTTGTAGACGATGGTGCGACAGGACAGCGAGCAGACGTAAAAGTCCGCGAGCCCCGCCTCGGCGGCGCGGCACTCCATCGCCCGCCGCGCGAGGTAGAGCGCGCGCTCCCAGCTCTCGTCGTCCCCCGCACCCGCCGGCATGCCGACGAATGCTTGCCGGATCACCGGACACGACCCCCGGGCGGTGGGGCCGAGAGCCGCCGGGTTGACCGGGACGTCGCGCCAGCCGAGGAACGGGATGTCGTCGTCGGCGAAGACGCGCTCGACGATCCCGACGCCCCGGGCGAGTCCTTCGGCGTCGGTGGGGAGAAAGAAGGCGCCCACGCCGAACGGCCGGCCAGGCTGGAGGTGGAGGCCCAGGCGGTAGGCATCCCGGAAGAACAGCCGCTGGGGGATCTGCGTGAGCAGCCCCGCTCCGTCGCCCGAGTTGTCGGTGGAGGCTGCGCCGCGGTGGGCGACGCGCGCCACCGCCTCGAGCGCCATGGCGACGACCTCGTGACTGCGCATTCCGGAGGCGCGGGCGACGAAGCCGGTGCCGCAGGCGTCGTGCTCGCGGTATGGGTCGAGGGCGGCTCCGGCAGTCGCCGCGTGGGCGCGCGAGGAGCGGGAACGGGAACCGGCCGGACGGATCCGCTGCCCGGATTCGGCCATGGTGCCTCCTGGGAAAGTGCCCCCGTGACGGCCGGAGAGGCCGGCGGCGGGGCAACAAAAAGGCCCGCTCCCATCAGGGAGCGGGCCGGGTCCGTCACATGCGCGCTTGCGTTACCCGGTCGCTCCCAACGAGCAGACGAGAATAAGGTTGACGGCGACCGGGGCGAGCGTTCTAATCATCATAATGGAATGTTATGCATCGCGGGGGGAGCCGTCAAGCGGGGCACGGGGCCGGCGCCCCCTTGACGACCGGTGGGGGGCGGGGTAGGCTTACCAGTCAGCGGTATAAACAACCGGCACTCTACCCGGCTCGCACCGACTCTACATGACCCAGCAGCTCGTCCTCCTCGCGGTCCTCAGCCTTCTGCTCGTGCTTATCGGGCGGAGGATCCGTGGCGTGCCGGGCGAGACAGTGTAACCCAAGTCTCAGACAAATCACCCAGGCGCCGCGGACCCCCCAGGGTTCGCGGCGCTTCGCATTTCAGGCGCCGAGCGGACGGAGCACTCATGGCAAGCGACGTAATCATCTTCGACACGACCCTCCGGGACGGCGAGCAGGCCCCGGGCAACAGCCTCAGCCCCGAGGAGAAGCTCCGGCTCGCGCGCCAGCTCGACGCCCTTGGCGTGGACGTGATCGAGGCGGGGTTTCCCGCTGCCTCCGAGGGCGACTTCCGCAGCGTCCGGGACGTGGCGTCGGAGGTGCGCCGGCCGGTCGTGGCCGCGCTGGCCCGCTGCGTCGAGCGGGACATCGATCTGGCGGGTGAGGCGTTGGGGGGCGCCGGTCGGGCGCGCATCCACGTATTTCTCTCGACGTCCGATCTCCATCTGCGGGAGAAGCTCCGCATCGAGCGCGACGAGGCGCTGGAGATGACCCGGCAGGGCGTCCGTCGAGCCCGCTCCTTCACGGACGATGTCGAGTTTTCCGCGGAGGACGCGAGCCGCACCGATCCGGATTTCCTGTGCCGGGTCGTGGAGATCGCCCTCGCGGAGGGGGCCAGGACGATCAACCTCCCCGACACCGTCGGCTACGCCCTCCCGGCGGAGTACGGCGCGATGTTCCGCTCGGTGCGGGAGCGCGTGCCCGGCGCGGACCGCGTGATCTTCAGCGCCCACTGCCACGACGATCTCGGACTCGCCGTCGCCAACTCGATCGCGGCGATCCAGGCCGGGGCCGGGCAGGTGGAGTGCACGGTGAACGGGATCGGCGAGCGGGCGGGGAACGCCGCGCTGGAGGAGCTGGTGATGGCCGGCGTGGTGCGGCCCCAGCTCGGATTCCGCACCAACGTCGTGACTCAGGAGATCTACCGGACCAGCCAGCTCTTGTCATATCTGACCGGCGTCTTCCCCCAGCCCAACAAGGCGGTGGTGGGCCGGAACGCGTTCGCGCACGAGTCCGGCATCCATCAGCACGGCATGCTCCGCAACGGCGAGACTTACGAGATCATCCGGCCCGAGACGGTCGGCATCCCCAAGTCCACTCTTGTCCTCGGTAAGCACTCCGGCCGCCACGCGCTGGAGCAGCGCTTCCGCGAGCTCGGCTACGAGCTGGATCCCGAAAAGCTGGGCGACATCTACCGCCAGTTTACAGCCCTGGCCGACCGCAAGCGCGCCATCCTGGACGAGGATCTGCTGGCCCTGCTGCACGAGTCGTTTCACGACGCGCCGGAGGACTACCAGCTCAGCCAGCTGGAGGTCGTCTGCGGCAGCGTGCCCGCCACGGCTACCGTCCGGCTCAGCGGTCCCTGGAGCGGCGAGCGGACGGCGAAGGGCACCGGCGACGGGCCCATCGCGGCGGCGTTCACCGCGATCAGCGAGATCCTGCGCCGTCAGGTCGAGGTGATCAGCCTTCAGCTCCGGTCGGTCACCCCGGGTCGGGACAGTGTAGGGCAGGTGTTCCTGCAGGCCCGGGTGGACGGGAAGTCGCTGAGCGGCCAGGGCGCCTCCACCGACATCGTCGAAGCCAGCGCGCGGGCGCTCATCCACGCGCTCAACAAGTCCCGCCACGCGGACCGGCTGGAAGCGAGCGCGCTGAACTCGTCGTATCTGTGGGGGGTGTGATGACAGGGAACACCGTTCACCCCGTTCCAGGCCGGAGGTACGGTTCGTGACGGAGACCCTGACCGGTGCCCAAGTGATGTGCCGCGTCCTGCTCGAGCAGGGCGTGGACCTCATCTTCGGCTATCCCGGCGGCGCGATCATGCCGTTCTACCACGCGTTGCCGGAGTATGCGGCGCTGCGGCACGTGCTGGTACGGCACGAGCAGGCCGCGGCCCACGCGGCGGACGGATACGCCCGCGCCAGTGGCCGGCCGGGGGTGTGCGTGGCGACGTCGGGACCCGGCGCGACGAACCTCGTGACCGGCCTCGCAACGGCGCATATGGACAGCGCGCCGGTGGTGGCGATCACCGGACAGGTCTCCCGCAACATGATCGGCCGGGACGCGTTCCAGGAGACGGACATCATCGGGATCACCCAGCCGATCACCAAGCACAACGTGCTCGTCGGCGACGTCTCGGAGCTGGCGGATCGGCTGCGGGAGGCGCTCGCGATCGCCCAGGAGGGCCGGCCCGGCCCGGTTCTGGTGGACGTGCCGAAGGACGTGCAGAACCAGAAGACCAGCTACACGGCGGCCGCCAGCCGGGCCCGGCCGGTCACGGAGACTCCGGCACCGGCCCCAGCGGGCAACGGCTGGGCTAGCGAGCTGGGCCGTGCCGCCCGGCTGATCGGAGAGGCTCAGCGTCCGCTCATCATGGCCGGGCACGGAGTCCTGCTCGCCGATGCGTACGACGAGCTCCGCTGCCTGGCCGAGCGGACCGGGATGCCGGTCATCACGACGCTGCTGGGGATCAGCGGCTTCCCCGAGTCGCACCCGTTGCACCTGGGCATGCCGGGCATGCACGGCGAAGTGCACGTGAACCGCGCGATCCAGCAGGCCGACCTGATCGTCGGCGTCGGCCTCCGGTTCGACGACCGGGTGACCGGCAACACCGCCGCCTTCGCGCCCCGGGCGCAGCTGATCCATATCGAGCTGGATCCGTCGGAGGTCGGGAAGAACGTGCCCACGGCGGTGGGGTTGGTGGGCGACTGCCGCCAGGTCCTCCGTCAGCTACTGCCGCTGGTGCGGCGGCGGGATTGTAGTGCGTGGCGGGCCGAGATCGCGGGGTTCGCGAAGACCCGGACTGAGCACTACCGCGGCGACCTCTCGCCCGAGGGCATCCTGCGCACGCTGCACGAGGTCACCGACGGGCGGTGCACTATCGTCTCGGACGTGGGCCAACACCAGATGTGGGTGGCGAAGCTGTTCCCTTACGAGCGGCCCAACACCCACATCACCTCCGGCGGACTCGGCACCATGGGGTTCGCGGTGCCGGCCGCCATGGGCGTGCGGCTGGCGCGGCCGGACGAGCCGGTGTGGGCCATCTCGGGCGACGGCGGCTTTCAGATGAACATGCAGGAGATCGCGACGATGGTGCAGGAACGCATCCCCGTGAAGATGGCCATCTTCAACAACGGGTACCTGGGGATGGTGCGCCAGTGGCAACAGTTCTTCCACGGCCGGCGCTACTCGGCAACGCCGATCTGGAGCCCGGACTACGTGAAGCTGGCCGAGGCGTACGGCGTGCCCGGGTGGCGCGTGGCGGAGGCCGGGCACACGGCCGATGCGGTGCGCGCGGCGATGTCGGTGCCCGGCCCGGCCCTCGTGGAGTTCGTCATCGAGCAGGAGGCGAATGTCTTCCCGATGATCCCGCCGGGCGCGTCTCTCTCCGAGCCCATCGAGAGCGAGCCGGCGCCGCTGGTGCCGGCATGACGGGCTCCCAGGCGATCTCGATACTGCTCGACCACGAGCTCGTGACCCTGAATCGCGCCTTCGGCCTGCTCCGGCGGCGCAACCTTCCGATCAAGAGCATCGCGGTGGGGCCGAGCGCCTCGCCGGGGCTCGCGAGGCTGACGATCATGATGCAGGCGGACCAGGCGACGGCGGACCGAACGGCGCGGCAACTCGACAAGGTGGTGGGCGTGCGGGAAGTGGCAGTCTTCCCGGCGCGGGACGGCGTGGTCCGCGAGCTCGCGCTGGTGAAAGTCCGCCCGGGAGAAGGGCGCTACGCCGAGCTGCTGGACGTGGCGCTCCTCTACAAGGCCGGCCTCGTGGACGAATCGCCGGAGGCCGTGATCCTCGAGGTGAGCGGCTCAGAGGCCTTCGTCCTATCCTTCCTCCGGGCCCTCGAGCGGTTCGAGGTGCTGGAGGTCGCGCGGAGCGGCGGGGTCGCCCTCGAGCGGGCGCCGGGCGCCGCGTCGCAATTCACGCTCACGTCGGAGACGGTCTGATGACGACCCCCCGGATTTATTACGACCTCGACGCCGACCGTGCCCGGCTTCTTGGCCGGGCCTTCGGCATCATTGGCTTCGGGAGCCAGGGCCACGCCCACGCGCTCAACCTTCGGGACAGCGGGGCCACGGTCGTGGTCGGGCTCCGGCCGGGCGGCGGGTCGTGGGCCAGGGCCGTCGCCGCGGGTCTCGACGTCCGGCCCGTCGCCGACGCGGCGACGGCGGCCGACGTCATCATGCTGCTCGTCCCGGACCAGGACGGCCGCGCGATTTATGAATGCGGGGTCGCGGCGGCGCTCCGACCCGGGAAGACCCTGATGTTCGCGCATGGCTTCAACGTCCACTACGGCGAGATCGCGTCCCCCAAGGGGGTGGACGTCTCGATGGTCGCGCCCAAGTCGCCCGGACATCTGGTGCGGAGCGAGTTCCAGGCGGGGCGAGGCGTGCCGGCGCTGGTCGCGGTGCATCAGGACGCGAGCCGCGAGGCCCTCGCCAATGCCCTGGCCTACGCGGCCGGAATCGGGTGCACCCGTGCCGGTGTGCTCCAGACCAGCTTCCGGGAGGAGACGGAGACCGATCTCTTCGGTGAGCAGGCCGTGCTGTGCGGGGGAACGACCGCGCTGGTGAAAGCGGGCTTCGAGACCCTCGTCGCGGCCGGTTACTCCCCCGAGATGGCGTACTTCGAGTGCCTGCACGAGCTCAAGCTGATCGTGGACCTCATGTACCGCGGGGGGCTCAGCTTCATGCGGTACTCGATCAGCGACACCGCCGAGTATGGGGACTACACCCGCGGCCCCCGGGTCATCACGGCGGAGACCCGCGCGGAGATGCAGCGCATTCTCGCGGCGATCCAGGACGGCAGCTTCGCCCGCGAGTGGCTGGCGGAGAACGCAGCCGGCCGGCCGAACTTCGAGCGGATGCGGAAGGTGGATCATGACCACGCGATCGAGCGGGTGGGGAAGCAGCTGCGCGCGATGATGCCCTGGTCCGAGGAAGCGGCCGCTGCTCGGGAGCGCACGGCGGCCGGGGGGCGCCGCGAGTCCGCCACCGACCCGCGCCCGCCCGCGCCCGCCGGCGCGTCCGTCGGCGGCTAGCCATGGCGCTCCGAACGCTGTTCGAGAAGGTCTGGGCGAGTCACGTCGTGCACCAGCCCGACAACGGGCCCGCGCTCCTGTACGTGGACCTCCATCTCGTGCACGAGGTGACGTCGCCCCAGGCGTTCGACGGGCTCCGTCTTGCCGGCCGCCCCGTCCGGTGCCCCGGGCGCACGCTGGCCACGGTGGACCACAACGTCCCCACCGGGGACCGGCGGCTTCCCATCGCGGATCCGATCTCGGCGACGCAGGTCGGCGTGCTCGAGCGGAACGCGCGGGAGTTCGGCGTCGAGCTGTTCGGGCTGGATTCGCCCGGCCAGGGGATCGTGCACGTCATCGGACCGGAGCTGGGGGCGACCCAGCCGGGGATGACGATCGTCTGTGGCGATTCGCACACCTCCACCCACGGGGCGTTCGGCGCTCTGGCGTTCGGGATCGGCACGAGCGAGGTCGAGCACGTGCTGGCCACGCAATGCCTGATGCAGGCACGCCCGATGACGATGGAGGTTCGATTCACCGGCCGCCCCGCCGGCGGCGTGACGCCCAAGGACCTCATTCTCGCCCTCATCGGACGTATCGGGACGGACGGCGCCGCCGGCTACGTCATCGAATACACCGGCGCCGCGGTCCGAGCCCTCTCGATGGAAGGCCGGATGACGATCTGCAACATGTCCATCGAGGCGGGGGCGCGGGCAGGGATGATCGCGCCCGACGAGACGACCTTCGCGTATCTCGCCGGACGGCCGCGCGTCCCGACCGGGCGGGCGTGGGGCGAGGCGATCGCGGCGTGGCGCGCGCTGGCCAGCGACTTCGGAGCCACCTACGACCGCGAGATCGTGGTTGACGCTTCCACGCTCGCGCCCCAGGTCACCTGGGGCACGAACCCAGGGATGGTTACCGACATCACGGGCCGGGTGCCCGATCCCGACGGCTACGAGCGCGACAGCGACCGCCGCGCCGCCGCCCGCGCGCTCGAGTACATGGGCCTCGCGCCCGGGACGCCGCTCGAGGGGGTGCCGGTGGATCGGGTGTTCCTCGGCTCCTGCACCAACGGCCGCATCGAGGACCTTCGGGCGGCCGCGGGCGTGATCCGGGGACGCCGGGTCGCGAGCGGCGTCCGCGCTATGGTCGTGCCGGGCTCGATGCGCGTGAAGGCGGCGGCTGAAGCCGAGGGGCTCGATCGGGTGTTCCGGGACGCGGGGTTCGAGTGGCGCAACGCCGGCTGCTCGATGTGCCTGGGTATGAACGACGACATTCTGGGGAGCGGGGAGCGCTGCGCCTCGACTTCGAACCGCAACTTCGAGGGCCGGCAGGGCAAAGGCGGCCGAACCCATCTGATGAGCCCAACCATGGCGGCTGCCGCCGCGATCGCGGGGCGGCTGGTGGACGTTCGCGAATATCTGGGGAGCGAGAAGTAAGAGGTGAGAGGCAAAAATGAGAAGTAAGAGGTAAGAGGGACGCAGGCGAGGACGGAACCTCCTCCCCGGACTCACTGCCCACCTCTTACTTCTTACCTCTCACCTCTCACGCGCCTTGGGGAGACGAATGAAAGCATTCACTGTCCACACGGGCCGGGTGGCCGTGCTGCCGCGGGTCAACGTAGACACCGATCAGATCATTCCGAAGCAGTTCCTGAAGCGTGTCGAGCGCACCGGGTTCGGCGAGTTCCTGTTCTTCGACTGGCGCTACCGGCCCGACGGATCGCCGGATCCCCACTTCGAGCTGAATCGACCCGCGGCACACGGGGCCTCGGTCCTGGTGACGGGCTCGAACTTCGGCTGTGGCTCGTCGCGGGAGCACGCGCCCTGGGCGCTCGCCGAGTACGGGTTCCGCGCCATCGTGGCGCCCGCGTTCGCGGACATCTTCTACAGCAACTGCTGCCAGAACGGCCTCCTGCCGGTCCGGCTCGCCGAGCCGGAGGTCGCGGAGCTGTTTCGCCGGGGGGAAGAGGCGCCGGACGGTTACGAACTCACCATCGATCTCGAGAAGCAGCAGGTAACCGACCGGAGCGGGTTCAAGGCGGCGTTCGCGATCGACTCCTATCGGCGCGAGATGCTCCTTCAGGGCCTCGACCAAATCGGGCGTACCCTCCTCGAGGAGCCCAGGATCGCCGCGTTCGAGCGCCGGCGCGAGGCGGTCCGGAGGCCCGCGTGACACGGTTCCGCCTCGCCGTCCTGCCGGGGGACGGAATCGGGCCGGAGGTGACCGCCGAGGCGCTGCGGGCGCTTGCCGCCGTTGGCGATCTGTTCGGCTACCGGTTCCACACGGACGAGCACGCCATCGGCGCGACGGCGTTCGCCCGCTTCGGCGAACCGTTCCCGCCGGCCACGCGGGATGCCGTGACGCAGGCGGACGCCGTGCTGCTCGGCGCAGTCGGCGATCCGGCGCTCGATCGCGCGCCCCGCCACCATCGTCCCGAAGCCGGGCTGCTGGCCCTGCGCAAGCTCTTGGGCGTCTTTGCGAATCTGCGGCCGGTGGCGGTCCACCCGGCGCTGGCGCACGCCTCGCCGCTCCGGCCGGAGCGGCTCGCGGGCGTGGACCTGCTGATCGTGCGGGAACTGACGGGCGGCCTCTACTACGGCGAGCCCCGGGGCCGGGACGAGCAGAGCGGCGTGAACACGCTGCGGTATTCGGCCGCGGAGGTAGACCGGGTCGCCCGGGTGGCGTTCGAGGCGGCACGAGGCCGGCGAGGCCGCGTCACGTCCGTGGACAAGGCCAACGTGCTCGAGGTGTCCCAACTCTGGCGGGACGTCGTCACCCGCGTGGCGGCCGATTACCCCGATGTCGCCCTGGAGCACCTGTATGTGGACTTCGCCGCGATGCGGCTGGTGGCGAATCCCGCGTCACTCGACGTCCTCGTGACTGAGAACCTCTTCGGCGACATCCTGAGCGACGAGGCGGCGGTCCTGGCTGGCTCGCTGGGCCTGCTTCCCTCCGCCTCCCTCGGCCAGGGGCCGGGCCTCTTCGAGCCGGTGCACGGCTCGGCTCCCGACATCGCGGGGCAGGGGATCGCCAATCCGGTCGGGGCCATCGCCTCGGCCGCCATGCTGCTCCGTCATGGGCTCAAGCTTGCCGAGGCCGCCGACGTGCTCGATCAGGGCGTGCGCGCGGTCCTCGACGCAGGGGGCAGGACCCGCGACCTCGCGCGGCCTGGGGAGCCCACCCTGAGCACGCGGGAGTTCGGGGAGCGCGTGGTCCGGGGCGTGCTGGCGGCTGCTCGGGGACCGGTGGCCGCGCGACCCGCCCCCGTGACGCGCTAGGGGCTCAGGGCGCGGACGCCGGCGGCGCCGGCTCCTCATCCAGCCACCGGCGCCAGGCGTCGAAGTTGAAGGGACGGCCCAGGTAGTCCTGCACAATGTCGGCCGCCGGCTTGGATCCGCCCGGGGCCAGCACGAGCTCCCGGTAGCGACGGGCCACGCCCGGCGCCAGCAGCCGCGACCGATCGAAGGTGCTGAAGAGGTCTTTCGCGATCACCAGCGACCACATGTAGGTGTAGTAGATCGCCGAGTAGCCGGTCAGGTGGCCGAAGCCCGCCTCGACGTGGGTCTCGGGCATCGGGGGGAACGGCTCGTACTGCGCCTGGGTTTGGAGCACCAGCGAGTCCGCAACGACGGTGGCGGGCGGTCGGTCGTGCAGCCCCAGGGAGACTCGCGCGAACACCATCTGGCGCCGCACCCCGAGCGCCTTGCCGAAGTCCATCGCCCGGTCCATCCGCGCGACCAAGTCGGCGGGGATCGGCTCCCCGGTCTGATAGTCCTTCGCGAATGACGCAAGCGTCGCCGGGTCGCGCATCCACTCCTCGAGCATCTGCGACGGGGCCTCGACGAAATCCCATTCCGTGGTGATCCCGGAGATGCCCACCCACCGATGGTGCGAGGCGAAGAGGTGGTGGATGAGGTGCCCGAACTCGTGGAAGACGGTCCGCACATCCTCCGGCTCCATCAAGCCGGGATCGCCCGGGACGCCGCCGGGCAGGTTGCAGACAAGCGCGGCCTCGGGCAACTGCCCGATCGTGCCGGTACGCACCGCGAAGGTCGCCGCGTGGCTGAACTTGCCCGTCCGATGATGCATGTCGAAGTAGAACCGGCCGACTACTCTCCCGTTCTCGAGCATCTCGAACGCCTTGACCGAGGGATGCCAGACGGGCACCCCCTCGACCGGGCGGAACTGCACGGCAAAAATCCGCCCGGCGACGTCCAGCATCCCCTGTTCGACCCGATCATACGGGAAGTAACGCCGCGCCTGCTGGGCGTCGAAGTCGTACTGCTCCCGCTGGACCACCTGTGACCAGTAGCGCCGCTCCCATCGCGTCACGGCGGTCGCCCCCGGCACCTCCCGCACCTTGCGCTGGAGCAGCGCGTCGTATTCGCGCGCCGCTGCGGGGCCGGACGCCTGGACCACGCGGTCGATGAACTCCGAGGCGTTGCGCCCCGAGCCGATCATCTTGTCGGCGGTGACGTAGTCGGCCCAGTCGGCGAAGCCGAGGAGGGTGGCCAGGGTGTGGCGGGTCTGGAGCAGGGTGTCCAGGACGGGCAGGTTCTCGGGCCAGGCCCGGTTATCGAAGGCGATCGTCAGCCGGCGGCGGAGCGCGTCGCTCCTCGCATAGTTGAAGACGGGGAATGCGTCGGGGTAGTTGATCGAGAGGCGCACCATCCCGTCGGGGCCCGGGGCATGACGGGCCACGAAATCCGGCGGCAGGCCGTCGAGCTCGGCCGGCGTCGCCGTCACGCTGTCGGCGTTGTCGCGGATGTTGCGCTCGAACGTCTGCTGGAGCGCGACGATCTGATCCCGCAGCTCGCGGACTCGTGCCCGAGTCGAATCATCCCGGTCCACGCCGGCCAGCCGGAACGCCCGGAGCGTCTTTTCGACGTAGAACCGCGTTTCCCGGTCTGCCGTCCTGAGATCGATCGCGCGGAGGGCGGTGTAGACCGGGCGGCTGAGCGTGAGCTCAGTGACGAAGGCGGCCACCTGCTGGCTTGCCTGCTCGGCCGCTTGACGCACCCGGGGGTCGGGATGGACTTCCCGGATGAGTCCCGCCTGATGCCCCGCGGCGTCGGCCTCGCGCAGGATCCGGTCGTAAGGCACGAGCGTGTTGGCCACGGTCCGCCGCCGTCTCACCGCCAGCAGCCGGTCCCAGCTGCGGCGGGCGGCGG
>OEKQ01000100.1_pt1 | contig 13161 bp, 16 predicted proteins | sample 1503141 | NCBI WGS metagenome assembly OEKQ01 (sample SAMEA104379568, study PRJEB20068) | metagenome | isolation source: 1998
CTGACGGCCTCGTCAGCAGTTGCCGTGCGAGTCTTGACGGGTGCTGTACAACTGTGCAGAGTGGCATTGTCCGAGCATCGACAACGGCACACCGGGCGAAAGCCGGTGTCGCAAAGCCACGGGTCCTCGCCTCCTCCGCGACGCTGGATTCTGAGACGCCACGCGGGCCCCCAAGATCGCCGAGCTGCCGCACGGGTGGCTCGGCGATTCTGCGTTACCGGAGCGGCTGATGCACGAGGGACCGCACGAAGTAACCTGGCGGGGCGAACAGTTCCGCTTTGAGCGCCTCAAGATCGGCCTTACCGAGCGGAGCCCGGCCTGGGCGGTCTGGAGGCGAGGGGAGTTCATCGGGACGATGTCGGTCGCCGAGGGGGAGACAACCGAGGAGTTCGAGGTGCGGTGCGTCCGGTGGCTCGCGGCGCTGCTCGGGTGATGGCGCAGAATCTCCGCTGATCGTTACGCAGCACCCGTCAGGCAGCCAGCGAGGGAGGAAGCGATGCGAGCCTACGTCAAGGTATCGAGCGTCGTGTTCGTACTGGTGGCGCTCGGTCATGTCTTCCGCGTGGTACGTCGGTGGCCATTACTGATCGCGGGCCGGCCGTTACCGGCCCTGGTATCGCTCCTCGTGGCTGTCGTCGCCGGTGCGATGGCGGTATGGGCATGGCGCCTCCTGAGGACCCATCGCGAATCCCTGGAGGCTGATTTGCGCGGGCCGCTTGGCTAACCGGACGAGCAACGGGGCGCAGCGCCATTATGATCGTCCGTCGTGATACGCTGTCGCAGCACTTGATGAGCTCGAGGCCGGAACACTGGTGGGCGCCTCGACCATAGCTGTGAGCCGCGGCTGGTGGGAGGCACTCTCGGCCAATGAACGAGATGCCTATCGCAGCCGAGCGGAACGAATCGGGATCGAGCTGTCCGCGGACGAGGAGATAACGGCCCATTTCGTTGAGGTGCGCGGGGGAGAGGACGCTCCGCCGCTTTCCACGGAGCATCACGTGTAGATGGAGGCGCGAGCAGAGGCGTAGATCCGCAACGTGCGGGGCTTATCGCCCGCAGCTGATGCGCAGTGTCGTTAGGCCGACACGGAACGAGGGGTATGTCGAAACGGGGTCGGAAGCTTGGACTTGCCATCGCCGGACTGGCAGCCGGCGGCGCCGGCGCAGCCCTCTGGGCTCCGCCCAACTGGCTGATCGACAGCCTCGCCAGGTTCCGTCCCGGCTGCCTCTACCGGGTGAACCTCCAGGTGCCGCTGATCGCGTTGACGATCGACGACGGGCCCGACCCGACTGGGACGCCCCTGATCTTGGCGCAATTGCAGCGGCACCAGGCGCGGGCCACCTTCTTCTTGATCTCCAGCCGGGTCGCCGGCCGCGAGCCGCTCGTGCATGAACTCGTCCGAGCGGGCCACGAATTGGGCAACCACCTCACGCGTGACGAGCCGAGCATTCGCCTGCACCCCGCCGAGTTCGAGCGGGCGCTCCTGGAAGCCCACGACATCCTGGCACCGTTCGGGCCGGTGACGTGGGTGCGGCCCGGTTCCGGGTGGTACTCCCGTGCCATGATCGCCATCCTACGCCGGCATCAGTACCACTGCGCCTTGGGCTCGGTCTACCCCTTCGATGCCGCCGTGCCTTCGGCCGCATTCGTCGCCCGCTACGTCCTGCGCAACGCGCGGCCAGGTGCGGTGGTCATTCTCCACGATGGGGGCAGGCGCGGCGTCCGGACGGCGAGGGTACTGCGGGAGGTCTTGCCCGAGCTTCGGCGCCGCGGCTACCAGGTAGTGACCCTGAGCGAGCTCGTACGTGCCCGCAGCCGATGCGCCGGGTCGTTAGGCAGCGCAGCGGTCATGTGAGATTGGGCGGTCATGCTGCACGGAGGGGGGACCATGATCCGGACTGTCGTGCTCATTCCTGTCCTCTGGTTGGCGACCGTTAAATCGGCCCAGGGACAACTGGTCCAGTGTAGTCAGGATTCCCCCGAACGACGCGGAGAGCCAGGCTGCACGATCGTAGCCGACAAGCGACTCCCTTCTCCACCGCAACCGCCCGCACTCTGGCACAGCGACGAGTTTGAATCCCGGGCCGCTGCCCGGCACGCGGGAGGTTGGGCCTAACCTGGAGCCCATCTTTACCGACCGCTTTGTCGGGTACCTCATGCGGAATCACGTGCGCAGTTTCTTCGCGGCCGGTAACCCAACCTTCGGTCTTCGGCTGACACTGTTCCTGCTCCATGCCCGTCTCCGGCGTGCCGCGCTCGGGGAGGAGTACAATCCACAAGCAGCAGAGTATATCGAAGCGCGGGAGCGCCTAGCACTAGGCGGTGGTGCCTCTGCGCGCATGCCGAAGCCCGGCGAGGGGGCGGGCTTCTTGAACGCCGACGCCGACACCACGGAGACACGCGCCTTTCAGCCACAGGTGACAATCGAGGCGACCTATGGGCGGTATCTGGAATGGCTCCGCTCGGCGCGCTTTCTTCCAGGCGTCACGCTCTTTACCCCGGCGTCACAGGCCTACTTGTCCAGGCTCCCGATGACGCTGGCATTCAAGGACTACATACTGTTCCTCGAGTATGGCCAGCCCCACGTCATCGTCGAGCGCGGCGATCTTGGGCTCCTGTACTTCACCAGCGACCCGCTTGCTTGCCCACATTTCTTCCGGCGCACTTCCGCGGGTTGGCAACTCGACATGGTGGCTGAGGTGCAGAACACCCGCAACTTTGCCGGGGGCCCGTTTACCTGGGGCTATCTCGATCGGGGCGACGACTTTTCGCGCGCCTTCTCGGATCAACTGGTTCAAGTGGGCCCCATCGTGCGCCTCCGGGGGGGAGACAACCGGTCGCTGCGCACGCTCAACTGAGCGCCAGTTCCGAGCGACCGCCCTCCCCTTGCCCGCGGGCGAATCTCTGACTAGTGTCAGAGAAATGAACGCGGTCGCCCAGATCCGGAGCTTCAATCGAACCGTGACCCACCAGATCGGGGTCTTGGAGGGTCGCTTCCTCGGGCGCGATCGGTCGCTCGGGGCTTCCCGCCTCCTCTTCGAGATTGGGCCCGACGGCAGCGAGGTTCGGCACCTTCGCGCGCGCTTGGACCTGGACTCCGGGTACACCAGCCGCCTGCTTCGAGGCCTGGAGGCTGAGGGCCTGATCCGCACGGGCCAATCGTCCAGCGACGCTCGAGCGCGGCTGGTGACCCTCACGACGGCTGGCCGCAAGGAACTGGCCGTGTTGAATCGGCTCTCGGACAAGGCCGCGGCGTCACTGCTCAGCCGGCTCGACGAGACGCAACGCGTCGCCCTCGTTTCCGCCATGGGAGCCGTTGAGCGCCTCCTCTTCGCCAGCGCAGTCCGTCTGCACGTGGAGAACCCCCGGAGCCCCGCTGCCCGCTACTGCGTGCGGCGCTATTTCGAAGAGCTCGCCATGCGCTTCGAGAAAGGCTTCGATCCGGCGCTCAGTATACCTGCGGCTGCACAGGAGCTCACGCCTCCGCATGGATTCTTCGTCCTGGCCACACTGAATGACGAGCCGGTCGGGTGCGGCGCCCTGAAGTGCCATGCGGCCTATGGCGAGATCAAGCGCATGTGGGTCACGACGTCTTCCCGCGGCCTCGGCATTGGGAAGCGGATCCTGGATCGTCTCGAGGACCTCGCGCGAAAACGGCGCCTTCCGGTGCTTCGTCTCGAAACGAACAAGGCGCTTACCGAGGCCCAATCGCTGTACAAGAGCCGCGGATATCGCGAAGTCAGCCCTTTCAACGACGAGCCATACGCGCATCATTGGTTCGAGAAAGCGGTAAAGCCGACGAAGCAGGGGTCGATCGGGGAGGTGTTGCGTCGAACTGGCCGGGCCAGCATCTGATGCGCACTTTTCGTTAGGCGACACGCAGGTCTAGACCTCGAGGAGCTCCCATCCCCCCACCCGTCGCAGTCCTGGTCTTCGATGGGTTCGCGGACTGGGAACCCGCGTTCGCCCTCACGGGGTTGCGTCGTTGGGGCGACGTGCCGGTCGTCACCGTGGGCTACGAGGCACACCCCATCACGTCCATGGGCGGACTGCGCGTGCTGCCGGCCATCGCGCTCACGGACCTGGTCCCAGAGGAGACGCGGCTTCTGGCCGGCATTTGCGCACAATGTGCCCCCGGCTACCAGTCGCCCGGTCTCTATGTCGAGGCTCTCACCGTCCGGGACCGTGGAGTGATCTCCGATGGGGAGGCTGGCGCACAATCGCACCCTATCTCCGTGGCTTTGGCCCGACAAGGTTTCTGTCCGACAAGACACCCCGCGTCGGCGCAGGACTAGCGATCGCGCAGGACGCAGTCGACCTTGCAGACCGCCTTGCGCTCGACCGCTTCGCTATCGTCGGTCATGATTGGGGAGCCAGAGCCGCCTACACCGTCGCAGCACTGTTTCCAGAACGGGTCACGTCCGTCACCGCTCTGGCCCTTGCATATCAACCGAAAGGCCTCTTTACGATTCCCTCGTTCGATCAAGCAAGACGCTTCTGGTACCAATGGTTCCTGTGCACAGATGGTGGAGCGGCTAAGGTTCAGTCAAATCCGGTCGAGTTCGCGCGCATCCAGTGGGAGACTTGGAGTCCGCCCGGGTGGTTCAAGGCGACAGAGTTTGCGAAGGCCGCAGAGAGCTTTGCCAACCCGGATTGGGCCCTCATCACCCGGAACGCATATCGTTCTCGTTGGCGCGAAGGGGAGGCTTGGGATTCAGGGTACGATCCCTTGCAGCGGAAGCTCCACGAAGTAGAGGCGATCTCTACACCGACTCTGATGATCCAAGGGGCGTCCGACTACTGTGATCCACCGAGCTTGTCCGAAGGTCTCCAGGGACACTTTAGAGGGAGATATGAGCGCGTACTCCTCGATGCCGTCGGGCATTTCCCTCATCGGGAGGCGCCCGCCGCTGTGTCCACCGCCATCCTTCGCCACTTAGGAAGTCGTGACTAAGGTGGTGACACCTAAAGCACGTCCTCGCGGGAGCGCCTGTCGCTCGCGCTCTGGCCGCGCACCTTTAGACGACGGCACCGTCCGGGTCCCCGGATGACACCCCTGCGTGAGCCCCACCCCTCGAGCCGCTGCCCGGAGGCCCTTATGCGTGGTTGGCCACCCGTCCTTGCCCTCGTCCTCGCGCTGCCCTGGCCCCTGGGTGCCCGACCCCTGGCCGCCCAGGTCGTACAGATCACTGCCGAACAGGCCGCCCTCCGGGTGCGCTACGAGAAGGGCGCGCGCGTCGTCTACTTCTACAGCTACAGCTGTCCCTACTCCCGGCGTGAGTTCCCGGCGTTTGTCGCGCTCGCGCGCCGCTACACGCCCGCGGGCGTGACCTTTCTCGCCTTCTCGCTCGATGACGACCCGGAGCTGCTTAATGCCTATCTCGGGCGTGCGCTGCTGCCGTTTGATCGCCAGCTGATCGTCGCCGGGGGGCCGGGCTCGCTCGCCAGGGCGTTCGCCGCGGAGGGCATTCGCGTGCCCCCGAAGGCCGGCACGCCGCAGACCGTGGTGTTCGGCCCCGACGGCCAACGGGTGGGCGAAGTGCGCGGCATGGGCGGAGCGCAGCAGGCCGACCGTTGGCTGCGGCACCTCGGGTTCGCTCCCGAGTGAGGCGCCCCGAAGCAGTGCAGCTGATGCGCAATGCCAATAGGTGGCACACTCACCCATCATTGAAACCTGGAGGGGTACGCCCCTCCTGAGGCACCAATGAGACCGGCTACGCTCATTCTCACACTGGCGGTAATCGCCGCCGTCGCACTCGGCATCTCTGGCGTCGGCGTCCGGCTAGGCCTCTGGCCCTTCAGCGCAGGCTTCCAACTCCTGCGGTGGAGCGCCTACCTAGGCCTCGCGGCGGCCAGCATCGCGGTCGTCGGGCTGCTGATCCCGAAGGCGCGCACCGGCGGCCTCGGCCCCCTGGTCGTGGCACTCGGGTTGGGCCTTGGCGTCGCCTACCTGCCATGGCACTGGCGGCAGCGTGCGCGCGCCGTTCCGCCGATCCACGACATCAGCACCGATCTTGATAATCCGCCCGCCTTTGTGGCAGTCCTCCCACTGCGCGCCAACGCGCCGAACCCCAGTGCCTATGGCGGTGCCGAGGTCGCCGCGGCGCAGCGCCGTGCCTACCCCGATATTCAGCCACTCCTTCTCGCCGAACCACCCCCAGTGGCCTTTGCGCGGGCGCTCGATGTCGCGAAGAGTCTGGGATGGGCCCTTGTCGCTGCGGACTCGAGCGCCGGTCGCATCGAGGCCACGGCCACCACGACCTGGTTCGGTTTCAAGGATGACATCGTCATCCGGGTCACGGCTACCACTACGGGGAGCCGGATCGACGTGCGCTCGTTGTCGCGGGTCGGGAAGAGCGATGTCGGAACGAACGCCGCACGCATTCGCGCATATCTAGCGAAGCTGCGGCCATGATTGGAGTGCACGACTGGCATATCTTATCGGCGCGTTTCTCGCGCTCGCGGTGAGCGGTGCGGCCACGCTCCTTCGTCTCGATCGCGATCGGGCGTTTTATCCCACGGGCGGACGCGCCACCACCGACATAGGAGATAAGCATGTCAAGCGCTCAAAGAATCACTCCATGCCTGTGGTTTGAGGACCAAGCCGAAGAGGCAGCCAGGTTCTATACGGGGATTTTCAAAGACTCGAGGATTGGAAGGATCTCGCGGTATGGAGAAGCCGGGCGTGAAGTCCACAGGAGACCACCTGGAACGGTGATGACGGTTGCATTCGAGCTCGATGCGCAGGCGTTCACCGCACTCAACGGGGGCCCGGTGTTCAAGTTCAACGAGGCCATCTCGTTCCAGGTCAGCTGTCAGGACCAGAAGGAGGTCGACTATTACTGGGAGAAGCTGTCTGAAGGTGGTGATGAAAAGGCACAGCAGTGCGGCTGGCTCAAAGACAAGTACGGCGTGTCATGGCAAGTCGTGCCAATCGTTGTGATGGCACTGATCAGCGATCCGGCTTCTGAGAAGTCCCAGCGAGCCATGGCGGCAATGCTGCAAATGAAAAAGATCGACATTGCAAGGCTGGAGCGGGCCCACGCCGGGTAGGCTTGGCATACCGAAGGACCGAGCGAAGGGACTACTCTTGCCTCCGCAGCAGGGATGATGCACAATAGGGCCATGGGCGGACGATCCGCGCCCAACCTCGTCGGCCCTGCCCCAGCAAGGGTCCTCGTGAGGCAAAGGGGGGAATACCCCCGGATCCTTCTGGTTCGAGCCTTTGGGACGCCGCGGGCGTCGTCGCTGGGGGGCGTGCTGCCTGTGGCCTGACCAAAGGACCGCGCCGATGCCTACCAACAAGGACTTCAAGCGCCTGGTTCGCGGGCGCATGCAGAAGACGGGCGAATCCTACACCACCGCCCGTGCGCACCTCCTCAAGCAGAAGCCAGCCGCTCCCGTTGCCCCCGCCCTGGTCGATTATGCGAGGCTCGCAGGCAAGAGCGACGCTACGCTCAAGGCGAAGACCGGCTGTACCTGGGACCGCTGGGTCAAGGCGCTCGATCACGCCCACGCGCACACCTGGCCGCACCGGGATATAGCGGAATACGTGCACAAGAAGTACAAGTTGCCCGGCTGGTGGGCGCAAACTGTCACGGTGGGCTACGAGCGTATCAAGGGACTGCGCGCGATCGGGCAGCGTCGAGACGGGTCATTCGAAGCCACCAAGAGCAAGACATTTGCGGTGCCGCTTGCCCGGCTGTACCGCGCCTTCGACGACGCACGCACTCGTGCCCGCTGGCTGCCCGGGGTGGACCTGACGGTCAGGACCGCGACGCGTGAGAAGTCGATGCGAATCACATGGCCGGATCGCACCTCGGTCGAGGTGGGCTTTACGCGCCGGGGGGCCGCGAAGAGCCAGGTCCAGCTCCAGCACGGGAAGCTGCCGGACCCGGCCGCGGCAATGCGCGTGAAGCAATATTGGGCCGAACGGCTGGGCGCGTTGGAAGGCGTGCTGGCGGGGGCACAGGCCCTGAGGAGTCTTCCGTAGATGCCGGTCGACAACGAGCTCTACGACCGCCTGGCGGGGACCTGGTGGGACCCGCAGGGGTTTCTCCACGTGCTCTGCGCCCTCAATCCGGCCCGCTTCGGTTACATGCGCCGGGTGCTGCTCGAGGAGCGGCAGGTCACGCCGGCAGGGTGCCGGGCGCTTGACGTGGGCTGCGGAGGCGGCCTGCTGGCCGAGGAATTCGCGCGGCTGGGCTTCGCGGTGACAGGGGTGGATCCCTCCGCTCGATCGCTGGAGGCGGCTCGGGCGCACGCAACCCAGGCCGGCCTCAGCATCGAGTACCGCCAGGCGAGCGGCGAAGCCCTGCCCTTCGCCGACAGCAGCTTCGACGTGGTCTACTGCTGTGACGTCCTTGAACACGTCACCGACCTGGCTCGTGTGATCGCGGAGAGCGCCCGGGTACTCAAGGCCGGCGGGGTTTACCTCTATGACACAATCAATCGCACCCCCCAAAGCAAGCTCATTTTGATCAAGCTCTTCCAGGAGTGCGGCTGGACCAGCTTCATGCCACCCCACCTGCACGACTGGCAGATGTTCATCCGCCCGAGCGAGCTCGCGCGCCTGCTGGAACAGCAAGGCCTTCGGCCCGCGCGAGTTCGCGGCCTCAAGCCCCGCGCGAACCCGGTCAGCATCCTGCGCGCGCTTCGAGCCCGGAAATTGGGCCGCCTGAGCTACCGGGAAGCGGCGGAGCGGATCGATCTGGGAGAGAGCACGGACACGTCCGTGCTGTACTTGGGCTATGCCGAGAAGCCCGAACGCGCGGACCGGCCACCCGCGATCGGTTAGCCTACCACGAGCAACGTCTTACCCATGACAACCCTCGGCATCATCGGCGGCATCGCACCCGAGTCCACGATCGAGTACTACCGCCGGATTGTCACGACGTACCGCGAGCAGAGGGGCGACGGCAGCTACCCGCCGGTTCTGATCAACAGCATAGACTTGAAGCGCCTGCTGGACCTGATCGCCGGGCAGCGGCTGCTCGAGGTTACCGAGTATCTCTCCGAGGAAGTGCGGAAGCTCGCCCGGGGAGGCGCTGACGTCGGCCTGTTCGCCTCCAATACGCCCCATCTCGTGTTCGAGGAGGTCCGACGCCAGTCCCCCATTCCCTTGATCAGCATCGTGGAGGCCACCAGGGCGGCAGCACAGGCGCTCGGGCTTACGAAGGTCGGCCTCTTCGGCACTCGTTTCACAATGCAGGCGCGCTTTTACCCCGAGGTCTTTGCCCGACAGGGCATCACGGTGATCGCCCCGGAAGCGGAGGAGCAGGACTGGATTCATGACCGCTACATGCGCGAGTTGGTCGAGGGGGTCTTCCGGCCGGAAACCCGAGACGGTATGCTCGGCATCGTGGAGCGCATGCGAGCGCGGGAGGGGATCCACGCAGTTATCCTCGGCGGGACGGAGCTGCCGCTCCTGCTTCGTGAAGGCGCCGGCGGGATACCCCTCCTGGACACGACCCGGATCCACGCCGACCGAGCGGTCGCATACTTGCTCGCCGACAACGCTCCCTAACCGGCGCTCGAGGGACTCATATGGATACTGACGTCCTGGTCGTGGGAGCGGGCCCGACCGGGCTCATGCTCGCGAACCAACTCGGCCGGCGAGGCGTGCGGACCTTGATCGTCGACCGGCACGCTGGTCCGTCGCTCCAGACGAGAGCCCTGGGCGTACAGGCCCGCACCCTCGAGATCTACTCCCATCTTGGCGTCGTCGAGCAGGCGCTCGAGCTTGGGAAACGCGCAACGGGTGCCAACATGTGGGCGGGGGGGCGGCGGACGGCGCGCGTCCCTTTGGGCGACATCGGGCGTGACATGAGTCCGTATCCCTTCCTCTTGATCCTGGGCCAGGACGACAACGAACGGCTGCTGGGCGAGCTCCTTCATCGATGGGATATGGCCATAGGGTGGAATACCGAGCTTGTCGGTCTGGCGCAGGATGCGGATCAGGTCACCGCGAAGCTCAAGCAACCGGGCGGCACGGTCCGGGAGATCACGGCCGCCTGGGTCGCCGGCTGCGACGGCGCGCGCAGCGCGGTGCGCGAGCTGAGCGGCATCGCGTTTCAGGGCGCGCCCTACGAGCACGTGTTCTTCGTCGCCGACACACAGATGACGGGACCGATGGTGCCGGACGAGCTCAACATCTATTTCTGGCGTGACGGATTCCACCTGTTCTTCCCGATGCGCGGGACCGATCACTGGCGAATTGTCGGCATTGTGCCGCCGGCATTGCGCGCGAGAGATGACCTGGCCCTCGACGACGTGATTCCGTCCATCCGCGATGAAGCGGGAGCCGGGGTGGCCTTGCAGAATTGCAGCTGGTTCTCCACCTACCGCATCCATCACCGCCGGGCCGAGCGCTTCCGTGACCGCTCTTGCTTCCTTCTCGGCGACGCGGCGCACATCCACAGCCCGGTCGGCGCGCAAGGCATGAACACCGGCCTCCAGGATGCGTACAACCTGGCCTGGAAACTGGCCCTCGTCGTGGCTGGGGGTGCGGGCGTGCCCTTGCTCGACTCCTATGAGAACGAGCGTATCCCCGTCGCCCGGCGGCTGCTGAGCACGACCGACCGGATGTTCTCCCTCGTCGTCTCCGACACCAGGCTCGCCGGGCTGTTCCGGACCCGGATCCTGGCGAACGTCATGGCTCTGGCGATGAGGGTCGAGAGGATTCAAAAACTCGCGTTTCGCACCATCTCCCAGACCGGCATTCGCTACCCCGACAGCCCCCTGTCGGAAACGTTGCCCGGCCTGCCGGAAGCCGCGCCACGCGCCGGCGATCGTTTTCCGTGGCTCCGGCTCAAGCTCTCCCCGAACGGCCCGGTCGAGGATTTCTACGGAAAGCTCGACGACACCCGATTTACGCTGCTTCTGGTCGGGCAATCCGCCCCTCCGGGCGGGGTGGCAGGCCTGGGCGACCTGCTGCGTACCCATGTGGTTCCCAGCGATCCCGCCAATGACCGGGAGCTCACGCGCGCGCAGATCCCTCGGCCGGCCTTCTACCTCCTGCGTCCGGACGGTCATGTCGGAGTCGCCGGGATAAGGCTGGACGCTGCGGCAGTGACACGCTACCTCTCCGAGCGTCTACACCTGCGGATCAAGACCGCGTGAGCCGGGGCGCCCGGAGAAAAGCCCCAGCCGCCACCGGGCTGCACTCGCGCTTGCGGCTAGACCCACCCGGGCGCAGATTTTCCTCCTTCTCATGCCGAGGAGCGACCCAATGAGGCAAACAGGAACTCTGAGCCTCCGGATGGCGGCCCTCGCGGTGGGCCTCGCGCTCTCGCCGGTAAGCACTCCGGCGCAGTCGATCCAGACGGACTACGACCGGACCTACGACTTCTCCAAGCTCAAGACGTACGACTTCGCGGCGCAGGTCCGCGGGCCGAACGATCCGCTGGTCGTGAACCCGATGAACGACCGGCGCGTCAAGGCGGCGCTCGACTCTCAGCTCGTTGCGCGTGGCTACGGTCGGGATGCGGGCGGCAAACAGGATTTCCTCGTCGCCTACCACGCCGCGACGCGGAAGCGGGTGGGCGTGCAAGAGTGGGGGTACGGGCCTGGGCGATGGGGTTCCCGACGGGTGGATGTGAACGAGTACACCCAAGGCACGTTGGTCGTAGATGTCGTGGATGCCGCGAGTAAGCAGCTGGTGTGGCGCGGCTCCGCCACCGGCACGATCGAGCCCAAGGAGGCGGATAAGAAGATCACGAAAGCCGTCGCCAAACTGATGGAGCAGTTCGTCAAGGACACGAAGCCGAAGTCCTGATGCTCAGACTCGCGTGGGGCGTGGCCGCGCTGCTCAGCGTGGCGAGACCGGTCGACGCGCAGCAGTTGCGCGCGTTGTTCCGGAAGGTGAGCCCGTCGGTGGTCGTCGTCCGCACCCTCGAACGGGGCTTGGCGCCGGAGCCCCGGGCGGGACTCGTGACTATTCCCGGGCTCGGCTCTGGCGTCCTGATCTCGGCGGAGGGGACGGTGATGACCGCCGCCCACGTCGTCCAGACCGCCGACCGGGTCGCCGTCGAGTTCATCGACGGCAAGCTCTACCCGGCCCATGTGGTTGCGTCTTCGGCGCGGGCGGATGTGGCCCTGCTGCAGCTCGATCGGACGCCGGTCGCTATCTCGCCCGCGCGGCTGGGCGATTCCGACAAGGTCGAGGTAGGCGACGAGGTGCTGGTGATCGGCGCGCCGTACGGCCTCGGTCACAGCCTCACGGTCGGTCACGTCAGCGCCCGCCTCGCCGCTGGCGGCATCGTGAGCGGTGTGCCTATGGAGGTTCTCCAGACCGACGCGGCGATCAACATGGGCAACTCGGGCGGTCCGATGTTCAACATGGAGGGCGAAGTCGTCGGCATCGTAAGCAGCATCTTGTCGCAGTCGGGGGGGTTTGAGGGCGTCGGATTCGCCGTCACCGCGAATGTGGCGCAGAAGGTGCTGCTCACCGCCAGATCGTTTTGGACCGGCATGGACGGCATCCTGCTCCAGGACACGCTGGCGCAGATCTTCAACTTGCCGCAGCCGGCCGGCCTGCTGGTGCAGCAGGTGGCGGCAGGATCACCGGCCGCGGCACTGGGACTCCGGGCGGGGACGTGGCGCGCGACGATCGGCACCGACCAGCTGCTCGTGGGCGGCGACATCATCCTCGATGTCGCCGGGATCGCGGTTACTCCCAACGGTGAGTCGTTCGACCAGATGCAGGGTGTTCTGGGGAGGCTGCGGCCAGGGGATAGCGTAACCGCGAGAGTGCTCCGCGGCGGGAAGGTCGTGCCGCTCTCGGCAGTCAGGCCACGTTGACCCTCGGTCCCCCGCCGTAACGAAACTGCCCTAGACGCGCTTGCCCGACCGCTAGACGGGAATCGACACCCGCGCCGTGACCGGCCGATGCATGTCCCACCACTCCCGGGCCCGGCCCTGCGTCCACTCGGTCCCGGCCCTAACGCACGCGAGCCGGTCGGCCAGCTCGTCCGCGGTCTGGGGACGGGCTTCCGGGTCCTTCGCGAGACAGCTCATCACGATGGCCTCGAGATCGGATGGAATGGCGACCTTCGCGTAAAGGGACGGTGGGTCCGGCTTGACGTGGACCTGCATCATCATCGTCTCGATCGGCGTCCGTCCCTGGAAGACCGCGGTCCCGGTGAGCAGCCAGTAGGCCAC
>OEKQ01000479.1_pt2 | contig 13033 bp, 9 predicted proteins | sample 1503141 | NCBI WGS metagenome assembly OEKQ01 (sample SAMEA104379568, study PRJEB20068) | metagenome | isolation source: 1998
GTCACGGCCAACAGCACTTCGAAGGTGTACGGCGACATCCTGAACTTTGTGGGGACGGAGTTCGGGACCGGGGCCGGCGAGCTGGTGAACGGGAACACGGTGACCGGGGTGACCCTGACGAGCGACGGGGTCGCGGCGACCGCGACCGTAACCGTGCCGGGACCAAATTACGCGATCGTGGCGAGTGCCGCGGTCGGCACCGGGCTCGCGAACTATACCATCAGCTACCATAACGGCACCCTGACCGTCACGGTGCGTACGCTGACCGTCACGGCGAACAGCACCTCGAGGCAGTACAGCGATCCGAACCCCGCGTTCACCGGCACCCTCGTAACAGTCGTGAATGGCGACAACATCACCGCGGGCTACTCGACCACTGCCACGTCGTCGAGCGCACCGGGGACGTACGCGATCACGCCGGCTCTCTCGGATCCGGGTAACAAGCTGCCCAACTACAAGGTGTACCTGGCCAACGGCACGCTCACCGTCACGCAGGAGGACGCGCGCGCCGACTACAGTGGGAACACGATCTTCTGGACCTCGTCGGCTACGAGCACGTCCGCGACCGTGACCTTGTGGGCGACCATTCGAGACATCACGGCGGTGCTAGGCGACCCGGCGTACGACCCGAACGCGGGCGACATCACGAACGCCAAGGTGTCGTTCGTCCAGCGCACGGTGACCGGCGACTTGGCGATCCCCGGCTGCTCCAACCTGACCGTGGGACTCGTCAACTTGAGCGACCCGAAGACCGGGTCGGTGAGTTGCACCAACAGCACGACCTTCACCGCCTCGTCGAGCGGCGCAAGCCAGTACACGATCGGGATCATCGTGAACGGCTACTACACCCGGAACAGCTCGACCGACAACACCGTCATCGACGTTGCGCAGCCGATTCAGTCGAACTTCATCACTGGCGGCGGTTTCCTGGTCATGTCGAGCTCCAGCTCAGCCGGGCAGCTCGCGGGCACCCCCGGCCTCAAGAACAACTTCGGGTTCAACGTCAAGTACAACAAGCAGGGCACCAACCTCCAGGGCAACATGACGATCATCGACCGGAGCGGCGGCCATGTGTACCAGATCAAGGTGAACTCGATGACCTCGCTCGGCGTCCAGTACTGCCAGGTTACCCCGACGGGCCCTGTCTGCAGCCAGAGCCCGCCGAGCGGCTGCACGACCACCGCTACGGCAACGTGCCCGATCCGGGCGAACTTCGTCAGCAAGGCGAACATTCAGGACATCACCGACCCGGCGAACCCGATTTCGATGGACGGGACCGGGAGCTCCACGCTGCAGGTCACGATGACTGACATGGGCGAGCCCGGGAGCAGCGATTCGATCGGCATCACGGTCTGGAACAAGGCCGGCGGCCTGTGGTTCTCGAGCGAGTGGGACGGGACGAAGACGATAGAAAAAACCCTCGCGGGCGGGAATCTCGTCGATCACTGATGCGGGCCGGGTGGAGAATGAGTCCCCCTGAACCCTCCCGCCCCGGCCACGTCATTTCCGCCTCGCCTCGCTCAGCGTCCGCCACTCGGCTCCGCGAGATGCTTGGCTGGAAAGACGATCTGCCCGACGTGATGGGCGTAGTGCGCCACCGCCCCCCGACCGTCACCGTCCCCCCGAGATCCTCCGCCCCGAGCGCCTCGATTGCCGCGAACGCGCGCCGCCGGCCATCCGCCCATGATGCCAGCACCTGGTCCATCGTCGCGCCCGCGTCGAGCTCGAACTCGGCGTCGCGGGTTCGGTCGGGCTTCTCACCGTCGGTGGTCGGGAACTCGGTTTAGCGCGCGCATGCTGCCTGCCATGTGCTTCATGAGTATCGCGATGCTGTCGGACTCCGGATCGAGCGACCGGAACCCACCGGATCAACGCGAACTTCAACGACGCCAGTATGATCGTGCAGGACGGTCGAGATGCGGACGAACTGAGCCGGCTCACCTCCGCCGGGGGAGGCTCAGCGTCTGCCACGCCCCGGCCCGGAGGTGCTTCGCCAGAAAGACGATCTGGCCCACGTGATAGGCATAGTGGGCGGTCGCCCGCTCGATCGCTTGGAGAACGGTGAGCGGCTCGCCGTGGATCGTGACTGTCCGTAACAGATCGTCAGGCCCAAGCGCCTCCAGGGTGCTGAAGAGCCGGCGCCAGCCATCTTCCCAGTCGGAGCGCAGCCGGTCCAGGGTCGCGCCGGCCTCGAGCTCGAATTCGGCGTCGCGGTTCCGGTCGGGCTTCTCGCCGTCCGTAGTCAGAAAGTCGGTCCAGCGGGAGCGCATGTTGCCGCCCATGTGCTTCATCAGAGTCGCGATGCTGTTCGACTCCGGGTCCAGCAGGCGGAACACGGCGTCCGGCCCCGCCTGAGACATCGCTCGGTCCGCCAGCTGCTTGTATTGCCGGAGGAGGCGACTGACTTCTCTCAGGTACGCGGCTCCCACGGGCTGATCCATGCCAGGGCTCCCCTCTCTCAGGCGATCGAAATCCCTGCTTCGGAGCGCTGAATCTACGCGATCGCCGGGTCTCGCTCGAAACGGCTTGCACCTGGAGGAGCTGCTGGGCTTTCTGCGGGCTACCTGCTTGCGCTTGTGGTGCGAGGCGGAGGCGACCAGCCCGAAGGAATGAGCGGCGCTGGGCGCCGCCCTAGCGGTCGCCCCCCGGCAGACAGGAGAGAATCTTCGCCGCCCGCTGACTGCCGCTCGGGTGCAGGTCGTCGAACCTGAACGGTCCCATACGGGTGAAGAACTGAAGCGCCGCATCCACGGCCGGACGGTTGCTCTCCGCCAGCAGCCGGGTGGCGTAGCAGTCGGCCTCGAGTTCCTGTCGCTGGCGCAGGGCGGTCAGATCGTCGGGGGCCTGGGACAGCGCGCCGCCCGCGTGGCCGTAGGCGACGTGCCCGTACTCGTGGGCGATGAAGAAATCGGCCAGCTGCGGCCCCACCCGCTGCATCAGGGTCGGGTTGAAATAGATGATGGGCCGGCCGCGGTCGTAGGCCGTCATCGCGACGTCATGGAGCGTGTCGCTGGCGACCGGCTGCACGTCGACGAGGCGCTGCGCCGCGGCCGCTCGGCCGGCGCGCGCAGTCGCGAGCGTCGCCGTGATCAGGAAAGCCAGTGCTGTGGTCCTCGTCATCGTGCGGTCCTTCCCGGAGCCCTGCGCTCCCCGCTCGTCGCCCGAAGCGAACGCCCCCGCGGTTCAGGCTCGAAGCGCGGGGGCGTTGGTCATGCGCGCAGGGGGCGCGCCTACCACTGGTGCCGCGACCTTCGGGCCTCGGTCATCCGACGACCCTCCCGCCGTGACCGACTTCCCTCTACACAGCGAGCGCCGTGTCCGCCCATGACACTCGCCAGCAACAGCGCCGCGAGCGCGACCCAAAGGACTTGCACAGGCGCCAACCAGTTCAGCAGCAGCGATCCAACCGTCAACGTCGCGTCCTTCCCGTCGGGGGTGCGGGTGTTCCGCTGGCGTCTCGGCCGCCCGGGGCGACCGACCCTTCTACCTGGGAGACTATCGTCTCAGCGATCGTGGGCTTCCGCGGCCCGGTTGCCGTCAACAGTGCCGGCACGGGCGCGTGAGTGCCCAACGTGGGTTCAGGTCAGGGACTGGCTCCCAGGCAAGCATATCCCGTGCCCGAGCGCCGAAGTCGCTGCCACACAGTCGTTCCGGGTAAGGGGAGACCGATCGAGCCACCGCCGGAAGACGGATTTCGCAGGCATCGCCGTGCCGAACCGGTCGCATCCCGGGGCGATTGCCGCCCCCCGGTGGGCCGCTTACGTTGAGACGCCGCCAGGGGTATCGGACCCGGTCCGATTGAGAGAGCACCCTTGGAACCTGATCCGGCTGATACCGGCGAAGGGAGCGCGGCGCCGGTCGCGGCGTCCCTTCGTCCCTGCTGGGAGCGTCGCCATGCCCGCCCTGACTGACCGCCCGCCCGTGCGTCTTCCCGCCTACGGCGAGGCCTTCCCCAGATCGACGAAGGTCCATCTCGAAGGGTCCCGGGTGCGGGTCCCCGTTCGGGAGATCGCGCTCTCGGGTGGGGAGCCGCCGCTTCAGGTCTATGACGCGAGCGGTTCCCAAGGATTCGATGTGCGGCAGGGACTGCCGGCCCTCCGGAAGGGTTGGGTGGAGGGCCGCAACGTCGAGCAGGCGGCGTTGCCCGAGGTGAGGGCCGCCGCGGATCTGATTCCAGAGACGCTACGGCGCTCGCGCTACCGCGGGCGAGGCGCCGTCACCCAGCTCCACTACGCCCGCAGAGGGGAGATCACGCTGGAGATGGAGTTCGTCGCGCTGCGGGAGGGGTTGCCCGCGGAGCTGGTCCGGAGCGAGGTGGCCCGGGGCCGCGCGATCATCCCGGCGAACGTCAACCACCTCGAGCTCGAGCCGATGATCATCGGCCGGCGGTTCCTGGTGAAGATCAACGCCAATATCGGCAACTCGGCGGTCGTCTCGTCAATCGAAGACGAAGTGGAGAAGCTCCGCTGGGCGACGCTCTGGGGTGCGGACACGGTCATGGATCTCTCCACCGGCCAGCACATCCACGAAACCCGGGAGTGGATCCTCCGCAACTCCCCGGTTCCCATCGGCACGGTGCCGATCTACCAGGCGCTGGAGGAGGTGGGCGGCGTGGCCGAGGATCTGACCTGGGAGATTTACCGCGACACGCTGATCGAGCAGTGCGAGCAAGGGGTAGACTACTTCACCGTCCACGCGGGTGTGCTGCTGGAGTATGTCCCCCTGACGGCGAACCGGGTCACCGGCATCGTCTCGCGGGGCGGCTCGATCATGGCCCGGTGGTGCCTGGCCCATCACCGGCAGAGCTTTCTCTACACCCGGTTCCGCGAGATCTGCGAAATCCTGGCGGCTTACGACGTCTCCTTTTCGCTGGGGGACGGGCTCCGGCCCGGGAGCCTCGCCGACTCCAACGACGAGGCGCAATTCGCCGAGCTCAAGACCCAGGGTGAGCTGACCCGGATCGCGTGGGAACACGAGGTCCAGGTCATGAACGAGGGCCCAGGCCACGTCCCGATGCACCTCATCCGGGAGAACATGGACAAGCAGCTCGCCTGGTGCGACGAGGCGCCTTTCTACACGCTCGGGCCGCTGACCACGGACATCGCGCCCGGCTACGACCACATCACCAGCGCCATCGGCGCGGCGATGATCGGCTGGTACGGCACCGCCATGCTCTGCTACGTCACTCCTAAGGAGCACCTCGGCTTGCCGAACCGGGAGGACGTGAAGGCCGGGGTCATCGCCTACAAGATCGCGGCGCACGCGGCGGACGTGGCGAAGGGACATCCGCGCGCCCGCGCGTGGGACGACGCGCTGTCCCGGGCGCGGTTCGACTTCCGGTGGGAGGACCAGTTCAACCTGGCCCTCGATCCCCTGACCGCCCGTGCTTATCATGACGAGACCCTCCCGGCGGCCGGGGCCAAGGTCGCCCACTTCTGCTCGATGTGCGGTCCCAAGTTCTGCTCGATGCGCATCACGCAGGATCTGCGGGAGGATGCACGCCGCCAGGCCGAGCAGGGGATGGAGGACAAGGCGGCGGAGTTCCGGGCGCGGGGCGGGGAGCTGTATGTGAGAAGTGAGAGCTGAGGAGTGAGAAGTGAGAAGGGGGTGATAAGCACCCTGCGGTCGGGGCCACTCCTGGTGCTCGGCGTGCTCGCCGCCTGCCGGTCCGAGCGACCGGCACGGGCCCCGGGAGCCGAGGCGCCGGCCAGTCCGGTCCCGCCGGCGGCGCCGCGTCAGGTCGCCGTGGTGCGCGATCTCGCGACCCCGGAATCGGCACACTACGACGCGGATCTCGACGTCTGGTTCGTCGCCAACATCAACGGCGGCCCGCTCGCCAAGGACAACAACGGCTGGATCGCCCGCTTCCACGCCGACGGCACAGTGGACTCGCTCCACTTCGTCCAGGGGGGACGGAGCGGCGTCCGGCTGGACGCGCCCAAGGGCATGGCCATCGCGGGCGACACGCTCTGGGTGGCGGACATCGACGCGTTGCGGGCCTTCCACAAGCGCACGGGTCGTCCGATCGCGACGGTGAATCTGGCCGGCAAAGCAAAGTTCCTGAACGACGTCGCCGTCGGTCCGGACGGAATCTACGTGACCGACACGGGCATCGAGTCGAAGAAGGACGGCAGCCTCGCCCACACGGGGCCGGACCGGATCTTCCGGATCGACCCGCGCCACAGGGCCTCCATCGCCCTCGAGACCGACAGCCTGGAGGGACCGAACGGGATCGCGTGGGACTCGGCGGGCCGCCGCTTCATCGTGGTGCCGTTCTTCGGGACCACGCTTCGCGGGTGGACGCCGGGGTCGGCGCCGGTGGCGATCGGAACGGGGCCGGGCCAGCAGGACGGCGTCGAGCCGATCGCCGGCGGCCGGTTCCTCGTGTCCTCCTGGGCCGATTCGAGCCTGTTCGTCCTCGACCAGGGGCGGACGACACGCGTGGTCGGCGGATTGCCGTCGCCGGCCGACATCGGGTGGGATCGGGGGCGCCGGCACGTCGCCGTACCGGTGTTCCTCGAGAACCGGGTCGAGATCTGGGAGCTGCCATGACCACGTCCGTTCGCCGGTCGCCTCGCGGCGCGGCATCGCACGTCCTCGTCGCCGCGCTCGGCGTGACCGCCGGCGCCGGCGCCGTGCTGACGCTTGGCCACCGCCACGCGCGGGACGCCGTCACCACCCACGGCGAGTGGGTATACCTCAAGCCTCCCGGCGGAGACTCGGTCCGGGCCTATGTAGGATATCCGGAGCGGAAGGACAGGGCGCCGGCCGTCATCGTGATCCACGAGAATTCCGGGCTGACCGACTGGGAGCCGACGGTCGTGGACCGGCTGGCCAAGAGCGGCTACGTCGCCATCGTCCCCGATCTGCTCTCGTCGAAGTACGGACGGTCTCCAGCCGATGCGGACTCCGGCCGCAGGCTGGTGGCGGCGCTCGAGCCGGATCGCATGACGCGCGACCTCGATGCCGCGTTCGCCTACCTGAACCGCCTCGCGGCGGTCCGCCCGGGCGACGTCGGTGTGATCGGCTTCTGCTGGGGCGGTGGACAAAGCTTCCGCTACGCGACGAACAATCCCGGCCTGCGGGCCGCGGTCGTCTGTTACGGGCCTCCGCCCGACAGCACGAGCCTGGCGCGGATCCGGGCTCCCCTGCTCGGCGTGTACGGGGAGAACGATGCCCGGATCGACACCTCAGTGCCGGATATCGCCGCACGCCTCAAGGCGCTCGGCAAATCGTTCACCTACGAGACCTATCCCGGCACCGGGCACGGTTTCCTCAAGCCCGGCCGGGAGGGGTCGGATGGTCCGCAGGTAGAGCGGGCGTGGGGGACCGTCCTGAAGTTCTTGAAGGACAAGCTCGGAGGGTAAGCGATCAACCCCATGCTCACCCTTGCCTTCCTGCTCCAAACGGCTGTCGCCTCCCCCCTCGCTATCCGACCCGACACCGCACGGCCGCACCACGACGCCCTGCATTACGATGTCACGCTGGTCCTGGGCGACAGCGGCCGGCACGTGCTGGGCGAGGTGCAGACCACTTGGCGCCTGGGTTCCGGTCAGCCCATCGAAGTCCAGCTGGACTCCACGATGCGGGTGATCCGCGTGCTCGTGAACGGCCGAGAGAACACGCGGCTCGCGCGCACGATGTGGGGGCGCGGCGGCGAGCTGGTGATCGTGCCGCACCAGGGGAAGGCGGGCGATTCGCTGGTCACGCGCATCCGATACCGAGGAGACGTCGTGCGGGGTCTCGCGTTCCGGGGGGACAAGGCTCACGACCTCGCGATCTTCGCCGACAACTGGCCCGACCGCGCCCACGGGTGGCTTCCGGTGCAGGATCACCCGAGCGACAAGGCCACCGTCAGCTTTCACGTGCAGGCTCCCGCCGCCTACCGGGTGATCGCGAACGGCACGCTTCAGAGCGTCGACACGTTGCCATACGGGCATCTGGTCTGGCACTACCGGATGGACCGCCCGATCCCGGTCTACACCATGGTGTTCGGGGTCGGGCGGTTCGCGGTCACCCGGCTGGCGGACGCGGCGTGCGACGTCCGCTGCGTGCCCCAGTCGCTCTGGACCGCGGTCGGCGACTCGGCCTTCGCCGCGGCCGGGCCGTTCCGGCGCGTCGGCGACATCGTGGGCTTCTATTCCCGGCTGATCGGCCCGTTCCCCTATCCGGAGCTGGCGCACGTCGAGGCGCTCACGCCGTTCGGCGGGATGGAGAACGCCACCGCGATCTTCTACAACGACAGCCTGTATCGCGCGCGTACACTGCCGGAGCGGACCGTGGCGCACGAGATCGCCCACCAGTGGTTCGGCGATGCGGTCACCGAGGACGATTGGCATCACCTCTGGCTGTCGGAGGGCTTCGCCGACTACCTCGCCGCGATGTGGGCGGAGCATGTCGGGGGCCAGGCGGCTCTTGCGGCGGAGATGCGGCGCGAGGCGGAGCGCTACTTCGCGTCCCGGGTCGTCGGGCGCCCGGTGCTCGACCCCACGATACGGGACCTCGACTCGCTCCTCAACGAGAACAACTACCAGAAGGGCGCCTGGGTGCTGCATGAGCTGCGCGGCCTCGTTGGCGATTCCGCATTCGTCGCGGGCCTGCGCAGCTACTATCAGACCTTTCGGGATACCACGGCGGTGTCGGCCGACTTTGCCCGCGTGATGAGCGTCGCGGCGGGCCGGGATCTCGATTGGTATTTCCGGCAGGCGCTCACCCAGCCCGGCTACCCGGTCCTCGACGTGCGCTGGCGGCAGGCAGGGGGCAAGCTCACGCTCGAGGTCCGGCAAACGCAGGTGCCCGACTGGGGTACCTATCGCCTGCCGGGGCTCGAGCTCGAGATCGACGGCAAAATCGTGCGGCTCGACATCGAGTCCCCGGTGACGCGGGCCCTGCTCGAGGGATTCCCCCGCGCCCCCAGGACGGTGATCGTGGATCCGCGCGGCTGGTGGCTGCTCCGGAGCAGTGTCGCCGGCACACAGTGAGAGCCGCGGTCCCTCTGGTCGTCCTGGCCGCGTGCACCGGGCTCTCCCCGCTGCGCGGCCGCGCGGTCGTCGGCCGTGACGCGTACGTCGTCTTCGTGGGCGACGGGCCCGGGGGCGAGCCGGACCTGTACGGCGTGCGGGCCGACGGCGGCCCCGTCTTTCAGATCACCTACACCAACGTGAAAGAAGCCGCTCCCGCGCTGTCGCCGGACGGGGGCGTGGTGGCCTTTCTCCGCGCCCGCACCGTCGGCGACTCGGTCCCGGGCGCCGTGTGGATACTCAATCTCTTGAGCGGCGCCGAGCGCCAGCTGCCGCTGCCACCCGGCGCGGGCCGTCCCGAGCAGGTGGGCTGGTCGGGGGACGGCGGGACGCTCTACGTCCGGGCGGACACGGCTCGCTTCGCGCTCGCGGTGCCCCCGGCCACGGGGGCACCGCGCCTCTTGGGCAGTGCGGAGCGGGCTGCGGCGGACTCGAGCTTCGCCGTGCTTCTGGGCGATCCGCCCTTCGGGCGGGCGATACCCTGCGCACAGGGGCTCTGCGTGCAGGCGGACACGGGGGCGCCGGCTCCTTTTGCGATCAATGCCCGCGCGGCCGCCCGCTGGGGCGGCGACTCCGTCGCGTTTCTGTCCGGGGGAGACCTCATCGTGCGCCCGGTGGGTCCCGGGCGGGGCCGGAGGGTGGACTGGAGCGAGGTGCCGGCGAGGCCGAGGGAGCTGACGGTGTTTCTCCCTGTCGTATCGCATTCCACGCCGCTTCCACGGCCTGGTTTGCCTGCGGGTGATCCGGGGTCCATTCCTTCGCGCACACCCGCTCCACGGCGAAGGCAACGACCGACAGCCAGACCGCGACCCAGAGATCCGCCGGACCGGCGCGCACCAGCCCGTCCGACTTCCCGGCGGCCACGACCTGCTGCAGCGCGTCGCGCACCTCCCGGGCGGCTTCTCGGCTCTTGTCGTCCAGGTATCGGTCGTCATGGAAGTCGAGCACCATGCGCGCGCCCGCCGGATCGTGCTCCGCGGCCTCGAGCAACCGGTGGGCAATCCGCTGGAGCCGGTCCCGGGCCCGGGCGGTGTGCTCCCCCTCGTCCGTGATGACGCCGAGGGCCCAGCGCTGTGCCGCCCGATAGACGGCGTTGAGCAGGTCTTCCTTGCCGGAGAAATGCCGGTAGATCGTGCCCTCCGCGACACCGGCGCGCTCGGCGATCGCCGGGGTGGTCGTGTCGCGAAAGCCGGCGGTCGTGTAGAGCTCGAGCGCCGCGCGGAGCAGCTTTTGCCGAGTGGCCTCGCCGTCCCGCCGGGGGGTCGCTGACATGGCCGGGAATCTACCCCGGGCCCGACCGAGCCGCCCGCGGAACCACGGTGCACGCTTTGCTGTTGACGGTGAGCGATGACCGACTTCTCTGCCCTCTGGGACCAGGCGCTTCCGTACGCCGCCTTCCTGGCGGCGAGCGATCTGAAACACCGGGGGCTCTGGGAGGGGCTGCACCGGTTGGCGCGGATCCCCGACTGGGCGCTCGCGGCCGTCCCCACCGACGCGGGGCGCCGACTGCTCGTGCTCGCCGAGGACTGGTGCGGGGACGCGTCGAACACCGTTCCTATCCTCGCCCGCCTGGCCGACCTCGCTCCGGGTGTCGAGCTCCGCATCCTCAGGCGTGACGAGCATCCCGACGTGATGGACCGCTACCTCACCAACGGCTCGCGATCGATCCCCATCGTCATCGCGCTCGACCGGGACTTCCGAGAGCTGGGTCACTGGGGGCCGCGTCCGGGCGAGCTGCAGGGGTGGGTGCTCGCGGAGCGGGGGCGGGGCACGCCGAAGGAAGAGATCTATCCTGCCGTGCGGAAGTGGTACGCCCGGGACCATGGCGAGACCACGCTCCGGGAGGTCCTTCGGGCGGCCAAGCTGGCCGCCTGAGCATCCCCGAGCTCAGAACATCCAGCCGAAGCCGAACGCCAGCCGGGTGTGCTCCGGCCCGCGCGCGACGCTCAAGCTGAACGCGGCGGTGCGCAGCACTCGCAGGGCGACACCGGCCCCGCCGCCCACCTTCACATCGCTCGTGGTCAAGGTGAACTGCTCCCCTTCGAAGACCCGGCCGGCATCGACGAAGCCGACCAGGACCAGCCCCGCCACGTTGGCGAACGACACCAGGTTCTGGCGCACTTCGAAGTTGCCGAGGAGGACGCCCTCGCCGGCGAAGCGGCCGGTCTCGATGCCGCGAAACGAGAACGACCCCCCGAGCACCGGAATCATCCGCTCCCACCCGGGAATCACATAGCGCGCGTCGAGCGTCGGATCGCCGTAGAGCTGGGAGCCCGCGAGCCGGGCGGCGAGCACGGTCCCCTCCCGCAGCTGTACCCAGCCACGGAAGATGCCGTAGGCCCGCTCGTATCCGGTCCCCCCGCTCGCCACCTGGTACCCGGCCTCGAGCAGGAGCCCGCGGTGCGGGTCGTACTCGGTGTCCCGCGTATCCAGCACCAGCGCGCCCCGCAGGGAAACGTCGTCCTGCTTGAGGGAGGACCCGTACGTCTGCAGGAAGACCGATGTGCCCTCGTCGTGAGCGACGAACTTCGTGGACTGCACCGACCCCTGGAGCGCTACGTGCAGCGGCCCGACCAGGCGCCGAGTCACTTCGGCGATGGCCTGGTAGCGCGTTCGCTGCACGCGGTAGAAGAAAGGGTCGGTGTCGGTCACGTTGGCACTGTTGAACGTCGTTCCGTTCCCGATGCCGTAAAAGCCGTAGCGCGACTCGCGTGTGGCGAAGAGCTGACCCGCGAACCGCCAGTCCTCGATGAGGAGCGGGGCGCCGAATTGTGCCACGGCGAACCGGGTGCCGCGGAAGCCGACCCCGACGTCGAGCTGAGCGAACGCCCTCGCGGTCACACGGGCCTCGTAGGGGGCCGCCTGCGAGCGGCGGATGCGGAATGAGATGAGCGGCCCGTCGTTCGAGAGGCCGGAGAGATACGGGAAATAGCTCGTGCGCCAGGGCACGTCGGTGTTGGTGAGCGGCTGCGGCTGCGTCGGCGCGGGTGGCGGCGCCGGGGCGGGCGTGGGCTCCTGTGCCCGTGCGGGTGCGCCGGCCAGCCAGCCGAGGACCGCAAGGGCCGCCACCGGGCGCCCGCGCATCAGGTCGGTCTCTCGAACAGGGCTGCGGCGTCCCGGAGCGCGGCTTCGCGGCCGTCATGGACCGCGTACTTGCCGGGATACAGCGACGCCGCGCCGGTCTCGCCCCGCTTGTTCACCGCGTAGAACTTGAGATCGAACCTGGGCCGGCCGTCCGCCAGGAGCAGACGCGGCGCGGTGAGGGCGAGCACCCGGCGCAGGGTTTCAAGGCAGGCGTCGGTGGGCTTCATCCCCCGCCGCATGTGCTCGACCGTGAGGAAGCCGCCGCACACCATGATATTCGATTCTCCCCGGCCGGTGGATCCCGCGGCGCCGACCTCGTTGTCGGTGTACTGCCCCGCGCCGACGATCGCGCTGTCGCCGACGCGGCCCGCGATCTTGAACGCCAACCCGCTGGTGGTGGTGACCGAGGAGACGTCGCCCGCGGCGTTGACCACATTGAGGTTGATCGTGCCGGTCGGGCGCGCCACCATGGGCGTCTTGGCCGGTACGTCCAGCCAATCATCGTTCGAGCCGCGGTTCGCGCGCCATTCGAGCCAGGCCTGGCGGGACTCCGGCGTCAACAGGTCTTCCTCCTTGAACCCGTACGACAGCGCGAAGCGCTTCGCGCCTTCGCCCACCAACAGGATGTGGTTGGTGTAGAGCATGACGAGCTTCGCGACCTCGCTCGGGGTCTTGATGCCCTCGAGGGCCGCCACCGCGCCGGCCCGCTTGGTGGGGCCGTGCATGCAGGACGCGTCGAGCTGCACGACGCCGTCTTCATTCGGCAGCCCTCCGTATCCCACGGAGTTGTCGTTGGGGTCGAGCTCCTGGATCTTGACGCCCTCGATCGCGGCATCCAGCGTGTCCGTGCCCTGGAGCATGAGCTCCATGGCGCGACCCACGGCGCGGAGGCCGTTGGCCGAGCTCACCGCGGCCGCCCGAGCGGTGCG
>OEKQ01000455.1_pt1 | contig 12954 bp, 13 predicted proteins | sample 1503141 | NCBI WGS metagenome assembly OEKQ01 (sample SAMEA104379568, study PRJEB20068) | metagenome | isolation source: 1998
TGTGTGGTGGTCGTGGGCGCCCAGTGGGGCGACGAGGGAAAGGGCAAGCTCGTTGACGTCCTGGCGGAGCGGGCGGACATGGTCGTCCGCTATCAGGGCGGCGCGAATGCCGGGCACACCGTCGTCACCGGCGAGACCCAGTTCATCCTCCAGCAGATCCCGTCGGGCATTCTCCACCCCCGGGTGACCTGCATCGTCGGCAACGGAGTCGTGCTCGACCCCGACCAGCTCTTCACCGAGCTGGACCAGCTGGCGGAGAAGGGGATCGATTTCTCGGGACGGCTGGTCGTGTCCGACCGCGCGCATCTCGTCCTGGCATACCACAAGCTGCTGGACCAGGCGAGCGAGAAGAGCCAGAACATCGGCACGACCGGCCGAGGGATCGGGCCCACCTACGAGGACAAGTACGGGCGCCGGGGGATCCGGGTGGCCGACCTCCGCGACCTGGCCGCTCTGCGGCCGGTGCTGGCCGAGCGGGTGGCCCGGGCCAACCGTCTGCTGGAGCTCATGGGCAGCACCGCACGGGCGGTGCTCGACGCGCAGATGGCGCTGGTCGAACGCTGGACTCCGCGACTCCTGCCGCTCACGGCGGATGCGGGGCTGGTCGTGCATCATGCGGTGAAGAGGGGAAAGCGGGTGTTGCTCGAGGGGGCCCAGGGCTCGCTGCTAGACGTGGACCACGGGACCTACCCCTTCGTCACGTCGTCGAACACCACGGCCGGCGGCGCGGCCGTGGGGGCCGGCATCGGACCCACGGCGATCCACGGCGTGCTGGGTGTGGTCAAGGCCTACACGACGCGGGTGGGGAACGGTCCGCTGCCGACCGAGGCCGACGATCCCGAGGGCCGCCGGCTGCGTGAGCTGGGCGGCGAGTTCGGCGCGGTGACCGGGCGGCCGCGGCGCTGCGGCTGGTTCGACGCCACCGTCGTGCGCTATGCGGTGCGGGTGAACGGCCTCACCGGACTCGCGGTGACCAAGCTCGACGTCCTCGACACGTTCGCGGAGGTCCCGGTCGGCACCGCGTACCGGCTGGACGGGTCGGCCTGCGAGGAAATGCCGTCGGAGGTGGATCTGCTGGGCCGGGTGAAGCCGGTCTACGAGGTGCTGCCCGGGTGGCGCCGCTCGACCGCCGATGCCCGGCGCCTCGCCGACTTGCCGGTGGAGGCCCGGCGCTACCTCGACCGGCTGGAGGAACTCTCGGGTGCACCCGTCCGTTACGTGAGCGTCGGTACCCGGCGGGACCAGATCATCGAGGTCTAACGAGGTTCAGGGACCATGCCCGCTACCGAATCCACCTATCTCGTCGTGATCGGCGCCGGGCCGTGCGGGCTCGCGGTCGGCATCGCCGCCAAGAACGCGGGCATTCCGTGCGTGCTGCTCGATCGCCGCAACATCGTCTCGACCATCGAGCGGTACCCTCTCGCCATGACCTTCTTCTCGACGCCGGAGCGCATCGAGATCGGTGACATCCCCTTCGTCGCAAGCCACGAGAAGCCGACGCGGCGGGACGGACTCATCTACTATCGGCGGGTGGCCGAGCACTTCGAGCTCGACATCCGGCCGGGGGAAGAGGTGACCGGTGCCGTGCGGAAGCCCAACGGGACCTTCCACCTCGGCGTCCGGCGTCCGCACGACGAGACCAGCTATGACGCGCAGGCCGTGGTTTTCGCCACCGGGTACTTCGACAATCCGAACCTCCTCAACGTTCCGGGGGAGGATTTGCCGCAAGTCTCCCACTACTTCGTCGAGGGACACCCATATTGGCACCTGCGCATCGTGGTGATCGGGGCGGGGAACAGCGCAGTGGACGCGGCGCTCGAGTGCTGGCGCGCGGGGGCGCACGTGACTCTCATCCACTTCGCCGACGCGCTGGACCGGACCGTCAAGCCGTGGGTGCTGCCCGACATCACCAACCGGATCAAGGAAGGAAGCATCGCCGTGCGCTGGCGCTCGAAGGTCCGGGCGATCACGCCGACCCACGTGGAGATCGAGTCGGCCGGGCGGCCGGGGGTCGAGTCGCTGCCGGCGGAGGCCGTTCTGGCCATGACCGGCTACCACGCGGATACGACGCTGCTCTGCGGGCTGGGCGTGCCGGTGGACGACGCGACCGGGGTACCGGCGCACGACGAGCGCACAATGGCGACGCCGGTAGCCGGTTGTTATCTGGCGGGGGTGATCGCGAGCGGGAACGACGCGAACCGGCTGTTCATCGAGAACGCGCGGGGGCACGGGGAGCTGATCGTGCGCGACATCCTCGAGCGGCGGAAGGCCGCATACCAGCCGGGCGAACGGCGAAAGAATCGGCGGGCGGGGAGCTGAACTGCAGTGAACAGCGAACGGTGAACAGTGAACAGTGAACGGGGCTCCGATGATCACCGGAGCCCCCCCCTGTTCACTGTTTACTGTTCACCGTTCACGCCGTTTACACAACGAGCCCTTCCCGGGCAAACCCTCGGATGATCCGCCGGACGTCGGCCCGGAGCGCGTCGCGGTCGGCGTGACTCAGGGAGCCGGCGACGGCGTCGGCGATCGACCCGGTGTCATGACGGCCATCACAATAGGTGAGGACCAGCGCGGCGGTGAAGTCCAGCCGCTCGGCGCGGGTGCCGGAGTCATCGTGGAGTGCGAGGCTGCCGCCGACGGACTGGAAGCGGAGGTCGGGGCGTGCCCGAGGATATCGGCGGCGGATTCTTTGCACATCACAAAATTACCGATGGCCATGAAAAGCGCAACATCAGGCACCATCAACATTTCCACATTCTGTGCCAGCGTGTTGAAAACCAGGTTGCCGTGCCCTACTTGGCTCCGCTCCACGCGCCGAAAAGGCCCCGCCATCAGTTGCTGCCCTCGCGACTTCACCCCTATCTTCCCCCGCTCCCGTTGCCAGACCACCTCCGACAGCGACCCCGATGGCCGACACCACATTGATGGACAAGCTCGTGTCGCTCGCCAAGCGACGCGGCTTTGTCTTCCAGTCCTCCGAGATCTACGGCGGTCTCGGCTCCGTGTGGGACTACGGCCCGCTGGGTGTCGAGCTCAAGAAGAACGTGAAGGACCGCTGGTGGCAGGCCCTGGTCCACGCCCGTGATGACATCGAGGGGCTGGACGCGGCGATCCTCATGCATGCCAAGGTCTGGGAGGCGTCGGGCCATGTCGCCGGATTCACCGATCCGCTGGTGGACTGTAAGCACTGCAAGAACCGTTTCCGAGCCGACGACCCGCGAATCAAGGGGACGCCCGGCCAGCCCGACGCCCAGTGTCCCGTGTGCGGCAGCAAAGGCACGCTGACCGAGCCCCGCCTCTTCAACCTCATGTTCAAGACCTTCATGGGGCCGGTGGAGGACCAGGCCGCAATCGTCTACCTCCGGCCGGAGACGGCGCAGGGCATCTACGTCAACTATCTCAACGTGCTCAACTCCTCCCGCCAGCGGATCCCGTTCGGGATTGCCCAGATCGGGAAAGCGTTCCGGAACGAGATCACGCCCGGGAACTTCATCTTCCGGACCCGGGAGTTCGAGCAGATGGAGATGCAGTTCTTCGTGAAGCCCGGCACCGACGTCGAGTGGTTCGAGCGGTGGCGGGCGTGGCGCATGGAGTGGCACCAGGCGCTTGGCCTGGATCCCGCCAAGCTCCGCTTCCACCGGCATGGGCCGGATGAGCTGGCACATTATGCCAAGGACGCGTTCGACATCGAGTACGAGTTCCCCTTCGGCTGGCAGGAGATCGAGGGGGTCCACAACCGTACCGACTTCGATCTGGGCCGCCACCAGCAGTACTCGGGCAAGAAGCTCGAGTACTTCGACCAGGCGGCCAACGAGCGCTACATCCCCTATATCGTCGAGACGTCGGCCGGCGCCGACCGGGTCGCGCTCACGCTACTGGTAGACGCCTATCGCGAAGAGGAGGTCGAAGGGGAGACCCGAGTGGTACTCGGCTTTCACCCGGCCCTGGCCCCGATCAAGGCGGGAGTGTTCCCCCTCGTGAAGAAGGAGGGGATGCCCGAGCTCGCCGTGGAGGTGTACCACGCGCTCAAGCGCCGGTTCCCCGTGTTCTACGACGACAGCGGCGCGATCGGCCGGCGGTACCGGCGCATGGACGAGGCGGGCACGCCGTTCTGCGTCACAATCGACGGCGACACCGTGACCGCCCGTACCGCCACCGTGCGCCACCGCGACTCGATGAGCCAGGACCGGGTGGGGCTGGATCAGCTCGAGGGCTATTTCCGCGACCGTCTCGCGGTCTGAACGACTCTTTTCCCGGATGCGTCTTGCGGATTTCGAGTCCCTCGTCCGCCGTCTCTCCGCCGACGTCCCGCCCGCGTTCTTCGAAGGGGTCGCCGAGGTCGCGGTGTCGCGCCAGAGCGTTCCCCACCCCGCCCGCGCCGAGATCTATACACTGGGCGAGTGTATCCCGCTCCCCGCGCCGGAGAGCACGCCGTCCGGAGCGATCCAGAGCCGGATCGTGCTTTACCACGGCTCGTTCGTCCAGCTGGCGCGGCTCGATCCCGATTTCGATTGGCGGCAGGAGGCCTGGGAGACGCTGACGCACGAGCTCCGCCATCACGTCGAGTGGCGCGCGCGGGCCCCGGCACTGGAGGCCTACGACCGCGCCGCGGAGGAGAACTTCGCCCGGCACGAGGGCGACCGGTTCGATCCGGGCTTCTACCTTGACGGGGATTCGCCGGTCGAGGGCTTCTACGAGGTGGACGGCGACTTCTTCCTCGATCAGGTGGTGCGAGCGCCCCCCGCCGCCCTGGAGTTCGGCTGGCACGGCGCGCGGTATCGCGCCCCCTCCCCCGCGGCGCTCAGCCTGCCCGCCTTCCTCACTGTGGAGGGCCTGACCGAGCCTCCGCCGGGCGATCTCGTGCTGGTGCTGCGGCGGAAGCCGCGCTTGACCGACCTGTTCCATCGTGCCGAGCCGTTCGTCGCGACCGTGCGCGCGGTGCCGGTGCCGGCGGGTCCGGCTCACAGGTAGCCGAGCCAGCGGTCGTTCCGCCGCCGCTTGACCTCGGCGAACCAGCGGCACACGGGATAAAGCGCCGCCACCACCCCCACGCTCATGCCGTACACCATGACCAGCCCGAACCCGTAACCCGGCGGCGGCTCGACCGGGGGATTCTCCACGAGCCAGGGAGCCACCCGGCCGTCGCGCGCCAGCGACAGGACCAGCGCCACGGCATGGATGAGCGGCACGTGGAGCAGCCAGAAGAACAGCGGAACCCGGCCCAGGGTGCGGACGACGTCGGCTAGGCGCCCGTGCCAGCGGGCGAAGAGCGGGACGGCCGTGAGGGCCGGCCCGAGCGTCATGGGAAGGAAGAGCAGGGACGGGGGATACTTGGTCGTGGCGAGGGCGGACAGGGCGGTGCGGACCGGTGTCGCCTGCGAAGACCACGGGGTCGGGTCACTCACCGTAACCGTTCGCCAGGCGGAGGAGGACGAAGGCGGCCGTCATCACGAGCCCGAGGCGCACCAGCACCCGGTCCCGATCGGCCGGTGCGGCGGCGAACACCGGACCGAGGGCGAACCCGCCCGCCATGACGCCGATCCAGGGAACGAGCGGATAGACCACCTCGAACCGCGCGGCGCCGGCCTGCACCGTGCCGGGAACGTGGAGGATCGTCCAGAGCCAGGCCCAGCCACCCCAGTCGGCGGGTGCCACGGGGTCGAGCAGGTTGTGTCCCAGGATCATGGCCAGCGCGACGCCGGCGACGGCCGCTCTCGGCAACCGCGCGAGCACGGCCAGGGCGACCATCGACCAGCCCAGAGCCCACAGCACCAGCACGCTCGAATAGCGGTAGTCGAGGTTGAAGCTCCAACCGACGCGCGCCACCGTGAGCTCGAGCAGCACCAGCCAGACGCCTCGGGTGAGCAGGAAGCGGGACAGCCCGGGGCGATCCCGTCCACGGCCGAGCGAGAGGTACGCGCCGGCTCCAGCCAGCAGCATGAAGACCGGGGCGCAGAAGTGTGTGACCCACCGGGTGAAAAAGAGGGGGACCGTCGTTTGCGCCGGGTCCGTGGGGTCGAACCGGGCGCTCGATAGGAACCACCGGACGTGGTCCAACGCCATCAGCACGATCACGGTGCCGCGGAGCAAGTCGACCGCCGCGGGCGCTTCCGGAATCTTGCTCGGGTCCCCGCCGGTTGACGCCCGCGCTCAGGGCGGCCAAGCTACCCTCATGCGCTCCCACTTCAGGCGCCTCTGCCGGGGCCCGACCATGGAGATCATCGACTGGCGCTGTGCCGGGCACGCCGAGCCGTTCGCCGCAGAGGAGTGGAGTGATGTGCACGAGGTCGTGGTGGCACGTCGTGGTGCGTATGTCCGGCGCGCGGTTGGGGAGGACGTGTTCGTCGAGCCGGGCACCGTGGCGTTCTGCCATCCGGGCGAGGCGTATCGCGTGCGGCATCCGCTGCCGGGCGGCGATGTCTGCTCCGCGTTCCGTCTGCCGGCGGATGTCGCCCGTGAGCTGCTCCAGGCGACGGAGCCCGCCGCGGCCGATCGACCGGTCCCGCGGTTTCCCGTCTCCTCGACATCGGTGGACGGGCGGACCTACCTGCTGCACCGGCTCGCAGTGTGTGCGGCGGCGGATCCGGCGACGGCTCCGTTTGAGGTCGAAGAGCGGGCGTTCGGGTTTCTCGTGGCCGCCGTCGCATCCGCCTCGGCCGGAGCGCGCGCCCGCCGGGGAGGGAGCTCGGCGCGGCGGACCCGGAGACACGTCGAGCAAGCCTGGTGCGCACGTGAGGTCCTCGCCCGGAGGTATCGCGAGCATCTCGGGCTCTCGGATCTCGCCCGCGACGTCGGCTGCTCGCCGTTTCATCTGAGCCGGCTGTTCACGGCGCTCGTGGGCCTGCCGATTCACCGGGCGGTGCTGCGGCTCCGTTTGCGTGACGCTCTGGAGCGCCTGCTCGCGACCCGGGACGGGATCGCCGCCGTCGCGTACGCCACCGGGTTCGCGTCTCACAGTCATCTCACCGACGCGTTCCGTCGCGAGTACGGCTATCCGCCCAGCGCGGTGCGGCGGCTGGGTGCGCGCGACCTCTCGGCTGTCCGCTCCCGCGCCGGACTTCACTGACCGCCCGCGTGCGCGACCTCCGCATCCAGAGCGTCACGCCTGACCGCTGGGACGACCTCGTGGCGCTCTTCGGCGCTCGCGGTGCCTGCGGCGGGTGTTGGTGCATGTACTGGCGACGCTCGGCGGCCGAGAACCGGCGCGGGAAGGGCAGGGGCAACCGCGAGGCGCTGCGGCGTCTGGTCGCGGCGGGCAAGGTGCCCGGGGTTCTTGCCTACGCCGGGGGCACGCCGATCGGCTGGTGCGCCGTTGCGCCCCGCGAGTCATATCCTCGACTCGAGCGGGCCCGGGTCCTCAAGCGGATCGATGATCATCCCGTGTGGTCGGTGGTCTGTCTCTTCGTGGCCAAGAGCCACCGCCGGCACGGAGTCTCGGTGGCGCTGCTCGAGGGCGCTGCGGCATTCGCGGCCTCGCGGGGCGCCCGCCTTCTGGAGGGCTACCCCGTCGAGCCCGGCCGTCCGTTGCCCGATCCATTCGTGTGGACCGGGACCGCCGCTGCGTTCCGGGCGGCCCGCTTCACCGAGGCGGCCCGTGGCGCGCCGACCCGCCCGATCATGCGGCTTGCCCTCACGCCCGACTGGTCTCCGCTAGGCGGGGCTTCATATATTTCTCGACAATGACATACGAGACCATCACGGCCCTTGACGAGTCGCAGGTGCTCGCCCGCGCGAAGCGTTTCTTCGCCGAGCGGGTGCCGCTGTCTGCCGCCTATCCGGAGAAGGAGGGTCCGGGGTTCCTGGTGCTGCGCGGCCAGGGCGGCGAGGAGATCGCGCTCGCCGTCATGCCGATCGCTGGCGGCACGAAGGTGCGCGGCTCGACCCTGCTGTTCGATCAGGCGGTGGATCGGTTTCTCTCGACGCTCCCGGCTCCCGCCGACCTGCCGGCATGAGCGGCACGGTCCCGGTCCGGGTCATGGTGTCCGACGCGTGGGACGCGGTCACACTGGATGCCGCGCCTTCGACGTCGCTGGGCGAGCTCAAGCGCGAAGCCCTCGCCCGGACGCGGGTGCGGGGCGATCCCGCCGAGTACCTGGTGAAGTTCCGGGGTGCGGAGCTCGACGACGAGACCCGCACGCTCCAGGAGGCAGGCGTGCCGGCCAACGCCCCGCTCATCGTCCTCCGCCGCCGCCGCCGGCCCGTGAGGTAGGGCATGCTGCTCTCGACCGGCGCGAGCCGCACGATGACCTTCGTAGCCTCGGCGTTTCTTGGCTTCGACGGTGCGGCGCTCGCCGGCCTCGGGATCTGGACCGGTCATCCGCTGGTGGCGCTGATCGGCGCGGCGCTCTTCATTTCTTCCGGACTCGTTCTCCTCTATTGGCGCTGGCACCGGCGGCAGCTGGAGGAGATCGCGGCCGCGCGCCGCGCGCTCCGCGAGGAGACGGAGTCGCTACGGGAGCTCTTGCGCGGCAGCTGACCGGTGCCCGTCGCCGTTTTCACCCACCCCGATTGTGTGCGGCACGACCCGGGGCCGGACCATCCGGAGACCCCGGCCCGGCTGCGCGTCCTGCTCGAGCGGCTCGCGCGGGAGCCGGCGGCGGCCGTGCAGGATGCGCCGCCGGCGCCGCGGCCCGCGCTTCTCGCGGTGCATGGCGAGGCCTACCTCCGCTCGGTGGAGGCGCTCAGCGCGCGGGGCGGCGGCGCGCTGTTCCTCGACACGATTCTCAACGAGGCGAGTTGGGCGGCGGCGCTCGGCGCGGCTGGCGCGGCGCTGGCCGCAGTGGACCACGCGCACGCCGGGCGCGGTCACGCCTTCGCGGCGGTGCGTCCGCCCGGGCACCATGCGCTTGCGTCGCGGGGCATGGGATTCTGCCTGGTCAACAACGTCGTGGTCGCGGCCAGGCACGCCCAGCGGCTTGGCCGAGGCCGGGTCCTGATCGTGGACTGGGACGTCCACCACGGGAACGGGACCCAGGCGTTGATCGAGACGGATCGGTCGGTCCGCTACGTCTCCCTGCACCAGTGGCCCTGGTATCCCGGCACGGGGGCGGCGGAAGAGCGGGGCGTCGGCAACGTGTTCAACGTTCCGCGAGGACCGGGGCAGCCCCCCGAGCTCTACATGGGTGAGCTGTGGGCCGCCATCGTCGCGGCGACGACGGACTGGTCGCCCGAGCTGGTCCTCATCTCGGCCGGCTTCGACGCGATGCTCGTCGATCCCCTGGGCGGGTTCACCCTGGAGCCCGGACATTACGCCGACCTCACCCTCCGGGTGCGGGAGCGGCTGCCCGATGCCCTCGTGGTGGGCGTGCTGGAGGGAGGCTACGTTCCGGCGCGGCTAGCCGCCGGCGCCGCGGCGCACATTCAGGCGCTCGCTTGACGGCACCCGGCCGCGTGGCGGCCGCGTGCGCCACCCGATATACTCCACGCCGTCTTTCACCGGGGCCCTCCGTGTCCACCGCCCTCCACGTCGAAGCCGAGATTCTCGAGCTCACGACCCGCCACCCCTTCCTTATCGCGCGCGGCGGGCAGGCACTCCACCACACCGTCTGGGTGCGGGTGCGGGATCGCGACGGGCAGGTGGGATGGGGCGAGGCCGCGCCGACGACCTACTATGGCGAGACGCCGGAGACGGTGCTGGCCGCGCTCAATGTCTATGCGACGCAGCTGCCGGCCGACCCGTTCGATCTCGAGGCGGCGGAGCACGCGCTCGCGGGAGCGCTGGGTGAGAATCCCTCCGCCCGCGCCGCCCTCTCCACCGCCCTGCACGATCTGGTTGGCAAGCGACTCGGCATTCCGCTCTACAAGCTCTGGGGCCTGGATTCGGCCAGAACGCCGGTGTCCACGTTCACCATCGGCCTCGACACGCCGGACAAGATGCGGACCAAGGTGCTCGAGGCGGAGCCGTATCCGGTGCTCAAGGTGAAGCTCGGGACCAGCCGGGACGACGAGATCCTGCGAACGATCCGGGGCGCCACCGACAAGGAGCTTCGGGTGGACGCGAACTGCGGTTGGACCCGCAAGCAGGCCATTCGGATGCTGCCGGTCCTGGAGGAGTTCGGCGTCACCGTGGTGGAGCAGCCGCTGGCGCCCCATGACCGGGACGGACTCGCCGCGGTCACACGCGCCTCGCGCATCCCCGTGATCGCGGACGAGAGCTGTCTTGTCGCAACCGACATCCCGCCGCTGGTGGGGGCGGTGGACGGGATCAACATCAAGCTCGCCAAGTGCGGCAGTCTCCGGGAGGCGTTGCGCATGGTCGCGGTCGCCCGCGCGCACGGGCTGATGGTGATGGTAGGGTGCATGATCGAGTCCTCCATCGCGATCACCGCGGCGGCCCACTTCACGCCCCTGGTGGATCTCGTGGACCTCGACGGCGCGGCCCTGTTGGCCGCGGATCCGTTCGCCGGCGCCACGATCGACCGTGGCCGCATCGCGCTTCCGCAAGGACCGGGGCTCGGCGTGCGCGAGCGATGACCGCGTACGCGCACGTCGCCCTTCCTCTCCCGCTCCACTCGACCTACACCTACCGGATTCCCGAAGCGCTGGCCGACCGCGTGGCGCCCGGGGTGCGCGTGGTCGTCCCCGTCCGGCAGCGCGAGCTGATCGGCGTCGTCGTCGCCGTGGATAACGCCGCCCCGGACGTCGCCCCGCGCGACCTGCTCGGCGCCCCGGACACGGAGTCCGCTCTGCCGGGGCCGCTGCTCCGGACGGCGGAATGGATCTCCGGCTACTATGGGGCGCCGATCGGTCTGACCTTGAAGGCCGTGTTGCCGAGCGGCATGTGGGGCGCGTCGCAAGTGATCGTGACGCGGGTGCCGGGCGGCTTCACGACCGGCGGGGTGGCCGGCGACGTGCTCGAGTGGCTCGAGGGGCGCGGGGGCGAGGCCGCCGTCTCCGCCGTCAGCCGCGGGCTCCGGCGTCCGGTCTGGGACGTCGTGGACCGGTTGGAGCGGGCCGGCGCCGTCGTCCTGCGGGTGGAGCCTCCCGCCATCGAGGCGGAGGTGGCGACGGAGCGACTGCTGGTGCTCGCGGGCGATGCCCCGTCGCTGCTCGAGCGTGATCGCCTGTTCAAGCGCAGAGCCCGGCAGCGGGCCCTTTACGAGGCGGTCGAGGGTCTCGGCGGCCGGGCGCCGGTACGGCACGTGCTGGAGCAGCTGGGGTTCGACGCGGCGCTGGTCCGGACACTGGTCAAGGGCGGCCTCGCCCGCATCGAGCTGATCGAGCGCGTGCGGGATCCGTTCGCCGACACGCCTGCCACGCCGCCGCCCGCGACCCTCACGCTGGCCCAGGAGGCGGCACTCGCCGCGATCGGATCCCTCGGTTCGGGGGAGGGGGGTTTGCTGTTCGGCGTCACCGGGAGCGGCAAGACGCTCGTCTACCTCGAGGCGGTGCGGCGCGTGCTCGCCCGGGGGCGCGGCGCGATCGTGCTGGTGCCGGAGATCGGCCTCACGCCCCAGACGGTCAGCCGGCTTCGCGGCGCCCTCGGCGACGACGTCGCCGTGCTCCACAGCGGTCTGTCCGACGGCGAGCGGGCGGATGCGTGGCGGCTGCTGCGCCGGGGCGAGCGACGGGTCGCCGTCGGTGCCCGCTCCGCCATCTTCGCCCCGGTCCCCGATCTCGGCATCATCGTGGTGGACGAGGAGCACGAGGCGAGCTACAAGAACGGCGAGGCGCCGCGGTATCACGCGCGGGACGTCGCCGCCGTGCGGGCCCGGCTCGAGGGCGCGGTGCTGGTGCTCGGGAGCGCCACTCCGGCGCTCGAGACCATGGCCCGTGCCAGAGGCGGCGAGCTGGCGCTGCTCCGGTTGCCCGATCGCGTGGGCATGCGGCCGCTGCCGCCGGTCGAGCTGGTCGATCTCCGGACCGCGCCCTGGGTCCCCGAGACCGGTCCCGTGCCGTGGTCGGTCCGCCTGGAGGAGGCGGTCGGCACGGTGCTCGCGCGCCGAGAGCAGGCGCTGCTCCTCCTCAACCGGCGCGGCTGGGCGGCGTTTCTCCAGTGTCCGGACTGCGGCGACGTGCGCCAATGCCCCAATTGCACCGTCTCGCTCACCGTCCACCGAGCGCCCGAGACGCTCCGCTGCCACTACTGCGGCCACGAGGAGCCGGTGCTGCGGGTGTGCCGCAGCTGCGGCCATGCGGTGCAGGAGATGCGCGGGGTCGGGACCCAGCAGCTCGAGCGTCTCCTGGCCGACCGCTTCCCCGACGCGCGGGTGACCCGGATGGATCTCGACGCCACCAGCACGAAGTGGTCGCACCAGCGGATTCTCGGGGCGGTGGAGCGCGGCGACGTGGACCTGCTGGTCGGCACCCAGATGATCGCGAAGGGGCTCGACTTCCCCAACGTGACCCTGGTCGGCGTGGTGGACGCCGACACCGGCCTCTACCTGCCGGACTTCCGCTCGGCTGAGCGGACCTTTCAGCTGCTGGCGCAGGTGGCGGGACGGGCGGGGCGGGGGCCCAAGGGAGGTCGGGTGCTGGTGCAGACCCGGAACCCCGGGCACCCGGCCCTATCCCACGCCGCGCGCCACGACACGGCCGGGTTTCTCGAGCAGGAGCTCGCGCTCCGCCGGTCGCCCCCGTATCCGCCGATCGTATCACTGGTGAATCTCGTGGTCTCGGGGCCGGCGGAAGGGGCGGTCGGGCGGCGCGCGGCGGAGGTGGCCGACTGGTGCCTCGCGCTGGTGGCCCGCTACGGGCTGCCGATTGAGGTGCTTGGCCCGGCGCCGTGCCCGCTGGCGAGAATCAAGGAGCGGTGGCGCTGGCACGTGCTGCTGAAGGGCTCGTCGCCGGCGCTCGGCCGGGTGGTGCGCTATGGCGCGCGACGGCTCACCCGCGCGGGCGAGATCCGGGTCGTGATCGATCGCGATCCGGTCTCCGTCCTCTGAAGCGCCTCGCCGTAACGAGATCAGGCAGCGTCGCCCGGCTGGAGCAACAGCGCCGCGCATCGGCCCC
>OEKQ01000023.1_pt1 | contig 12673 bp, 9 predicted proteins | sample 1503141 | NCBI WGS metagenome assembly OEKQ01 (sample SAMEA104379568, study PRJEB20068) | metagenome | isolation source: 1998
GATGCCGAGGCGGCGGTCATCCCGTGGCACGACGACGGTCGTGCGAGGGGAATGGTCCGGTGATTGCAGGGGCAGTCTGCCGCGGTGCGGGTTGACTCGAATCCTGGGGGGTGTTTGCATTTTCCGTCGGCTTTCGGAGGCACGCCTTGACGCTCACCGAGTTGGCGGTGAGCTGGGCCGTCCTGGGCGTCCTGCTCGGCGTGGCTCTGCTCGATCGCCCGTCGCTGCACTGGAGCGTGGTGGCGGCCACGCCATGGTTGGTCGGTGCCCTGGTCCTGTACCGCCGCGGGAAGACCGCCGCCGACACGCTTACCGGGGCATGCGGCCGGGCCGGAGGTCTCACCGCCCTCATCATCCTCCTCGCGTTCCTCTTCCTCGTGGGCTACGCATTCAGCCCAGTGGCCGCCCTGTTTCTGGCTCTCTGGGGGGCAGCGGTGTTCCTCGTGTTGGCCGCCTCGGCGAGGGTGAGCCTGGCTCGCGAGCTCCTCCTGGGCGGGGCCGTCGCGGCCGTTGCATTGACCGTGATTCTGGGCGGCGCTGAAATGGTCTTCCGGTCGCGCTGGCTGGCCCGTCGAGAGGGCTCGCCGCAGGAGCGGGCTGCGTGGAAGCTCCGATACGACGGGCTCTGGAAGCACAACGTGTTCGGCTTCCGTTCCCCTTTCGAGACGATCGGCCGGCGGCCGGGTGTGGAGCGGGTGCTCGCGGTGGGCGACTCCTACACCTGGGGTGACAAGATCGCCAGCACCGACAGCACCTGGCCGGCGCGGCTGGAGCGTGCGCTGGAGCAGGCTTATCCCGGATCGCACTTCGAGGTCATCAACACCGGTCAGCGCGGATGGAGCACGGCCAACGAGGCGGAGTTTCTCCGGCGGCTCGGGTGGCAATTCGATCCAGACCTGGTGGTCGTGCAGTTCGATCGGAACGACGTGCTGCTGAGCGCTCCGAACTTCGCGAGTCAAAGCGAGGACGCGGTCTATCCCCATGTGGATCTGCTGCCGGACCGCTTTCGGACTGGCCCGGTGCGCTCCAGCGCTTTCCTGGCTTTCCTCGAGCGCACCTGCAGCGATCTCCTGCATCCCTGGAGCATGTCCGGCACGGAGTGGTCGGTTCTCTATCGCGACGGTTCGCCGGGCTGGAACCAGATGCAAGCGGCGCTACAAGAGATCGGCGACTCGGCCCGCGCCCGCAAGGTTCCGGTAGTGCTGCTCTTGGTTCCCACCTTTTTCCCGGGCGTCTGGACCCCGGAGAGCTACCCACTCCGGGAGGTGCATCAGAAGGTGGCCGGGCGCGCTGGTCAGGCCGGCATCCACGTACTGGATCTCACGCCTGCTCTCTCCGCCGAGGGAGGGGATTGGCGGCGCTGGAATGCAACTCCATACGACGGGCACCCGAGTTCGGCGGCGCACGCGCTCACGAGCCGAGCGCTGACCGACTACATCGTCCGCAACGGATGGCTGGCTCCCCGGCCGCGGTCGCCGTGAGCTCCGGACCGCACGGCGCCCCCGAACAACGCTGCCCATGCGCTCCGGGCCCAGGCTCTCGCGGAGTACATCGCTCGGAGCGGCTGGCTGGCAGGGTCCCCCCCAACGCTGATTCTTTCGGAGGCTCAACAGGACACAGCCGACGGGGGCGGCATGCCGCTTGCTGCTGTGGCGCCAGGCCGACACCCCACGAGCCAAGCCACCCCGGGGGCCGCACTGCCGGCCGCGATCTCCGTCTGGACCCAAGGGGTTGCGAGCTCGCAAGAAATTCGCGCATGAGCCCGCGTTTTGCGGAAGCCCAGGCCATTCCGATATTGACCAGGATCCTGGATGTCCCCTAAGCGCCCGACCTACGTCCTTGGCCTCTCGGCCTTCTACCACGATAGCGCCGCGTGCCTTCTGCGAGACGGCGCCATCGTGGCTGCGGCGCAGGAGGAGCGCTTCACCCGCAAGAAGGGCGACGCGGCCTTCCCGAGACGTGCGGTGGACTACTGTCTAGGCACGGCCGGGCTGAGCGCCGCCGATCTCGACTTCGTGGGCTTCTACGACAAGCCGCTCCTCAAGTTCGAGCGGATCCTGGACACCTATCTGGCCGTCGCCCCCAGGGGATTCTCCTCCTTCCTCAAGGCGGGCCCGCTCTGGATCAAGGAGAAGCTTTTCATCGACCGCGAGCTCCGGCGGGAGCTCGGGTACGAGGGTGAGTTGCTCTATGCCGAGCACCATGAGTCCCACGCCGCGAGCGCCTTCCTCCCGTCGCCCTTCGAGGAAGCGGCCATCCTCACCATGGACGGCGTAGGCGAATGGGCCACGGCGTCGATTGGAGTAGGGAAGGGGAGCGACTTCGAGCTGCTCGGCGAGCTCCACTGGCCGGACTCCCTCGGCCTCCTCTATTCGGCGTTCACCTATTACACCGGCTTCAAGGTGAATTCAGGCGAATACAAGGTCATGGGGTTGGCACCGTACGGAGCACCGAAATACGTAGATCTGATCTACCGGGAGTTGATGGATCTGCGTGAAGACGGCTCGTTTACCCTGAACCAGAAGTACTTCGACTATCTCGGGGGTCTCACGATGACGAGCCCCGCCTTCCACGAGCTGTTCGGTGGGCCGCCGCGCGTGCCGGAGACCAGGCTCACCCAGAAGGAAATGGACCTCGCCCGCTCGGTCCAAGAAGTGTGCGAGGAGGTCATGCTGCGAATGGCGCGGACCGCGCACCGCGAAACCGGGCTCGAGAACCTCTGCCTGGCCGGCGGCGTCGCGCTCAACTGCGTGGGCAACGGCCGCATCCTCCGCGAGGGACCGTTCGAGCGTCTCTGGATCCAGCCCGCGTCAGGAGACGCCGGTGGCGCCCTCGGGATCGCTCAACTCATCTGGCATCGGCATCTCGGGGGGCCCCGGAGCGTGATGCGGGGTCGTGACGCGATGAACGGGGCGTATCTCGGGCCCGAATTCGGCGAGGTGGAGATCCAGGGCTTCCTCGAGCGGGAGGGGATCTCGTACGAACGGCTCGACCTGGACGTTTTGGTTCGCCGCGTGGCCGAGCTCCTGGCCGACGAGAAGGTGATCGGGTGGTTCGACGGCCGCATGGAATTCGGCCCCCGAGCACTCGGAGCCCGCAGCATTCTCGGCGATCCCCGGAGCCCGCGGATGCAGGCGCAGATGAACCTGAAGATCAAGTTCCGGGAAGGCTTCCGACCGTTCGCCCCGAGTGTGCTCCGGGAGCGGGCTGACGACTACTTCGAGCTGGATTGCGACTCGCCGTACATGCTGCTCGTGGCGCCCGTTCGCAAGGAGCGCCGTATCCCGATGACTGACGAGCACCGGAATCTCTGGGGCATCGACCAGCTCAACGTGCCGCGATCCGACATCCCGGCGGTCACTCACATCGACTATTCGGCGCGGATCCAGACTGTGAGCCGGGACACCAACCCGCGTTACCACGCCCTCCTCAAGGCCTTCGAGGAGCTCACGGGATGTGGCGTCGTGGTCAATACCTCGTTCAACGTGCGGGGCGAGCCGATCGTCTGCACACCCGAGGATGCATACCGGTGCTTCCGGCGCACCCACATCGATTATCTCGTCCTCGGCCCGTTCCTGGTCGGGAAGGCCGCACAGCCCGAATGGAAGGAGAGCACCGAGTGGCAACGGGAATTCCAGCTCGATTGACGCCTGGGGAAGGCCGTCGCTTTGGGCTCTCGGTGGGGGCGGCGTTCCTGGCGCTTGCCGCGCTCATGTGGTGGCGGGGCCGTCCTGCTGGCCTGATCGCTTTCGCGACCGTGGGCGCCCTCCTGCTCATGGCCGGCCTGGCGGTCCCGGGCCGGCTGGGTCCCGTCTACCGGGCCTGGATGGGAGTCGCGCTATTGCTGTCCAAGGTGACGACGCCGATCTTCATGGGCGTCGTGTACTTCCTGGTGCTGACGCCGGTGGGGCTCGTGCTCCGGGCGCTGGGAAAACACCCGCTGGGCGCGCCCGGCCGGACCGGGAGCGTCTGGGTCGGCAGGGCGCAGGGACAACGGCGCAGCGACCTGCTGCGCCAGTTCTAAGGAGAGATCATGGCCAAGTCCGGTCTTCTGAGCGAGCTCTGGGCATTCATGCGGGTCCGCAAGAAGTGGTGGCTGCTCCCGATCATCGTGGTGATGGTGCTGGTCGGGGCGCTGCTGGTGTTCGCCCAGGGTTCGGCGCTCGCGCCGTTCATCTACACCATCTTCTAAGAAAACCCGCGGCCCAGGCACGCCGGATGGCTTCATGACGTGCTGCTGGCGAAGTCCCCGCCTGCTGAGTGATGCACTGAGGCACTGGAAGGGGAGCGACGGTCTCGGGCGGCCGGTCGGCCTGGCGCGGGAAGGCCGAAGGGTGCGCTCTCGTCCCCGACACCGGGAGCGTGTTCCTTGACGAATACGGCCACATCACTGGGAGCAGCGAGAGGATGGCCGGCCCGGGTCGAAGACCCGGGAACGCGGGCTCGTCCGGCCCCATCGAACGTCGCAGCCGGCCGGGGGCGGAAATCCCGTCTTCGGCGAGCGGCGGCGTGAAGACGGTCGCCAACGCGGCCTGGCTCACCGTTACCCGCCTCGCGGCGGACCTCCTCAGCTTCCTGCTGTTCATCGCCATTGCCCGCCACTTTGGCCCGGCGGGCACGGGGGCGTATTCGTACAGCTTCGCGGTCGCCGCGCTGGTCTCCGTCTGCGGCAGTCTTGGGCTGGACGTGTATGGAATCCGCGAGTTCGCGCGCCTCGACCCGGCGGCCCATCGGCCGCTGCTCGCCAGCCTCCTCGGAACCCAGGCGCTGGCAGTTGCCGCGGCATTGGCAGGTCTCGTGGTGTACCTGCTCGTCAGCCGGCCGGATGCTGAGACCGCCGCAGCCATAGTGTTCCTCACCGTGCACCTCCTCGGCCTCGCCATAGCCAGGACGCTCTTCGCGCCGGCCTTTGCCCGTCAGGCGATGGCAGGCCCGGCGGTCGCCGAGCTGCTCTGCCGAGGAGGCGCCATCCTCACGGCACTCACGACGATGGTTCTGCTTCACGTTTCGCTCGTGACCGCCCTCATCGCGTTCCCGGTCGCCGGGCTGTTCCTGGCGGCGATCGCTGCGGTTTCGGCCTTTCGGCACGTCGGCTCCGTCGCCGCCCGAGTCTCCTGGCCGACGGTCCGGGACACGGTTCGAGTGGCATGGCCGTTCGGGGCTTCGGACATCGTGTTCCAGGTCTACGCCCGTGCCGACCTGGTGCTGCTCACGCTCATCGCCGGCGAAGCGGCGGCGGGGATCTACGCGTCGGGGTTCAAGTTCGTCGAAGTGGGCACGATGCCGCTCAGCTTTCTCAGCGTGGCGGCGTTCCCCGAGCTGAGCCGTCTCTTCGAGTCGGACCGGCGTGGCTTCGCGACGTTCGCGAACGACCTTCTGCGCCGGACGCTCTTCCTGGGCGGTCTGCTGGCCTGGGTTCTTTACTTCTGCATGCCCGCGGTAATCCTTCCGGTCTTCGGTCACCGATTCGCCGCGGTGGTCCCGCTGATGCGGCTCATGGCGGGCCTGGCGCTTCTCTTCGCCGCCGAGATCGTGCTGGTCCGCGTGTTGCTCGCCGCCCATCTTCAGGTCGCCCGCGTGCGGCTGTTCACAATCGCCACCGTCGTGAACGTCGTACTGAACCTGGTCCTGATCCCGCTGTTCCGGATCCCCGGCGCGGTGGCGGCCTGGATGCTCACATTGGTCGTGATCAACGTCTCGTACGCCCGGGCCATACGGGAGTACGTTCCTCGCCACGGCCTTGTGGCTGCCTTCGGCGGTTACGTGGCGGCGGTTGCGTGCGGAGCGGGGACCGGCGTCATGGCCGTCCGTTACGGCCTGACGGGCTGGGTCGCTGCCGGGGCCGCGTTGGTCTGCTACTTCCTGGTGGCCATGGCGTTCGGCTTGATCCGGCCGATCCGGTTGGGATGGCGGGGCTGAGATGCCGCGGAGGGCCCGGGCTGGGTCGGCGTCGGGCCTCGTCTTTGCAGCATGCGCGCACCCTCTTCCCAGGTGGCAGGCTGCGAGTGTGGTTCATAGTGCGGAATCCTGAGAAGGCTGACCGGACCTCGGAGGAGGCACCTCGCGCGGTGCATCGTCACGGCGTGACGCGAGAGGGTCTGCTATGAGTCGGGACCTGCGTACCCTCCGCCACTCGGCCGCGCGCCTGCTGCAGACTTACCGTCCCGGGTTTCTGTTTGGAATGCCCGGAGCGCCGCCGGTGTGTCCGGCCTTCTGCTATCACGAGGTTGATGCACAGGTTTTCGCGGACGATCTCCGCTTCCTGGGGGAGAATGGGTATCGGACCCTTACCACCCGGGAGTTCGTCGAGGCCGTCGCGTCCGGGCGTGAGGAGCGGGCGGTCCTCCTCACCTTCGACGACGCGAGGCGCAACTTCTGGGAGGTGAGCCTCCCTCTCCTGCAGCAATTCGATGCGCGGGCGACCCTCTTTGCTCCGACCGCGTGGATTGAGGGCGGCGATGGCGATGCGGCGCCCGAGGCCGTGGCACCGGCCGGAACGTTCATGACATGGGACCAGCTGCGCGCTTGCGCGCGATCGGGGTTAGTCGACATCCAGGCCCATGGGCACCGGCACGCGCTGGTCCACATCTCGACCCGCCTGATTGGTTTCGCCACGCCGGAGCTGGTGAGGCTCCATCACATCTATGACTGGCCGATGCTCTACGAGGGCGGCGAGAACCGGCTGGGGGTCCCGCCCTTGGGCACGCCAATCTACCAGGCGGAGCCGCTCCTCTCCGCCGGGTTCAGGGTGCTCGAAGACGAGGGCGCCGCCCGCGCCTGTCGCGACCTGGTGGAACGGGGGGGAGGAGAGGCGTTCTTCCGGCGGCCCGGGGCACTGGCCCGCCTCCGGCGGGCGCATGCCGACGCGGGTCGTCGGGGAAGCCACGCCCGGCGAGTGGAGGGCCCGGAGTTCGAGGCGCTGGTTCGAGCGGAGTTCGAGCGGTCGTCCGAGCTCCTGCGTCGGCATCTCGGGAAGGCGCCGGAGTTCTTCGCCTATCCGTGGATGCTGGGCTCCGGCCTGTCCCTTCGCGTCGCCGCGGAGGCGGGGGTGCGGGCGGTGTTCGGCGTGGGATTCGACTTCCGCCGGGCTCGGCGGCTCGCGGCGCCGGTCAGGGGATTCGGCCGCCTCAAGGGCGACTGGCTGCGCTTTCTGCCGGGGCGGGGACGCCGGCGCCTTCGCGACGTCGTTCCGGAAAAAGTGAAGGCATTCCTGCTCTCTCAGCATCTCGCTCACTGAGGGGAACGGACGCATGGGCCGGCGGGTGATCTGCGTGATGGGACGGCCGCTCGATCAGGACGACGGGATCGGCGTCTACACCTCACAGCTTCTCCGCAACCTGCTGACGCTGGATCCGAAGAGCCGGTACGTGATCCTCCTCCGCACGCCGAGGCACGGGCACCTGTTCGACGAGTTCTCCAACGCCGAGACCGGGGTCCTCCCGGCCCGGACCAAGACCTGGTGGGATCAGGTGGTCGTGCCCGCCGCGGCGAGGCGGGTGAAGGCCGACCTCATCTTCAACCCCAAGTTCTCGATCCCGCTCCTCTCCGGCCGGCCGGGCGTGTTTGTCCTGCAGGGGTCGGACTGGTATGTGAACCCAGGGAACTACGCGTGGTGGGACAACGCCTACATCCGGGTGATGCTGCCGATCTACTGTGCCAAAGCCGCCAAGCTGCTCGCGATCTCGAAATGCGTGCTCGACGACACCGTGAAGTACGCGCGTATCGATAGCGGCAAGGTGACGGTGAGCTACGCGGCCGCCGCGCCGCATTTCCAGGTGCTCAGCGATCAGACGGCGCTCCGGGACTTCGCCGCCCGATACGAGCTGCCCCCCAGATTCATCCTGACGGTGGCCCGAGCCTACCACACCGGGCACGGACGGCTACCCGAGTACCCCGGCGGCAACAACGAGACGCTGCTCCGTGGCTACCGGAAGTACCGCGAGGCGGGCGGATCGCTGCCCCTTGTCGTGGTGGGCCGGGACATCGAGCGGTATCTCCGGGCCCACGGCTTCGACGACCGGGCCCTCGCGGACGTGCACTTCAGCGGGTTCATCCCCAATCTCGAGATCGTCAAGGCGTACAACCTCGCCGAGTTTTCGATCCTGGCGACGCTCTACGAAAGCTTCGCGCTGCCGCTCGTCGAAGCGCTCGCGTCCGGCTGCCCCACCATCGCGCCGGTCACGGGCGCGTGCCAGGAGGTCGCCGGGGAGGCGGCCCGTTACATCGACCCGCTGCGGGCGGACTCGATCGCCGAGGCGATGGCCGCGCTCGCGGCGTCACCCGAGCTCCGGCAGCACCTGCGCTCGGTCGGCCTCGAGCGCGCCAAGGAGTTCACTTGGCGGAAGACGGCGGAGCGTACCCTCTCGGTGCTGGATTCGATCGTGCCGCCCTAGCCGAGGCGCGAGGCTGCAGGACCGTGCTCAAGCGGTGCCCCGGGTCTTTCTGCCGCGGAGCAGCTGGAATGGATACCAGAACTGTGCCGCCAGATTCTGGAAGACGGCCCGGATCCCGCCGTGTTGCTCCAATGGAAAACGGTCGTCCGCGATGCCGGTTTCGGGATACTCGTCGTAGTGGGCGTACAGGGTGCCGAAGAGCCGGTCCCAGACGGTGAAGATCACGCCGAAGTTCTTGTCCTGGTGCCTCGACTCGATCGAATGATGGATCCGGTGGGACTGCGGCGTCACCACAACGTGCTTGAGGACGCCGTAGTTGGTCCGCAGGTTGGCGTGATAGACTCGCGTATACCAATTCAATGCCACCGCGACGTACAGGTCCATCGGCGTGTCGATGCCCAGCATGGAGAGAGGGATGAACGTCAGGGTGAGCGCGATGGTCCGCTCAGCGACGTGAACCCGGAGGTCCGTGAAGAGGTTCATCTCCCGTTGCGAGTGATGGATCGTATGGAAGTACCAGAAGACGCTCACCTTGTGGCGCACGAAATGATGGGCCCAGGCCAGGAGGTCGATCAGAAGAAACGAGGCAATCAACGCCGCCGGGGTCGGCCAGCCCCGCACGATGTCCAGAGTGAGCCAGCTGAGGTAGCGGTCATATACCAGCTTGAGTAACGCGGCATAGACGGGGATCAGGGCCAGCCGCGCGATACCGTCGAGGCCGAACCACAGGAAGTCCTGCGCGAGGCCGACCGAGAGGATCCGTTGACCCCGGTTCGCCGGAATCACCCGTTCGAGTCCGAAGACCGTGGCCAGCACCACGTAGAAGACGGGGTTGAGGAGAAACCCCCGGGCAGTCGCGTCGAGGTAGCCCTGGAGGGAGACCGGCAGGCTGGGAAGCGTGGTTCCGCACCACGCCGCGAATGCATCGAGGCTGGCGGAGAGCATGCCGGTCGCGCGCAGCGCCCAGACGCTCGCCACGGCAACCAGGAGGCCTCCGCCCGCAACCCAGGGCGCCAGTGCCTCTCGAGTGGACCGGCGCCGTCGCTCCGGGCTTCGCGCCGCGTCGTCCGACGCTTCGATCATGGCCTGGCGTCCCTCCCTTGGCCCCGGCGCCCGGAGTCACACTCGATCGCCCGGCGCAGCGCGTGCTCGTATGCCTCGACCGCCGTATCCACCCCCAACTGCTGTTCGGCGAGGCGACGGCCGGCTGCACCCATCCGGGCTCGTGCCGGTTCATCCATCAGGAGCTCGTGGAGCCGGCTTCGAAGCGATGCCGCGTTACCGGCTTCGAACTTGAAACCCTCCTGGCCCTCGACTATCAGGTCCACCGAGCCGCATTGGATGTTAGAGACGACGACCGGTACTCCACAGGCCATCGCCTCCGTCACTGCGTTGCCGAATCCCTCCGGGGCTTCGGAAGGAAAGACGAAGACGTCGCTGGCCGCCAGATACCGCTCGACATCGTGCCGAGCTCCCAGAAAGAGCACCCGTTGCTCCAGTCTCTCCGCCCGAAGAAACCCACGGAGGGCCTGTTCTTCGTCCAAGGGGGAATCAGGACCAGGCCCTGAACCCACTATGACGAGCAGGGCGTCCGGATGCATCGGCGCCAGCTCCTTCCAGGCCCTCGCCAGAGTCACAGCTCCCTTGCCCCGAGCCAGGCGCCCGCTGAAGGTGACCACCTTGGTGCCGCTGGCGATACCCAGCTCCCCGCGCAGGTCCTCGCGCTCCGCCGGCGTCGCCGGACGGAACAGCGTCGTGTCCAGCGGGTTGGGGATGCGGACGATCGACTCTGGCGGAAATCCGAACCCCTCGGCTTCCCGGGCCAGGAGGTCCGCGATCGCCACGACCACCTTGGCCTTGCGATAGGCCCATCCACGGGCGCCGCGGAGCGTCGCTCGGACCAGGCCGCGTGCGCCAGGAGGTAGACGTGACAGACTCCCGCGCGAAACGTCACCGGTGAACTCTCCGGGCTCGGCCGGCCGAACGACCATCGGGACTCCCCGCCCGACCGCGTGAGTCAACGCCGCCCCCATGATCGTGGCGGAGAACTGGGTCACCAGCGCGCAATCGAACGGGGGCCTGCTCGTAACGAACCGGCGGAACGTTCCCAGGTTCACCAGCCATTTGGAAATCGGCCCCTGTCCGGAGGGGCCGAACCGCTCCACTGCGAGCCCGTCCAATTGCTCTCGCCGGGGCAGCGCGGGATCGTACCACCGTGTCAGTACGGTGACCTGATGTCCCCGGCGGACCAGACCGCGCCCGACCAAGGCCATCTGGCGCTCGAGACCGCCCACGTACGGGGCGAAGCGGTTGGTGACGATCGCGATCCGCAAGCTCGACTCTGCGCTCAGGAGCGACAACCTTATCGCCTGCTGCCAGTCCGCGAGTCGGTCGACTCGCGCTTCACGCAGCTGCCTCGACCCGGTACTCCCTCCGCCACAGCTCGAACATCGCCAGCGCGAAGAGCCGGTCGGCGTTGGTCGTGTACCCGCGCCTCTGATGCCTGACGAGGCGCCCGATGAACCGTTGGTCGAACAAGCCGCGATCCGCCTCCGCCAGGACGCTCACCAAATAGTTGCCCCACTCTCCCTGGAACCAGGTCTCGATCGGAATCGAAAAGCCCTGTTTCCGCCGGAGGTCGAGCCCCTGTGGGAGGACTCGAGCCCCGAGCAGGCGGGGCAGGATCTTGCGCTCGGTCGCCGTGGCCTTGAGGCGGTCCGGCACCCGCCGGAATGCGAACTCGATAATTCGGTAATCCAGCCAGGGGGCCCGAACCTCGAGAGACGAGAGCATGCTCGCCCGATCCACCTTGGCCAGGATGTCGTCGGGGAGGTAAGTCATGAAATCCACTGCCTGCGCCGTTTGCAGGTGGGACCACCCGGGCCGCGGCTGAAGGGGGGACCAAGCTTCGGGCGCCGGGTCGGCGCGGTTCGTTCGCTTCAGCAGCTTGCCCCGCGTCCACTGGTCGAACAGGTACCACCCGTCGAGGCGGCCCGGTCCAGCCATTCCCAGTCGGAGCAAAGACCTCCGTCCATAGGTGCCCAGCGGGATGGCGCGGGCGGCAGCCCCCGCGATCAAGGATCGGAGGGCCTGCGGAAGCCGCCGACGCCAAGCGTCTATCCGCAGGAGCTCGTTGTACCAGTAGTACCCCCCGAACAGCTCGTCTCCGCCATCGCCGCCGAGGGCTACGGTGACGTGCTGCCGTACCAGGCGAGAGACCAGGTAGGTCGGGAGCATCGAGGAGTCGCCGATGGGCTCGTCGTACTGGCGTGCCAGCACCGGTAACAGCTCCACCGTGGCCGGCTCCGCTTCGAGCTCCAGGTGGTCCGTCCCGAAATGCCGGGCCACCAACCGCGCGTGGGGGGCTTCGTCATACCCCCCGTGTCCCGGAAACGAGATGGTGAAGGTCTTCACGGGGCGGGATGACGCTGCCGCAGCGAACGCCGTCACCAGGCTCGAGTCGATACCGCCGCTCAGAAGAATGCCGATTGGGACGTCCGCCACCAACTGGCGCTCGACCGATTCGCGCAGGAGGGCTTCCAGCTCGAGAACCAGCTCCTCCGGAGCGGCCGCCCCATCGGTGTCGAGGACCGGAAGGTCCCAGTACCGCCAGGTCTCGAGGCGGTCGGTCTCCAGCTCGTAAGTCAGCGCGTGCGCGGGCGGCAGTTTTCTGAACCCCTGGAGCAGGCACTGGTCGCCAGGGACGTAGCCGGCGGCGAGGTAGTGCTCGAGGGCGCCGTGATCCAGCGTGCGGGGCACCGCCGGATCCGCCAGCAGCGCCTTGAGCTCGGACGCGAAGGCGAAGCGGCCGGGTGAATGCCGGTAGAACAGCGGCTTTTCTCCGGCTCGGTCCCGGGCAAGGAAAACCCATCGCCGCGAAGCGTCGTAGAGCGCGAACGCGAACATGCCGTTGAGGTGCCGGAGGCAGTCGGTCCCCCACTCCCGGTAGGCGGCCAGGATGACTTCGGTGTCGCTGGCGCTCCGGAAGCTGTGCCCCCTGGCTTCGAGATCCCGGCGAAGACGCGCGAAGTTGTAGATCTCGCCGTTGAACACGATCTGCAGGCACCCGGTCGCGTCCGCCATCGGCTGGTGGCCGGCCGATGACAGGTCGATGATCGACAGGCGACGGTGCGCCAGTCCCACGGCGGCGTCCGGTGACCTCCAGATGCCCGCGTCATCCGGCCCCCGATGACGCATGGAATCTCGCATTGCCCTCAGGAGCTCGGCCGAGGCCGGATCGAGCCTCGAGGCGACTCCCGCGATACCGCACATGAGCGTCC
>OEKQ01000002.1_pt1 | contig 12530 bp, 14 predicted proteins | sample 1503141 | NCBI WGS metagenome assembly OEKQ01 (sample SAMEA104379568, study PRJEB20068) | metagenome | isolation source: 1998
GACGGCAAGGCAACGCGGCGCCAAGCCACACTCGGCGTACGTACCCCGGGCTGGGTCGAGGCCAAGAGCGGCGTCGAGGCGGGGGAAACGGTCGTCGTCGGGGGGCAGGAGCGTCTGTCCGAGGGCGCCCCGGTGGCGCCGAAAGTGGTGGAACGAGCCCGCGTCGGCGGGACGGAGGTCGAGCGGCCCTAGAACAATCCGCTCTTGGCCGCCTGCCAGAGCCGGGTCAGCCGGTCGAACCCGTCCTGGAGAAGCTCGGCCTGCTGTGGCGACGGGGACGCGGCGATGGCCGTCCGAAGGTCCTCCACCAGTCGGCCCATCTCGCGCCGGCTGGACTTCGCCACCTCGACCTGGATCTGCGCCAGGATGTCGGCGATGCGGTTGCGGACGTCGGCGTCGCCCGGGACCTGCCACAGGTATTCGGCGCTCTCCTTGCCGGCGGCACAGAGCTCGCCGAGCCGGTCTTTGAGCGGCGTGAACGGCCGACGCGGAGCGGGCTGCTCATCTGATTGGTCCATATCGCCTCCCTGCTTATACTCGACGTGGCTCGCGGCGGCTCCAAAGAATCAGGGTCCGGCCGCGGTGCGACAACCCGGCGGGAACCCGAAGCGGCGGTGGGCGTCGCCGGGGGCTGCCGGTGCTCGCGATCCATGAGGAGACGATGCTGCCTGCAGGCGTTAAGGCCCCCGAGTTCTCGCTGCCGGCGGACGACGGCACGACGGTTACGCTAGCCGGGCTCAAAGGGCGACCGGTCGTGCTCTACTTCTACCCCAAGGACGACACGAGCGGGTGCACGAAGCAGGCCTGCGGGTTCCGCGACAGCTGGGCGGACGTGCAGAAGACCGGGGCCGTCGTTCTGGGCGTCTCGCCTGACGGTGTGGCCTCGCACCAGAAATTCAAGCGGAAGTATACCTTGCCATTCCCCCTGCTGGCCGACACCGACCACAGGGTCGCCGCGGCCTACGGTGCCTGGGGGGAGAAGTCCATGTATGGAAAGCGGTACATGGGGATTCTCCGAACCACGTTCATCATTGATGCGCACGGGCGGATCGCACGGGTGTTCGAGAAGGTGAAGCCCGAAGGGCACGCGGCCGACGTGCTCACCGCGCTCCGGGTGTGACCCGCCCTTCACTCCGGGCGTCGAGTCGGTCATCTTCCGGAGAACCTTGCCGAGCCCGTGGAGCGGGCGCCTGGTCATGACCGCATCTCCCCAAACCCAAATCCCGGCCCCGCGTCCCACGGCCCCTCACCCCGCCCGCTTCGCAGTGTGGCTCTGGGAGTGGACCAAATCGATTCTCATCGCCCTGGTGGTCTGGTTCTTCCTCCGCACGTTCCTGGTCGAAGCCTTCAGGATTCCGTCCGGCAGCATGGAGAACACCTTGCTCATCGGCGATTTCCTGTTCGTGAACAAGGCCCTCTACGGCGCCGAAGTCCCGCTGGTGCACGCGCACCTGCCCGCGTTCCGTGAGCCCAAGCGGGACGACATCCTCGTGTTCGACTCCGTCGAGGAGGAGGGGCTCAAGGTGGTCAAGCGGCTGGTCGGCGTGCCGGGCGACACCCTCTGGATGGAAAACGGCGAGCTGTGGCGTAACGGCGCCAAGGTCAGGGAGCCCTACGTGGTCCATTCCGATCCGACCCGCTCCGAGGATCCGATGCAGCGGCTCAAGATGCGGGAGTGGCAGCTGCCGCATGTGGTCAAGCGCGACCCGACCACGTACAAGCCGGACCTCCAGGATTGGGGGCCGATCGTGGTACCGCCCGATTCGTTCTTCATGATGGGCGACAACCGCGACAGCTCGTACGATGGCCGGTACTGGGGCTTCCTGCCCCGGCAGAACGTCCGGGGCCGGCCGTTGCTGGTGTACTACAGCTACGACGCCAGCAGCTGGCACGCGCTTCCCGCCCTCACCGCGATCCGGTGGAACCGGATCTTCACCAGCCCCGAATGACGGAGCGGAGAGGCGAGCGCCCGGGGGAGATGACCGGCGACGTCCTGTTGCTCCTCTCCGACGCCGAGAGGGCCGGCCTCCTCGCCGAGATGCTGGCGCGGGGCCGACACGTGACGATCGGCGAGGCGGATACCGCGCTCGACGGCCGCTACGACCTGTGCGTCGTGGACGGCCCGGTGCTCCAGCGGCTCTGGCGCCGCATTGCCGAGCGGAAACGGGCCGAGGCGCCCGTGCTGCTGCCGTTCCTCCTGCTCACGACTCCCCCCGACGTCGGCCTGTTCGCTCGGTTCCTCTGGACCGCTGTCGACGAGCTGATCCAGACGCCGGTGCAGCCTCCGGAGCTGCTGGCGCGGGTGGACGTGCTTCTCCGCGCCCGGGAGGCCTCGGTCCGCCTCCGTGATCACGAGGAGGAGCGGTTCCGCCGGTTCTTCGAGACCGATCCGGCCGCCAAGTGGGTGGCCGCCCCGGACGGCCGCATCCTCCTCTGTAACCCGGCCTTCGCCGCCTATGCGGGCTTCACCTCGGTGGAGGAGGCCTGCCGGCATACGTGGGCGGACGTGATCGCCGATCCGATCGCGGCCGCCGACTTCGGCTCGGCTCTGAGCCTCGGCACGCCGCTCGAGAGCTACGAAATGGAGCTCCGCCGGGCCGACGGCGCGGTCATCCACGTGCTCCAGCACGCCGTGCCCCGGTTCGTGGACGGCCGTCTGGTCGAGATCCAGGGCTACCTGGTCGATGTGTCGGAGCGCCGCCGGCTCGAGCGCCAGCTGCACATGGTCGAGCGGCTGGAGGCCATCGGCAAGCTCGCCGGCGGCATCGCGCACAGCTTCAACAACATGCTCAGCACGATCCTCGGCTACTCGGATCTGCTCCTCGCCGATCTTCCGATCGGCGACCCGCGGCGTCGGGAGATCGAGGAGATCCGGCAAGCCGCGCTGCGCTCGGCCGAGCTGACACGGCAGCTCCTGGCGTTCAGCCGGCAACAGGTGCTCCAGCCGACCGAGCTGGCCGTGAACGCCGTCGTGGGCGCGATGGAGCGGACCTTCCGCGGGCTGCTCGGTGATCACCTGGAGCTCGTCCTGGCGCTGCACGACGACCTGGGGCCCGTCGTCGCCGACCGCGCCCAGTTGGAGCAGGTCCTGGTCAATCTCGTGCTCAACGCACGGGAGGCCATGGTGGGGCTCGATCGCGGGGAGCTCAGGCTCGAGACCGGCCCGCTCAAGCTGCCCGGCGCGGACCGCACGCTCGCCGGGATCGAAGTGCCCGCCGGCGATTATGTGGTTCTGCGAGTCCGGGACTCCGGGCGCGGCATGGACGCCGCCACCCGGGCCCGCGCCTTCGAGCCGTTCTTCACCACCAAGCCGGAAGGGCAAGGCACCGGTCTGGGGCTTCCGATCTCGCAAGGCATCGTGACGGAGCACGGAGGCCGGATCACCGTGGAATCGGCCGAGGGGTTGGGCTCCACGTTCACCGTGTACCTGCCCGCCGGTGAGTGGCACGCTCCCCTCACGGCCGCTGGCGGTCCGGGCCCCGCGACGACTGGGCTTCGGATCCTAGTGGTGGACGACGAGCCGCACATCCTCCACTACATGCGCGCGACGCTGGAGAGCTGGGGACACACCGTCGCGGGAGCGGCGGATGGCGCCGAGGCGAAGGACCGCCTCGTCCGCGATCGGTTCGACCTCGTCGTCGCCGATCTTCGGATGCCACGGCTCGGCGGGCGGGAGTTCTATGAGGAGCTCAACCGGGACCAGCCGGCCCTCGCGGCTCGGGTCGTCTTCGCCACCGGCGATACCGTGCGCGGCGACACGCTGGCGTTCCTGAAATCGGTGGGCCGGCCCTATCTGCACAAACCGTTCAGCCTCACCGAGCTGCGGGCCCTTCTCGCGGGGGTGTCCAAGGCGCCCGACGGATGATATCCTTCCCGCCGATCCAGCCCGCCTTCCCATCATGATCTACGTCTGCATCCCGAGTCACAACGAGGCGCCGACGGTGGGCCTCCTGCTCTGGAAGATTCGCCAGGTCTTCAGCGGCTTCCCACGGGAGTACCACCTGCTCGTCGCCGACGACGCCTCCACCGACGCGACGGCCGAGGTCTTGGAGCCGTACGCGCGGGTGCTGCCGCTTACGATCGTGCGGCACGACAGCCGGCGGGGATACGCCGCCTCGGTCGAAGCGCTCCTTCGCCTGGCCGACGAGCGGACGGACCGACCCAAGCGCGACAGCGCGATCCTGATGCACGCCGATTTCGCGCACGGCCCCAGCTTCCTTCCCGATCTGGTCCGGCGGCTTGAGAGCGGGGCCGACGTCGTGGTCGCGGAAAGCGCGCTAACCGGCGAGACATCCCTCGCACGCCGGATGGTGCGGCGTCTCGCGCCGCTGCTCCTGCGCGGCCGGGTACGGGTGCCCGGCGTGTCCGACCTAGTATCGGGGTTCATCGCGTTCCGACTAATTACGCTACGACATGCCTTCCGCGCTCAGGAGGGTCGGCTGCTCACCGCCGACGGATGGAGCGCCAACGCGGAGCTGATCGGGCGGGCCGCGCGAGTCGCTCGCAGGGTCGAGACGATCCCCGTCGTTGAGCGTCACGACCTCCGCCATCGCTCCAGCCGCCTGCGGCCCTGGGAGACCGCAGTGGCGCTGTGGCGCTCCCGTCGCGAGCTGCGTCTACCCCCACCGTCGCCGCCCGCGCCCCGGCCCGGCCAGGAGCGAAGAGTGGTGGAGGCGGTGGGGAGCGGCGAGACGGGGTGACTGAGAAGTGTTACCCCACACCTCGCTCACGCGGCCTGTCGTCCGGAGATCACCTCGCGGATCCGTTCCGCCGTGCTCGGACTTAAGACCTTGATGAGCAGGTAGAACAGCCAGCCGAGGAACGCCAGCCAGAGGAGACCCATCAGCAGGCCGATCACGGCGCCAAAGAGTCCGAAAAGGAGCTTGAAGGCCAGAATCGCGACCACTGCGAAGACCGCGAAGCCGACCAGGTTTCGGAACATGATATTATCCTCCCGAGACGCGGGTCATGTTGCCGTACGCCCGAACGTTTCAAAAAGATTCATCCACAGCATAAGTGACTGCAGCCACGGACGTTATCATCATCGGTGGCGGAGCTATCGGCGCAGCGTGCGCCCGAGAGCTCGCCCGGACCGGTCGCCGCGTGCAGATCCTGGAGCCGGACACCGCCCGGGGCCAGGCCTGGCGGGCGGCGGCCGGCATGCTGGCCCCCCAGATCGAGGCCAGGGAAGGTGACGCGCTGCTCGATCTTGGGCTCGCGGGGCGGGAGCTGTACGCGGACCTGGCGCCAGCGCTCCGCGAGTCAACCGGCATCGACATCGGGCTATGGCGGGGCGGCATTGCGAACGTGGCGATCCACGATCCAGATGTCGTCTCACTTCGGGGCAAGGTAGCGTGGCAGCGGCAGCAGGGCCACCTATGCGACTGGCTCGACGCCGCGGAGGTCAAGGCGCGCTGGCCCTGGCTCGGTCACACCCACGGGGCGCTTTGGGCGCCTCGCGAAGGGGCGCTCGACCCCGAGCGGCTGGTGGAGGCCCTGCGCGCAGATGCCGCGAAGCATGGCGCCGAGCTGATCCGGGACGAGGCCGTCGGCCTCGAGACCCGCGGGGACCGGGTCGTCGGGGTTGCGGGACGAGGCCAACGTTACGCCGCGGAGCAAGTCGTCCTCGCCGCCGGCGCCTGGAGCGGCCGCATCGCCGGGCTTCCGCGCCCCTTGTCGATCGAGCCGATCCGTGGTGAGATGGCGGCCCTGCCGTGGCCGGCCGGCGTCGAGCGGACCATCCTGTACAGTCGGGATTGCTATCTGCTGGCACGCGACGGCGAGGCGGTCGTCGGCTCTACCATGGAGTTTGCCGGCTTCGACGCGTCGGTCACTTCGGCGGGCCTGGGCCGCATCATGGCCGGCGCTGCGCTGCTGGCGCCGGCGCTGGCCGAACTCGAGGTACGCCGGACGTGGGCCGGCCTCCGCCCGATGACGCCGGACGGCCTCCCGATTCTCGGGGCGGAACCCCGATTGCGCGGGCTCTGGTACGCCGCCGGGCACGGTCGAAACGGGATTCTGCTTGCCGGCATCAGCGCCTTGCTCCTGCGCCTGATGCTGACGGGCCAGCGGCCCACCGAGGACCTCACCGCGCTGCGCCCGGATCGGTTCTGGAGCTGGTGAGCTTCAAGCCGAGCCGGTCCCCTCACCTGCCCCAATAGCCCAGCAAGTCAATAGCCCAACAAGCCAAACCCGGCCGCGCCTCCCTGGACGCGGCCGTTCCTTTTCTCGTACGGCGCTGCGAGCCGGTCGGATGCATCACCTTCTCCGCGATGCATCCGAACCCCCGCGGCGGCGCGTACCGGTGGGTACGAGGGATCCACCCACAATCAGCGAGGAGAGACCGCGCCATGCCCCTTCCCACCCTGACCGGGCGCCGTGCGCTCGTCGCGGGCGCGCTCGTGGCCGCCGCCGCGGGCGCCGGTCGCCTGGCCGTCGGCTCGGACCACCAGGACACGCCGCTCGTCGAGCTCAACCCGACGCAGGACATGACCGACGTCTACGCGTTCCCCAGCTCGACGCCGGGCCGCATCGTGCTGGTCCTGAACAGCTGGGCATTCCTGACGCCGGCGCAGACCACAGCCGGGGCCACGTTCGACAACAGTCTGCTCTACCAGTTCAAGATCGACAACACCGGAGACGCCAAGGAAGACAAGGTTATCCAGGTCACCTTCGACGGCACCGGCGCGAACCAGACGGTATCGGTACGCGGGCCGGTAGCGCCCCCCGTCCAGGGCGCCATGGGCAACAAGGTAGCGACGGTAGCCCCGGCGGTGACGGGACCGGTGAACACGGTTCTCGGCAGCCCGACCGGTATTCAGGTCTTCGCCGGTCCCCGGGACGATCCGTTCTTCATCGATCTCGAGGCGTTTTTCTGCGTCCTGCCGGACCGGAAGCCGGTCACTGGCCCGCTCGCCAGCGCCTGCGCCCTCACTCCGAACCCGTCGGCGCCGTTTTTCTTCCGGCCCGCCGGACAGGCCGTGGATTACGTGAAAGGGTTCAACGTGCTGTCTATCGTGATCGAGCTGCCGAGCTCGATGGTCGAGAACGGCGCGCCGGGCAAGCTGGGCATCTGGGGAACGATCAGCAGCTGACCACCGACTCTCACTCGAGGACTGACACGATGACCTTCGGGACCCTCTTTGGGCGGCGTGGCCGCGGCGCCGCGCTCGGCGCGGTGGCCGCGCTGGCGTTCGCCGCCGGGTGCAACGACAACGCCGGCTTGTCGCCCACCGACCCCAAGAACATGCGGACGTATGACCAGGTGCAGCGACTCGGCAACCCGCTCGTGAGCGAGGTCCTGCTCGAGAAGCGGGACCATCCCCTTCATGGCTCGATCGGCCCGGATCAGGATGTCGCGCTCACCGGCGCGCAGGTCAAAGCCTTCGTGACCGGCATGGCCGGGCGCTCGTCCTCTTACGCGGACGTGCTCGGCGGCGTTCTCCTGCCCGACATGCTGATCGTTCAGACCGACAAGGACCCGAGCACCGCCAGCTGGCTCAACTGGGTAGGCGTCCCCCCGCTCCAGAACGGCTGGGGTGGCCGGAAGCTGTCCGACGACGTCGTGGCCCTGGCCCTCCTCGCCGTGTTCGGCGACCCCTTCGGGCTCGATGAGCCGGGCGCCCGGGGAAAGGCCGCGCTCACCAACGACAACGTGAGCTTCGACTCCCAGGTCTCCACGACGTTCCCGTACCTCGGCGCGCCGAACTAGGGCCCGGCGACGATGCTGCGGCGAATCATCGTCATCGTCGCCGCGCTGGGGGTGGCCGCGTCCGCGGTCACCCTCGCGCGGGTGCGCCGGAAGCCGGAGCCGGCGCCGGTCCCCGCGCTGTCCGAGGCCCAAGTGCGTGACCTCGACATCGCGTTCTATCAGGCCCGGATCGCGCGGGATCCCCTGGGCGCCCGCGACCGCGCCCAGCTGGCGGGACTCTACCTCCAGCGCGCCCGCGAGACCGGCGACAACCAGGACCTGGTCCGGGCCGAGGAAACGGCGCGCGGCTCACTCGCCAACCGACGGGCACGAAACGGCAAGGCGCTCGCAGTGCTCGTAAACAGCCTCCTCGCGCAACACCGCTATCCCGAGGCGCTGGCCGCGGCGCGGGACCTCGCGGCACTCGAGCCGGACGCTCGTCCGGTCCAGGCCCTGTTGGGCGAAATCGAAATGGAGCTGGGCCTCTACGACTCGGCCCGCGCCAAGTTCGCGCCGCTCGAGAGCTGGACCCGCGACCTCGCGGTTGCTCCCCGGATCGCCCGCTGGCTTGAGCTCCAGGGCAGGAACGAGGAGGCGCGCCGCCTGCTGCTCCAGGCCCGAGACAACGCACTCAAGCTGCACGGCCTGCCGGCCGAGCAGGCCGCCTGGTTCCACCTGCGGGTCGCCGATCTGGCGCTGCGCAATGGACGTCTCGCCGAGGCGGAGCAGTCCCTCCGCGCCGGGCTCGCCGCGCACCCGGGCGATTATCGGGTGCTGGGGCTCTACGCCCGGTTGGCGGCGGCCCGCCACGACTGGCGCGGAGCGGTCGCCTGGGGCGAACGGGCCATCGCCGAGGCGCTCGACCCCGCCACCCTCGGAGTCGTCGGCGACGCCTACGCAGCTTTGGGGGACAGCGCGAAAGCCGAGGAGTATTACCGGGTCCTCGAGGTGGCCGTCAGCAAGCAGATCGGCCCGTTCCACCGGGCGTGGAGCCTGTTCCTGCTCGACCACGACCGTCGCATCCCCGAGGTGTTGGGGAAGGCGCGGGAGGAAATCGCGGTGCGCCGCGACCTGTATGGGTGGGACCTCCTGGCGTGGGCGCTCCACAAGGCCGGACGCGACGCCGAAGCCCGGGCCGCGATCGAGCAGGCGCTCGGCCTCGGCACGCGCGACGCCATGCTCTTCTACCATGCGGGGATGATCGAGCGGGCTTTGGGCGACCGGGGGCTTGCCCGCCACTACCTGGCCGCGGCGCTGGCGGTGAATCCGTACTGGCATCCCACCCAGCCCGAAGAAGCCCGGGCCGCCCTGGGGGGCCTGTGAGCGAGCTGGGGACGTTCGTCGAGCTCGGCTTCCGGCACATAACCGACCTCGAGGCCATCGACCACATCCTGTTTCTGCTCGCGCTCGCGGCTGTGTACCGCCGGGACGACTGGCGCGACGCGCTCTGGGTGGTGACGGCGTTCACCATCGGGCACTCGATCACGCTGGCGCTCGCGGTGACCGGCGCGCTCGTGTTGCCGACGCCGGTCATCGAGTTTCTGATCCCGCTCACGATCATCGCGACCGGGCTGGAGAACATCGCGGTGCGCCGGCGGGCGAGGGCCCTCTGGCGGGGGCGTTACCGGGCGCTGTTCGCGGCCCTGTTCGGCCTGGTGCACGGGGCGGGGTTCGCGAACTATCTCCGGAGCCTTTTCGTGGACTCGATCGCGATCCCACTGTTCGGCTTCAACGTCGGCATCGAGCTGGGGCAGCTGGTCGTGCTCGGGCTGGCCGGCCTGCTCCTCGCCGGGCTGGACCGCCTGCTCAGCGGACACTCACCCGAGGTGCCGTGGCCGGCCTACCGCTGGCGGGTCGTCGCGGTGTCCGCCGCGGTGGCGATCGTCGCGACCCGAATGGCGCTGGAGCGGAAGCCGTGGTGATCTGGCTGGCTGGTCTCGTGCTGCCCGCGTTCGCGGCCGTGCATCCGATGCATACCGCGGTGGCGGAGCTGGTCCACGAACCTGGCACACGGGAAGTGATCGTGACGATCCGGGCGTTCGCCGATGACTTCGGAACCGCCGTGGGCGCGGACGGGGCGGCGGCGGCGGAAGTCTACGTACGACCGCGCGTGACGCTGGCGGATCCGGCGGGGCAACCCATCGGGCTCCGTTGGGAAGGGATCACCCGCGCGGGGGATATCGTTCAGATCCGGCTCCGCGGCGAGGCGCCAGACGGGCTCCGGGGCATGCGCGTCCGGATGACCCTTATGTGCGAGCGCTTCGAGGACCAGGTCAACATCGTCCGGGCAACCTACGCCGGTCGCACGACCAGCCTGCTCTTCACTCGGGGGGACCAGGCCAAGGCGCTGCCGTGACGCCGCCCGATGCTTGTGGGACGGTCGGTCCGCGGATTAGACTGGGGATCGTGGGCGGCCTCTCCTTCGCGCAGCCGCCGGGCAGCCTCCTCCACCCTTGGCTGATGCCTAATCCGGGTCCGGTCTCGTCGGCGCCAGCCGATCGCGACCTCGTCGCACAGGCCGCCGGCGGCGACGAGCGCTCGATCGTACAGCTCTACGACCGATACGCCACGGTGCTCTACACCGTCGCCTACCGGATTACCGGTCAGCGCGCGGACGCCGAGGAGGTCGTCATCGAGTCGTTCGCGCAGGCCTGGCGCGACGCCGGGCGCTTCGAGCCGGGCCGCAGCTCGGTGGCGGGCTGGCTTACAATGATCGCCCGGAGCCGGGCGCTCGATCTGGTCCGGGCCCGCTCCCGCCGGGAGCGCATCACCGAGACGGCCGCAGCCGACCACCCCGACGCTCCACTCGCGATGGGGTCCTGGCGCGGCGATCCCGCCGATGCTCTCGACCGCTCCGAGCGCCGACGGCAGGTCCTCGTGGCCTTGGAGGAGTTGTCCCCGCCCCAACGGCAGGCGATCGAGCTCGCGTTCTTCGAGGGGCTGTCACAGTCCGAGATCGCCACCCGGCTCAACGAGCCGCTCGGCACCGTGAAGACGAGGGTGCGGCTCGGGATGCAGAAGCTGCGCGCCGCGCTGCGTCCGTTCTTCTTCGAGCAAGGCCGATGAGCACGCCGGACGAGTCTTCGCCGCGGGACCTGGCCGCCGCCTACGCGCTCGGGGCTCTCTCCCCCGAGGACGCCCGCGCCTTCGAGGCCTTTCTCGCAACGTCGGCCGAGGCCCGGCAGGAGGTCGCGGAGCTGCGGGAGACCGCGGCTCTCCTCGCCCTCTCGGCGCCGGAGACCCAGCCGGGCGCGGCGCTTCGCGCCCGCGTGCTGGACGCCGTTGCCGCCACGAAGGTTCGTCCCTTGCCGGCGCGCACGCTCGCGGCGTCCTTCGCCGTGCAGCGTTGGACGCCGCTCCTCTGGGGTGCGCTCGCTGCGTCGCTCGTGGCTGCCGTCGGGCTCGGCATCCAGTCGTGGCGGCTCGCCGGGGAGCTCGCGCGCCGCACCGCGGACCTCGCCGAGCGCGACAGCACCATCGCCCAGCAGATGCGGACGCTCGCCGACCAGGGCCAGCAGCTCGCGGCACGCGACTCGACCCTGGCGTCGCTCCTTTCCCCCGGTGTGGAGCTGGTCCAGCTCACCGCCAGCGGCGACCCCGATCCGCGAATCCAGCTCTTCTGGGACCGCCGGCACAATACGGCAGTGCTGCATGCCTCGAGGCTCAAGCCGGTGCCCAGGGGTCGGACCTACCAGCTCTGGTTCATCAAGGACGGGAAGCCGGTGCCCTCGGTGACCTTCGGCGTCGCTCCGGCGGGCGAGGCGCTGATTTCGCGGGTCGCCGTGCCGTCAGAGGGCCTGGTGAGCGCGGCGGCGGTGACCGAAGAGCCGGAGGGCGGGTCGCCACAGCCCACGACGCCCATCCTGCTGATTGGCCCGCTGCCCAAGTCGTGAGAAGGGGAGAAGTGAGAGGTGAGACGTGAGAAGGGGGAGGCCGCAAGCACCGCCGCTACGGGCATCACCGTCGCCCGGCGCGACCGTGGACCCCGGATCTCCCCCTCTGTACGTCTCACGTCTCACCTCTCATTTCTCACCTTCTCGCTTCTCACCTTTTGCTGCTCACCTCTCTCCGCTCAGACGCCGGCCGACGTCACCACTGAGCGGGACGCGTACGCCCGCTGGCTCGCCACGGCCCGCACGTCGCCCCTTGCCGCGATCGCGGTGGCCCCGATCGGGAGCGGGCTCCGCCTCGGCCCGTCAGACGCCGACATTCCCCTGGACGGCCTGGCCGAGCACCGGATTACGGAGCGGGGAGGCCGGGCGACGCTCGAGGGCGCCGGCGCCACACGCCCGTTCTCACGAGGGCGGCCCGTCTCGGTCGGCCCCTATGCGCTCGTGCTGGGCGGCGTCCCAGGCCGCACGGTGGTGACGGTCTTCGGCCGGATTCATCCGAAGCCGGCACCGGAATACTTCCCCTACGACCCGTCGCTGGCGGTCTCGTCCGCGCTGGAGCCGCCCCGTCAGGCCGGCATCGTTCGCGTGCTCGCATTGGATGGAACCGAGGTGGAGGGCGCAGAGGCGGGCACCGTTACCATCGACCTGGGCGGGACGACCACCCGCCTCACGGTGCGGCGACTTCCCGGCGACGCCGACGAGAGCGACCTCGAGATCTACTTCCGCGACGCGACGAGCGGACACGGCAGCTACCCGGCCGGGCGGTTCGTGAGCCTGACCCCGCTCCGTGACGGGCGGTATCTCGTGGACTTCAATCGGGCTCGCAACCCGTTTTGCGCGTATAGCTCGGCCTACCCCTGCCCCGCCCCGTGGTCGGGGAACGGCCTGCCGGTGGCAGTGCGCGGGGGAGAGCGATACGGGGAGAGAGAAGTGAGAGGTGAGAAGTG
>OEKQ01000123.1_pt1 | contig 12366 bp, 8 predicted proteins | sample 1503141 | NCBI WGS metagenome assembly OEKQ01 (sample SAMEA104379568, study PRJEB20068) | metagenome | isolation source: 1998
GCGGGCCGCCCAGCGCTCCGCCTCCGGCGCATCGCCGCGGTGATCCGCGCCGACGGCCAGGGTCCACGCCGCGCGCGTGCCGCCGGCGCTATCGGCTTGGGCGGCGAGCCGCGCGCGCGCCCGGTCCAGTCGTGCGGGAGACGGCGTGCCGAGGCCGAGGGGCGCAAGGAGCACCGGCCACTGAGCCAGCTGGAGCCGGGCCTCGGGCGTCCCCAGCCGATCCCCGGCGGAGTCGAGCTGTGCGAGCGCGGCACCCGGCCGGCCGAGCAGCAGCAGGGCGAGTCCTTGCGCCTGGTGCCCGGTCGCCACGGTGCCGCTGTTGGACCCGCGTGCCACCAGCGTCCGGCCGAGGAACACCTGTGCTTCGGGGATGTCGAAGAAGTTCCCCATGCGGGCGTAATGCCGGAGAGCCTCGAGAAGTGCGGAGTCCGGTTGCCAGCCGAGGTAGAGCTCGCCCAGGCGTCCCCGCCACCGAACGAACCGCTCGTCGTACGCGAACGAGAGCAGCCGACGCCGGAGTCGGGCCTCCTGGTCCGAGGGTGGAGAGATCGCCGCGAGCTGGTGGAGATCGATCCGCGCCAGCTCCGCCTGGCCGAGCCGGATGTGTCCGAGGGCGGCATGCTCCAGGGCCGTTGTGTACGGCTCGAGCTGCGCGGTCCGGTCGAACAGGGCCACGCCGCTGTCGAGTGGGATGCCCGCCAGCGGGCCGCGGGAGAACAGCTCGTTGGCGTCGAGGAGCCACGCGTCCGCCCGGTGGGGGAACCGCCGCACCGCATCGCCGAAGAGGGCGAACCGGCGGTCGAGGTCAGGCTCGAGCAGCGCCTCGGCAAGAAGGCGCTGCATCGCCGGCAAGTCGTCCCGCCTCGCGCTCCAGAGCTCGTTCAGGACAGTGGCGGCGCTGCTATCCCGGCGCCAGCGGCGGACGAGGGCGAGGTCCCAGGCCGCCTGCGCGAAGTCCGGATCGAGCTCGAGGGCGCGGAGATAGTGTGCCTCCGCAGCGCCCCACTGGTCCCGGCGGAACTCCTGCTGCCCCAGGAACCACTCGTCGAGCGCCCGCGGACTGCCGCTCGAGCGCCGGGCGATCACGCGGTAGTCGTCGAGCTCCTGCGGGAACGTGCGGCGCACGATGGAGTCCGCGCCCGCCGCGGCCCACCCGAGCGGATCGGCGACCGAGCCCGGGACGTCGACCAAGTGGACGAGGCGTGACGCCGAGTCTCTAAGCGTCAGGCGAAGCAGGGTCCCTTCGGGCCGGGGGATGATCTCCCCATCCATGTACAGCTTGGCCCGCGGGGCCATGAGAGCCGACTCAAGCCGGCGGGCGGCGGGGGTCGAGTCCCACCAGGCGAAAGTCGTGGGGATCGGGACGAGCGTCCACGCGGGATACCACTCGAGCCGGCCGCCCAGGTAGCTCGCGAGGTGGTGTCCCGCGTCCGGCCCGCCCGCCTCGCCGGTGAACGGCATGATGGCGAAGTCGCTGCGCTCGAGCAGCGGGGGCGGCTTCGGCTTGGGCGGCCACGCCAGCGCGACGGCCACCACGAGGACACCCACTGCGGCCGCGGCAAGGCGCCGGCGCGGCGCCCCGCCGTCCGGCAGCGCGTCGCGGAAGGCGGGAGCGTTGGGCCACCGGTCCGGCGGGTCGGCCGCGAGCCCTCGCCTCAGCACCGCGTCGAGGCTACGCGGCACGCCGGACCAGTCCGCCTGCTGGGCGGACCAGGTCGCCTCCCAGCGCCGGCCGGTGCAGGCCTCGTAGAGCAGTGCCGCGAGAGCGTAGAGGTCCGTGACATGCGTCGCGATGCCCTGGCGCTGCTCGGGGGGCATGTAGGGCCGCGTGCCGACCGCCTGGCCGTCCTCGGTGAGCGCTGTGTCCTCGGCGGCGCGGGCGATGCTGAAATCGATCAGCACGGGTCGGTCCGCCAGCATCACGTTGGCGGGCTTGACGTCGCGGTGCACGATGTTGTGGCCGTGTATGGCGGCGAGAGCGCCGAGCAGGGTCCGCCCGAGCGCCGATGCGTCCCGGGGCCCGAGCGGCCCCCGGGCTAGCCGCTGCGCCAGGGTCTCGCCCTGGAGCAGCTCCATCACGTAGAAGTAGATGCCGCCCCGCTCGTCCACCGTGTGTATCTGGACGACGTTCGGGTGCTTGACCTGGGCGAGGTGGCGGGCTTCCCGCAGGAAGCGCTGCGCGCCGACCTCCGTCGCGAGCTCGGGACGCAACACCTTGATCGCGACGGGCCGGTCGAGGCGGGGGTCGTGCCCGAGAAACACGACGCCCATCCCCCCGGCGGCGATTTCCCGCCCGACGGTGTAGTCGGGCGCCAGCACCTGCCGGACGCGCTCCTGCAGAGAGGACACGCGACCTCCGCGAAAGCTCGGCCGATGTGACGAGGAACGTCAGAGATATGGAGGGCTGTCGGGGAATCGGCAATGTCTTGCGGGCCCTCGGCGAGGTCTCAGGACGGGCAGCCCGCGGCTACGGACTCCACCCGCTTGACCAGGGACGCGTACGCCGGCTCGGCGCCGGTCCAGAGCTCGCGAACCCGTCCTGCCAGCGCGCACGTCGCCACCCGGTCCCCGCGTTGCGCGGCAAGCTCCGCTCGGCGGAGCCGCGCGTACACTCCGGCGACCGCGTCCACCTCCCCCGCCTGCGCGCTCCGCTGCGGCCATCCTTCCACGTCCGACTGCTGGTACCAGAGCCACGTCCGGTCTGCGCCGTCCGGAGCGCCGGTGGCGAGAAGCCACTCGCCTCGCCTCAGATAGAGGAGCGCGCGCGCGAAGGGCGCCCGCACCAGCCAGCCGGCGTCGTAGCGGAGGAGCGAATCGGTTCGCGCGAGCGCCGCGGCAGGGTCGCCCGCCTGGGCCGCGGCGAGCCCGTCGAGAAGCGCGTTGAGCTGGACGGCGCCCCGGCTGAGCGGGGCGCTCCGGAGCTGCTTGCTCCAGCGCCGAAACCCGGCCGTGTCTCCTGCCGTGGCGGCGTCCACGGCCAGCGCCCACGCGGCGCGAATCGCCTGCGAGCCTCCTGCCGCCGCCGCCAGGGCGGCGCGCGCCCAGACGACCGCCGCGCTGTCGGCCGGCGGGAGCCCGAGCGCGGCCGGCAGGAGGCGCCACTCCGCGCGCTCCAGCTCGGCCTCCGGCGTGCGGAATTGCGCGGCGGCGGAGTCGAGCTCCACCAATGCCGCGGCCGGGCGGCCGAGCGCCATGAGCCCGAGACCCGCCGCCTCGTGTCCGTTGCCGCGGATCGCGGGCGAGCGCCCTCGGTGGACCAGCAGCGTGCCGAAGTCCCGCTGCGCCCCGGGAGCGTCGAAGAGGAGCGCGAAGCGCAAATATTGCGAGAGCGCTTCGATTCCCGTGGAGTCCGCCCACCAACCGAGCCACCAGCGTTTGAGGCTTCCCCGCCAGGGCCGGAACCGCTCATCGTACAGAAGGGCGACGAGCCTGAAGCGCTGCGAGGCTTCGGCGCTGCTGGAGGAGGCGACGGCCTCGAGCGTGTCGAGGGCGCTGCGCGCCTCCCTGGAATGGCCGAGCCGGATGTGGCCGAGCGCGAGATGGACGTAGGTCGTGAAGTAGGGATGCCGGCCGGCGGCGAGCGCCATGGCCGCGACGCCGCTGTCCAGCGAAACGCGCACCAGCGGCCCCCGGTGGAACAGCTCGTCGGCCCACACGAGTGCGGCTTCCCCATTGCGCGGGTAGCGGCGCACCGCCGCGGCGAGCGCGGCGAACCGGGTGGGAAGGTCGGGCTCGAGCTGCGCCGTGATGATCAGCCGCTGAAGCTCGGGCAGCTGGTCGCGGTGCAGCTCGTAGAGCTGCCGCCAGTCGGCGTCGAACGAGCGCTCCCGCCACCGCCGGACCATCGCGAGCTGCCACGCCGCCTGGGCGAAGCTGGAATCGAGCTCCAGCGCGCGCTCGAAATGGCGTTGCGCGTTGCCGTAGGCATCCCGCCGGAATGCCTCCTGTCCGGCGAACAGCTCCGAGTACGCTCCGACGTTCCGGCTCCCGCGCGAGGCGAGATCGCGGAACGCGTCGAGCCACTCGGGAAAGGCGATGCGGACCACGGAATCGGCCGCGGCGCTTCCCCAGTGGAGGAGGTCGCCCGGGTCGCCGGCGATCCGGAACCGGTGGACAAGCGTCCCGGTCGAGTCGCGGATTGAGAGGTCGAGCGCCCGGCCGCCGCCCACCAGCTCCCCGTCGGTGTAGAGGCGGGCGCCCAGCGCGTGGGGCGCGAGCAGCGCCCGCCGTCCCGGCGGTGTGTCCTCCCACCAGGCGAACGTCGTCGGCACCGAGCTGATCCGCCACGCCGGAAACCATTCCAGCTCGTTGGCCACATAGCGGGCCAGCCGTTCAGCGACCGGGTCGTCCACGCCGTTCGCCGTGAACGGCACGACCGCGAAGTCCGCCTGCGGGCCGGGACCGGACGCTGCATCGCCGGCTCGGGGCCACCAATGGAGCGCCAGCCCGAGCGCGATCACCGCGGCGACCGCGAGCCAGCTCGCCCCGCGCCGCCGCTCAAGTTCCCGGCGGAAGGACTCTGCGTCGGCCCAGCGCGCGGCGGGCAGCACCGCGAGCGCCTTCCGCAGCGGGCGGCGGAGTCGCAGCGGCACGTCGCTCCAGTCGGCATGGTCCGGGTCGGCGGCCGTGAGCCACCGCCGGCCGGTGCAGGCCTGGTACAGCACTAGGCCCAGGGCGTACAGGTCGGTCTGCGGCGTAGCCTCCCCCGTCGCCAGTTGTTCCGGCGCCATGTACGCCGGCGTCCCGATCAGCTGGCCGGTGGCTGTCAGGGCGCTCCGGCCAGAGTCGCTCGATGTTTGGGAGCTCGCGATCCCGAAGTCGCCGAGGAGCGCGCGGTCGCCGACCAGGAAGACGTTGGCCGGCTTGACGTCGCGATGGACCACGCCCGCACGGTGGGCCGTGCCTAGGGCGGCCAGAAGATCGCGGCCCAGCGCTACGACCTCTTCCGTCGTCAACGGACCCTCCGCGAGCCGGTCGGCGAGGCTCCGGCCTTCGACGTAGTCCATGACGAAGTACCGGATCCCGTCGGCTTCGCCCGCGTGATGAATCGTCACGATGTTCGGGTGCTGGAGGCGGGCGAGGAGACGCGCTTCCCGGGTGAAGCGCAGGTCGGACTGGGGCGAGCCGAACTCCGGCCGCAGAACCTTGATCGCGACTGGACGCGCCAGCGCAACGTCGGTCCCCAAGAAGACGACGCCCATACCGCCGGCGCCGAGCTCGCGCTCAACGACGTACTGCGGCGCCAAGACTCGGCGCAGGCGCTGGAAGAGCGTATCGGTGGATGGGGGGTCCACACTTGAACTAATGGGGCCGCCCGGCGAACCCGGCAACTCCCGCGCGGCGGTGGTCAGCGCCGGCGGCCCTCGGTCTGCTTGAATACCCCCTCCGGGCCGCCTAGCTTTCCGCCTGCTTATGAGCGCCACCGCCGACAAATCGCAGACGACCGCTTACCAGTTCCCGGACTTCGCCAAGCCGCCGTTCGCCGGCGCGCCGGAAGCCCGGTTCGATCCGCTCCCCGCGGACGGCGTCCTCCCGGAGGGATTCTTCTCCACCTCGAACCTGCCGACCTACATCAAGGTCGGCGGCCAGTGGGTGATGCCGTCGCGCCCGCGGATGGACTGCGTCGTCGTCCGGCGCGGCAGTGAGCTGGAAACGATCGAGCCCCGGCGCCTCAAGAAGGGGGACTGCGTGGCGATGGGCGAAGCGGAGGACGGCAGCGCCGGCATCGTCGTGCACACGGCCGGGTTCCTGGGCGGGAGTCACGGGCCCAACGAGTTCCGCTTCATGTCCACCGAGGTGAGCCGCGAGCGCCCGGTGAACTACGAGGAGCTCGCCCGCCGACTGGTCGAGGAGAAGCGGAGCGGCGGCTATCTCGTGTGGGTCGTAGGGCCGGCGCTGGTGCATTCGCGGGCGCGCGCGGATTTCGAGTGGTTCATCGCCAACGGTTTCGTGCAGGCCGTGCTGGTCGGCAACGCCGTCGGCGTGCACGACATCGAGGCCGCCGTCTTCGGGACCACCCTCGGCATGACCAACACCGGCGAGCCGACGGAAGGCGGGCACGGGCTTCACATGCGCGCCATCAACCGGGTGCGCGCGGCGGGCTCGATCGAGCAGGCGGTGCGATCCGGGCTCGTCAAGAGCGGCATCATGCATGCGCTCGTGACGCACGGCATCCCCTTCGTGCTGGCCGGGTCCATCCGCGACGACGGGCCGCTCCCGGGCGTTCTGAGCGACACACTCGCCGCCCAGGATGCGATGCGCGAGTACACCGTCCAGGCCACCGGCGCCATCTTCGTCGCGACCGCGCTGCACGCCATTGCCGTCGGCAACATGCTGCCCGCCTTCCACACGCGCTACGGTCCTCCGGCGCCCCTCATGACGATCTGCGTGGACCAGACGGAGTTCGTCGTCAACAAGCTCAAGGACCGGGGCACGCACCAGGCCTACGGCGTGGTCACCAACGCCCAGGATTTCATGCACGTCCTCAGGTTTTACGTGGAGCGATGGGCACCGGAGTCGGTCTGAATCGCCCGGCGGAGGCGGCCGGCGTCGGGGCGGGCTGGAGCCGGCTCGCCGAGGAGGTGGCGAAACTCCTCCCCGGCGCCGAGATCGACGGCGTGTGGGCCTTCCCCAACCTCCGGCGCGACGGGCGGGAGTGGGGCACCGCAGTCATCTCCCGCGTGGAAGGCGACCGCCGCCGCATCTACACGGCGCGCTATCAGCTCGTGCTCAAGGGCAAAGAGCGGGGCCGGTTCGAGGCGGCGGTGGAGGAGGTGGGAAGCGGCTCGATCGACACCCTGGCGGAGCTTCTCCACGAGGTCCACAAGCGCACCGATGACGAGCACCCGCCGGTGCCGGTCGCGCTCGCCGCCTGGTTCCCCGGCCCGACCGATGGCCCGGCTCGCTAGAGGCGAAGGCGCGGCCCTCCTCGAGCGCTTCCGTCGGCACCTCAAGGATCGTCACCTCCCCGTCACCCGCCAGCGGGATCTCGTCGCGCAGACGGTCCTCACGTCCGACGAACACCTCTCCGTGGACGCCATCCAGAAGCGGCTGACTGAGTTGGGGGAGCACGTCGGCACGGCCACCATCTACCGGACGCTGGACGTCCTGGTGCGGAGCGGCCTGGTCCGCGCGCACGACTTCGGCGAGGGCTTCAAGCGCTACGAGCCCATGCCGCAGCAGGCCCATCACGAGCATCTGATCTGCCTGCGGTGCGGGAAGGTCGTCGAGTTCCAGAACGAGCGGCTCGAGCGCATGCTCCCGATCATTGCCGACGAGCACGCCTTCCAGCATCAGCGCCACCGGGTCGAGATCTACGGCCTTTGCCGCGACTGCCGCCGTCGTGACCTGGGGGCGCTGGGGGACGAGACGTGAGCCAGCCCGCCGGGCTCGGACTGTTCGTCGCCTTCGCCGCGGGGCTTCTGAGCTTTCTCTCGCCCTGTGTCCTGCCGCTGGTGCCGTCCTACGTCGGGTTCCTCACGGGAATGACGCTCCCGGAGCTGACCGGGCGCCGCCGGGTCGCGCTGGCGCACGCGCTCCTCTTCATCGCCGGCTTCTCGCTCGTCTTCGTCCTTCTGGGCGCCAGCGCCACGGCCCTCGGGAGCGCGCTTAAGTACTACCAGACGTGGATCGCGCGGGTGGGCGGGGTGCTGGTGATCCTCTTCGGTCTGGTGTGCCTTGGCGTGGTCAAGCTGGGCCTGCTGGAGCGGGACCGGCGCCTCAAGCTCCAGCACAAGCCGGTGGGGTACCTGGGGTCCGCCCTGGTAGGGGTGGCGTTCGGGGCCGGGTGGACGCCCTGCATCGGGCCGGTGCTCGGCGCGATCCTGAGCCTCGCGGCGACGACCGACAGCGTCGCCCGCGGGATGCTGCTCCTCGGCGTCTATTCGGCGGGCCTCGCGGTGCCGTTTCTCCTCGCCGCGGTCGCCGTGGACTCCTTCCTCGACTGGTTCCAGCAGTTCCGGCGGTTTCTCCCATGGGTCATGCGGGTGAGCGGGGTGCTGCTGATCTTCGTCGGGCTGCTCATGGCGACGGGTCAGTTCACCCGACTGGCCGGCTGGCTGCAAGGGCTGACGCCGGCGTTCATCCGGAACCAGATTTGACGAGATCCAGCTCCTCCTCCAGTTGCTGCCGCCGGAGCAGCTCCCAGTACCGCCCGCCCCGCGTCACCAACGCGTCGTGCGTCCCCTGCTCGACCACGCGGCCTTCGTCGAGCACCAGGATCCAGTGCGCCCCGCGCACGGCGGCCAGGCGGTGCGAGACGATCACGCTCGTCCGGCCAGCGAGCGCGTTGCGCAGGCCGGCGAGAATCTTGGTCTCGGTGTGCGCGTCCACGGCGCTCAAGGCGTCATCGAGCACGAAGATGGGCGGGTCCTGCGCCAGCGCGCGGGCGATCGCGGCCCGCTGCTTCTGCCCGCCTGAGAGGTTGATGCCCCGCTCGCCGAGCATGGTGTCGAACCCGCGCGGCAAGGCCGGCAGGGCCTCGCTGAGCTGGGAGGTTTCCGCAACCCGCTCGAGCCGGCCGTCGTCGGGCGCGCCGAGAAGCACGTTGTCCCGAAGCGGCGCACTGAAGAGGAACGTCTCCTGCGGCACGAACCCCACGGCCCGGCGCAGCTCGTCCAGCGACAGCCGGCGGATGTCCACGCCGTCGATCAGCACCCGTCCGCGGTCGGGGTCGTAGGTGCGGACGAGCAGATCGACGAGCGTGGTTTTCCCGGCGCCCGTGGCGCCCACGATCGCGAGCGACCGGCCGGGCGCCAGCGTGAACGACACGTCGGCGAGCGCCCAGCCGCGCTCCGGCGCGTTCGGGTAGCGGAACCACACGGCCTCCACGGTGAGAGCCCGGGCCCCCGCCGAGGCGGGGAGCGCGGTGGGCTCGGCCGGCGTCACGATCGCGGGCTGCTCACCTAGCACCTGGTTGATCCGCGCCATCGCGGCCCCGCCCCGCTGCACCAGGTTGATGCCCCAGCCGAGGGCGATCATCGGCCAGACCAGCATGGCCAGGTAGACCCCGAACGCGACGAACGCGCCTACGCTCACACTGCCCCCGACTACGAGACGGCCCCCGACATAGAGGATCGCCACCGCCCCGAGGCCGCCGAAGAGGGAGAGCACCGGATAGAAGATGCCCTGCACCTTGGCCAGCGAGAGGTTCTTCCGGAGGTACTGCTCGCCGAGCCGGTGGAACGCGATCGTTTCGGCGTGCTCCTGCCGGTAGGCACGGACCACGCGCACGCCCGAGAGGTTCTCGTGCGCGAAGTTGGTCAGCTCGCCGAACTGGGTCTGGATCTCGAGCGTGCGCCGGTGGATTAGCTGGCCGAGCACGACCATGGCCACGGGAAGGCCGACCAGGGGCAGGAGCGCGAGCCCCGTGAGGAGCGGGCTGATGTGCAGCATGGCTGGAAGGATCAGGGCCGCCCTGATTATTGTATCGACTAGGTACATGAGAGCCGGACCGGCCACCATGCGGACGGCCAGCAGATCGTTGGTGGCGCGGGCCATGACGTCGCCCGTGGTGTAGCGATCGTAGAACTCGGCCGACATCCGCTGGAGATGATCGTAGAGCGCGTTGCGGAGATCGGTCTCGACCCGGCGGCTCACGCTGTTGAGCACGTCGCGCATGAAGTACCGGGCGACGCCGCCGATCAGGGCGGCGCCCACAAGCAACAGGGCGTACCGCCCCACCTCCGACAGCGGCGCCGCGCCCCGGAGGGCGTCGATGCCGCGCTCGAGGAAGCGGGGCCCGAGGACGGTGAAGAAGTTGGACAGCAGGATCATGGCCATGCCGACGGCGAACGTGCGTCGGTACGGCCGCAGGAAGGGCAACAGCGCCCGCAGCTCGCGCATAGGGCTGCAATGTCGGCGCATCGGAGAACCCCGGCAAGTCACGTATCAGTGGAGGAATTGCATATGAAGACGACGATGCTCATCGCGCTGGCCGCGCTCGCGGTCGCGTGCGGTCGGGGGGAGCCGAAGCAGGCCATGACGAATACGGACAGCTTGAGCCGTGACCTCCAGCTCGCGCCGGTCGACACGACCCAGCCGATCAACGACCAGCCGGCGGCAGCACCCGCGCCGGCGCCGGACCCGACGCCGGCGCCCAAGCCCGCGGCACCGGCGCCCAAGCCGAAGGCGAAGCCCAAGCCGGCGGCTCCCTCCTCGAACGCCGCGGCTGATCCCGCCCCCGCCCCGGCCCCGGCGCCCACGCCGCTCGTGCTCGCGGCCGGCACGCCCATCACCGCCACGATGAACGACTCGATCAGCAGCCGGAGTAACAAGGTGGGAGACATGGTCACCGCCCGGGTGACGACCGACCTGAAGGACGGCCAGGGCCGGGTGGTCGTGCCGGCCGGCTCGACCGTGTCGCTCAGGATCACGGCGCTGCACGAGTCGGAGAACAAGAGCGACAAGACCGGCACGCTGACGCTCGCGGCCCAGGACATTTCCGTGAACGGGAAGACCTACGCGATCGACGCGTCGATCGACTCCGTCTCGCGTGAGCTCGTGGGCCGGAAGACCAACGCCGGCGACATCGCCAAGGTCGGTGCCGGCACGGGGATCGGCGCTGTGGTCGGCCGCGTCATCGGCGGCAGCACCAGGGGCGCCATCATCGGCGGAGTCATCGGCGGCGCGGTCGGCGCGCAACGTGCGGTGGAGACGAAGGACCGGGACGTCGTGGTCCCGGCGGGGAGCAGGTTGGTGCTGACGCTGCGGCAGCCGCTGCAACCCTAGGAGGTGAGAGGTGAGAGATGAGAAGGGAGAAGGGCCTGGTCGCGCCCCTTTCTCCCTTCTCACCTCTCCCTTCTCACTCCTCCCTCCTCCCTTGCCTCCCTCCCCGTCGCCCGCTTCAATTCTCCCCCATGACCGACAGCTTCCTCGACGCACGCCTCACCGAGCGCCGGAACCCCCGAACCGCCACCATCGACGTCGCCGCCCCCCTCGACATCGTGGACATCATCGGCGCCGAGGACGCCGGGGTGCCCGCGGCGGTGGCCCGGGCGCGCACGGATATCGCCCGCGCCATCGAGCTACTCGAGGGCGTGTTCCGGGGCGGCGGCCGGCTGGTGTACGTCGGGGCCGGCACCAGCGGCCGGCTCGGCGTGCTGGACGCCGCGGAGTGTCCGCCGACCTTCGGCACCCCGCCGGAGATGGTGATCGCCGTCATCGCCGGCGGCGCGCAAGCCCTGGTGCGCTCGATCGAGGGCGCCGAAGACGACGTGAACGCCGGCATCGCCGCGATGGACGAGCGACGGGTCGGCGCTAAGGACATGGTCGTCGGCATCGCCGCAAGCGGGACCACGCCGTTCGTGCGCGCCGCCCTCGGCCGGGCGCAGGCGCTGGATGCGAGCACCGCGCTCGTCACCTGCTCGGAGCCGCCGCGGGTGCTCCGCGACACCTGCGACGTGATCATCTTCGTGCCCGTCGGCCCCGAGGTGGTGACCGGGTCCACCCGGATGAAGGCGGGCACCGCCACCAAGCTGGTCCTCAACACCCTCACCACCGGCGCCATGATCCGGCTCGGGAAGGTGTACGGCAACCTGATGGTCGATCTCAAGGCCTGGAACGAAAAGCTGGTCGACCGGAGCCAGCGCATCGTGATGGAGACGACCGGCGTGGCGCGGGAGCGCGCGCAGGAGGTGCTCGCAGCGGCGGACGGGCGCGTTAAGACCGCGATCGTGATGGCGCGCCGCGGCGTCGGGCGGGAGGAGGCCGAAGGCCTGCTCGCGGAGCACGGGGGGCACCTGCGCGTCATCGTGGGCGACCCGCCGCCGGTGAAGCCGGCGTGACCGAGCGGCCCTCGCTCGGCGTCGGCCTGATGTCGGGAACGTCGCTCGACGGCATGGACGCCGCGTTCACCCGGTTCACCGGCCCCACCCACGCCGAGCTCCTGGGCTTTGCCACCCGCACGTATTCCGATGCGGAGCGCGGCGCCATCCAGGCTGGGCTCGCGGGCGGCTCGGCGCGCGACTTCGCACGCCTCAATGTGCAGCTCGCGGAGTGGGCCTGCGAGGCTGTCCAGCTCGCCCTCGACGCCGGCCGCGGCCGGGCGTCGGATCTGGACTTCATCGCCTTTCCCGGCCAGACGATCTGGCACGAGCCGCCGGCCGTGACCTGGCAGCTGGGGGAGGCGGCTCTGCTGGCGGAGCGGTTCGGCGTGCGGGTGGTGAGCAACTTCCGCGCGCGCGACGTGGCCGCGGGCGGGCAGGGGGCGCCGCTCGTCCCGGTCGCCGACGTCCTCCTCTTCGGCGCAGCCGATGCGCCGCGGGTTCTGCTCAACCTGGGCGGCATGGCGAATCTGACCTACGTCGAGCGCCGCGCCCAGGAGCGCGGCGCGTTCGCGTTCGACACCGGGCCCGGCGTGGCGGTGGT
>OEKQ01000399.1_pt3 | contig 12312 bp, 11 predicted proteins | sample 1503141 | NCBI WGS metagenome assembly OEKQ01 (sample SAMEA104379568, study PRJEB20068) | metagenome | isolation source: 1998
CTTCCATACCATGCCCCCCGGACACCAGAACCCCCTCGCCCCCTACCGGGCCAAACGCTCCCTGGCCCGCACCCCCGAGCCGGCCGGGACCGTGGACCTCGGCGCGTCCCGCGGGCTGTTGTTCGTCGTGCACAAGCATGCGGCGCGTCACCTCCATTTCGACCTTCGGCTCGAGATGGAAGGCGTGCTCCGGTCGTGGGCCGTCCCCAAGGGACCGTCGTTCGATCCGGCCGACAAGCGCCTCGCCGTCCACGTCGAGGACCACCCGATCGAGTACGGCGACTTCGAGGGACTCATCCCGGAGGGGAACTACGGTGCGGGTGCCGTGATCCTGTGGGACCGGGGGCAGTGGGTGCCCCACGGCGATCCGATGGAAGGGCTGGCGAAGGGCAAACTCCTCTTCGAGCTGCGCGGATTCAAGCTGCGCGGCATGTGGACGCTGGTGAAGCTCAAGAAGAGCGAGCGCGACTGGCTCCTGATCAAGGAGCGCGACCAGTACGTGCGGACGCCCGGCACCGACTTCCCGGAGGAGTCGGTCCTCTCCGGACTCACCGTCGAGGACCTGAAGGCCGGCCGCAGCCCGGCCGACGGCGTCCGCCGCGAGCTCACGAAGCTGCGGGCGCCGGCCCGGGCGGTGAAGCCGGAGACGGTGGAGCTGATGCTTGCCGAGACCGCGGACGAGCCGTTCTCCAAGCCGGGCTGGCTCTTCGAGCTCAAGCTCGACGGCTACCGGATTCTCGCCGCGAAGGAGGGCCCGCTCGTTCGTTTGCTGTCCCGGAACGGCAACGACCTCGCCGCCAGCTTTCCCGATATCGTCCGCGCGGTCTCGGCGCTCCCGTTCGACCGGATCCTGCTCGACGGCGAGATCGTGACGCCGGACGACGCCGGCCGACCCAGCTTCCAGCGGCTCCAGGGACGTGCCCGGCTGCGCCGCTCGCTCGACGTGCGTCGCGCCGCGGTCGAGACCCCCGCCACGTTCTACGCGTTCGATCTTCTCGGGTTCGAGGAATTTGACCTGCGGTCGCTGCCGCTCACGGAGCGGAAGCAGCTGCTCCGGAAGCTGCTCCCGCCGGCGGGCGTCCTGCGCTATCTCGAGCATTTCGAGCGGGACGGCGTGACCCTGTACGAGCGGGTGCAGGGACTCGGGCTCGAGGGGGTCGTGGCCAAGAAAGCGGAGTCGCCCTACCGTGCGGGCCGGTCGTCGTCCTGGCTCAAGATCCGGACCCGCAAGACAGAGGACTTCGTCGTCGTCGGCTTCACGGCGCCCAAGGGCACGCGTGAGGGCTTCGGGGCGCTGCACCTGGGGCAGTACGTGGATGGCAAGCTGGTCTACGCCGGCCGCGCGGGCAGCGGGTTCAGCGGCAAGCAGCTCGCCGAAACGCGCGCGGAGCTGGAGCGGCTCAAGCGGCGGACCCCGGCGTGTGAGGGGCCGGTGCCCAAGGACAAGAACACGACGTGGGTCGAGCCCGAGGTCGTCTGCGAGGTGGAGTACACCGAGTGGACGGACGAGGGCCTCCTGCGCCAGCCGGTGTTCGTGCGGTTCCGGGACGACAAGCGGCCCACGGAGGTCACGCGGGCCCGGCGGCCCACCGATGGGCGGGACGCCGGCGACGACCCGGCGGACGCCGTGCCGGGTCCCAACCCTGCCGCGCCGGCCGAGCGCCAGGTCGTGTTCTCGAATCTGGGCAAGATCTTCTGGCCCGAGGAGCGGTACACCAAGGGGGACCTGATCGAGTACTACCGCACGATCTCGCCCTGGCTCCTCCCGTACCTCAAGGACCGGCCGGTCGTGCTCACGCGGTATCCCGATGGGATCGAGGGGAAGTCGTTCTATCAGAAGGACGCACCGGTATTCGTGCCGCAGTGGATCCGCACCCAGCGGATGTGGAGCGAGCAGACCCAGCGCGAGATCGACTACTTCATCTGTGACGACGTCGAGTCGCTCCTGTATCTGGCGAACCTCGCCGCGATCCCGCTCCACGTGTGGGCCAGCCGGGTGCCGACGCTCGATCGCCCGGACTGGTGCGTGCTCGACCTCGATCCGAAGGGGGCGCCCTTCGGGCACGTCGTCCAGGTGGCGAAGGCGGCCCGGGCGCTCTGCGAGGAGATCGATCTGCCGTGCTTCGTGAAGACGAGCGGCTCTTCCGGGCTCCACGTGCTGCTGCCGCTCGCCCGCCAGTGCACGTACGAGCAGTCGCGGTCGCTCGGCGAGCTGCTCGCGCGCGTGCTCGTGACCGGGCTGCCGGACATCGCCACCATCACCCGGGCCGTCTCGCGGCGGGGCGGGAAGGTGTACGTGGACTATCTCCAGAACATCGCCGGGCAGCTCCTCGCCGCCCCGTTCAGCGTGCGGCCGCTTCCCGGCGCTCCGGTCTCGACCCCGCTCGAGTGGCGCGAGGTCACCGACAAACTGGACATCCGCGCGTTCACGATCCGCACCGTGCCCGAGCGCATGAAGAAGCGGAAGACGGACCCGATGCTCGGCGTGCTGGGCGGGGCCCCGGATCTGCCCCGGGTCCTCGAGCGGCTCGCGGAGCGGGTGTGACCGAGCTCGCGATTCAGGTCGGGGACCGCGTCGGGCGTGTATCGGCTCTGCTCGAGCTGCCCGGCAACGCCCGGGCGCTCTATATCCTGGCGCATGGCGCCGGCGCCGGCATGCGGCACCGGTTCATGCAGGCGATCGCGACCGGTCTGGCCGAGCGCGGTGTCGCCACCCTGCGCTATCAATTCCCCTACGTGGAAGCCGGCGAACGCCGTCCCGATCCACCCGGTGTGCTCGAGGCCACGGTGCGCGCGGCCGTGGCGCGCGCCGCGGAGGAGGTGCCCGACCTCCCGCTCGTCGCCGGCGGCAAGTCGCTGGGCGGGCGGATGACGTCCTCGGCGGCGGCGAAGAGCCCGCTTCCCGGCGTGCGAGGGCTCGTCTTTCTAGGTTTCCCGCTCCACGCGCCCGGAAGGGCGGGGACCGAGCGCGCGGCCCACCTCGAGCGGGTCGGGCTGCCGATGCTGTTCCTCCAGGGGACCCGCGACGCGCTTGCCGACCTGACGCTCATGCGCACGGTGTGCGAGCGGCTGCCCGGCGCCACGCTGCATGTGGTCGAAGGCGGCGATCATTCGTTCGCGGTGCTCAAGCGCTCGGGCCGAACGGAGGGGGAAGTGATGGCGGAGCTGCCCGACACGATCGTGGCCTGGCTGTCGCGCGAGAGAATCGCGTGAGCGACGCTTTCGAGCCCACGCCGGAGCAGCGGAGCGCGGTCGAGGCCCCGCTCGGGCCGGTGCTCGTGCTGGCCGGGCCCGGGGCGGGGAAGACCTATTGCCTCATCGCCCGCATTCATCACCTGATCATCGCGCGGGGCATGGCGCCGGGACGGATCTGCGCCGTCACGTTCACCAACAAAGCCGCCGAAGAGATCCGGACGCGGCTGCACCGCACGCTGGGGGCTGCGGGCGAGGAGGTGGTCGGCGGCACGCTCCATTCGCTCTCGCTGGGCATCCTGCGGCGCCATCCCGAAGCCGCCGGCCTGCGCCGGGGATTCGGCATCGCCGACGACGATTACCAGCGCACCGTCCTTCGGCGGCTCCGGGTGCGGGAGGAGCGCCGCGGGCAGCTCCTCACGCTGTTCAGCCGCGCCCGCCTGGAGCAGTACCCGCTCACCGCCGGCGACCGGGAGCTCTTCGAGGCCTACTGCGATACCCTCCGCGCCCGGAACCTGGTGGACTTCGACGATCTGATCGGGCTCACCGAGCGGTTGCTGCGTGAGGACGCCGCCGTGGCCGCGCTGGAGCGCGCCCGGTTCGACTACGTGCTGGTGGACGAGTTCCAGGACCTCAACCTCGCGCAGTACGGGATCGTGAAGCAGCTCGCCGCGGAGCACCGCAACGTGTTCGCTGTGGGCGACGACGAGCAGTCCATCTTCTCCTGGACCGGCGCCGACCGGCAGATCTTCGAGCGGTTCCAGGGCGAGTTCGCCGGTGCGGCGCCGATCGTGCTGGACCAGAACCGCCGCTGCTCCATTCAGATCTTCGAGGTCGCCCGCCGACTGGTCGGACGGAACCCGCGGCTCTTCGACAAGGACATCGCCGCGCTCAGGGACTCGCCGTACGACGTCGCCGCGTATGCCTTTGAGGACGAGGCCGCCGAGGCCGAGTGGCTGGTGGCCGACATTCTGGAGGACCGGCGGCACACCGGAACCCCCTGGGGCGAGTACGCGGTGCTGTACCGCTACCATAGCGTCGGGCGGGCGCTGGAGGCCCGGCTGCTCGACGCGGGAGTCGCCTGCCGGCTCGCCCGCGGGCACGCGCTGCTGGACGACGAGGTGATCGCGCACGTCGTCGCGTCGCTCCGCGTGGTCCGCGCGCCGGACGACCCGGTGGCCATCGAGGCGCTCGCCCGCCGGACGCTCTCCGGCCCGTTTCTCGAGCGGCTCGCGCTGGCCGCGCCCGGCCCCGATCTCCTCGGGAGCCTTCGTGCCTTCGCCCGCCCCCGGCCCAAGGGGGACGCCGAGCGGGACGCCGCCTGGCGGTTCGTCTACACGGTGGAGAACCTGCGGGCTATGCGCCGCTCCCATGGCTCCCTGGAGGCGGTGGTGGACGACCTGCTCTCGCGGCGGATCGGGCCGTTCAGGAATCCGCTGGAGGAGCGGCATCAGGAGCTGACCGACCCCGCCCGGTATCCCGGAGCCGAGGCGCTGGCCCGCCGGATCGGCGAGACGGTGGACGCGGGCGCGCAAATCCGGCTGGCGCCGCGCGGCGGCATGGAGGTCGCGCTCCTCGGCATGCTGCGGAAGGCGGGCGTGCCCTACGTGGTGCGGCAGACGCCGGGCGACGTGGGGGCGCCCGAGGATCTGGTGCTCGGTGAAGGATTGCCGCCCGGCGGACGCTGGCCGCTGCTCCTCTTCAAGGCGCTCCAGCTGCTGCACGCGCAAACCGTGCGGAGCGAGCTGGCCGAGTTCGTCGCGTTCGATCTCGAAACGACCGACCTCGACGTCGGGCGGTGCGAGGTTGTGGAGATCGCCGCGGTGCGGGTGCGGGGCGGGGAGGTGGTGGAGCGCTTCCGGGAGCTGCTCAGCGGCGACCGCCCGGTGTCGCCCAAGGCGCAGCAGATCCACGGTTACCACGACGCCGATCGGCGGGGCGCCCCGCCCTTCGCGGAGGTGTGGCCCCGCTTCCGCGCGTTCGTCGGCGGCGACGTGCTGGTGGCCCACAACGGGCAGCGGTTCGACGTGCCGGTACTGCGGCGCCTCGCCGCTCCCCTTGGCGGCGCCGACGACCTGACGTTTTTCGACACCTATCCGCTCGCTCGTGCCCTGCTGGATCAGGGCGCGCGGCTCGAGGATCTCACCCACCATTTCGGTGTGCCGCTGGCGCGGGCCCACCACGCCCTGGACGACGCGGAGGCACTCGCCCACGTGTTCGGCCGGCTGGAAGCCCTCAAGGCGAGCCGCAGCCGCAAGGCCGCGCAGGTCCAGGCTCTTGGCCACCTTGGCGTCGCGCTGGCGCTGGACGAGGCCCCGTCACCGACGCGGGAAGAGCGGCTGTTGCGGGAGCTGGCTGTGCCCTATGCGCTGGGTCGCTATAGTGATTGTCTAGAGTTCTACGCTGCGGAGCTCGAGCTGGGCGCGCCGGAGGCGCCGCCGGTGGAGGACTTGATCGAGCGGCTGGGAGGAGCGCGCGTGATGGAGCGGTTGCGCCGAGAGCGGACGCCGGCGGAGCGGTACCCCGAAGCGGTGGCCCGCCTGGGCACACTGATGGCCGGGAGCCGGGGCGACGGCCTCGACGAGCGGGTGGACCGGCTCCTGGAGCGAGTCGCCCTGTCCAGCAGCGAGGGAGTCGAGGTGGATCCCGCCCGCGCCAGCCTGCTCACGTTGCACTCCACCAAGGGGCTCGAGTTCTCCCGCGTGTACATCGTCGGGGTCGAGGACAACCAATTGCCGGGTTGGCGGGACTTGCAGGAGCAGCGCGAGCCGGAGATTCAGGAGGCTCGCCGCCTGCTGTACGTGGGGATGACCCGCGCCAAGGACCGGCTCGTGCTCACCCGCGCGGAGCGGCGCGACGGGCGCGGCACGGGCGGGGAGCTCTTCCTCCAAGACGCCGGGCTCGCGAGCATCGTGCCGAGGGTGGCCCGATGACCGACCCCCGAGAGCCCGAGCGCGGCGAGATGCCGTTCCTCGACCACCTCGAGGAGCTCCGGTGGCGGATCATCTGGTCGCTCATTGCGGTGACGGTGGGCATCGGCGTGGCGATGGTCGTGATGCTCAACGTGGATGTGATCGGCTGGCTGGAGCGGCCGATCCTGCCATACCTGGGCGGCCACCACCTGGTGTTCACCCATCCCGGCGATCCGTTCCAGATCATTCTCCAGGCGGCGGCCGGCCTCGGTTTGCTGCTCGCGCTCCCGGTCGTGCTCTATCAGCTCTGGGGGTTCATCGCGCCAGCCCTGTACCGGCACGAGCGGAGCGTCGCGCTGGGAGTGACTGCGGCGGCGGTGTTCCTCTTCGTGAGCGGCGCGGCGCTGGGCTACTTCGTGGTGTTGCCGCTCGCGATTCCCTGGCTCATGGGCTTCGGCGGGCAGGCCCTGGAGCCGATGATCACCGCGGGCGACTACTTCGGCTTCGTGTTCAGCCTCACCCTCGCATTCGGCGTCGCCTTCGAGCTGCCGGTGGTCATCCTGGGCCTCGCCGCCCTGGGGCTCGTGACCCCGGAGTTCCTCAACCGGTATCGCCGCCACGCCATCGTTGGGGCCGTGATCATCGGTGCCTTTCTCACCCCGGGCGACCTGGTGTGGACGACGATCGCGATGGCGGTGCCGCTGTACCTGCTCTACGAGCTGAGCATCGTGCTGTCCTACGGCGTCCGCCGCCGGCGGCTGCGCCGGCAGGCCGAGGCGGCGCTCGATTCCTCGCCCGACGCCGGTCAGTGATCCCGACCGGGCCGGCGCCAGCCGCCGGCCGGGGCCGGCTTGCGTCGCGGGATCTGAGATGATACACTCGTATCATCATCGCGGTACTATTGGGATAGCCGACCGGAGCGACGGGGAGGGCGCCATGCTCCGCTGGATCCACCGATGGTCGGCCCGCATGCTGGGCGAGGACGTGCCCGCGCCGGTCGCAGCGGGTCCGGTGCTGCTCGACGCCTACCTCCGTCTGGGCCGGCCGCCCGGGCAGGCCGACGCGCTGGAGCCGCGGCTCGAGCTCATCGTGGGCCAGCTCTCAGCCGAGCTGAGCGGCTGCCGCTGGTGCGTAGAGGCGGGCCGGCACCGCTGGCGCAGGGCTTTGCTTCCGGTCGACGCGCTCGATGCGCTCCACGCCCCCGCGGAGGGGCGGTGCTTTTCGGAACGCGAGCGCGCCGCGCTTGCGTTCGCCGCCGCGGTCGCCGAGGGGGCGGAAACGGACGGCCTGGTATCGGGTCCGGTGCTCGCGGAAGCCCGGCGACACTTCTCGGAACGGGAGATCGTACGGCTCACGGTCCTGGCCGCCGGCGAGCACTTCGGCGATTGTCTCGCCACCCGGCTCGGCGCCCGTCCCCGTCCGTCTTTCCCGATCGGTGTCCGAGGCCTCTCATGACCCACCGGTGCCCCCGCCCGCTCAACGCGCGTGTCGTCCTCATCCTCGCCGGGCTGTGCGCGGCGGTCCCCGTTCCGGCGCAGACGCCGGCCGCCGGCGACCAGTCCATCGCCGCCCGCTACCGCGATGCGGCCGACCGCCTGATCGGTGCGGCCCTCGCCGACAGCACCGGCTATCGGCGCCTCGGCGTGATGGTGGACACCTTCGGCAACCGGCTCAGCGGATCCGCCAGTCTGGAGCGGGCCATCGACTGGGTGCTTCAGGAGATGCGGGCCGACGGTCTGGAGGGCGTGCGGGGCGAGCCGGTGATGGTGCCGCACTGGGTGCGGGGCCGGGAATCCGCCGAGCTGATCCGGCCCCGGCCCTACGCACTTCACCTGCTCGGCCTGGGCGGGAGCGTGGGGACGCCGTCGGGCGGGATCACCGCACCGGTGCTCGTGGTCGGGAGCTTCGACGAGCTGACCCGGCGGGCAACGGAGGCCAAGGGCAAGATCGTGCTGTTCGATTTCCCGTTCGACACCACGGCAAGCCCGTTCGCCGCCTACGGCCAGGCGGTGCAGTACCGGGTCCGAGGGCCGTCGGCGGCGGCCCATGTCGGCGCGAAGGCGTGCCTGATCCGCTCCGTCGCGTCGAACTCGATGCAGAGCCCGCACACCGGCGTCACCCGCTACGACTCGACCGCCGCCCGGATCCCGGCCGCGGCCCTCGCCGTCGAGGACGCCGAGCTGTTGCACCGGCTCCAGGAACGCGGGGACACCGCGGTGGTCCGTCTCGCCATGGAGGCCCAGACGCTCCCCGATGCCCCGTCTCGGAACGTCGTGGCTGAGCTCCGGGGCAGCGAGCAACCGGATGAGGTGGTGGTCGTGGGCGGGCACATCGATTCGTGGGACGTGGGCCAGGGTGCGATGGACGACGGGGGCGGGGCGTTCGCGGCCTGGCAGGCGGTGCGGCTGATCAAGCAGCTCGGACTCCGTCCCCGGCGCACTGTGCGAGTGGTGCTCTGGACCAACGAGGAGAACGGCGGCCGCGGCAACCTCGCGTATCGCGACCGCTACGCCGCGGATCTCGGGCGGCACGTGCTCGCGATCGAGTCGGACAAGGGGGTCTTCGCGCCCGTCGGTTTCGGGGTGAGCGGCTCCGACTCCGCGCTCGCCCTGGCCCGCCAGATCGGCGGCTTGCTCGCGGGGATCAAGGCGGGCGCCGTCGAGCGGGAGACTCTGGGCCCGGAAGCCGACGTCGAGCCCCTCGTGGATCGGGGCGTGCCCGGGATGGGCCTCAAGGTGGACGCCTCCCGCTACTTCTGGTATCACCACTCCGCCGCCGACACATTCGACAAGATCGATGCGGGCGACATGGCCCGGTGCGTCGCCGCGCTCGCGGTGATGGCCTACGTCGCGGCCGACCTGCCGGAGCCCCTGCCGCGATGAGTCCGGGCGAGCGGTCCGCGGGAGCGGTGGGCGGCCGATGGCTCCTCCTCATCCATCAGCTGCCGCCCAAGCCCGACTACTTCCGGGTGAAGATCTGGCGGCGGCTCCAGCGCGTCGGGGCCGTCGCGATCAAGAACTCGGTCTACGTGCTTCCCTGCACCGACCAGGCGGCCGAGGATTTCCAGTGGGTGCGGCGGGAGATCGTGGCGGGCGGCGGCGAGGCGTCGGTCTGCCAGGCGTCGTTCGTGGACGGGCTCTCCGATGCCCAGATCGAATCCCTCTTCCGGGCCGCCCGCGACGCCGAGTACGCCGAGGTAGCGCAACAGGCGGAGGATCTGCTGCGCACCGCGCCCGCGGGGAAGCGGCTCGAGGGGCCGCCGCGCGCCGATCTCGAGAGCGCGGCGGCCCGGCTCCGGCGGCGCACCGGGGACATCTCCGCCGGCGACTTCTTCGGCGCGCCGGCCCGCCGGGTGGCGGAGGGCGCGCTCGAGCGGATCGAGACCCGGCTCCGGCCACCCAAACTGAAAGCCTCGAAGAGCGACAAGGCGGGTGCGCGCCCACGCGCGGGCCGGGTGTGGGTGACGCGCCGAGGCGTGTACGTTGACCGGATCGCCAGCGCCTGGCTCATCCGCCGTTTCGTCGATCGCAAGGCCCGGTTCCACTTCGTCGGCCCCGACGAGCGGCCGGCCGCCGGCGAGATCCGGTTCGACATGTTCGAGGCCGAGTACACCCATGAGGGTGACCGCTGCACCTTCGAGACCCTGGTCGCGCGCTTCGCGCCGGCCGATTCCGCGCTACAGGCGATTGGAGAGATGGTGCACGACATCGACTGCAAGGACGGGAAGTTCACCCGGCCGGAGACGCCGGGCCTCGAGCGGCTGATCGCCGGGATCGCGCGGGCGCACCGGAAGGACGAGGCACGGCTCGAGCGGGGCGCGGCGGCGCTCGACGCACTGTACGAATCGTTCGCGGGCCAGGGGGTCGCCGGGGCGGGCGAGCGGCCCAGGCGCGCCCGCCGGCCAAGCCTCAGCGTGCGCCGCTGAACTTGGGCAGCTCGTCGCGGTGCCGCTCGAGGAATTCCTCATACAGGTGTGAGTCGCTGTAGTCCCGCATCTCGGCCATGCGGTTCCCTTCGAACCGGATGACCACGCAGGTGCGCTGGTCCATGACGTCCTCGGGGTGCGTCTTGAGCCAGCTCCGCTCGCGGATCTCGACGATCACCCGCTCGTCCGCCTCGTACCACACGCGCCAGACGTCCTCGTAGCCCCAGTCGGCCGCGCCCAGCCCGAACTCGCGACGGTCGAACGCCCGGAGGACGGCGTCCCGGCCCCTCCGTTCGCCGCCGATCGGCGGCGCGCCCGCGACCCAGTACGTGATGTCGTCGCTGAAGAGTCGGCCGACCTCGTCCATCCTCCCGGCGAAGAGCGCGGCTTCGTAGGCCCTGGCGAGGTCAATCCGGGTGCTCATCGGGCGACCTCTGAGCCGGCGGGCCTGGCCGGGGCGCCGCCGGCGCTCATGGGGTTGGCCTTCCGCCCGGCTCGCTCCATCGGCCGGGACAGCTCGGCGCGATGGCCGTCGAGCACGCGCCAGAAGTCGAGGGCCCGATCGAGCAGCTCGTGGGCGGCGGTCCGCAAGGCCTCGCTCGCCTTCACCTGGCGGACGTTGTTCTCCATGTCCTCGGCGTCCCAGCCGCGGGAATGGGCGATGAAGGGGAACGCAGGGAAGACGAAGCCGAGCTCACCCCAGAAGGTGAGGAGGCTGCCCGCGACCGCCTGGATGTTGTCCTGCCCGCCGGTGATGATGAAGCCGGCGACCTTGTTGGTGATCAATACCCGGTTGGCGATCGTGATCTGGTTCTGAATGCAGTTGAGCCTCTCAGCCATCTTGTGGTAGAGCGACGAGGCAGTACCCCAGCGGATCGAGGTCGAGAGCAAGACCACGTCCGCCCAGTGCACGAGGCCCTCGTATACCGGCGTGAGCTGGTCGGCAGGGTCACGCTCGGTGATGGCGCAGGGCCAGGTACAGGCGCGGGCCGCCTTGGAGTAGTTCCCCTCGCACGGCCGGAACGCGAGGTCGCGGAGCCGGATGAGCTGGGTGTCGGCCCGGCGGGTTTCGGCGGCGTGACGGAGCGCGTGGTCGAGCAGCGCGTCCGAGGTGGAGAACCGCGGATTGGCGTCGTCCATGGCGGTGGTCGAGATGCCGAGCACGCGGGGCGGGGCGCCGGGCTCGCGGGGATGGGCCTCGAGCAGGTGCGAGGGCTTGTGCTTCACCAGACGGCGGGGCATCTCGGGCGGCAGCTTGAGGTATACGCCGTCACCACGTTCCTCGATGGCGTAGACCGGCACCTGCTCCTCGTCGTAGCCTTCCGGGCCCCTCCCGGTGATCACGCTGTACTCCCAGGCGTGCCACGGACACATCACGAACTCGCCGCGGAGACGGCCCTCGGAGAGGGGGCCGCCGCGATGGTTGCAGATGTCGGAGATCGCGCGGAAACGGCCTTCGTGGAGAAAGACCGCGATACGGTGGCGCTCGAGCTTGACGGCGAAGGGAACGCGGGCGAGCAGGTCCTCGCGCGTGCCGAGAGGGTGCCAGGTCTCCATGAGGTCTCTCCGGGCGACGGGATGGCCGGACCGGTCTCTTGACGCTCCCGGTCCGATACCCAAAGTTGGGCGCCCCTCTCAGATGCTGGGAAGTCCGGCGGGAACCCGATGGTCGCCGTCGTGCCGGACGGAGCAAATGGCGAAACCGGCTGAGCGGGACACCCCGACGGCCGGAGGATCCATGTACGCGTCCATCCGCAGCTATACGTTCAAGTCCACAGCGACCCGCGCCAACATCGAGAAAATGGCCCGCCAGGTCGAGCACGACTTCGTAGGCAAGATCGAGCGGCTCCCGGGCTTCCACGGGTATTACATGTGCAGCGCCGAGGGGCGGCTGCTCACAGTCAGCCTCTTCGAGACCAAAGCGAGCGCGAGCGAATCGACCCGGATCGCCGCCGACTTCGTGAAGAACACCAAGCTGCCCGTCGCGCTGGGCGGTGTCGAGGTCACCGAAGGTGAGCTGCTGGTCTCGCGGGAAGCGTCCCGGGAGGTCGGCGCGCACTAGACTGCCGCCAAGGTACTTCCGGGCCGGCAGCCACCATCCGGCGGGAGCTATCTGACGGCCGGCGGCGGCGCGGCGACGCCGGCAGCCACTCGCTCCAGGGCTTCCGCCGGCACGGTTCCTTGGGCGAGGCGCGCCGTCCCACCGCCCCGGCCCCCGGCCGGGGCGAGCACGCTGCGGAGCATGGCCGCGGCGTCCCGGCCTGAGTCCTCCGACGCCGCCAC
>OEKQ01000432.1_pt3 | contig 12141 bp, 11 predicted proteins | sample 1503141 | NCBI WGS metagenome assembly OEKQ01 (sample SAMEA104379568, study PRJEB20068) | metagenome | isolation source: 1998
CGAGCCGCGCGGCCCGCGAGGCGACGGTGTCGAGATCGCCGCCGAGAGCGTCCATCCGGTTCTGGAACTGACAGTCGATGATCAGGAGGCCGATCACGTACGCGGCGAGATTGGCGCCGAAGATCACCGCGAACAACGTCGGGTAGGGCACCCAGACGCCGAAATAGAGCACGAAGCGCTTGAAGCCCGGGTCGAGCCCGGAGCGGTCGCAGACCGTCGTGAGCAGCAGGACCGCGGCGATGGCGAGCAGAGCATGCGTGAGGGGTACCAGGCCGCCCACGGCGAACGCGAGAAAGATCACGCTCTCGGAGGCCCGGTCGAGCAGGGTATCGAGCCGATGGCCCTGCTCCGAGGAGAGGCCGTAGGTGCGCGCGATCCCGCCGTCCAGCCCGTCCAGGACCTGCCCCAGCGCCATGAGCGCGAGACCGAGGGGCACCCGGCCCGTGGCGACCGCCGCGGCGGCGGCCGCGCTCGCCCAGAACGAGGCCCAGGTGACCTGCACCGGGGTCAGGCCGAGGCCTTCGTGGAGCAGACGGACCAGCGGCCTGACGAGCCAGTCGGACAGCCGCTTCACCGCCGACTCCACCAGAGCGCCACGTTCGCCACGAGCAGGACCGTGAAGAGAATCGCCTCCTTCACTTTGTCGGGCACGCGCACCAGCCAGCCGCGCGTGACCCACCCGGAATACGGGTAGAACGGCATCTTCTCGAAGCTCACGGAATAGTCCATGAGCAGGTGGATCGCGTAGAAGAGCAGCGGGACCGCCGTGCCGAGCCACAGGCAGAGCGGGGCGATCCAGAGGAAGCCGACGGGCTCCTGGAGCGACGAGCGCCAGTAGTAACCGCGCTTGTCCCTGAGGCCGACGGCGCGGAGGTAGTACGGCGCCTTGACGACGTGGTCTACGTCGACGGCGACCCCGAAGCCGTACGCCAGGGCCGCCTCCCGGCCTTCGAGGCCCAACGCCTGGACGCCGAGGGTGGTGGCGAGAAAGTGGGTGAAGACGGTCATGCGGCGGGCTCCGCCGGGGTGGGAGTGATCGGCGCGCTGCCGGTGGTCGCGTGGCGGGTCAGGGCCAACAGCCCGAGTCCGCCGGCGATCCAGAGGATGTCCCGGGCCCGGCTGACGATCGCAGTGTACACACCCGCGCTCGGATCGAGACCCGTCAGATCGAAGAGGGCATAAAGCGACCCCTCCTTCGTCCCCAGCTCGTAGGGGACGAAGAACAGCGCGTTCTGCGCCAGCGACGACAGGCCGCCGATCAGGAACGCCTGGGGGAAGCTCACCTCGATCCCCACGCCGTAGCAGATGAGCCAGTACTCCACCATCCAGAGCGCGCGGCTGCCGTACTCGAGGCCGAGCGCGGTCCAGAATCGCTGCGGGGACGCGTGATAGAAGTCCGCAATCTGGCGGTCCATCTCGGCCAGCGTCTCGCGCCGCGGCTCGAGCGAGCGGGCGAGCCGGTCGAGCAGGGGGAGCCGGTGGAGCAAATCGAGCGTTCGTTGGAGCCCGCCGCGCTGGTGCCCGGTCAGCACGAGGGCGGCTAGCAGTGTGACGACCGCGAGGGCGAGACCGATCGGCGCCAGCACGGCCGGCGTCCGGGGCAGCATCGCGAGGCCGAGGAGGAGCGCCGTGAGCCAGACGAGCAGCAGGGCGAGCGCGTTCAGCATCTTGTGCAGCACCACCGAGGTCGCCGCGCGCCGACGGCCGAGCCAGGCGGAAAGCGTGGCGATCCGATAGGGCTCTCCGCCGGCGTTGACCATGGGGGTCACGAAGTTGAGCGAGAAGCCCGACACGGTCATCGCGTACGTCCGCCAGAACCCGGGGCGCGTGGGAGCCGTGCCCATGGTCAGGCGCCACGCGGCCGTGTTGCAGGCGTAGGCCACGCCGTAGAGCAGCACAATCGGCCCGAACAGCCACCCGACGGCCGACGCGTTGGACACAATCTGCGCCACGCCGATCCGATGCACCAACGCCCCGAACAGCGCGGCGCCCGCGGCCAGCAGCAGCAGCTGGATCCGGCGGCTCACGCGGCTCCCACCAGGGCCGCCGTCGCCGCGGGGCCGGCCGCGTACGCCGCCTCGAGCACGTCGGCCACGCGCGCGATGTCGTTCAGCGGCTCGTGGTCGCCCGCGTCCATTGCGTCCGCGAAGGCCGAGAAGAGATCGGCGAACCACCCCGCGTACGCCTCTTTCCGGAGCTCGGCGGAGTGATCGACCGACTCCGCCGTCCCGTGACGCTCCAGCGTCAGGAGTCCGCCGCTCCACTCGATCATTCCGTGTTCGCCGATGAAGCGAATGCGGTTCTCCCGCCGGTGCGCCGCCCACGTGAGGAACATCTTCGCCATGCGGCCGGGAAACTCGAACAGCAGATGCGCGGTGTCCTCGACGTCGTAGGCGGCGTGGCGCAGCCGTCCCGACCAGCTCCGAAGGGTGACCGGAGGGCCGGCCACATCCAGCAGCTGATAGATGAGGTGGGTGCCGTGGTCCAGCAGCACCCCGCCCCGGGCGTCGGCCGCCCTGCCGCGCCAGGGGGGCGTCACCGTGCGCCCGGCGCCGGGGTCGGCCATGAGGCGGTACACGTCGAACTCCGCGAGGTACCAGCGGCCGATCGCGTCCTCGTCCAGCCACCGCCGCACCTTCCGCCACACCGGATTGAACCGGTACTGGTGGCAGGGCATCACCACCCGGTTCGCCGCCCGCGCGGCGCAGCGGATACGCTCCGCTTCCTTGGGCGTGAGGGCCACGGGCTTCTCGCAGAGCACGTGCATGCCTTGGTCCAGCGCGGCAAGCGTCAGCTCGAGATGGGACGCGGTCGGCGTGCAGACGTCCACGAAGTCAACGTCCAGCCCGGGCAGCTCCGAGAGATCGCCGAACAGCGGAAGCCCGGGAAGCGGCACTACGCCCGGCGCCGGGTCCACCGCGGCCACGATCTCGAGCCGCGAGGCCGCGGGCAGCCGGAAGGCGGGGAGGTGCGATTGGCGGGCAGTCCCCCCCAGGCCGACGATGGCGCCGCGGTAACGCCGCTCAGGCAATGCGGGCACGGGCCGGGGCACGGGGCCGGGCGGGCGCCACGACTGCGCGGAGCAGCGCGCGTGCGGCACGCTCCTGCCCGAGCACCAGACCGAGCAGGATCAGGTTGAGGGGCCCGACGGTGAGCCAGAAGAAGCCGGTGGGCCACCCGGGGACCGCTGTCACGGCGAGGAGCAGGAAACGCATGTTCTGTCCGATCCAGGCGCAGCGGCCGACCCGGACGGTCGTGCGGTCGCGGTACTCGGCGCGGAGCGGCTCGCCCGCCTCGGCCCCTGTGGCGCGGACCAGCTCGACGGTGCGGGGGAAGAGCCAGGCCTGCCGCCGCACGTAGTCCCGGTAGAGGAAGGCGCCGACTCGCTGGAGCCAGGTTCGGGCGTCCGCGCGCCCAGCGGTCTCGGGCAGATCGAGTTCGCTGCCGCGGCCGGCGCCGAGATAGAGGTAGGCCTGGCGCATGAAGTCCACCGCGGCGCTCTGGAACGAGTGACTCACGCCGGCCGCGAGCGCGAGCGCGACAACCTCCCAGCCCGCGCCCGCGAGCAGCAGCCGTACCAGGAGGTGCACGTACAGGTTGATGAAACGGAGGTTGTCGGACGCCCCGTCGAGGATACGGCCGAAGCGGGTGGACGTCCCCCGCATCCGCGCGAGCTGGCCGTCGGCGCTGTCGAAGATGTCCGACACGATGAAGAGGCCGACACCGGCGGCGTTCAGCGCGGCGCTCCGGTAGACCATGAGGTGACCCGCGGCGAGCCCGAGCAGCAGGCTCGCCACGGTCACTTGATCCGGCGTCGCGCCCGTCCCCTGGAGTGCCCGGGCGATGCGGAAGCCGAGCGGGCGGAAGAAGTGGAGGTCGATCCACTCCTCTACCACCTGCCCCTTAGCGGCCAGCGCGGTCGGCTGCGTCATTCAGCACGTCCTTCATGATGGCCAGGGCCTGCATCGCCTCGTCTTCCCTGATCACGAGCGGCGGGTTGAGGCGGACTTCGGGGTTGTAGATCATCGCGAGCACGCCGCGCGCCAGCAGCGTATCGAAAATCCAGCGCGTGCTCTTCTTGTCGAGCAGCGTCCGGGTTCCGGGCGCCACGAGATCGAAGCCGATCATGAGGCCCCGGCCCCGCACGTCGCTCACGATCGGAATCTCCGCCTCCCAGCGCTTGAGCTCGGCGAGCATCCCGGCGCCGAGGTCGCGGCTGTGGGCGACCAGGTCCTCCTCCAGGATCGTCTCGATCGTGGTGCGGGCGGCGCACGCTGCGAGCGGGTTGCCGCCGTAGCTCGACGAGCTGCCGCTCGGGTTGGCCCAGGGCTTGGCGAAGGCGACCGACTCGCGCGCGATCACCCCGCTCATGGGAAACCCGCCGCCGAATCCCTTGCCGACCAGCATGATGTCCGGCACGATGCCTTCGTGGTTCACGCCGAACATCTCGCCGGTGCGGCCGAAGCCGCAGATCATCTCGTCCGCGATGAGCAGGGCGCCGATCTCGTCCGCCAGCGTCCGGAGCGCCTTCAGGTAGCCGGGCGGCGGCACGACGTTGCCCGCGGTGCCCTGGATCGGCTCGACCAGGATCGCGGCGAGGTCGCCGGTGGTCTCGAGCTCCAGCTTGCGGCGGAGGAAGCTCACGCAGTGCCACTCGCAGGAGGGGAAGGTCTTGTCGAACGCGCACCGGGCGCAGGAGGCATACGGGCTCGAGTAGGCGCCCGGCATGAGCGGGCCGAGGCCTTGCTTGAAGCTGCCGCTCAGGAGCGGGAGCACGCCGCCGGTCTTGCCGTGGAAGCCGCCCCAGAACCCGACGATCTCGGTCTTCCCGGTGTGTGACTTCGCTAGGCGTACCGCCGCTTCCACCGCCTCGGCGCCGCTGGAGTAGAGCTGGGTGCGGTTGAGGTCGCCGGGGGTCAGGTTCGCGATGAGCCTGACCAGGGCGGCGCGGTGCTCGGAGGTGAAGCTGCCCACGTGGAGCCGCGCCACCTGCCGCTGCATCGCCGCGACGTACCTGGGATGGGCATAGCCTAGACTCGCGACGCCCACGCCGGCCAGCAGATCGATGTACCGGTTGCCGTCCACATCGTAGAGCAGCGCGCCCTCGCCCCGGTCCATCGTCAGGCGGGTGAAGAGCGCGACGCTCTGCGTGCCGGGCGCCAGGTACTCGGCCTCGGTGTCGAAGCAGGCCTGCGAACGGGGCCCCGGGATCCGGAGCAGGGGCTCGACGACGGTCACGCGGCGACTCCGGGAAAGGCGTTAGTGTGGGCGAAGCTCGCGATGGCGACCGCTGCTTCGGCGCGGAAGGGCGCGAAGCTCGGCCAGTCATTGAGGTCGATCAGCACCGGCTGGTCCGGCTCGGGGAGGGCCACGTCGCCGCCGAACACCTTGAGCCCGAGCCGCGCGGCCGCGGCGCCCGCCACTGCGCGGAGGCGCGCCTCGTCCACCACGGGCGCCGGGCCCGTGGGTCCCCACTTGGCGTCGTAGAAGCGGAAGAAGCCGGCGTCCGCCACGCCGTAGAACTTGAGCACGGGGCCCCGCACGTGCTCCTGCACGGCCACCCGTCCAATGCCGCGCGCGGCGAACTGCGCGAGCACCGCGACGACCTGCTCGTTCCGGGTGAACACGACGTCGTCCGGGCCGACCGCGTGCACGTCGCCGCGCTTGATCCACACGCGGCGATGCGGGGCGACGAAATCCGAGAGCGAGCGCGCCGCATCGGGCGAGAGCCAGGTAGGCACGATCAGCGTGCGCGGGAACGGAATCCCGCCCTCGGCGAGCGCACGCACGAGGTGGTGGCGGTGACACGCGAGCACGCTCGTCGGCGTGTTGACCAGCACCGCCCCGGCGTGCTCCAGCGCGATGAGGCGCTCGGACGCGGCCGCGCCCTGACACATGTTGAGATACAGGTTGGCGACCGGCAGCGGCCCGCCTTCGAGACCCCCCTCGGAGGCGCGCGAGATCCGCCAGCCGCGATGCTCGAGCTCGGCGACGACCCCATTCATGATCGCGGTGTCGTTCGCAAGATGCTGCTGGGGCGAATATGCCGGCTTACGATAGAGTGCGACACAATGTCCCACTCGTTCACGAATTAGCGACAATCTGTCTCCCGGGTGACGCCTAGCCCATCGGCGGGTCCCCCTCGTCGCAGGAGTCTTGCCACGCATTTGCAATGTCCAGGTCGCGGCGGTGATCCAGATCCACGATCCGCTCGACCTCCACGGTCCGCACATCAAACCCGGTCGCGACCACGGTCCGCAGGAATGCCCGCATCCGCTCCTGGCCCGCGTCGAGGGCGGCCGCCGCGGCCGCACGGGCGCGGGGGCCGAACGCGTACACGCCGCCGGTCACGAGCGGCGCCGCCATAGGGTCATCGGTCACACGAGTCACCCGCCCCGCGGCGTCCCGGACCACATAGAGCGGTCGCTCGTCATCGATGAACGGGGTCACCGCCAGCACCACGTCGGCGCCGCCGCCGATGAGTGTGCGGGCATCGGCGTAGACACGCAGCCAATCGGCGACCGGCATCACCGTGTCCACCATCGTGCAGAATACCTCCCCGGGCGGGGTGACCGCGAGCCCGGCGACGAGCGTGTGCAGGGACGAGGGCGTCAGGCACTCGTGGGTCCGGACCGGCAGGCGGAGGCGGTCGAGCTCGGGCCGGATCGGATCGAGCGGCACGCCCTGGCGGACGAGACACGTGAGCGACGCCACGCCGGCGCGCTCGAGGACGCGGGCGAGCCTCACGAGCTGCGGCACGCCGCGCACCGGCACCAGTGCCTTCGGCGTGGTCACACCGCTCGCGGCGAGCCGGCTCCCTTCACCGCCCGCGAGGATCAGTCCTTGCATGTCACGCCAGCACGGCGGGGAGATCGGTGAGCCGCGCGATGCGGCGGGTGGCGACGCCATCGGCCGGGGCCACGCGATCGGCGCCGGCGAGCCAGCAGGTGGCCAGGCCCAGCGCGGCCGCCGGCCGGACGTCGGCCTCGAAGTTGTCGCCGATCATCCAGGCCGCGTCGGGCCGCGCGCCGAGCACGGTGAGCGCGTGGAGAAAGAGGCGAGGATCGGGCTTGGTCCATCCCACGATCAGCGAGTCCGCCGTCACCGAGAAGAATTGCAGCAGATCCAGCTCCGCGAGGCAGTGGTCCAGGTTGCCGGTGAAGTTGGAGACGACGCCGAGGCGATGGCGCGGCGCCAGTCGCTCCAGCAGGCTGCGGTTGCGCTCGACCATCGCGACCGACTCGGCGTGGAACCGTGCGGCCGCCTCGTCGAACGGGATCGCGTGCGCGTCGGGCACCATCTCGCGTAGCACGCTGGCCTGGTGCGTGACCATCGCACGAAAGCCCATCGCGCGCACCGCGCTGTCCTGCTCGAGCCGGCGGTCCACCTCGCGGAAGAGCGGCTCGAAGGCCGGAAAGGCCATCGTGCCCCCGACCTGAGCGTAGGCCCGATGGAAGCGCACGGCCCAGCGGTCGCCGTCCGCGTCGAGCGTGCCTCCGAAATCAAAGAGAAGGATATCGCGCATTTTGACGGAATCTTAACGGGGCGGCGCCCTTCATTGACGCCGCGCTGACGCCGCGGCCGATAGGTTCCGGTCCAACCCGATCCGCCAAGGTGTGGTGCATGGACGCAATGCTGTTGCTGCTCGGTCTCGGCCTCTTCGTCCTTACGTGGGGCCTGGTGCGGCTCTGCGAGAAGGTCTGAGGTGAGACGATGACGGTTCTGTACTGGGCGAGCGGCGCGATTTCCGTGGCGCTGCTGGTGTATCTGTTCGTCGCGCTGCTCAAGCCGGAGCTGTTCTCGTGAGCGGGGCCGCGTGGCTGCAGCTGGGCCTGTATGTGGCGGTCCTGCTGCTCCTCGCCAAGCCGCTGGGCAGCTACATGGCCCGGGTGTACGAGGGCGAGCCGGTGTTCCTCGACCGATTGGTGCGGCCGCTGGAGCGACTCATCTATCGCCTCCTCCGGGTGTCGCCCGAGACGGAGCAGGGGTGGGTGGCCTACGCGGCCGCGATGCTGTGCTTCAACGCGCTGGGCCTCTTCGTCGTCTACGCGATCCAACGCCTCCAGGGCCTCCTGCCGCTCAATCCCCAGCACTTGGGAGCCGCCTCACCCGATCTCTCGTTCAACACCGCCGTCAGCTTCATCACGAATACGAATTGGCAGTCCTACGGCGGCGAGAGCACCATGACCTACCTCACCCAGATGAGCGCGCTCGCGGTGCAGAATTTTCTTTCCGCGGCGACCGGGATGGCGATTCTGGTCGCCCTGATCCGCGGGCTCGCGCGGCATTCCGCCAAGACGGTGGGGAACTTCTGGGTGGATCTCACCCGCACGACGCTCTACATCCTGCTGCCGCTGTCCCTCGTCTTCTCGCTGATCTTGGTGTGGCAGGGCGTGCCGCAGACCTTCGGCCCGCCCCGGACCGTGCCGCTGCTTCAAGCGGTGGGTCCGGATACCGCGCGCGTCACAACGCAAACCATCCCACTCGGGCCGGTCGCGTCCCAGATCGCGATCAAACAGCTCGGCACCAACGGCGGTGGCTTCTACAATGCCAACTCGGCGCATCCCTTCGAGAATCCGACGCCGCTCACGAATTTCCTGGAGATGCTGGCGATCCTGCTGATTCCCGCAGCGCTCTGCTACACCTTCGGGAAGATGGTGAAAGACACGCGGCAGGGCTGGGCGATCCTTGCCGCGATGACGGTCGTATTCGTGGCGCTGGTCGTGCCCTGCACGCTGCTGGAGCAACGGGGCAATCCCGCGCTGGCCGACCTGGGCGTGGATCAGCGGGCGAGCGTCGTCCAGCCAGGCGGGAACATGGAAGGCAAGGAGGTGCGGTTCGGGATCGTGAACTCGACGGTGTGGGCCACGGCCACGACGGCGGCCTCGAACGGCTCAGTGAACTCGATGCACGACTCCTTCACGCCGCTCGCCGGCCTCATTCCGCTCTGGCTCATCCAGCTCGGCGAGATCATCTACGGCGGCGTGGGCTCGGGACTCTACGGCATGCTGCTCTTCGTCATCGTCACCGTATTCATCGCCGGGCTCATGGTCGGCCGAACGCCGGAGTACCTGGGCAAGAAGATCGAGGCGTTCGAGATGAAGATGGCCTCCATCGCGATCCTGATCCCCAACCTGCTGGTACTGGTGGCGGCGGCAGTCGCGGTCAGTACCGACGCCGGGCGCGCCGGCCCTCTCAACCCCGGTCCCCACGGGTTCACCGAAATCCTGTACGCCTTCTCGTCGATGTCGAACAACAACGGGAGCGCCTTCGCCGATATCAGCGCGAACACGCCGTTCTACAACGTCGTGGGTGGCATCTGCATGCTGCTGGCCCGCTACTGGGTGGCGATCCCGGCGCTCGCGGTCGCGGGCTCGCTCGCGGCCAAGAAGCAGGTGCCGGCCAGCGTAGGGACACTGGCCACGCACACACCGCTGTTCGTCGTGCTGCTGGTTGGCACCGTCGTGATCGTGGGCGCCCTGACCCACATCCCGGGCCTGGCGCTCGGACCGATCGTCGAACACCTCATGCTCCCCGGCAGCTAATCGTCCATGACCACTCGAGGCAAGGCCCGGCCGCTCTTCGACCCGCCGATCGTGCGGGACGCCATCGCGGCGGCGTTCCGGAAGCTCGACCCGCGCCACGTGGTGCGAAATCCGGTCATGTTCGTCGTGGAGGTAGGCAGCCTCCTTACCACGGTGCTGTGGATATTCGCACTCGCCGGGCGCGGGGAGGCCGGTCCCGGCTTCATCCTCGCCATCTCGCTCTGGCTTTGGTTCACGGTGCTCTTCGCGAACTTCGCCGAGGCGATGGCGGAAGGCCGGGGCAAGGCCCAGGCCGAGAACCTGCGCAAGGCGCGGCGCGATATCGTCGCGAAGAAGCTCACCCGGCCGGACAACAAGCAGTCGGCGCAACCGGTCCCGGCGAGCAGCCTCCGCAAGGGGGACGTCGTCTATGTGAGCGCCGGTGAGTTCATTCCGGCGGACGGGGACGTCATCGAGGGCATCGCGACGGTGGACGAGAGCGCAATCACGGGGGAGAGCGCCCCCGTGATTCGCGAGAGCGGGGGCGACCGCTGTGCCGTAACCGGAAGCACGCGCGTGCTCTCCGACTGGCTGGTGGTCCGGGTCTCGACCAATCCGGGGGAATCGTTTCTCGACCGGATGATCGGGCTGATCGAGGGCGCCAAGCGCCAGAAGACGCCGAACGAGATCGCGCTCGAGATTCTGCTGGCCGGGCTGACGGTCATCTTCCTGCTCACGACGGTCACGCTGCTCCCGTTCTCGATCTACAGCGTCAAGGTCGCCGGGCACGGGACAGCGGTTACGGTGACGGTGCTCGTAGCGCTCCTGGTCTGCCTCATCCCCACTACCATCGGCGGCCTGCTGTCGGCGATCGGCATCGCCGGCATGGATCGCATGATCCAGGCGAACGTCATCGCGATGTCCGGCCGGGCCGTGGAAGCCGCGGGGGACGTGGACGTGCTCCTCTTGGACAAGACCGGCACGATCACGCTGGGCAACCGACAGGCGACTGCGTTTCTGCCGGCGGAGGGCATCTCGCCGGACAAGCTGGCGGACGCGGCCCAGCTGGCCTCGCTCGCCGACGAGACGCCGGAGGGGCGGAGCATCGTCGTGCTTGCGAAGGAGAGATTCGGGCTTCGCGAGCGGGACATCCATGCGTTGGGGGCCACGTTCGTGCCGTTCAGCGCCCAGACCCGGATGAGCGGGGTGAACTTCGACGGTCGCGAGATCCGCAAGGGTGCGGCTGATGCCATCGAGGGCTACGTCAAAGGACGGGGCGGCCGGTTGCCGAGCGCCGTCCGGACCACCGTGGACGGGATCGCCCGGCAGGGGGGCACACCGCTGGTCGTCGCCGACGGCGTCGACGTGCTGGGCGTGATTCAGCTCAAGGACATCGTCAAGGGCGGCATCAAGGAGCGGTTCGCCGAGCTTCGGAAGATGGGCATCCGCACGGTGATGATCACCGGAGACAACCCGCTTACCGCCGCCGCCATTGCAGCGGAAGCAGGCGTCGACGACTTCCTGGCTCAGGCGACGCCGCAGGCCAAGCTGGCGCTGATCCGGAAGCATCAGACCGGCGGCAAGCTGGTGGCGATGACGGGTGACGGCACCAACGACGCGCCGGCGCTGGCGCAGGCCGACGTGGCCGTGGCGATGAACACCGGGACCCAGGCTGCGAAGGAGGCGGGCAACCTGGTGGACCTCGATTCGAACCCTACCAAGCTGATCGAGATCGTGGAGATCGGGAAGCAGATGCTGATCACGCGGGGCTCGCTCACCACGTTCAGCATCGCCAACGACGTGGCGAAGTACTTCGCCATCATTCCGGCCGCCTTCGCCACCACCTACCCGCCGCTCGGCGCGGTCAACATCATGCGGCTCGCCACGCCGCAGAGCGCCATCCTGTCGGCCGTTATCTTCAACGCGCTGATCATCGTCGCACTCATTCCGCTCGCATTGCGCGGCGTGCGGTATCGCCCCATGGGGGCGGCGGCCCTGCTGCGAAACAACCTGCTGATCTACGGGGTGGGCGGCATCGTCGTTCCGTTCGTCGGGATCAAGCTGATCGACCTGATCCTGGTCGCGCTCCACCTGGCATGAGGTCCTCGATGCGCTCCCTGGTCTGGCCCTCTGTGGCTGCGATGCTGGTGTTCACCCTGCTCACGGGTGTCATCTATCCCGTCGCCGTCACGCTCGCCGCCGGCGCCCTGTTCCCGCGGCAGGCGGGCGGCAGCTTCATCGTGAAGGACGGGAAACCCGTGGGCTCGAGCCTGCTCGGCCAGTACGTGGAAGACCCCAAGTACTTCTGGAGCCGGCTCTCCGCGACGTCGCCAGTTCCCAATAACGCGGCCTCCTCGAGCGGCTCCAACCTGGGGCCGTCGAACCCCGCCCTGCGCGATGCGGTCAAGGGTCGCGTCGCGGCGCTCAAAGCCCTGGACTCCAGCAACACGGCGCCGGTACCCATCGACCTCGCCACCGCTTCGGGAAGCGGCCTCGATCCGCACATCAGCCTCGCGGCCGCTGACTACCAGATCGCCCGCGTCGCAAAGACGCGCGGGCTCGACACCGCCCAGGTCCGGGCGCTCGTCGTCGCCCACACCGAGGGCCGCCAGCTCGG
>OEKQ01000546.1_pt2 | contig 11957 bp, 12 predicted proteins | sample 1503141 | NCBI WGS metagenome assembly OEKQ01 (sample SAMEA104379568, study PRJEB20068) | metagenome | isolation source: 1998
AGTACACCGCGATCATCGACAGCCAGAAGGTGGAGATCGCCTCGCTCAACAGCAAAGTGGACACCATCTCCTCCCAGAACCAGCAGCTCACGGCCGACAAGGTCGCCCTGACCGACACGGTCTCCCAGCTCACCACCTACAAGAACACGGTCTATTACGCGGTGGGCACCAAGAAGGAGCTGATGGACAAGGGCGTGCTCACCAAGGAAGGGTCCAAGTTCCTCTTCTTCGGCGGTACACATCTGGTCCCGGCGCGGAACCTCGACCCGGCGGCGTTCACCCGCATCGACAAGACGCACGATCTCGCGATCGCCCTGCCCAAGGAAGACAAGAACTACAAGATCATCTCGCGGCAGAGCCCCGAGTACCTCGCGGCCTCGTCGCTCACCAAGGACGGGAAGGTCCACGGCCAACTGCAGATCGAGTCGCCCGAGGAATTCTGGGCGCCTTCGAAGTTCCTCATCGTCGTGGAAGATTGAAGCCGGTCCTTGCGACGCTTCGGCGGCCACCCGTCAGGGGGTGGCCGTCGTGTTTTCAGACGTCGCGATTTCGATCCCCTTGACCGATGCCGCGCTCGTCTGCAACTTGGCCGACCTTCCTTTGCGGACAAGACGCGCATGACCCAGATCTCGCTGCAGGAGCTGCGGCGCATCGCCGATACGTTGAGCGTCCTCCGCACCAAGGCCGTCACGGACGCGGTCATGCGCTCCGATCAGCGGCAACTGCGGATCGAGCTCGCCGACGGCCACCTGGTCGTCGTCAGCGCCGACAGCGACCCCCTTGGCCGCCCCAGGCTCGAAGTGGACGTGGTTCGGCGCCCGGCCGAGCAGCACCAGCTCGAGGTACGGTTTGAGAGTGCCTGACCGCGCGATGATGGCATAGCCCTTGCCCCTTTCGCTCCCGCCGCGGCGGACGTTGCCGACCGCGGCGACCGCGTATCGGTGGAGGCTGTACGACCCCTAACGACAGCTCTTACGGCCCAACAGGCCACGCTTCTGAGGCCTCGTCCCCCCCGATGGTCCAGCACGATCGACTGCGATTCGCCGAATTCGTGCTCGATCGCTTGTCCAACGGGCGGTGCCGGGCCCGGGTCGGGCTGACTTGGCGAGAGTCCGAGCAGTTTGCCGGGCAGTGTGAGGGGCTGGCCTCTCAAGCCGGCGAGCTCCGCTGCGCCGCCCAGGCGTGCGTCAACGCCCTCGGTCAGGCCGTGGCAGGCGGAATGGGATTCGAGCTCCTCGGGGTCAAGGCCGTCCGCGCGTTCGACGCCACCGTCGTCATCGTGTCGCTCGCGACGCACGGTGAACAAGGGGCCCAGCGGGTTGTGGGCTCCTACCTGACCGAGGCGGACCCGGCTCGCGGCGCCGCCCTCGCGGTCCTCAACGCAACCAACCGGCTGCTCGGCAATCGGCTGTTCATGCGGTAGGCAGGGCTCCCACCCTGTCAAATCGCCCCTGGCCCCGCGGATTGCGGACGGCGTCGTGACCGTACAAACACCGAATCGGTTCAGCTCTTCGGTGGACGATCGGTCCGATCGACTCTAAGATCACTGCTGAACCGGCGCCGGGCGTCCGACGGCGCGCGAAGGAGTGCGCCCCATGTCCCGGTACCGGCTCGTCATCCTTCTCGCCGCCCTTGCCGCGTGCGGCGGTCACCCGCCTCCGTCGGAGGGACCGGCGCCGACCCCGGCGCCCACAGTCGCGACGGCGGAGCCGCTGGCGCCCGCGCCCGTGGACTCGGGCCTCGTGCCCGCCCCCATGGCCGATTCGACGCTCGACCGCGAGTTGCTCGAGGAACTGCGCCTGGCCGCCGACTCCGCCGCGGACGAGGCCGTCCTCGACCGGCTCGCGGACCTTCAGCCCGACTCCTCCGATCGCGAAGACGCAGCCGCCGGCGACGATCTCGGCCCGGGCGGCACGAAGGCGCTGACCAACACCCCGGCGACGTTCGACATCGACGTCGAGCGCTTCAACAGCCACAACCGGGTCCAGTACTACGTCGACTTCTTCCGCGGCCCGGCCCGCGAACGGTTCGGGATCTGGCTCGCGCGCATGCCCCGGTACGAGCCTATGATCCGTCGGCGCCTCCAGGAGGCCGGACTCCCGAGCGACCTCGTGTATCTCGCGCTGATCGAGAGTGGATTTTCCAACACGGCGACGAGCCGGGCGCGGGCCGTCGGCATGTGGCAGTTCATGAAAGGCACCGCCCGGCTCTATGGGCTTCGGATCGACCGATGGGTGGACGAGCGGCGGAACCCGATCAAGGCGACGGACGCCGCGGCGCGCCATCTGAAGGACCTCACACGGATGTTCGGGTCCTATTACCTGGCGGCGGCTGCGTACAACGCCGGTGCCGGCCGCGTGTCCCGCGGGCTGAACCGGTTGCCGGACGACGACAACGACACGATCCCCTCGGATGCGACCTTCTTCCGTCTGTACGACACCAAGCTGCTGCGACGCGAGACGAAGGACTATGTCCCGAAGCTCATCGCGGCGGCGATGATCGCGAAGGAGCCGGCCAAGTACGGCTTCCCTGCGCTCGCCGTGGAGGGACAGGCCTCGTACGACTCGATCGTGGTGCCCGACCAGACCGGACTCGACGTGATCGCCCGGCTCGCCGACACCACTATGGGCGCCGTTCGCGAGCTCAATCCGGAGTATCTGCGCCTCATGACTCCACCGGGGATCGCGAGCGTCGTCCGGCTGCCTTCCGGGCGGGGCGAGGCCACAGCGGTGGCGTTCGGGGAGTTGCCGGCCGACAAACGGGCGAGCTACCGCGAGCATGTGGTGCAGGCGGGTCAGACGTTGGGCGGGCTCGCCAAGCGGTACGGCGTCGCCACGGCCGATATCGTGGCGTCCAACCCGCGGCTGCGGAGCCGGACGCTCCGAGCGGGCCAGCGGCTCATCATCCCCACGGCGGGGCCGCTGCCGGCCGAGGTCGCGCGCCAGCTGGCGGCGCCGGAGCCGTCCGAGGCCGACTTTCACCGGGTGCGTCGCGGGGAGACCCTCCGGCTCATTGCCGGGCGCTACGGCGTGACCCAGCACCAGCTGCAGGTCTGGAACAGACTGGGGAAGAGCAGCAGGGTTCGGTCGGGGCAGCGGCTTCGGGTCTCGGCGCCCGACGTCACGGTCCGGACCAGGGCCGCGATGGCGAAGCCGGCGGCCTCGAAGCGCGTGGCCGGCCACAGCCACGTGGTGCGGCCCGGTGAAACGCTAACGGGCCTGGCGAGACGATACGGTGTCTCGGTCCAGGCCCTGAGAGAAGCGAACGGATTGTCGGAGGACGCCAGGCTCAAGCGCGGCGCCCGCCTCAAGATTCCCGCCTAGCGCCCGCCAATCTCCGCCGGGCGGGTCGCCACCGTGTGGGGTGGCCGGTACCCCTGCAGGACCGCGTCCGAGTAGCCGTTCTTCGGATCGCCGCCTTCCGCCAGAATCTCCGCGACCTTTCCGGGCCCCCGGTTGTAGGCGAGCAGGGCCAGGTGCATGTCGTTGTTGAACTGGCCCATCAAGTCCTTCAAGAAGCGGAATCCGATCCGCAGGTTGATGTCCCGGTCGAGCAACTTGGTTTCCGAGATGCCGCTGTCGTAGAACCGGGCGGTCGCGATCTGGAGCTGGGTGTACCCCAGCGCCCCGGCCGGACTATGGGCCGTGCGCTTGAAATCGCTCTCGATCTTGACCAGCTGGAAGCCGAGCGACGGGTCGATCCCCTCGCTCAGCGCGATGTCGTAGATCGCCCCCGCCAGATCCGCCGGGACCTGGTACTTGGTCGAATAGTCCATCACAGCGTTGGCCCGGTCCAGCTGGACCCGCACCACGTCGGTTTCACCGCGGGCCGCCGCGACTTGGTCGCTCAGGGAACCGAACTGCATTGCCAGCCGGCGTTGGTCCACCGGGGCATCGGCCACTGAGGCACGGGCCGGCTTGCTCCAGCCGCGGAGAGCGCATACAGCCAGCGCTCCGGCGAACAGAAACGCCCCGCGCCAGATCAGGCGTTCGGTGCGCTCCCGCTTCGCGGGCTTCCTCCGGGTTGGTGCCCTCATCGCTGTCCTCCTGAAAACGGGAAGCCGCCGGCCTCACTCCGCCGGTCGGTGCCAGTCACTCCGGGTTCCCCCGGTCTTGCTCACCAGCCGAATATCCTCGATCACCATTCCTCGATCGATTGCTTTTGCCATGTCGTAGACCGTCAGGCACGCCACCGCGACCGCGGTGAGCGCCTCCATCTCCACTCCGGTGCGGCCGTGCACCTTCGTGGTGGCGCTGATCCGGACGCCCGGAAGCTCCGCGTCCAGCGTGGCCGCCACCGCCACATGATCGAGCCCCAGCGGGTGACACAGCGGGATGAGCTCCCCCGCCCGCTTCGCGGCCATCGTCCCTGCCACCTGGGCGACCGTCAGGACGTCCCCTTTGTCCACGGCGTTGCGCGCGACCAGGTCAAACGCCTCCCGGGACATTCGGACGGCGCCCTCGGCGACCGCTGTGCGCTCCGTCACGGGCTTGTCGCCGACGTCCACCATGCGGGCCCGTCCGGCTTCATCCACGTGCGAGAGCTTCACAAGACCTCCGCCAACTCTTCCCCCAGTGTGGCGAGGAGCAGCTGCGGGTTCACGTTCCCGGCTGCGGCCTCTCGCGCGTCGGCGACGCGGTCGATCGCCCGGATCAGAGCCCCCGCATCCTGTGACTGCTCCAGTCGGGGTGGCAACGCCAGCCGGGGTACTCCCCCCAGGGCCGCCCGCGCCGCCTCGCCGAGGGTCGCGGCCATCGCGTCGAGCATCGCGGTGAACTCGCCTCGCGCAGCCCACGGCGTCTGCCGCAGCGCCCGTTCCATGCGCGCCGGCAAGCCTGCGTGGCCTGCGAGGATCGCCTCGAGCACCTCGCGCGCGGCCTCGTAGGCGGCGTTGCCGGCATCGCCGTTCGCGAGCGCGGCGCCCACCGATCCGCCCGCCGCCGTCACCCGGGCCCGCAGGTTCTCTCCAAGCATTCCCCCGGTCCGCAACACCTCGACGACCTCGTCGTCCGTCAGTCGTCCGAGGCGCAGGGGCACCGCCCGGGACCGGATCGTCGGCAGCAGGCGGCGGGGGTCCGCCGCCGTCAGCACGAACACGCTGTCGGCGGGCGGCTCCTCGAGCAGCTTGAGAAGCGCGTTCGCCGCCTCCTGGCTCGCTTCCTGGACCACCAGGCGATCCGCGTTGCCCAGGATGAACACCTTGCGGCTGGCGACGGCGGGCGTCAGCGCGGCTCGGCGGTGCAGGAGCCGAACGCTGGCCAATCCGTGGCTCGCCATCCCATCCGGTGCGATGTAAAGGCTGCGGGCGCGGCGCTCCTCCATGGCCTCCGCCAGCGCCTCCGCCGCCTCCTCCACCTGCGTGTCCGGGTCCGTGGCCTTTGGTCGTGCGATGGGCACGAACCAATGGACGTCCGGGTGCCCGAGCTCTAGAACCTGACGGCATCCCCGGCAGGCGCCGCAGGGCTCTTCCTGTCGCCCCTCGCAGAGGAGGAGCTGGGCGAGCCACAGCGCCAAGCGTTGTTTGCCGACCCCAGGAGGTCCGACGACGGCAAGAACCTGAGGCAGCCGGTCGGACCGGACCGCCTTTGAGAGTCTGCGTCGTGCTTCCTGGTGGCCGACGAGATGGTGCATCGGCATTGGGTGAAGCTAGGGAGGGGGGTCCAAAACCGGTAGGCCCAAAAAGTGTAAAATCTTTTTCCACAACGAGTTAACGCAGAAGTTGGCGCCACTTTGTAATGCAAATTGCCCATCGTGCAGCCGCCAAGCGATAGTGAGCGCTCGCACATGGTTCGTTCAATGTGAGCGCACGCTCGCAGGAATGAGCTGCCGTTCTCGCGAACTCCCACCGCCGGCACTGCTTAGGACCCCATGCCGCCCGAAGGTGACGCGGATCACCGTGCTTGGCGTCTGCCGGTGGCGGCGAACCTTTGGGCAGGTTCGCGGGTTCAAAGAGTCGCAATCAGCTGCACGCACCTACGACTATCCTCAGGGCGCCTGCCGATGAGTACCTACGCAGCCAGCAACCCACGCCGGGCCGCTCCGCGACGGCTCGCTGCCAAGGGGCCCGAGCACCCTGCCGTCGCGCGGGCACGAGCCTACATCGAGGCATCGGTCGAGCCGGTATCACTGGATGTCCTCGCCGGGAAGGCCAGACTCAGCAAGTCACATCTGGTCCGGCTGTTCCGTACCCAGGTCGGTTTGCCTCCGCATGCCTACTCGTTGCGGCTGCGGATATCGCGCGCGTGCCGCCTCCTGGCCAGCGGTGTACCAATCGCCACGGTCGCCCAGGCGGCCGGCTTCGCCGACCAGAGCCATCTCACGCGGCACTTCAAGGACCGGGTCGGTCTCACTCCCGGCGCGTACGTGCGGACCCTCCCACCGACCGAGCCGCGGATCGCGCGGGTCGAACATTCGTACTAGGTTCGACCCGACCCGATGGCCAGGAGGTCGCGTGCCAGGTTCGCCCATCATCGCCGCCGGGAGCTCACGGCGTATCGGTCGTCCAACCCTGATCCGTCTCGCGACGTACTATCTGATCGCGGGGGGCGGGCTGTACGGGCTTGGGCGCGTGGTGGCCGTCCTCCCGCCGGGGATGGCGTCAAGCCAGGGGCCGTTCCCCAGCTGGGCCGACGCCGCCCTGCAAATGCTCAGCGCGCTGGTGCTCGTGCTCCCGATGGCCTTCGTGTACGTGCGTACGCGCACCAGCGCCAAGTACGATCAGTCGCTGGTCCAGACGGTGATCGTGTTGCCGATCACGGTGGCCGCGGTGCTGATCGTCGTGCAGAACAGCCTCGCGCTGGCGTTCAGCCTGGCGGGGGTTGTCGCCGCGATCCGCTTCCGGAACAACCTCAGGGAATCCCGCGACGCGGTGTACATCTTCGGATCGCTGGGCATCGGCTTCGCCACCGGCGTGCATCAGCCGGAGATCGCGATCGCGCTCTCGCTGCTGTTCTGTGCGGTGGAGCTCGCGCTGTGGAAGTTCGACATCGGCGCCGACCATGAGGCGACGTTCTGCAGGCTCTGCGGGCACGCGTCCCTCCCACACGAGCACGTGGCGGTCGCGCTACCGGCCGACCCGGAGGCGACGGCGGAGACCGTAGCGTCGCGGGATTTCCGGATCCGTGTGTTCGTGACCGATCCGGTTCCGGGGCGCCGCGCGGTCGAGCCGGCGCTGGAGGAGCTGGTGAAGCGGTGGGAGTTCGTGGCGAGCGGGGAGGGCGGGGGGCGGCGCTACCTCGACTACCAGGTGCACCTCAAGAAGCGCGGCTCCGTGGACGAGCTGGGCGGCGCGCTCAGGACCCGCGGCGCCGGCCAGGTGGAGGGACTCGACGCACAGCCGGTGGCCGCCGAGCCGGCCGTGACCGCCTGAGCCGTCCCCGCAGCAAGAATATTCAAGACGTCGGCGCGGGACCGACCGGATCATAGGCGATTCTTCATCCCCGGATTCGAGCGATGAGCTTCACTCTCTCAGTCAACGGGCGCACCCAATCCGTCGACGTCGACGGCTCGACCCCGGTCCTTTGGGTGTTGCGCGACAGCCTGGGTCTTACGGGCACCAAGTTCGGCTGCGGCATGGGGCTCTGCGGCGCGTGCACCGTGCACCTCGACGGCAAGCCGGCTCGGTCGTGCAGCCTCCCGATTTCGGCGGCCTCCGGTAAGGCGGTCACGACGATCGAAGGGCTCAGCAGCCGTGCCGGCAAGGCCGTGCAGGAGGCGTGGCAGCGCCTCGATGTGGTCCAATGCGGATATTGCCAGTCGGGGCAGATCATGGGCGCCGCCGCCCTCCTGGCCTCCAACCCGGCACCCACCGACGCCGATATCGACACCGCCATGAACGGCAACGTCTGCCGCTGCGCGACCTACGCCCGGATCCGCGCCGCGATCCATGACGCAGCCCGTACGTTGGGATGACCGCGATGACCGACTCCATCGTCTACCGGCTCCACCGCCGGGACTTTCTCAAGGCCGGGCTGGTCGCCACCGCCGGATTTACGCTGGGCTGCCGGTCGGGCGGTGTCCCAGCCGAGGCGGCGGCCGGGCCGCCGTTCGCGCCGAACCCGTTCGTCCGCATCACTCCGGACAACACGGTGACGGTGATCGCGAAGCACGTGGAGATGGGACAGGGCACTTACACCGGGCTGGCCACGATCGTCGCCGAAGAGCTGGACGCGGACTGGGATCAGGTACGGATCGAGGGGGCGCCGGCGGATGCGTCCCGCTACAACAATCTGCTGTGGGGGCCCGCGCAGGGTACGGGCGGCAGCACGGCGATGGCGAACTCGTTCGACCAGCTGCGCCAGATGGGCGCCGCCGCGCGCGCGTTGCTCGTCGCGGCGGCGGCTGCGCGGTGGGGCGTTCCGGCGCAAGAGATTTCCGTGGCCAAGGGCGTCCTGACCCATCCGTCCGGCACGCGGGCGACGTTCGGCGAGCTGTGCGGCGCGGCCGCCAAGCTGCCGGCGCCCGCGACGGTGACCCCAAAGGACCCGAAGGATTATCGGTTGATCGGCAAGCACGTCGCCCGGAAGGACTCGAAACAGAAGACGACCGGCACAGCGACCTTCACGCAGGATGTCCGGCTTCCCGGGCTCCTCACCGCGGTCGTCGCGCATGCACCCCTGTTCGGGGCCACCGTGAAATCGGTCGACGCGACGAAAGCAAAGGCTGTGCGCGGGGTGGTGGACGTGGTTCAGGTGCCCAATGGCGTCGCCGTGCTCGCCGAGGGGTTCTGGCCGGCAAAGCTCGGGCGTGACGCGCTCGCCGTCGAGTGGGACACGTCGCGGGCCGAGACCCGCAGCTCGGCCGACATTCTGGCCGAGTATCGCCGGCTGGTCCGGAAGCCCGGGCTGGTGGCTCGGGACGACGGCAAGGTCGCCGCAGCGTTTGCCCGGGCGGCGAAGACCATCGAGGCGACCTACGAGTTCCCGTTCCTCGCGCACGCCGCCATGGAGCCGATGAACTGCGTGGTCAGGCTGAGTCCGGACGGCTGCGACGTCTGGAACGGGGAGCAGTTCCAGACGGTGGATCAGGCGGCGCTCGCCGGGTTCCTGGGCCTCAAGCCGGAGCAGGTGAGGCTCAACATGGTGTACGCGGGCGGCAGCTTCGGCCGCCGGGCGAACCCGGTCTCCGATTACCTGGTGGAGGCGGCGAGCATCGCCAAGGCGATCGGGGGCCGGGCGCCGATCAAGCTGGTCTGGACCCGCGAGGACGACACGCGCGCGGGATATTACCGACCGCTGTATGTCCACTACATCCAGGCGGCCCTCGACGCCGCGGGCCGGCCGACCGCCTGGCACCATCGGATCGTGGGCCAGTCGATCCTCGCGGGCACGGCGTTCGAGGGAGCATTCGTAAAGCACGGCATCGACGCGACATCGGTCGAGGGGGCGAGCACGCTCCCCTACGCAGTCCCGAACCTCAAGGTCGAGCTCCACACGACCAAGCTCGGCGTGCCGGTGCAGTGGTGGCGGTCGGTGGGGCACACCCACACCGGCTACGCCACCGAGGTCTTCGTCGACGAGCTCGCGGCCGGGGCGCACCAGGACCCGTTCGAGTTCCGGCGCGCCCTGCTCGCAAACGCGCCGCGCCATCGGGGCGTCCTCGAGCTGGCGGCGGCAAAAGCGGGGTGGGGTACGCGACCAGCCGCGGGCCGCTTCCGCGGCCTCGCCGTTCACGAGTCGTTCGGGTCGTTCGTCGCCCAGGTGGCCGAGGTTTCGGTGGGCAAGAACGGCGCCTACAAGGTCGAACGGGTGGTGTGCGCGGTGGACTGCGGCTTGGCGATCAACCCGGATGTGATCCGGGCCCAGATGGAGGGCGGCATCGGGTACGGTCTCTCGGCGGCGCTGCACGGCGCCATCACGCTGGGCAAGGGGGGGACGGTGGAGCAGTCGAATTTCCACCAGTACCAGCCGTTGCGGATCAGCGAGATGCCGGTCGTGGAGGTCCACATCGTCGACTCCTCCGCGCCGCCGACCGGCGTGGGCGAGCCCGGCGTGCCGCCGATCGCTCCGGCGGTGGCGAACGCGCTCTTCCAGGCGACGGGCGCGCGCGTCCGGTCCCTGCCCATTGGCGCGCTCCGTCCCGCGGCGGGCGTCGCGTGAGCGATCCCCGGCTGCGGCGGTCGGAACTCCGTCAGCACGCTCCCCTCACTCTTCACCACGATCGACGGGACTCGCGGCGGCGCGCGCCGGAGTCCCGTCGTCGGCGCGGCAAGGGGGAACGGTCGTGACCCAGCTCAGGCGAATCGGGTTGCTGCTCGCCGTGGGCGCGTGCCAGAAGGCGTCCCCGGCTGCGCCGCCGCCGCCGGAAGTCACGGTGCTGACGGTACAACCGCAGACCGTGCCTGCGAAGTTCGAGTGGGTGGCGCAGGGGGAAGCGTCGAAGCGCGTCGAGGTGCGGGCCCAGGTGGCGGGTGTGATCGTCGCGCGGCCCTATGTCGAGGGCACGGACGTGAAGAAGGGCACGGTGCTCTTCCGGATTGACCCGCGCACGTACGCAGCGAACTACCAGAGCGCCCAGGCCCGGGTCGCGCAAGCGCGCGCGACCCTGGGCAATGCGGAGCGGAACCTGGCACGGCTCAAGCCGCTACTGGCGGAGCGGGCCGTGGCGCAGAAGGACGTGGACGACGCCCAGACCGCGGTCGAGCAGGGTCAGGCGGCGCTGCAGGACGCCGAAGCGGCGCTCCGGGCGGCCAAGAAGAACTACGACGACACCTTCGTGCGGGCCGAGATCGACGGCCGGGCCGGCCGGGCGCTGATGGTGCTCGGCGCTCTCGCGTCCGGCCCGACCGATCTGTTGACGACGGTCGAGCAAGTGGATCCGGTCTACGTATTCTTCAACCCGTCGGACCAAGAGGTGCTCCGGTGGCGGCGGGACATCGCGGCCAAGCGGCTCATCATCCCGCCCGGCGTTCTCGACGTGCAGGCGACGCTCGCGGACGGCAGCGTGTTCGGCCACACCGGCAAGCTCAACTTCATCGACCTCGCCATCCAGCCGACGACCGGAGCGCTCCAGCTGCGGGCCGAGTTTCCCAACCCGCAGCACACGTTGCTCCCGGGCCAGTTCATGCGGGTGCAGATGCTCGGGCTCAAGCGGACCGAGGCGATGCTGGTGCCGCAGCGCGCCGTCCAGCAGGGCCTGAACGGCCCTTTCCTCTACGTACTCGGGGAGGGTGACAAGGTCTCCGCCCGGGACATCGTCGCAAGCGAGTGGGCGGGGACGCAGTGGCTGATCGAGAGCGGCCTCAAGCCGGGGGACCGGGTGATCGTGGAGGGAGCTCAGCGGGTAGCACCCGGCCGGCCGGTGCGCCCGGTTCCCTACGACCCCGCGTCCGACACCACGCTGCGGGTTCGGCCTGACACCGCACCCCCCGTGGCGCCACCGTCCGCCCCGCCCCCGATCCAGGAAAAACGATGAGCGACGCGCCCGAGATCCGATACTTCTTCATCCGGCGGCCGATCTTCTCGGCCGTGGTGGCGATCGTCGTGGTTCTGTTGGGCCTGTTTGCCCTGGTGACCCTGCCGCTCAACCGCTACCCCCAGATCACGCCGCCGGTCGTGCAGGTTACTGCGGTGTACCCCGGCGCCACGGCGGAAGACGTGGCGCAGGCGGTGGCGGCGCCGATCGAGCAGCAGCTCTCGGGGCTCGACGGCCTCATCTACTTCAAGTCGGCGAACGCGAGCGACGGGACGATGAGCCTGTCGGTCTACTTCGACATCTCGCGCAACATCGATCTGGCGGCGGTGGACGTGCAGAACCAGGTGGCCCTGGCGCAGCCGCAGCTGCCGCAGGAGGTGGTGCGGCAGGGGATCACGGTCAAGAAGGCGCAAACCGACATCCTGCTCGTGACGGCGCTCCAGTCGGACGACCCGCGTTACAACTCCGAGTTTCTCAGCAACTACTCGAAGATCTACGTGGAAGACGAGCTCAAGCGGGTGCCCGGCGTGGGCGACGCATTCACC
>OEKQ01000224.1_pt3 | contig 11953 bp, 11 predicted proteins | sample 1503141 | NCBI WGS metagenome assembly OEKQ01 (sample SAMEA104379568, study PRJEB20068) | metagenome | isolation source: 1998
TACGTTCACATCCCGGATGTCGTGCGCCAGACGATCGAGGCGATCGGCTACACCGACGCGTCCTTCGGCTTCGACTGCCGCACGTGCGCGGTGCTCTCCTCGATCGATCGTCAGTCGCCGGACATCGCCCTCGGCGTGGACGAGGGCTACCACCATCAGCAGGGAGCCGGCGACCAGGGCATGATGTTCGGCTACGCCACGGCCGAGACCCGTGAGCGCATGCCGCTGCCGATCCTCCTCGCCCACCGCATCGCCGAACGGCTGGCGAAGGCTCGCAAGGGGCTCGACGGGCTGCCGACAATCGACTGGCTGCGGCCGGACGGGAAATCCCAGGTGTCGGTCGAGTACGAGGGCGACCGGCCGGTGGCGGTGCGGACCGTCGTCGTGTCCACCCAGCATGCGGAGCGGAACGGGCGCCGGACGCTGAGCAACGGGACGATCCGCCAGACCGTGGTGGACGAGGTCATCCGGCCCGTGCTCGCCGCCGCGGGGCTCGATCACGGCCGTGTCAAGTTCCTGGTCAATCCCACGGGCCGGTTCGTCATCGGGGGCCCGCATGGCGACGCCGGGCTCACTGGGCGCAAGATCATCGTGGACACGTACGGCGGCATGGCCCGCCACGGCGGCGGCGCGTTCAGCGGCAAGGACCCCTCGAAGGTGGACCGCTCGGCGGCCTACGCCACGCGGTGGGTCGCGAAGAACATCGTCGAGGCCAAGCTGGCGCGACGATGCGAGGTGCAGGTCGCCTACGCCATCGGGGTGGCGGAGCCGGTCTCGGTCATGGTGGACACTTTCGGGACCGGCGTGCTTCCCGACCGCCGCCTGGAGCAGATCGTCCGCGAGGTCTTCGACCTGACCCCGCGGGGCATCATTGACACCCTCAAGCTCAAGCGCCCAATTTTCGGCGCGACGGCGTCGTACGGCCATTTCGGCCGCCGACCCCGGACCGCGAAGTACGACGGCCGGACGGTGCAGCTCTTCACGTGGGAGCAGACCGATCGGGTCAAGGCCCTCCTCTCCGCCGCACGCTGAGGCCTCTGCGACACGAGCATGATCGAAGTCACTGTGGCGCACCTGGGGCTGGATCGCACGACCAACACCCCGGTAGTGATTCTCCGCGAGAAGGACGGCTCTCGCGTGCTCCCCATCTGGATCGGGCCCGCGGAAGCGAGCGCCATCGCGATGGAGCTCCAGGGCATGAAGGCGCAGCGTCCGCTGACCCACGACCTGCTCAAGCAGGTCATCGTCGGGCTCGGCGGTGACCTCCGCCGGGTCGTCATCAGCGCCGTCAAGGAGAACACCTACTTCGCGGAGCTGCTCATCCGCCGGGACGACCACGTGTTCCAGGTGGACGCCCGGCCTTCCGACAGCATCGCGCTGGCGCTTCGGCTGCGGGCGCCGATCTTCACCAGCGATCACCTGCTCGACCAGTCGGGCGTGGAGGCGGACGAGCCCGCGCCCGACCCCAGCCTCGAAGCGGACAAGCTCAAACAGTACCTCGAAAAGATGGACCCGCAGGACTTCGGGAAGTTCAATCCCTAGATCGCGCCGGTGCCCCCCGCGAGCGGGGCGCGTAGGTCACCTTCTGTGTGCCGGCCTCGGTGTCGTCCTCCTGTTCGCCGGGGTCCCGCCCGCCGCAGCGCAGGCCGTGGCCGCCGGCCGCGTCGTCCGCCTCTCGGGGAGCGACTCGATTCCGGTGGCCGGGGTCCGGGTGCTTCTCCACCGCGTCGGGCGCGCTGCGCAGGGGCCCGTCGACTCGATCCTCACCGACCGGCGGGGCGCCTTCCGCTTCCGCTTCGTACCCGACACGTCCGCCGTCTACCTTGCCAGCTCCCGGTACGAGGGGATCGAGTACTTTTCGCCCGCCGTGCACCTCGATCCCGCGCTGCCCGACACCGCGCTTCGCATCGTCGTCTCGGACACGACGAGTCGCGGGCCGGTGGACCTCGCGGCGCGCCACTTGGTGATCGCCGGCGCCGGGCAGGACGGCAACCGCGGGGTGCTCGACCTCATCGTGCTCCGCAACCGGGGCGATCGCACGCTCGTGTCCCCTGACAGCCTGCACCCGGCGTGGTCCACGCCGCTTCCCAGCGGCACCTTCGGGCTTGAGCCGGGGGAGGGTGACGCCTCGCCTGATGCCCTCCGCCGGGAGGGCGACCGGCTCCAGGTGTTCGCGCCTATCGCGCCCGGCGAGAAGCAGCTGATCGTCCAGTACGGGCTGCCGGGTGCGGCCCGGGCCCTGAGCCTGCCCTTCGAGCAGGCGGCCGATTTCGTCAACGTGCTGGTCGCGGACCCGGCCGCAAAGGTGACGGGCGGCGCCCTCGCGCCGGCCGACACCGAAGTGATCCAGGGGCGGACGTACCGGCGGTGGATGGGCTCGGTCCCGGCGGGTGGTCGCGTGAAGATCGAGCTGGGCGGGGCGTTCAGCCCCCCGGGCTGGGTGCTCGCGGCGCTCGTCGGCGGGTTGGCCGGGGGACTCGCGCTCGCGATCCTCCGGTTCCTTCCGGCGCGGACGGATGCCCGCACCGCCGCCGCCCCCGCGGGAGACGCGGACACGTTGATCGAGCGGCTCGCCCAGCTCGACGTGCGCTATGCGGGGCGGGCGAGCGAGACGGATCCGGCGGAGTGGGAGCGGTACCGGACGGAGCGGGCTGAGCTGGCCGCGCGGCTCAGAGCGACGCTCGGGGGTCCCGGAGGGACCGGATGAGCGCTCGCGTGCGACGCATCGTGTGTTGCGGCGTCCTCGCGTTGCTCGCCGCGGCGTGTCGGCCGGCCGGCCCACCGCCCGCCGGAGTCCGCGTCACGGACGACGCCGGCGACGCGGCGAGCGTCACGCTTCCGGCACGCCGGATCGTGTCGCTCAATCCGGCAGCCACCGAGCTCCTTTTCGCCATCGGCGCCGGCGCGAGTGTGGTGGGCCGGACGACCTGGTGCGACTATCCGCCTGCCGCGAAAGCGGTTCCCAGCCTGGGCGACGGCATCAACCCGAATCTCGAGGCGATCGTTGCGCGGAAGCCCGATCTGGTGCTTCTCTACACGTCCGGCCAGAACGCCGACGCGGTCCGCCGACTCGCCGATCTCGGAATTCCGGCCCTGCGCTTCCGGACCGACTCGCTGAGCGACGTGCCCCGTCTCGCGCAGGTGTTCGGCCAGCTCACCGGCCACGAGGCGTCCGCCGACTCGCTCGCCCGCGGATTCGAGACCGAGCTGGCGGCGGCTACGGCCCCGCCGGCGCGGCACCGGCCGACGGCCTTTCTCCTTGTCTGGGACCAACCGCCGATGACGGTGGGACGGGGCAGCTTTCTGACCGAGCTGATCGAGCGGGCGGGCGGGGAGAACCTGTTCGCCGACGTCACGTCGTCCTCCGCACCCGTGAGCATCGAGGCGGTCGCCGCCCGGAACCCGGACGTCATCCTGGTGCTCGGCACGGAGCCGCCCGCGTTCGCCCAGCGGCCGGAGTGGCAGGTCGTCCGAGCGGTCAGGGAGGGGCGCTTCATTCCGGCGGAGGGCTCCGAGTTCAGCCGCCCGAGTCCGCGCGCGCCGGACGCGATCCGCCGGCTTCACGCCGAGCTTGACGCGGCGGTCCGATGAAGCACGCCGGCCTCGCAGTCAGCCTGATGGTGCCGCTGAGCCTCGCCGTAGGGCTCTGGGCCGGGCCCGTCACCCTCTCGCCGCCCGAGCTGTGGGACGGGCTGCTCCACCCGTACGCCGAGTCGGCGGCCATCGTGCGAGACCTGCGCTTGCCCCGTGTCTTGCTCGCGTTCCTGGTCGGCGGCAGCCTCGGGGTGGTAGGCGCATCGCTCCAGGCTCTGCTACGCAACCCGCTGGCCGATCCCTATCTCCTGGGCCTCTCGGGCGGCGCAGGCCTCGGTGCGGTCCTGGCGATCGCGCTCAACCCCAACTGGCCCTGGGCGGTCCCCGCGGCGGCGTTCGCCGGCGCGGGCGGCGCCGTGGCCCTGGTGTATCGACTCAGCGTTGTCGCCGGGCGCCGGCTGGACCCGCGGGTGCTGCTGCTCGCCGGCGTCATCGTCGGCTCGTTTGCCGGCGCCATCATGACCACCGTCGTGTCGCTGAGCGAGGCGGCGGAGCTCCGGCGCGCGTTCCTCTGGCTGCTGGGCGGGTTCGGCGGGGCGTCCTGGCGCGCGCTGGGCGTTTTCTGCGCCTACGCCGCGCTCCCGCTGCTCGTCCTGCTCCTGAGCGGCCGAGGCCTCGATCTGCTCGCGCTGGGCGAGGAGAGCGCCAAGCATCTCGGCGCCGACGTGGAACGGAGCAAGCGCGTCATTTACGTCACCACGTCGCTGCTCACCGCGGCCAGCGTGGCCGTGTGCGGCATCGTGGGCTTCGTCGGGCTGGTTGTGCCGCACGCAGTCCGCCGCCTCTGGACCCCCATGCATCGCCAGCTCCTGCCGGCCGCCTTCTTTCTCGGCGGAGCCTTCCTCGTGCTCGCCGACGGGCTCGCACGCACCGTCGTCCGGCCGCTCGAGCTGCCCGTGGGCGCCGTTACCGCGATCGTGGGCGTACCGCTCTTCGCGATTCTGCTCCGGCGGAACTATACGTGATCCTGGCCGCCCGCGACCTGGCCGTCCGCTATCCCGGCGCCGCCAGCCGCGCGCTGGACGGGGTCAGCTTGCAGGTGGAGCCCGGGCGCCTGGTCGCAGTCACGGGGCCCAACGGGAGCGGCAAGACCACACTGGTCAACGCGCTCCTCGGTCTGGTCTCCCTCGAAGGGGGCAAGTCGCTGCTCGACGGCAAGCCGGTGACGGACTGGCGGCGCGGGCCTCTGGCGAGAGTGGTGGGGGTCGTGGCGCAGCGGGAGGAAGTCGTCTTCCCGCTCACGGTGACCCAGACCGTGATGCTGGGCCGCTACCCGCACCTCGGGCCGCTCGCGCCCATCGGGTTCCACGACCGGGAGGCCACACTCCGGGCGCTCCAGCGCTGCGACATCGAGCCACTCGCCGAGCGGCGGGTGGACACGCTCTCGGGCGGCGAATGGCAGCGGGTGCGGCTGGCCCGCGCCCTTGCCCAACAACCCCGGATCCTGGTTCTCGACGAACCGACTTCGTCACTCGACGTACGGCACGAGATGGAGCTGTTCGAGCTCGTGCGCACCCTAGTGAAGGACGGGCTCGCCGGGCTCGTGATCACGCACGAGCTGAACCTGGCGGCGCGCTTCGCCGATCGTATCGTGCTGCTCGACCGCGGGCGCGTGGTGGCCGACGGTACGCCGGCACAGGTCTTTCGGCGCGAGACCCTGACCGAGGTCTTCCGCTGGCCCGTCGCCGTGACCATCTGGAGCGACGGGTCGCCGCAGGTCGTGCCCCTGCGCGTGGGGGAATCGCCTCCGGTCTAAGCCACCTAGGCGTCAGGTCGGTCGCCCTCCTTCCCGCGGAGTCCAACCGGACACCCGTTCCATCACCCGCTCGCGCACCTCCCGGCCAAGCCCCACCCACGCGGCGATCTCATGGATGGTCCGGCCGCAACCGTCGCAGAGCCCGTCGAGTCCGAGCCGGCAGGTTCCCCTGCACGGCGTCGGCAGGGGCGGCGGGTCAGACATGCGCCGCGGCCGGCACCAGGTCCGCGTACACGAAGCCGTCGCGCTCCGCCACCTCGCCCCGTTCGACGGCCAGGCGTCCCGACAGCATCGGTCCCTCGGTTACGAAAGTGTGAAACTCGCCCCGCTCACCGCACGGATCGACACCGGCCGGCAGCTCGGCGACGAATGCGGAGTCGAGCTCTCGCCCCGCGAACCGCCGGTCCAGGAGGGCCGGATCGACGCAGACGATGCGGGCCCGCAGGCCGCAGGCGAGCATCTCCGACAGCAGTCCGTCCGTTGGCAGGTCCCAGAGGGGAAACAACGGCTTGAAGCCGGTGCCGTCCAGCAGGCGCTCGCGGTAGGCCCGGATGTCCGCGAGGAAGAGATCGCCGAACGCGACGTGGGTGACGCCCCAGCGCTCGCGCGCCGTGCGGAGCCCGGCCAGGAACGCCGCTTCGTACCGGTCGTTGGGACACGGCCGCGGTAGCGGGACCTCGAGTAAGGGCAGGCCGGCCACGCGGGCCTGCACCCGCACCAGCTCCGTGCGCACGCCGTGCATCGCGGTCCGCTTGAACGCCGGGACCACGGCGGTGAGCAGGCCCGCCACCTCGGCGTCACCCGTGCGGCGGAGCGCGTGCAGCGCCCACGCGGCATCCTTGCCGCCGCTCCAGGAGACCAGGATCCGGTCCGCGTCGCGCCGCGGCACGTCAGCGCACCTGGGTCGAAAGGCCGACCACGAGCGTCCGTCCGCGGGAGAGATATCCGGCGACCTGCTGGTACTCCTCGTCGAACAGGTTCTCCACTCGTGCCTGCGCGGTGAGGCCGGGCATCCCGCGGCGGCCCGGCAGCAGGAGCACCCGGCCGGACAGGTCCACCGTTGTGTATCTCGGGAGCGTCACCCGGGTTGTGGTGATGGTGCCGAACTGGAGGTCGTCCCGGCTTCCGACGACGCTGACCACCGTGCCGAGCTGGATGCGGCCGATCGGTCTAACGCTCGCGCGGAGCGTCAGGGCGTGATCGGGGCGGCGGATGAGCCGTTGCCCCTCGACGAACGTCGCGTCCGGTCCGCTGTCGAAGCCCGCGTCCGTCACGTCGGTGTGCAGGTAGGTGTACGACACCCCGGCCTCCGCCGGTCCCAGCCGGTGCAGAACCACACCCGCCTCGACGCCGGAGGCGTTCGCCGCTGCAATGTTGAAGTAATTCGGGCCGTCGGGTGTGAGGGGGACGGCCGAGAACTGGATAAGGTCGCGGAACCTCTGGGCAAAGCCCGTTACCGAGACGGTGACGCGGCCCCGCGCCAGATCCTGTTCGACGCCCGCTTCGAAGCTGGTCGAGCGCTCGGGCCGCAGGCTCGGATTCCCCTGCACGAAACCGGTCGCGAAGCTGTCGAAGAACGAGGGCTCCTTGAATCCCTTGCCGGCCGATGCGCGCAGCCGGGTCGTGGTCGTGAGGAACCCCAGCGCCGCGACCCGGTAGGTCCAGAAGGTGCCGAATCGCTCGTTGTCGTCCACCCGCCCGCCGGCGATGAGCTGGAGCCGCGCGTCCGGCTGCGCGGTCGCCTGAGCGTAGAACCCCCAATTGTCCCTGCTCGCCGTGAACGAATCGCTGGACGGGCCGAAATCGCCGTCGGAGCGGGAGAAGTCCTGCTCCTGCTCGTCGTCGAACGCAACACCCCCCAGCAGGGTCGTGCGGGGGAGCCCGGCGTACACTACCCGCGCATCCACAGTGTTGCGCTGGATCGAGGCCTGGCTCACGCTGAAGGCGTTGCTCCCCTGACCGGGCGGGAGGGTATCGTCGTACCCGCGGGTCGTCTCGTTGCGGCCGAGTAGGAGCTCCGCCCGGAGCGCCGGCGTGAAGCTCTGGCTCAGGTTCAGCGACAGCGTAGTGGCCCGCTCGGTGTTGAATTGGTTCGAGTCCGTCGGCGCCCCGGTGAAATCCGTCGGGAAATTGAATTTGGCGTCATGATAGCGGATGGACAGGCCGGCCTGCGTCCGGGGACCGGCACGAGCGCGGAGGAGCGCGCTCGCCACCGTGTTCCGGTACTGGTTGTTGAACGTGTACAGCCCGTCACTCGTGAGCCGGGAGAGCGAGGCGGACCAGCCGAGCCCCTCGGTGCCGCCGCGGGCGGCGCCCTCCCATCGCACGGTGCCGTAGGTGCCGGCCTCGGCCGAGGCATCCAGCTCGGCTGGCCCGTCGCCGTGCCGAGTGATGATCTGCACCACACCGCTGATCGCGTCGGACCCGTAGAGGACGCTGGCCGGCCCCCGCAGAATCTCGATCCGCTCCACGTTGTCGGTGGTGAGCGAGCCGAAGTCATACGCACCGCCCGGGTCGTTCACCGGGACCCCGTCGATCAGGACCTTCACATAGTCGCTCTCGCCGCCGCGGACGAAGAGCGACGTGGTCGCGCCGTAGCTCCCGCCCTGCACGACCTGGACGCCCGGCACCTCACGGAGCGCGTCACCTACGAAGTGGATTCCCTCCGCGCGGAGCTCCTCGCCATGCAGCACGGTGAGGGTGGCGGCCAGTGATTCCGGCGGTACCGGATAGCGAGTCGCGGTCACGGTGAGCTCCGGCAGCGCGAGCGTGTCGCGCGGGGTCTGGGCCCGAACGGGCGGGGCCGCGAGGAGCGCCAGGAGGAGGGCGGCGCCGGCCGGGCGCCTCCACGGGAAGCGAGGGGGGATCATCGGTGCATCTCCAGGGTGACGGAGCCGTGGCGACGAAGCGCGCGGCGGGGCGGGACTACGGACCACGGGTGGGTTGGAGGGGCACACGCCTCGCGTGGCGGCGTGAAACACGCCGCCGTGGACCGGGAGGACGAGCGCGCGCGCCCGGGCACGCCGGGTCAACGGGCCAACTCATCCTCGAGGCTGTGAAATTGGGCTGACGCCGGCCGGTACGACGGGGCCTGAGTCGCCACCTTTCCCTCCCCCGAGGGTTCGTGTGGTGGCGCGAACGCAGAGGTCTCCTGGCTTCGGGCCCTCGCTCGCCTTCCCGGTTTCCCAGTGGCGGTGATGAGCGAGGTGGCTGCCCGTTACAGTGGCGGGGCCGCGCCGGAGTTGCACCGGCTTCCGAGTATCTGCACTCGCGTTGGATGGATTGTCCTGCAGGCCGATAATATCCACCCGCAGGCCGCCGGCGCAAGCGGCCCGCCGCAGCGCGGCCGGGGGCAGGCGGTCGCAGTTACCTTTCGTGATGCCGGTCGCCCTCACCCCTGCCATCGTGCTGTCGTCCCTCCGCTACAGCGAGACGTCGAAGATCGTCCGCCTCGCCACGCGCGACCTCGGCGTGCAGAGCGCGATCGCCAAGGGCGCGCTCCGGCCGAAGAGCCGCTTCGGCGCGGCCCTTCAGCTGTTGAGCGAGGGGCAGGCCCAGCTGTACCTCAAGGAGCACCGCGAGCTGCACACCCTCGCGGCGTTCGACCTCATCCGGGTGCCGGTCGGTATCGCCGGCGACCTGGAACGGTATGCCGTGGCCTCCGCTCTGGCGGAGGTGATGCTGCGCTTCGCGCCGGCGGACCCGCATCCGGAGAGCTTCGATCTCCTCCGCGACGCACTGGCCGCGCTCGAGGCCGCACCCGCGACGGACGTGCAGGCGGCGGGGCTCCGGGCGGTCTGGCGGCTCGTGAGCGCGCTGGGCTTCTCGCCGTCGCTCGACCACTGCGTGCACTGCGGGGCAATCGTGGACCCGGCCGGCGAGGTGGCGTTCAGTTCCGGCGACGGCGGCGTGGTCTGCGGCGATTGCAGCGGGCCGAGCGCGCCGGTCCGGCTCCCCGAGCGCGCGCGACGGGACCTCGCCGCGCTTCTCGCGCCGGCGGGCCCGCTGCCGCTCCTCGACTTTCCCCACTACGTCGCGCATCAGCGTCTCCTCGGCCGCTACGTGCGCTATCACCTCGGCGAAGGCGCGGAGCTCCCCGCGCTCGATTTCTGGACCCGGCGTCCCTGGGAGGCGCGATGATCGTCGGGACGGCGGGGCACATCGACCACGGGAAGTCGGCGCTGGTGGCGGTCCTCACCGGCCGCCCGATGGATCGGCTGGCGGAGGAGCGTCGCCGCGGCATCACCATCGATCTCAATTTCGCGCCTCTCGATCTCGGTGAGGGCATCGTGGCCGGCGTGGTGGACGTCCCGGGGCACGAGGACTTCGTGCGGACGATGGTCGCGGGAGCGTCGGGGTTCGATGTCGCGCTGCTCGTCGTCGCCGCCGACGAGGGCGTCATGCCCCAGACCGAGGAGCATCTTGCGATCGTGGAACAGCTCGGCATCCGGGCCGGCGTGCCGGTGGTCACGAAAGCCGATCTGGTCGATCCCGAGTGGCTCGAGCTGGTGCGCGGCGAGCTGGCGGAGCGGCTGGCGCGTTCTCCGGTGGCGTTCGCCCCACCCATCGCTGTCTCGGTCGTCACGGGGCAGGGGATCGAGTCACTCCGCGCCCGGCTCCGGGACCACGCCGCCCGGTCGGAGCCGCGCCTCAGTGACGATGTATTCCGCCTGCCCGTGGACCGGGCATTCTCCGTCGCCGGGGTCGGCACGGTCGTGACCGGGACCGCGTGGTCCGGCGTGCTCGCGGTGGGCGACCCAGTCCGGCTGCTGCCTGGTGAGCACACCGGACGCGTCCGCTCGATCGAGAGCCATGGCCGGCCCGTGGAGCGGACTGCGCCGGGCGCACGGGTCGCCGTCGGTATCGCCGGGGTGGAGCGGGCCGAGGTGCGGAGAGGGCACGTCGTGGTCGCTCCCGAGGTCGGCTGGGCGGAGACCGGCGTCCTCGACACGGAGGTGACGCTGCTCGCGTCCGCTCCGCGCGTTCTCGCTCCGCGCACGCGCCTCCGCCTTCACCTCGGGACTGCGGAAGTCATGGCCCGCGCGCTCCCGCGGGGTCCGCTCGCGCCGGGCGGGACCGCACTCGTGCGCCTGCGTCTGGAGACGCCGGTGGTCGCGAGGGGCGGAGACCGGTTCGTGCTCCGCAGCTTCAGTCCGGTGACGACGATCGGAGGCGGCCGGGTGCTCGACCCCTTGCCGCCGGTCCGCACCGCCTCGTGGCCCGAAGGGCTCCGCGACCCGGAGCCGGCGCTCCGGCTTCGGGCGCTGATCGAGCGTCGTGCATGCGGCGTCGACGTCGGCACGGTTCCGATTCTCACCGGATTGAGCCCCCGCGCCGTCCAGTCGGCCGCGCGCGACGACCCCACGATTGTCCTCATCGGGACGCATCTGATACCGGGGCGTCGGGTAGCGGAGGCGACCGAGGTCGCGATGGGCGCGCTCAAGGACTTCCACGGGCGCCAACCGTCGGAGCGGGGCATGCCGCTCGAGACGCTGCGGCGGGCGGTGCGCGCGCCCGAGTGGCTGGCCGACGCGGCAATCGAGGCCGGAATCCGGGCCCGGCGTCTGGGAGTGGATGGGGGGATCGCGCGGCTGGCAGGGTTTGAGCCCCGCGTGGCCGGCGGGGAGCCCCAGATCGACCGACTGGTGCAGATCCTGCGAGCGGCGGGCCTCGCCCCGCCCAGCATCGCCGAGCTGGAGCGGGAAACGGGACGGCGCGACGTCGGGGCTACGCTGAGGCTTGCCGCCGGGCGCGGACTGGTCGAGGCTGTCGAACGCGACCGATATTACGCCGTCGAGGCGCTCCGGCATTTTACCGCCGCGCTGGAGGAGATCGGCCGCGCCGGACCAATCCACCCGCCAGCGGTGCGTGAGCGTGTGGGTGTGAGCCGGAAATTCCTGATTCCGCTCCTCGAGTGGGCGGACACCCGCGGCATCACCATCCGCGCGGGCGACGCGCGACGCTTGGTCCGAGCCGCGCATTGATGGTGGAGCCCACTCGCGGTCATGTCGTTTTCCTTGACAGAGCACTTCGCGCGTGGGCATATTTTCTCATCCTCACCTCACACACACCCAGGCCACATTCCCATCAGCTCGGAGGTGCAGCCACCGGTCAACCCTTTGTATGACAGGAGTCTCCATGGTCCGCTTCAAGTGGGCGGGGTGGTGGCTCGGTCTGATGGCGGGTGCAGGTTCGCCAGTGGCTGCCCAGGTGTTTGCTCCTGCGCCGAAGGTCGAGCTGGAGGGTCCCTACCCCAATCCGTTGGGTGCGGCGACTACGATTTCGTTCAAGATCAGCCCGGAGCTGTGCGTTCGAGGCCATCAACCGGTCGTCAGTCTGCGGATCTTCAATTCACTCGTGCAGGTTGTGTCTATCCCTGTGCTGATTTCGGGGACGGGGCAACCAATCGATTTCGTGCGGCTGGGTTGCGGTGAGCATCGAGCCTACTGGGATGGCAAATACCTCGACGGGAAACGGGACGCAGGTGCGGGGGTCTATTACTACCAGCTGACGGTGGACGGAGAGCGGTACACCCGCAAAATGATCCTGACGAGGCGGATAGCGCCTCAACGGTGAGAACCGCGGTAAACAGTGAACGGTGAA
>OEKQ01000449.1_pt1 | contig 11917 bp, 14 predicted proteins | sample 1503141 | NCBI WGS metagenome assembly OEKQ01 (sample SAMEA104379568, study PRJEB20068) | metagenome | isolation source: 1998
GCGGAGCGCTGGGCGGCCCGCGCAGCCGACGCCATCGCCCGGGCCGCGTCCGCGGCCGGGGTGCCGGTCACAGTGCAGCGCGTAGGCACGATGCTCACGCCGTTCTTCACCGACCGACCCGTGCATGACTACGGCGGCGCCAAGGCGACCGACCGCGCGGCCTACAGCCGCTTCTTTCACGCCCTGCTCGACGCGGGCGTCTACCTGCCTCCCTCGGCCTTCGAGGCGGCCTTCACCTCGGTGTGCCACGGTGATGCCGAATTCGCCGTGCTGGAGGAGGGGCTCTCGCGGGCCTTCCGGTAGGAGTGTCGGTCGCAGTGGTTGGCGGCGGAGTCACAGGCCTCGCGGCGGCCTACCGGCTCCTCACGCTGGGACATGCGGTAACTCTGTACGACGCCGCCGCCCACGTGGGCGGGGTGGTTCGCAGCGAGCGGCGTGATGGGTATCTCGCGGAGGCCGGCCCCAATTCCCTGACCGAGCCGGATCCGCCGGTACAGGGGTTGCTCGACGAGCTCGGCCTGACGAGCCGGCAGCTCGAGGCGGCGCCGGCTGCCCGCAATCGCTATGTCGTCCGCGGCGGACGTCTGGTCGCACTCCCCCACTCCCCGTCCGGTCTGCTCACGACCCGGGCTTTTTCCACGTGGGCAAAGCTCGCTGTTCTCCGCGAACCCTTCGTCGCCCCCGGCGATTCCTCCGGGGACGAGAGCATCGCCGACTTCGTCCGCCGCCGGTTCGGAGGGGAGCTGCTCGACTACGCCGTGGGCCCCTTTGTGGGTGGGATTCACGCGGGAGATCCCGCCACGCTGTCGATGCGGCACGCGATGCCGCGGCTCTTCGCCCTGGAACGGGAGCACGGCTCGATCCTCAGGGGGGTCTTGGCGCGGCGGCGGGTGGCGCGCGCCGTCGGAGGCGCCCCGCCTGCGCCGGCCGGCCGCAGCGTCTCCTTCCCCGACGGCATGGGCGAGATCCCGAGCACGCTCGCCGCCCGCCTGGGAGATCGGGTGCACACCGCCGCGCCGGTGCAGGCGATCATGCGGGACGGCACCGGATGGACGGTGCGCGTCGGGGGCAAGGAGACGCGATACGATGCCGTGGTGTGCGCGACGCCGGCGCACGCCTTCGGCGGACTCCGTCTGGAAGGGGACGGCGGGGGCCGGCTGGCCGAGCTTTCCGCGATTCCCTACGCACCCATCGCCGTGGTGGTCCTGGGGTTCCCCCGAGACGAGGTGGTGCACCCCCTGGACGGGTTCGGCGTGCTCGTGCCCGCGGTCGAGCGCCGCCGGCTCCTCGGCGTGCTCTTCTCCTCGACCCTGTTTCCCGGACGGGCTCCCGATGGCTGCGTTACCCTCACCGCGTTTGTCGGCGGTGCGCGGCAGCCCGGGCTCGCCGCGCTCGATTCCGACGAGCTCGTGACCCTTGTCCTGGGGGAGCTCGACGAACTCCTCGGGGCCCGGGGTCAGCCGACGTTCCGCCGAGTTGTCACCTGGCCACGGGCGATCCCGCAGTACGTGCTGGGGTACGAGCGCTGGCTCGCCCTCATGGACGACCTTGAGGCGGCCAACCCCGGCTTCGTGCTCGCCGGCTCGTATCGGGGCGGCATCGGGCTGGGCGACGCGCTGCGCTCCGGCCTCCAGGCGGCGGTGCGGATTGGGGGCCCGGGCGGCCGACCCGGTTAGATTTCCGTACAGCGTGCCGAATCGCACCCATCGGCCGTCACCGCTCGAGGTGCATCTTCCTCTCGCACGAGTCACCATGAGCACTTACAAGGTCGAGCAGCGCCGTCTCCTTCACCGCGGCCGCGAGTTCCATTTCGTTTCCTATGAGGCCCAGGTCGCGAACGAGCGACGGGGCGAGGCGGCGGTCCCCCCTATGTGGTATCTGATGGCGGCCGGAAAGCGTCGTCCCGTCATGGAGCACGTCGTCGGGCAGGAGCCCGACGACGTCGATCGGGAGCTGCTGCGCTGGATCGAAGCGCATATTCTGCCCCCGGCGCCGCCCGCCGAAGCCCCGGCCCGCGGACGAAAGGCGCCGAGCAGCGGGAGGTGAGCGCTCCGCTCCGTCTCGGCACCCGGGCGAGCGCGCTCGCCCTCTGGCAGACGGAACGGGTCGGTGCGCGTCTCGCCGAACAGGGCTACCCGACCGAGCGGGTCGAGATCCGAACGACCGGCGACGTCGTGCAGGACGTGCCGCTCTCCCGCATCGGGGGGCGTGCACTGTTCACTAAACAGCTCGACGACGCGTTGCTCGACGGTCGCATTGACGTCGCGGTCCACTCGCTCAAGGACCTGCCAACGGTGCTTCCCGAGGGACTCGTGCTCGGCGCCGTCGGTCTGCGCGAGGACGCGCGCGACGCCCTGGTCGCCCGCGACGGGCTGGCATGGGCGACGCTTCCCGCCGGGGCCGTCGTGGCAACCAGCAGTCTGCGGCGGCGGGCTCAGCTCCTTCGCGCCCGGCCCGACCTGCGCGTGACCGACATCCGTGGCAACGTCGATACCCGTCTCGCGAAGCTCGACCGGACGGAGGAGTGGGCCGCTGTGCTGCTCGCGGCGGCGGGCCTCGTGCGCCTCGGCCTGGCGGCACGGATCACCGAGCGCCTCCCCTTCGAGGTGATGCTGCCCGCGCCCGGGCAAGGGGCGCTCGCCGCGACCGTGCGCGCAGCCGACCCGGTCGCGCGGGACGCCGTGCGGCAGGCCCTGCACGATCCGGACACCGAGCTCGCGGTGGCCGCGGAACGGGCCTTCCTCCGCCGGCTCGAGGGCGGATGTCAGGTGCCGGTGGCCGCATTCGCCGAGATCGCCCGGGAGGGCGGAGGCGCGGTCGTCCGGCTTCGCGGACGTGTGGTCTCGCTCGCCGGGGAGGCGTGCGTCGAGGGAATATTGACCCGGCCGGTCGCGTCGCCCCGCGAAGCCGACGCGTTGGGCGCCACCCTGGCGGAGCAGTTGCTCGCCCGGGGCGCGGAGGCAATTCTCCGGTCGGTCCGTGACGCGGCGGCCGAGCCGGTCTCCGAGCCATGACGCCGGGACGGGCGCCGACCGTCGTCCTCACGACGGTGCCTGGTTCCCTAGCCGGGCTGGCCGCCCGCCTTCGAGACGAGGGGTTCTCGGTTCGGGAGGCGCCGCTCCTGTCCTTCGGCCCGCCGGCCGACTGGGCTCCGGTGGACGGGGCCATCTTCCGCCTCCCCGAATTCCGCGCGATCGCAGTCACGTCCCCCAGAGCCGCAGAGGCGTTCTCCGCCCGCGTGGCGGGGCACCGCGTGAACCCGCCCCGCGGCCAGGAGGCTTGGGCCACAGGGAGTGCGACGGCCGAGGCACTCCGCGACCTGTTCGACCCCGTCCACGTGCCCTCGAGTCTCGTGACCCTGGATGCGGGGGCCGGCTCGCTCCTCGCCAGCGCGATGCTCGCCGCGCACGTCGGCTCGCCGGTGCTCTTCCCCTGCGGCGACACCCGGCGCGACGAGCTGCCGTCGGTGCTCCGGACTGGCGGTATCGCCGTGGAGGAAGTGGTCTGCTACCGCTCGCTTCTGGCGGAGGATGACGAGGCCCGCCGAGCGATCCTGGGGGCTGACGTGCTCCTGGTCGCCAGCCCGCGGGTGGCGACGCTGGCGGCCAAGGTGAGTCCCCGGGACGAGCGGCCGGCCCTGGTGGCGATCGGCCCCACCACCGCGGCGGCCGCGCGGGCGGCGGGGTGGGCGCCGGCCGGTGTCGCCAAGCGCCCTACCGTGGACGCCGTGGCCGAGCGCATCCGCGGGCTGGCCAAACGCCACTGACCGACGAGTCCATCGAGTCCATGAACGATCTCCTGCTCCGCGCGTGCCGGCGAGAGACGGTCGAGCGGCCACCGGTGTGGATGATGCGCCAGGCCGGCCGGTACCTGCCGGCGTATCGGAAGGTGCGCGAGCGGGCGGATTTCCTCACGATGGTGGGGACGCCCGAGCTCGCGGTGGAGGTGACCCTCCAGCCGGTGGACCTCCTCGGCGTGGATGCGGCGATCATTTTCAGCGACATCCTCGTGGTGCCCCAGGCGATGGGGATGGAGCTGTCGGTGGACGAAGGTATCGGCCCCCGCTTCCCGCAGCCGCTCCGCACCGAGGCGGACTTCGCGCGCCTGCGCGACGTCGTGCCCGAAGGCGGACTGGGCTACGTGCTCGACGCGATTCGGCTCGCCCGGCGGTCGCTCGACGGGCGGGTGCCGCTGATCGGCTTCGCCGGCGCCCCGTGGACCCTCGCGAGCTATATGATCGAAGGGGCCGGCTCGAAGAGCTTTGCCGTGGCCAAGCGGTTCCTGACCGAGCAGCCCGAGCGGGCCCACGCGCTCCTCGGCCGGCTCGCCAAGGTCGTCGGGGCTTTTCTCAAGGCGCAGGTCGCGGCCGGCGCGCAGGTGCTGCAGCTCTTCGACTCGTGGGCGGGGGCGCTCGGACCGGAGGACTTCCGCACGTTCGCGCTGCCGTATCTCGCCGAAGCCGTCCGGATCGCCAAGGCAGCGGGCGCACCGGTGATCGCCTTCGCTCCCGGCGCCGGCTGGGCGCTGGAGGAGATCGCTCGGGTGACCGGTGCGGATGTGCTGGGCGTAGACTGGCAGACCGAGGCGGCGGCGGCCAACCGGCGGGCCGCGCCGTTTCCCGTGGCCCTCCAGGGCAACCTCGACCCGTGCTGGCTCTATGCGCCCCCGCCTGCGATCCGGGAGCGCACGGTCGCCATGCTTCGGGCGTTCGGAGGTCGGGGCCACATCGCCAACCTGGGCCAGGGTATCCTGCCGGACGTGCCGGTGGATCATGCCCGAGCCTTCGTTGACGCGGTGCGGGAATGGCGGACGTGAGCGGGCGACGGCAGTTTGCCATCGGGTGGGTGGAGTCGCTGCACGAGGACATCACGGCGTTCTGTACCGCCCTGGACGGTGGCGGGCAGTTCCGGGAGGATCGGTGGGAGCGCCCGGGCGGCGGTGGCGGAGTGGCGCGGGTGTTGGCTCAGGGGCGGACGTTCGAGAAGGCAGGGGTCAACCGGTCCGTCGTCGAGGGCGAGCTTCCGCCTGGCATCGTGCAGCGCCTGGGCTCCGCCGTCCCAGCGGACCAGGCACGGCGCTTCCTCGCGACAGGCGTGAGCCTGGTGATTCATCCCCAGAGCCCGATGGTGCCGACCGTGCATCTGAACGTACGATACTTCGAGCTCACGGACACCGGTGGGAGGGTGGTGGACGCGTGGCTCGGTGGCGGGACCGACCTCACGCCGACTTACCCGTTTCCCGAGGACGCCGTGCACTTCCATCGGACCCTCCGCGACCGGTGCACGCGCCATCACGCCGGGTTCTATCCCCGGTTCAAGTCGTGGTGCGACGAGTATTTCGTGAACCAGCATCGGGGGCGCGAGCGCCGGGGCGTCGGCGGGATTTTCTTCGATAACCTTCGCGCCGGCGATTGGGGGCTCGACCTCGACGGCCTTTTCGCCTTCGCCACGGACATCGGCCGGGTCCTGCCGGAGGCGTACGGCCCGATCGTGGAGCGGCGCCGCGATCTCCCGTTCGGCGACCGGGAGCGACGGTTCCAGCTGTTCCGGCGGGGGCGCTACGTGGAGTTCAACCTGGTCTACGACCGCGGGACCGTCTTCGGGCTCGCGACCCACGCGCGGGCGGAGAGCGTGCTCATGAGTCTGCCACCGCTCGCCAGCTGGGAATACGCTCCCGCTTTCGCGCCGGGGACCTTCGAGGCCGACCTGATGGCGATGCTCGAGCCTCGGGCGTGGGCGGAATGAGGTCCGGAGCCGGGGGAAGCCGCCTGCCGGCGTTGTTGCTGGCTCTGGTCCTCGCGGTGCCGGTGGCGGCGCAGAACGAGTCGCTCCGCGCCGCCGCCCAGCTCACCGGGCTCACGACCGGCATGGCGGCGGCCTGCAGTTTGGACACCAAGCCGGTGCTCCACGCCTTCCGCGATCTCATGGATCGCAAGCAGGTGCAGGGCAAGGAGCGCAAGCGGCTCGTGGCGCTGGTATCCCAGAGCCACGACCGGGCGTTCGCCACCCAGCACCGGCCCGGGGCGATGAGCTGCCCCGAGGTCCAGGATCAGGTGCGCAGCACCATCCGGCGCCTTCAGCGCGCGAAGTAGGGCGGGCTCAGCTCGGCTTGGTCGTCGAGTCGGGCCGCAGCGCCGGGCGACCGATACCGATCTTGCCGTCGGCGCGGCCCTTCAGGTAGGCGTAGATCATCTGCATCTTCGGGATCTCGAGGCCGAGTGCGCACCAGGAGGGCATTCCTTTGGCGGGGCGGCCGGCGCACACCGTCTGGATGAAGACCTGCTCGGTCGGGATCGTCCCGCCGGACTTGAGCGAGACCACGAGGGCTGGGGCGAACGACGTGCCGACGCCGTACTCGCCGTGGCAGCGGGAGCAGTTCAGCTCGAATTGCTTCCAGCCCTGGTAAGCGGTCGCGGAGATGGTGTCGTGCGGGGCGGCGTGGAACTCTTTGAAGTAGGCCTGGCCAAGCTTCGTGGAGTCCTTCGACTGAGCCTGTAGCGGCGAGACGGCGGCCCCCGTGCAGAGGACCGCCAGCAGCAGCGGTCCCGTGAACGACGACGATGGGCCGGACCGGTATCTGTTGGACATCAACACCCCATCCGGGTAGAAGGACCCGTAGGATGGGCAGCGCCCCCGGCGGCGCGCAAGTGGGTCCGGCGTGGGACGACCGGCAGGCTTCGCAAGCCCGGGGCAGCACGCTAGCTTGGGGGCCTGGGGGCGGTAGCTCAGCTGGGAGAGCACCTGCTTTGCAAGCAGGGGGTCGCCGGTTCGATCCCGGTCCGCTCCACTTCGTAAGGCCAAGCTCTGCAGCGATTTTCGCCGCAGGGCTTGTTCGTGTGGAGCGCCAGCGATGTGAGTCTAGGTCGGTGCTTACCGTCGCCTTCAGCCTTGTCCAGCCGCGGAGCCAACGCTACGATTGAGCTATGAAGGTGCTCGCAACGCTGCTTCTTCTGCTTCAGCTCGGGCCACTCGCCGGGGCGGTGCTGTGTCATGCCCAGCCAATGTGTGGCATGCCGCAGCAGCCGACCGCCGTGAGCGCGCCCGGCGCCAGCCACGCGGGCATGGACCATCGCGACTGTAGCGCGATCCAGGTGTGCAGCCCCGCAGTCCTTGCCGTTCTGCCCGCCGTCGTGCGAGTCGAACCCGCGCTGTATCAGCATCGCTTCACTCTGCCGCAGGGGCACTTGCTCCTCGCCGGCATTCGGGCAGCACCGCTACCTCCCCCTCCCAGAGCCTAAGCCAGGTCTGACATAGCCCCGACCGGAGCGCCTAGCGCGCCGTTCGGAGCATGGCCATCCGCTATGCACCTGCATGGCGGGGTCCGCGCCATGCGCGGATCAATCTGACTTCGGTCCCCTGGGAGGGGACGTTTATGCGAAACCGAATTCTCCGGCTCGCCATCCTGGCGGCCGTCTCACTGGGCGTTCCTGCCGTGCCTTCTTCCGCGCAGGCGACTCTGCCGCGCCCACTGGCATCGCGGCCGGCGTTCGAAGTGCCCAGTCGTCTACTCGCACAGCGAGCCGAACTGGGACTGACTGCGGCCGAGGCGGCGGATCTCGCCGCGCTGTCGGCCGAGCTCTACAGCCAGGAGAAGTTCTGGCACGCGGGCTCGAAGCCCTGGATCGCGGCGGCGCGCTGTCCGTCCCCGCAGCATGCGCTCGACCGGGCGCTCGCGACCCTGACACCGGCGCAGCGCAGGCCGGCGGTCCGAGCGCTCGCCTCGACTGAGGAGCCTGCTCAATGACGGGCGCCTGGGGCCGTACGGCGCTCCCGTTTCTGGCTCTAGTCCTGCCCCTCCGTCTGGAGGGGCAGGACCCTACCAGGAGCGACACGGTGCTCGCCCGCCTCACGGCGGAGGCGGTCACGGCAAACGCGGGCCTGAGCGCCGACCAGGCAAGAGCGCGTGCCGCGACCGCGCGCATCGGCGCGGCCGGCGCGCTTCCCGATCCGATGCTCACCACGGGCGTCATGGACCTCACGCTCCCGCGATTCGCCTTCCACGAAAGCGATTTCACCGAGGTGGATGTCGAGCTCTCGCAAGAGTTCCCCTGGTTCGGCACGCTCGGCGCCCGCACGCGGGCAGCCACCGCAGAGGCGCGGATGCGGGGCGCCGACGCGCTGACCCGTCGCCGCGACATCGTCTTGCGCACCGCTGAGTTGTACTACCGGCTCCGCTACGTGGTGGCCGCGGAGACCATCCTCGCACGACAGCGCGCGCTGCTCGAGACGGGCGTCGAGATCTCGACCACGCGATACGCGACCGGCAGCGTGGGCCAGAGCGATCCGCTCCAGGCCCGGGTCGCCCGGGCGCGGCTCGACACCGAAGCGGCCGCGCTCGGGGCCGAGGACGCGAGGCTCCGCGCCGAGCTGCGGGCACTGCGGAATCTGCGCGAGGCCGATTCGGTACGCGTCGACCCCATCGACGCCAACGGCGTCTACACCGCGCTCGAGCACAGCGAGGCGCATCGGATCGCGGAGCAGGGCGATGCGGATTCGATTCTGCTCGCGCATCCGCGGCTCGAATCGCGCCGCGCGGCGGTCGATGCCGCCGAGGCGACTGCGCGGGTCGAAGCGCTGGGCGCCCGCCCTGACTTCACGCTCATGACGCGATACGGCACGCGGCCGCTCGGGAGCGATTTCTTCTCCGCCTTCGTCGGTGTCCGCCTGCCCATCTGGGCCGGGCGCAAGCAGCACCGGCTCGCGGAAGCGGCGCGCGACGAGGCCGCGGCCGCGCGGGCGGCCCTTACGGACGAGACCCAGACGCTATCGGCCGAGCTTGCGCGAGTCCGGGCGGATGCGGAAGCCGGACGGGTCCGTCTCCAGCTCCTCGTGACGCAAGTTGTTCCCTCCGCCGAGATGACGACGGAGGCTGCGCTCCGGAGCTACCGGGTCGGGCAGGTGGACTTCCTCAACGTGCTGGCCGTCGAGGACGCGCTCTATCGGGCGCGGCTCGACGCCGCCCAGGTGGCCGCCGAGCACCTCACGCACCTCGTCATGTTGCAGCAACTCCTGGCGCAGGGGGACGATCAATGACACGGCTGTGGATGTCGGGGCTCGCCCTGGCGGCGACGGTCGGCGCGACTGGGTGTCGGAAGAACGAGACTGCCGACGCGCGGGCCGCGCCGGCCCATCGGGGCGGGCCACAAACAGCCCCCGGAGACATGTCCTCTATGCCCGGCATGGCCGGCATGCCCGGGATGGCCACGGGCGGCGACTCGTCGGGCGTGCCGATCGATCGGGCCCGAGCGGGCGGTCTGGGCATCACCTTCGCTCGTGCGACCGAGCGGCTGCTCGAGCGTCGCGCGCGCCTCACCGGCACGCTTGCGTACGCGGAGCCGAGGCGCGAGTACGTCAACGCGCGAGTGAGCGGGTGGATCGAGGGTCTCCGGGCTGACTATGTCGGCCGCCCCGTTCGGGAGGGCGAGGTGCTCCTCTCGATTTACGCGCCCGACCTGCTGAGCGCCCAGGAGGAGTACCTCTCCGCCAAGCGCCTGGGGGACAGCTCGCTCGTAGCGGCGGCGCGGCGTCGGCTCACCCTGTGGAACATCCCCGAAGATCAGATCGCAATGCTCGACCGCACGGGCCAGGCCCAGCGCACGCTGATGCTCAGGGCGCCGCGGAGCGGCGAGATCGCTGAGAAGATGGTCACCAATGGCCAGGCTGTGCACGCGGGTGACAACCTCTTCCTCATCGCGGATCGGCGAAAGCTCTGGGTGGACCTCGCGGTCTTCGAGATGGATGCGCACATGGTCCACGTTGGCACCCCGGTCTCGATCGCCGTGGACGTGCTGGCCAGCCGGAAGTACCACGGACGGGTGACGTTCATCTACCCGACAGTGGACGAGAAGACTCGGACGCTCACCGCGCGGGCGGAGGTGGACAACGACGACGGAGCATTGCGGCCGGGGATGTACGCCACGGCGGAGATCGCCCCAACCGGGCGCAAGACCCTCACGGTCCCGACCGGCGCGGTGCTCCCGACGGGTACCCAGAACCTCGTCTTCGTGAACCGCGGGGACGGCGCCTTCGTGCCGAGGCCGGTCACCGTCGGGGCGCAGACCGACTCGCTGGTCGAAATCACCAGGGGCCTCAAGCCGGGCGACGAAGTCGTCGCCTCGGCCACGTATCTGCTCGACTCCGAGTCGAACCTGGCGGCGGCGATGCAGGGGCTCATGCTCCAGATGGGGATGGGCCTCAACATGGGCGGCATGCAGATGGCCGATTCTCAGGCGCGGGACACCGCACGCGCGGGGAGGCTCCGCCCATGATTGCGAAGCTCATCGCCTGGTCCCTTCGGCGGCCCGGCCTGGTGGCGGCGTTCGCGGTGGCGCTCCTCGTCGCGGGCGCGCTCTACGCCCGCACGATGCCGGTGGACGCGATCCCGGACCTCTCGGACGTGCAGGTCATCGTGTATACCGACTACCCGGGCCAGGCGCCGCAGGTGGTCGAAGACCAGGTGACGTATCCCCTCGTTACGGCTATGCTGGGCGTGCCCAGCGTCAAGGCGGTGCGCGGCCAGTCCATGTTCAGCACCTCGTTCGTGTACGTGATCTTTCAGGAGGGGACCGATCTCTACTGGGCGCGGACCCGGGTCCTCGAGCGGCTGAACGCTGTGCAGGCTCGGCTCCCGCGGGCCGCGAAGACGGAGCTCGGACCGGACGCGACCGGCGTCGGCTGGGTGTATCAGTACGCGGTGCAGGGCCCCGGCTACTCCCAAGCCCAGCTCCGCAGCATCCAGGACTTCCAGATCCGTTACGCGCTCCAGGGCGTCGCTGGTGTGGCCGAGGTCGCAAGCGTCGGCGGGTTCGTGAAGCAGTATCAGGTGTTGCTCGACCCGGTGAGGCTCCAAGCCTATGGCATCACCGCGCAGCAAGTGACGGCGGCCGTCCGGGGCTCGAATCAGGACGTCGGCGCCCGCACGGTCGAGGTCGCCGGGAGCGACTACGCTATCCGGGGGCTCGGGTACTTCAAGGGCATGGAGGACATCGCAGACGTTGCGGTTGGCAAGGGGCCCGGGGGTCGGCCGCTGCGGGTGGGCGACGTCGCCACCGTCACGATCGGCCCGGATCTTCGGATCGGCATCGCGGAGCTCAACGGGCAAGGTGAGGCGGTGGGCGGCGTGATCGTCATGCGCATCGGTGCCAATGCGCTCGACGTGGCCGACCGCGTGAAGGCGAAACTCGCCGAGCTCACCCCTTCACTCCCCCCCGGCGTCCACGTGGTGATGACCTACGATCGGTCGGACCTCATCCACCGCTCGATCCGAACGCTGTGGCGCACGCTGATCGAGGAATCGATAATCGTCGCGCTCGTGTGCGTGGTGTTCCTCCTCCACGCCCGAAGCGCTCTGGTCGCCATCGCCACTCTCCCCCTCGGCATACTCGCTGCACTCGCCGTGATTCGCTGGCTCGGCATAAACGCCAACATCATGTCGCTAGGAGGGATTGCCATCGCGATCGGCGCCATGATCGACGCGGCGATCGTGATGATCGAGAACCTCCACAAGCACATCGAGCGCGAGCCCGACCGGGCCCACTGGGAGCGGGTGCTCGCGGCGTCGCGGGAGGTGGGCCCCGCGCTCTTCATGTCACTGCTCATCATCACGCTGTCGTTCCTCCCAGTCTTCACGCTCGAGGACCAGGAGGGGAGGCTCTTCCGGCCGCTCGCGCTCACCAAGACCTTCGCGATGGGGGCGGCGGCCTTGGTGTCGGTGACCATCGTACCGGTCCTCATGGGCTACTTCGTCCGCGGGCGGATCCGGCCCGAGTCGGCGAACCCGCTCAATCGTTGGGCGAGCGCGGTCTATCGGCCGGTACTCCGCTGGTCGCTCCGGGCCCGCGGACTCGTGATCGGCGCGGCGGTGGTGTTGCTCGGCGTCACGCTGTGGCCGCTCGCCCGGCTCGGGAGCGAGTTCATCC
>OEKQ01000453.1_pt1 | contig 11914 bp, 12 predicted proteins | sample 1503141 | NCBI WGS metagenome assembly OEKQ01 (sample SAMEA104379568, study PRJEB20068) | metagenome | isolation source: 1998
TGTTCACTGTTCACTGTTTACGTTCTTGCTATGTCCTGCCTGCACGTCTCCTCGGAAGTCGGCGCTTTGCAGTCCGTCCTGGTCCATACGCCGGGACCGGAGCTGTACGCCGTCACGCCCGGCACGCGGGAAGACTACCTCTACGACGACATCATCGATCTGGAGACGGCGCAGCGCGAGCACCGCCAGTTCGTGGCTGTGCTGTCGCGCTTCGCCCAGGTGCGCCAGGTGCGGAAGCTCTTGGCCGAGGTGCTGGAGAATCCGGAAGCGCGGAATTTCCTGATCACGAAGACGATGGACGTGATTCCCTCCGACGCCCTCGCGCAGCAGCTGGGGGCGCTGCCGGCCGCCGAGATCGTCCGGATGATCGTCGAGGGGACCGAGGAACCCAGCGGGCCGCTCGCCCGCGCGCTCAACGAGGTGGGATTCACGCTGCCGCCGCTCCCGAATCTCTTCTTCCCGCGGGACATCGGGATCGTGATCGGCGACCATACGGTGGTGGGCGCCATGCGCTACGGCGTCCGCTGGACCGAGGAGCTGATCATCAAGGCGCTCTTCCTATTCCACCCGGAGCTGGCCAACGCCGGGCTCCTCTACGACGGGTCGGACGAGCGCCGGGTGAACTACACGCTCGAGGGGGGCGACGTCCACCAGCTCCGCGACGATCTCCTCGTTCTCGGCTTCAGCGAACGGACCTCGCCGGCGGCGCTGGATCAGGTCTGCGAGCTGGTCTTCTCCCGCGGCCGCATCACCGACGTCGTGGTGGTGGTGATGCCGAAGGCCCCGACCGCCATCCACCTCGACATGGTCTTCACCCAGGTCGATCGCGATCTATGCGTCGTTTACCCGCCGTACTTCGTGGGTCCCGAGCGGGTCGCCGTGCTGCACCGCCGCAAGGGAGAAGACGGCGTGCGCGAGATGCCCAACCTCTTCGCGGCGCTTCGGGCCGTGGACCTTCCCCTCGAGCCCGTCTTCTCCGGGGGCGCCCACCGCACCACCCAGGACCGCGAGCAGTGGAGCTCGGCCTGCAACTTCCTCGCGATCCGGCCGGGAACGATCGTGAGCTACCGCCGCAACTATGCCACGCTCGAGGCGCTGCGCGAGGCCGGCTTCCGCGCCGTGCCCTCGAGCGACTTCCTCGCCTTCGACGACTGGACCGAGGCCCGGCAGCGCATCGTCGTCACGGTTGACGGAAGCGAGCTCGCGCGAGGCGGCGGCGGGCCGCGCTGCATGACCCTCCCGCTCCGGCGGGCGCCCCTGTGATCGGCGTTGCCGCTCACCCGAGCCGGACGCTCTCCGACCGGGTGCTCGAGCAGCTCGCGGTCGGGCCGCGGACGTCCGCCGCGCTGTGCGATGAGGTGCTCGGCCTCGCGGGCGCGCCCACGGCCGTGAGCGAGCGGATTGCCGTCGCCCTGCTCGGGCCGGACCCTCGCGTGCGGCAGCTACCCGACGGCCGCTGGTCCCTCGTGGCGGAGCTGCGGGGGTCTCCGTTGCTGGAGGACTGCGCGTTCGCGGTGGTGGATGTGGAGACCACGGGCTCGCGGGCGGGCGGCGGCGACCGGGTGACCGAGGTGGCCGTGGTCGTCGTCCAGGGCGCTCGTTGCGAGCCGGTCCTCGACTCCTTGATCGATCCTGGCCGCTCGATTCCGGCGGCCGCTTCCGTGGTCACGGGGATTACCGACGCGATGGTGCGGGGCGCCCCCCGGTTCGCCGAGCTCTCGGACCGGTTGCTGGCCGCGCTGGCGGGGCGGGTGTTCGTAGCCCACAACGCGCGATTCGACTGGGCCTTTCTCGCCGCGGAGCTGCGTCGCGCCCGGGACCTGGCGCTCGACGGGCCCCGGCTGTGCACGGTGCGGCTCTCCCGCAAGCTCGTGCCCGGGCTGCCGTCCTGCGGGCTCGACACGCTCACCCGGTGGTTCGGGTTCGAGAACCCGGCCAGGCACCGCGCCGGCGGCGACGCGCTGGTGACCGCGCGGCTCCTGAGCCGCCTCCTCGGCCTGGCCCGCGAGGCCGGGGCGCGCACGCTCGCCGACCTGGCTGCCCTCGAGGCGCGACGGGGCCGGCCCGCGAAGCGGAAGCGCTCCGCCCTCCCCACCGAGCCGCGGGCCGACTCCTGGACGGGGTACGACGCATGACCCTGGTCCACAGCTTCACGATCGGCAGCCTGCGCTGCCACACGCTCGAGGCCGGCCTCCAGCGACTGGATGGCGGGGCCATGTTCGGCGTCGTCCCCAAGCCGATGTGGGAGAAGCGCGCCCCGCCCGACGAGCGGAACCGGATTCCCCTCGCGCTTCGCTGCCTTCTGGTGGAGCACCCGGACGGGATCATCCTGGTGGACACCGGCGTCGGAGACAAGGACGACGCAAAGTTCCACGACATCTACGGCATCGAGAACCGGGGGCCCGACGGACAGACCCGCCTGGACCTGGCGCTCGCGGAGCTCGGGTTCACGCCCGCCGATGTGCGTCTGGTCATCAACTCGCATCTGCACTTCGATCACGCCGGCGGCAACACGCGGCTCGCCGGCGGGGCGGCGCCGTTCCTCGACACCGGCGAGTTCGGCGCGGAGCCGGCCTTCCCGAACGCGACCTACGTAGTGCAGCGGGGCGAGCTCGAGTTCGCGCGCCGCACCAACGAGCGGACCCGCGCGAGCTACATCCCGCGCAACTTCGAGCCGGTGTCAGTCGCGAACCGCTGGCGGCTCTTCAACGGCGACGGCGAAGTCGTGCCGGGAGTGTCGCTCCGGGTTTCGCCCGGACACGTGCCGTATCACCAAAGCGTGGTCATCAGGGACGGGGGCGAGGTGGGCGTGTTCCTCGCGGATCTGATCCCCACGTCGGCCCACCTCCCGCTGCCCTGGATCATGGGGTACGACCTCGAGCCCCTGAGGACGCTGGAGAGCAAGCGGGCGCTGCTCCGCGACGCCACGGCCGGCAACTGGCTCCTGATCTTCGAGCACGATCCGGCGGTCGCGATGGGGCGGCTGGAGGACGGGGCCAAGGCGCCGACCCTCATCGAGGTGACGCCCGCGGCCAGCGCCGCAGCGCGTTGACACCGGCCCGGGCTCTTGGTACACTTCCGCGACTTGCAAGCGGGGACTCGAGTTCCCCCACCCTGAGCCCGCGGGTAGTGCGCGCGGTGTGACCGGGTCCAGGCGTTGCGCCCGCGGCCGCCCTCGAGACGGGCGGGTGCTGCTGGGGACATCCGGAGCTCGGGATGTCCCTTTTTTTCTTGTCCATGGAGGTACGGCCACTGTCCACGAACGAGCGCGAAAAACGAGTCCGCGTCAACCGGCAGATCCGCATCAGTCCTGTGCGGGTGATCGGGCCCGGGGGCGAGCAGCTGGGGGTCATGCCGGTGGACGAAGCGTTGGCGGCGGCGCAGGATCGCGGGCTGGATCTCGTGGAAGTGGCGCCGATGGCGCGTCCGCCCGTGGTCAAGATCATGGACTACGGGAAGTTCAAGTTCGAGGAAGCCAAGGCCGCCCGGGCGGCCAAGAAGAAGCAGCACGTCATCCAGCTGAAGGAAGTGAAGTACCGCCCCGGGATCGACGACCACGACTTCGACTTCAAGACCCGTCACGCGCGCGAGTTTCTGGGCGACGGGAACAAAGTCAAGGTGACGATGATGTACCGTGGGCGGCAGATCGCCCACTTGGAGCTAGGCAAGGCGGTGTTGGACCGGGTGGCGGCGGCGCTCGCCGACATCGGGAAGATCGAGGCGGAGGCCAAGCTCGAGGGCCGCAACATGACGATGGTGATCGCGCCAAAGTAGACGGGAGTCTTATGCCGAAACAGAAAACCAAGCGTGCGGCCACCAAGCGCTTTCTCCGGACCGGATCGGGGAAGCTCAAGCGGTTCCATGCGAACCACTCGCACATCCTGACCAAGAAGACGCGCAAGCGGAAGAATCGGCTCAAGAAGGGCGACCTCGTGAGCTCGGCCGATTTCCCGCGCGTCAACCGCCTCCTCCTGGCCTGAGGGTTCTATGCCTCGCGTGAAGAGCGGCGTCGCGCACCACGCCCGCAAGAAGAAGTACATGGAGGCCGCGAAGGGCGCGCGCGGCGGCCGGAGCAAGCTGTACAAGGCGGCCAAGGAGACGGTCGAGCGCGGCATGCGGTACGCCTACCGGGACCGCCGCAAGAAGAAGGGAGAGTTCCGGGCGCTCTGGATCACGCGGATCAACGCCGCCGCCAGGCTCAACGGCCTGAGCTACAGTCGGTTGATGGCCGGCCTCAAAAAGGCCGGGGTCGAGATCAACCGGAAGGTGCTCGCCGACCTCGCCGTGCGTGACGCCGACGCGTTTTCGCGGATCGCGGAGGTCGCGAAGGGACAGTCGTAAGGCATCCCGCCCTTGGCCCTGTCCCCGACGCGAGCCTCCGCCCGTGGGGCCGCCCGCCCGGTGCGGACGGCCCCACGCTCGCATACGGCCCTCATGCCCCCGTCCTATGTCGCTTGAGAAGACCGGCTTCGCTGAACTCGACGATCTCCTGCCGCGGCTCGCGCGCATCGCCGCCCTCGACGCGGCCGCGCTCGAGGCGGAGCATATTGCGCTCCTGGGGCGGAAGAGCGGCGCGATCACCGAGCTGCTGAAGCGGCTGCCCGCGCTGCCGATCGACCGGCGGAAGGCGTTCGGTGCAGCCGTGAACCGGCTCAAGCTTGAGGCCGAGGCGATGATCGAGGCCAGGCGGACGGCGCTCGAGGCCGAGCAGCGCGCGCCGGGCGGGGCGGTGGACCTCACCATGCCGCCGCGCGGCCGCTGGGTCGGCGCCGACCATCCCGTCACCCGGGTGATCGACGAGCTGCTCAGCATCTTCCGCGAGCTCGGCTTCACGGTGGCTGTGGGCCCGGAGGTCGAGACCGAGTGGCTCAACTTCGGTGCGCTCAACTTCCCGGCCGACCACCCGGCCATGGACCTGCACGACACGATCTACCTGGACGCGCCGCCGGTGACCGAGATGCCGCGCGGGGGCCGACTGCTGCTGCGCACGCATACGTCGCCGGTCCAGATCCGCGTCCTGCAAGCGTCCCGCCCGCCGATCCGGGTGGTGATGCCGGGGATGGTCTACCGCAACGATCCGTTCGATCCGTCGCACGCGCCGGGCTTCTCCCAGATCGAGGGGCTCGCCGTGGACGAGGGCATCTCGTTCGTGGACCTGAAGGCCACGCTCGTTCAGTTCGCCCGCCGGTTCTTCGGACCAGGCACCAAGGTCCGCTTCCGCCCCTCCTTCTTCCCGTTCACCGAGCCCTCGGCGGAAATGGACGTCGAGTGCCAGCTCTGCCACGGAAGCGGCTGTCCTGCGTGCAAGGGAACGGGCTGGATGGAGATCCTCGGCTCCGGCATGGTCCATCCGCACGTGCTGGAGAACGGGGGCCTGGATCCCGAGCGCTACACCGGGTTCGCCTGGGGCATGGGGCCCCACCGGATCGCGCTCCTTCGGTACGGAGTGCCGGACATCCGGCTCTTCTACGAGGGCGACATGCGATTCCTCGGGCAGTTCGGCCTCGGCGCTGGAGCGGACGCGTGAACGTCTCCCGCCGCTGGCTCGAAGCGTTCCTCCGCCGTCCGCTGGACACGCGGGACCTGTTCGCCCGGCTGGCGATGCTGGGCGCGCCGGTCGATGCGGTCGAGCCGCTGCACGCCGGCCTGGGCGAGATCCGGGTCGCGCTGGTCGAATCGGTGGCCCCGCATCCGAACGCCGATCGGCTCCGGCTATGCCGCGTGAACGACGGCTCCGGCACGCCCAAGCACGTGGTCTGCGGGGCCCCCAACGTCGTGGCGGGCCGGAAGTATCCGTTCGCGGCCGTCGGGGCGAGCGTGCCCCACGGCAAGGGCGGCGCACCGATGACGCTCGAGCGCGCCAAGATCCGGGGCGAGGTCTCCGAGGGCATGCTCTGCTCTGCCCGCGAGCTCGGACTGGGGCAGGACCACGAGGGGATCCTCGAGCTGGACACCGACGCCGAACCCGGTACGCCTCTGCTGGACGTGCTGCCCATCGCGGATGACCGGCTGATCGTGGATGTGGGGCCGAACCGGCCCGATCTCTTGGGGCATAAGGGCGTGGCGCGGGAGCTGGGCGCGGCGTACCGGACTCCCTTCCGTCTCCCGGCCATCCCGGGCGCGGGGGGGCTCGATGTCCCCCCGCCACGCCGCGCCGGCGCCGCGGGCGCGACCGGCGGCGTGCGGATCACGCTCGAGGATCTCGCCGGCTGCCGGCGGTTCCACGCGGCGCTGCTCCGCGGTGTGCGAGTGGGTCCCTCGCCCGCCTGGCTGCACCACCGGCTCGAGGCCGTGGGGGTGCGGTCCATCAACAACGTCGTGGACGCGACCAACTATGTCATGCTCGAGCTGAATCAGCCGATGCATGCCTTCGACGCCGCGCGGCTTCGCGGTCAGGCTCTGATCGTCCGGCGCCCCCGCCCGGGCGAGACGGTGCTCGTGACCCTCGACGAGGCTTCCCGATCCCTCGACGCCGAGACCACGGTGATCGCCGACGGCGAGGGCGTCATCGGGCTCGCGGGCATCATGGGCGGCGCCAGCACCGAGGTGAGCGCGACCACGACCGACGTGCTGCTCGAGGCCGCCTGGTGGGAGCCGTCCCGGATCCGCCGAACCCGCCGGCGGCTCGGCATGAGCACCGACGCGAGCTACCGCTTCGAGCGCAGCGTGGACCTCTGGGCCGGCGCCGACGCGATGCGCCGCTGTGTCGAGCTCGTCCTCGCGACCGCGGGTGGGGCGCTGGTCGAGGTGCCGCTCGATCTTTGGCCCGAGCCTTCGCATCCGCCGCGGATTTTCCTTCGGCCCGCGCGGGTGGCGCAGGTGCTGGGCGTCGAGCTGCCCTGGCACGAGCTGGAGCGTTGCCTGGTCGCGATCGGCGCCACCGTCGTGCCGAAGCCGGACGACGGCCGGATGGCGGTCGACGTCCCCGGCTGGCGCCCGGATCTGCGGGAGGAGATCGACCTGGTCGAGGAGGTGGCCCGGATCCACGGGTACGACGAATTCCCGATCGAGCTTCGGCCTGCCCGGGTCGGCTCGTTGCCCGACGCGCCGATCGAGCTGGTCGCCGGCGCAGTGCGGCGGGGCCTCGGCGCCTTTGGGTTGTTCGAGGTGATCACCCTGCCGATGACGTCCGAGGGCACATCCGACGCCGTCCGGCTGCTCAACCCGCTGTCGGCCGCCGACGCGTACCTTCGGAGCGAGCTGCTCCCGGGCCTGGCCCGCCAGGTCCAGGGCAATTGGGACCGCCATGTCCGGGACGTGCGTCTGTTCGAGATCGGGACCGTCTTCAGGACCCGCCCGGGCGCGCGGCCGGACGAAGCGCGGCACGTCGGCGGCGTGGTCACCGGAAGCCGGGACCCGCAGCATTGGACCGGCTCCGGCGGGGCCGACTACGACCGTTGGGATCTGGCCGGACTGTTCCGGGCGGCGGTCGCTCTGGCAAATCCGGCGGCCTCCATACAAGTTCAAGGCAGTACGTGGGTTGCCGTGGCGCCGGACGGACGGAGCGTGGGCCACGCGACCGCGGTCGAGTCCGATGGTCCTCCCTGGGCAGCGCCGGTGTGGGGGTTCGAGGTCGAGCTCGACGCGACACCCGCGCCCCCGACGCGCTTCCGCCCCCTGCCGTCCACGCCGTCGTCCGAGCGAGATCTCGCCCTCCTCCTTCCGGACGGGGTTCTGGCGGCGCAGGTTGTCCAGGTGGTGAAGGCGGCGGCGGGTCCCTTGCTCGTCGGCGTGGGCGTGCTCGACCAGTATCGCGGGCCGGGCGTCGCGGCGGGGGTCCGCAGCGTGCTGTTCCGGCTGACGTTCCGGGCACCCGACCGGACGCTGGAAGCCGCGGAAGTGGACGCCCTGGAGCGGCAGGTGCTCGCGGCACTCGAGCGGGAGCTCCGGGTGCGGCGGCGCGAGGCCGGGCCCGGCGGGCCCGAGGAGGGCTGACGTGGCGTACACCTATGAGCGTCCGGATCTGCGGGCCCTGAGCGAGCTGGAGGAGCTGTTCCAGAATCTCGGCGCCGAGGTGGCGGCGTGGCGGCGGCGATCTCTCAAGGCCGAAGCCGAGCTCCAGGACATCCGGGCCAAGGGCGGCGTGTACGAGGGCCCCGAGCTCAGCGGGACCCGCCAGCGCGTGGTCGAGTTGGAGACGGAGAACCTGGCGCTGCGCGAGCGGATCGAGGCGGCGAAGGAGCGGGTGCGCTCGCTCGCGGCCCGGCTCGCGTTCCTCGAGCAGGGAGGCGCGGCGTCGTGACGGCACCCAAGAGCGCGGTCCGCGTCATCATCGGCGGCGAGGAATACACGGTCCGGTCCGAGCTGCCGCCGGAGTACACCCGCGAGGTCGCGGCCTACCTCGACGCCGCGCTCAAGCGGGTGCGCGACTCGCTGCCGGGGGTCGAGACCCACAAGGCGGCGATCCTGGCGGCGCTCGCCATCACGGACGAGCTGTTCCAGGCCCGCCGGGGCGACCGCGAGATCGCCACCCGGATCTCCGCCATCGCCGACGACCTCGCCCGCCTCTTGCCTCCGGCCAAACGGGGGAACCGCGTTTCCGGTAAGGTCGCCATTCCCGAATGATCGGCACCGTCGTCAGTACCCTCGCCCGAATGGACCGCACGCTGCTCGCGCTCCTCGGGGCCGCGATCGGCTTGCTGATCGCCACCGTCTACTTCCTGATCCGGTCCCGAATGGAGCAACGGCGGGGCCGCGGGATCGTCGCAGTGGCGCAGAGCGAAGCTGTGCGACTCCGGAGCGAGGGGACGCGCGAAGGCGAGGCCTCCCGCAACGCCGCGATCGTCGCCGGCAAGATGGAGGCCCTCAAGCTGCGTGAGGAGCTCGACCGCGAGATCCAGCGCCGCCGCGAGGAATGGGAGCGGGCCGAGCGCCGGGTCGAGGATCGGAGCCGGGCCCTCGAGCGCAAGCTCGAAGACGTCGCCTCGCAGGAGCGGCAATTCCGGGTGCAGGAGCAGGCCCTGGCCCAGCGGGAGCTGGACCTCCGGGCTCGTGAGGCAGAGACCGACAAGTTGCTCCAGGAGCAGAGGGGGCGGCTGGAGCGAATCGCCGGGCTGACGGCGGAAGACGCCCGCCGGGAGATCCTCCAGCGGGTGGAGGACGAGGCCCGCACCCAGGCCAGCGCGCTGGTCCGCGACATGAAGGAGCAAGCGCGAAAGACGGCCGATCGCGACGCGAAGCGGATCATCGCGATGTGCGCGCAACGGCTCGCCGCCGAGCACACGGCGGAGACCACCGTTGCTGCCGTGGCCTTGCCCAGCGACGAGATGAAGGGCCGCATCATCGGGCGCGAAGGCCGGAACATCCGCGCGTTCGAGACCGCCACCGGCGTGGACGTCATCATCGACGATACCCCGGATACGGTGATCATCTCCTGCTTCGACCCGATCCGCCGCGAGGTGGCGCGCCGCGCGCTCGAGGCGTTGATCACCGACGGGCGGATCCACCCCGGCCGCATCGAGGAGATCGTCGTGAAGTGCCAGCGCGAGCTGGAAGGCCAGCTCGTGGACCTCGGCGAGCAGGCCGCGTACGACACGGGGATCCACGGGCTCCATCCCGAGCTGATCAAGCTGGTCGGGCGGATGCGCTACCGGACCTCATACGGGCAGAACATCCTCGACCACTCCAAGGAGGTCGCCTGGCTCGCCGGCATGATGGCGGCGGAGCTCCACCTCGATGTCGCCCTGGCGAAGCGGGGCGGGCTGCTGCACGACATCGGCAAGGTGCTCACGCACGATAGCGAGGGGACCCACGTGGAGCTCGGGGTCGAAATCGCGCGGAAATACGGCGAGAGCGCGGCGGTGATCAACTGCATCCACGCCCATCACGACGACGTCCCGCACGAAAGCGCGGAGTCCGTGCTGGTCCAGGCGGCGGACTCGATCAGCGGGTCCCGCCCGGGCGCGCGTCGGGAGGCGTTCGAGAGCTACGTCAAGCGGCTCACCAAGCTGGAGGAGATCGCCAACGGTTTTGCTGGCGTCGAAAAGAGCAACGTGATCCAGGCCGGCCGGGAGATCCGCGTGGTCGTCACGCCCGACCGGATCGATGATTCCGCCGCCGCCCAGCTCTCGGAGTCCATCGCCCGGCGCATCGAGAGCGAGCTCCAGTACCCCGGCCAGATCAAGGTCGTGGTCATCCGGGAGACGCGCGCCGTGGACTTCGCCCGATGACCGCCCGCGTCCTCGACGGCGTGCCCATCGCCGACGCCATCCGCTCGGAGGTCGCCGCCCGGGTCGCGGAGCTCAAGCCCCGCGGCAAGCGGCCCGGGCTCGCGGTGGTGATCGTGGGCGAGAACCCGGCGAGCATGGTGTACGTCCGCGCCAAGGGGAAGGCCTGCGAGGAGGCCGGGATGCATTCCGAGACGATCCGGCTCCCGGCGCAGACCACCGAGACCGAGCTGCTCGCGGTGGTGGACCGGCTCAATACCGATCCCGCGATCCACGGCTTCCTGGTGCAGCTCCCGCTTCCCAAGCACATCAACGCGGAGCGCGTGCTCAACCGGGTCAACCCGCTCAAGGATGTGGACGGGTTCCACCCGGTCAACGTGGGGAAGGTGTCCATCGGCGATCCGACCGGATTGAGGCCGGCCACGCCGTACGGCGTGCAGGAGATGCTGCTCCGGTCGGGGATCGATCCCAAGGGCGCCAACGCGGTCATCGTCGGGCGGTCGAACATCGTGGGCAAGCCGATGGCCAGCCTCCTCATCCAGCCGGGCCGCGGGGGGGACGCGACGGTGACGATCTGCCACTCCAAGTCGCGAGATCTTCCGGGTATCTGCCGCAGCGCCGATCTCCTGATCGTCGCGATGGGAAAGCCGGAGTTCGTGACGCGCGACATGGTCCGCCCGGGGGCCGTCGTGATCGACGTGGGCATCAACCGCGTGGACGACGCGAGCCAGCCGAAGGGCTATCGCATCGTCGGCGATGTGGCCTACGGCCCCGTGGCGGAGGTCGCGTCCGCCATCACACCGGTGCCGGGAGGCGTCGGCCGGATGACGATCGCCATGCTCCTCAAGAATACGCTTCAGGCGTTCGAGCAGGCGGTCGCGTGAGCGCGGTGCCCATGGGTCCGGCCGACCAGGTCTTCTCGATCAGCGATCTCACGGCGGCGGTCCGGACGATCCTCGAAGGAAGCCTGGGCACCGTGTGGGTCCGCGGCGAGGTGGTCCAGTGCCGGGTCCATGGGAGCGGCCACTGGTACTTCACGCTCCGCGACTCGGCCGCGCAGGCGCGGTGCGCCATGTGGCGCACCTACTCCCAGCGGGCGGGGCGTCCCCCGGCCGACGGTACCGAGGTCTTCGCCCAGGGGCGTCCCACGCTCTACGAGGCGAAGGGCGAGTTCCAGTTCGTCGTCTACCGGCTGCTGTCCACGGCGGGCATCGGCGATCAGCAGCGCGCCCTGGAGCGGGTGAAAGCCGCGCTCGACAAGGAGGGCCTGTTCGCCGCGGCCCGCAAGCGTGCGCTCCCGCGATACCCGTCCCGCGTCGCCGTCGTCACTAGCCCGGATGGTGCCGCGCTGCATGACATCGTCACTGTCGCCCGTGGCCGCTGGCCCGCGGCCGAGCTCCTGGTCGTCGCGGCCCGGGTCCAGGGCGACGGGGCCGCGGCCGAGCTGGTCGCGGCGCTCAAGCGGGTGAACCGGCTCCGGGTCGATCTCTGCATCGTTGGCCGCGGGGGCGGCGGCCGGGAAGATCTCGCGGCGTTCAACGACGAGGCCGTCTGCCGGGCTCTCGCCGCCGTGCGGGTGCCCACGGTGTCGGCGGTCGGGCACGAGACCGACGTGACGCTGGCCGACCTCGTTGCCGACGTGCGGGCCGCCACCCCCTCTGCCGCGGCCGAGCTGGCGCTGCCGGACGCGCGCGCGGTGCGCCGGCTCGTCGGCGACCTCGGCGCCCGGCTCGCGGGCGGCTTGAGCC
>OEKQ01000186.1_pt3 | contig 11895 bp, 8 predicted proteins | sample 1503141 | NCBI WGS metagenome assembly OEKQ01 (sample SAMEA104379568, study PRJEB20068) | metagenome | isolation source: 1998
CCGATCAGCACCGTGGAATCGGTCGGCGCCACGTGCTCCGCCAGCCGCAGGACTTCGAGGAACCGCTTGGCCTTGCCGATCGGACGGGTGACCGTGGCGCCGGCGCGCTCGCGCCGGCGAATCTCCTGCTTGAGCTGCTTGTTCTCGACGCGGACCGCGCGGAACTCGCACGCGCGGCGCAGGATCGTGACCAGCTCGTCGTTGGAGAACGGCTTCTGGATGTAGTGATACGCCCCCGAGTTCACGGCTGCGATGGCGCTCTGGAGCGAGGCCTGGGCGGTCATCAGAATCACCGGCGTCATGGGATCCTGCTCCCGCGCCGCCTGGAGGATGTCGAGCCCCGAGACCTGCGGCATCCGCACGTCGGAGAGGATGATGTCGTGACTCCCGCTCCGGATCTGCTCCAACCCCGCCTTGCCGCCCTGAGCGGTGGTCACCTCGAACCCCTCGTTCCGGAGAAGGATGCGGAGGGTGTCGAGAATGCCGGATTCGTCGTCCACGACGAGCACCGACGGCTTGTGGCTCATGCGACCTCCTCCGGCGTCCATTGGGCGGGCAACAGAATCGTAAACGTGGTGCCGGTCCCGGGCTTGGACTCCACGAGCACCAGCCCCCGGTGGGCCTCGACGGCGCGCTGGACGATCGCGAGCCCGAGCCCGCTGCCGCCCGGGCGACCGGACACGAACGGCTGAAAAAGCCGCTGGCGGATGTCCGCGGGGATGCCCGGGCCGTCGTCCCGCACCTCCAGCTTGACGGCATGGTCGAACGGTCCGTGGGGCAGCTGACTGGCGTCCGCCTCCCCGACGGTGACCGTCACCCGCACCGGGGTCCGGGCCGCCTGCACCGCGTTCAGCACGAGGTTCGCGATCACCCGGTGCAGGAGGTCGGTGTCGCCTTCGAGTATCGTGCGCGGCCCTTGCACGTCGAGCACGGCCGTCGCGGGGCAGTCGGGGTGCTCCTTCACGAGCCGGGTGACAGCGACCGCCACATCCCGGAGGTCCACCGGCACGAACTCGGTGGCCCGCACCCGGGAGAAGTCCAGAAATTCGTTGAGCAGGCGGCTCAGGCGGTCGCTCTCGCGGACGATGAGCTGCGCGAGGAAGCGTTCATCGTTGGTGGCGTAGCGAGAGCGCGAGAGCTGCTCCACCGAGCTCCGGATCGAGGCGAGCGGGTTGCGGATCTCGTGGGCGAGTGAGGCGCTCAGCGCGGCCACCGCCTCCAGCCGCTCCGCGCGGAGATGGAGCTCCTGGAGCTGCTTGAGATCGGAGATGTCGGTGAAGATCGCGGTCACCGAGGGCGCCTCCTGCGCCTTCTGCTGGAAGACCGTGGTGCTGAGCCCGATGGGAAATTGGCGGCCCTGGGCCGACGCGACGAGGCCCTCACCCCGGCTGATCTTGCGCCCGTTGCGGATGCCGCTCGCGATGGCCGCCCACAGCTCGCTGGAGCGGGTTTTGAGCTGGTCCAGCACCGGCTCGCCCAGGAACACGCCCGAGTCCAGCCGCAGGAGCCGCTCAGCCGTCGGATTGATGAAGGCCAGGCGGCCGAGGCCGTCCACCGTGAGCACGCCGGAGCGGATGTTGCGCAGGATGTCGTCGGCCTCGAGCCGGACGCGCACCAGCTCGGTCTCGAGCGAGGCCTGCTCCGCCCCCGCCTCGCGCAGCCGGTGGCTCAGCGCCGCGACGAGCAGGAACACGATGTTGAAGACCGCGAACTGGATCCAGAACGCCGTGTCCGGGTGGACCGCCTGGCCCCAGACGACGTCCGCCAGAAACATCATCGACGCCGCGACCGCGGTGAAAACGCCGCCCCCCAGCGGCAGGAGCATCGTGTAGGCGGCGACCACCAGCACGTACAGGGCGGGGAACGCGGACTTGGGCTCGCCCGACAGCTGGACCAGCGCGGTCACCAGACCGAGGTCCACCAGCGCCTGCACCTGGAGGAACGCCAGACTCGGAATTGCGCGCCGCACGAACACGGCCCAGGCCCCGTAGCCGGTGAACGTGAGCGCGAAGACGACGGCAATGCTGCTGATGAAGGAGACGTCGGGACGGCGCGTCCACACGAGCGACGCTCCTAGGCGCGTCGCCAGGGCGAGGACGAGCCGGCCGACGAACAGCCATGTGAGCAGCGTGCGTTGCGTGGGGAGAGACGCCCGCGTGATCCGGCGGGGATGCGGGCCGACGACCGCCTCTACCCGCTCCGCCGCGGAAGATTCCATCGTGCCTCGGCGTCAGGGGGGACTTGGGGAACGACCGGCAAGATAACGGAGCGCTTCACCATCCGTACAGCACCCGGTAGAGGTCGCGGTTGCGCTGCACGATGCGGACGTAGTCGCGCGTCTCGACGAACGGGATGCGCTCCGCAAATACCTCGGGGTCGTCCATCCCGGCCTTCGCCACCCATCGCTCGACCCGTGAGACGCCCGCGTTATAGGCCGCCAGCACGCGGGCCGGCTCCCCGTACTGGGCGACCAGGTCGGACAGATGGCGGGTGCCGATGGCCAAGCTCACGTCGGGCTGCCAGAGCAGCACCGGGTCCCACTCCGGGTATCCCTCGGTCCGGGCGACGGCGCTCCCGAGATCCGGCATTACCTGCATCAGCCCTCGAGCACCCGCGCTGGAGGTGGCGCCCGGATCGAACAGCGACTCCTGGCGTATCAGGGCCGCCACGAAGCCCGGCTCGAGCCCCCGGGCCGCCGCCTCCGCCAGCAGCGCGTCCGCGTGGGTCACAGGATAGTAGAGGCGGTACACCCGCGTGTCGGGGGGCGCCCCGCGTGCGACGGCGCGCCGCGCCAGCCGGATCCCCTGCGCCGCGAGGCCGGCAGCGCGGAGCCCGTCCGCTACGTGCAGCAGCCGGTCGATCGAGCCGTCCGCGTCGCGCGCGACCTGCTCGTACTCGCGCCGCGCCTCATCCGCGAGCCCAAGGCGCGTCAGCAGTGCGGCCCGGGCAAGGGCGCTGTCCGCGTCCGGCGCCGCCGCGAACGAATCCGGGACCTCGGTCGGGCGCCAGGTGGGGAGCCCGAGCCGGCGCTCGCTCAAGCCGGCGTAATAGGAGGCCGGATTGCGCGCCATGAGGTCGGACCAGCGCTCCCGCCCACGGGTCGAGTCGGCGGCGGCGGCCCAGGCCCGCCCGGCCCAATAGGACGCGGCCAGGGCCTCGTCTCCAGCGCGCGTACTCGCGGCGAGCGCATCCAGCTCGGTCGCGGCCTTCTTGGCGTGGCCAGCGAGCAGCGCGATGAGCGCGGCCTGGAGCTGGGCGCCGGGCGTGAACCGGGAGCCGGGGAATCGGCGTGCCAACTGGAGGAAGAGCTTCCGGGCCTGGTCGTCGTTCCGGTCGTCCGTGGCGAGATCGGCGAGCAGCCAGAGCGCCGGTGGCGCCGCCGCTGTGTCCTTGGCGAACCGCTTCGCGACCTCTCGGAACGCTGTCTTGGCACCGTCGAGCTGGCCGTTCCGGAGGAGCGCGCGACCCCGCTGGTACGCCGCGGCGCCGCCGAGGCTGTCGCGGGGCGGAACCCGCGCATAAGCGGCAGCCGCAGCGTCGTATCGGGCCATCCCGAACAACGCTCCTGCATAGTCGAACCGGTCCCGGGACGTTCCCAGCCCTGCGTCGAACGCGCGGGGGAACCCATCGGCCGCCCTCGCCGGCGCTCCGGCGGGCGCAGCCGCCCGGGCCACGACCAGCTCCTCCTCCGGGGCGAGGCGGCCGTACGCGCCGTCGAGCACGCCGATTGCGCTCCTGATCTCCCCGGCCGGGGCGGACGTGCCGAGGAACGCGAGGAGCTCGTGCTTCAGCTCCGCGCGTGCGACCGTATCGGCCGACGCGGCGAGTCGGAGCCGCAAGGCGGTCGCGGGGCTCCCAAGCTGCTGGAGGTACAGCATGGCGGCCCCGACCAGGTCCCCGGCGCGCTCCCGGGCCGACGCTTCGGTCGCCGGGACGCGGGCCTGCGCGGGCCCGAGCCGGATCGCGGCATACAACCTTGCGCGCCCGGCGCTGTCTGGAGCGAGCGCGGCCGCCCGGAGCCGGAGCCAGTCGCCCACCTCCGGCGCCAGGTCCGCCGCCTGCAGGTAGGCCGCGGCCGCGCCGTCCCCGTCAGCCAGCCGGTCCAGCGCCCGGCCGAGGACCACGAGGGCCTCCACGCGCCGCTTCGGGTCGCCGAGATCAACCAGCGCCTCACGCGCCCGCGCGACCGCCGCGGTATCCGCGCCCAACTCGACGGCCGCCCGCGCCGCCAGGAGGAGCGCCGGCCCCCGCCGGCCCGCATCGGGCCAGGTCACGCCGGCCAGCAGCCGGGCGACCTCCGCCCATCCGCCCCACCGGCTCGCCGCTACAGCCGCCAGCAGGACGGCGTCGGGGGTTCGTCGGCTCGAGTCGCGGACCAAGGGATCGAGAATGCGGCTGGCCCGGTAGGGAAGCCCGCGCGTGATCGCGTCCGCCGCCTGGGTGAGCAGCGAGTCGGGCGCGATCACGGCCGCGGACTCGGCGGCTGCGGGCGATTGAGCGGCCGCCGGCATCAGGCGACCCAGCACGACGAGGCCGGCGAGCGACAAAGAGCGGATCACAATGGGAATCTCGCCGGGCGCCGGGGGGTGGAGAAAGGGTGCCGCGCGGGATTCATTACGACATGGCTGACGCACACCAACGGGTCCGGCTCGACAAGTGGCTGTGGGCCGCGCGCTTCTTCAAGACCCGATCGCTCGCCACCGAAGCCGTCGTCGGGGGCAAGGTCGAGGTGAATGGGGAGCGGGCCAAACCCGCCAAGCTGATCCAGCCGGGCGACGAGGTGCGGCTCAGGCAGGGGCCGTACGAGTACCTGATGCAGGTGCGGGCCCTTGCGGAGCGGCGGGGACCCGCGAGCGTCGCGGCGGGCCTGTACCAAGAGCGAGCGGAGAGCCGGGCCGCGCGGGAGCGGGCGGCGGAGCAGCTCAGGCTCGGCGCGAGCGCCTGGGCCTCGGAAGACAAGGCACGGCCCACCAAGCGGGACCGCCGCGCGCTCGACCGGTTCCGGGGCCGGAACTAACCGCGGGCGTGACTAGCCCATGTTGTCGACCATGGCGCGGGCGAAGCCGCTGGTTGATACCAGCGTGGCGCCCGGCATCAGCCGCTCGAAGTCGTAGGTCACCTTCTTCTGGCCGATGGTCTTCTCCAGCGAGGCGATGATCAGGTCGGCGGCCTCGTGCCAGCCGAGATGCCGGAACATCATCTCGCCCGACAGAATGACGGAGCCGGGGTTGACCTTGTCCTGACCCGCATACTTGGGCGCGGTCCCGTGCGTCGCCTCGAAGATCGCGTGCCCGGTGAGGTAGTTGATGTTTGCCCCGGGGGCGATCCCGATGCCGCCTACCTGCGCCGCCAGCGCGTCCGAGATATAGTCGCCGTTCAGATTCATCGTCGCGATGACGCCGTACTCCTTCGGGCGGGTGAGGATCTGCTGGAGGAAGGCATCGGCGATCACGTCCTTGATCACCACCCCGCCGGGCAGGCGGCACCACGGGCCTCCGTCCACCTCGGTGGCCCCGTATTCCTCCCGGGCGAGCTGATAGCCCCAGTCGCGGAAGCCGCCCTCGGTGAACTTCATGATGTTGCCCTTGTGGACGAGGGTCACGCTCGCGTACCCCTGGGCCACGGCGTAATCGATCGCCGCGCGGATGAGCCGCTTGCTCCCCTCTTCCGAAATGGGCTTGATCCCAATGGCGCTCGACTCGGGGAAGCGGATGGTCTGGACGCCCATCTCCTCCCGGAGATAGCGGATGAGCGCGCGGGCCTCCTGGGAGCGGGCCTTGTACTCGATACCGGCGTAGATGTCCTCGGTATTCTCCCGAAAGATGACCATGTTCACGTCCTGCGGCGCCTTGACAGGGGACGGCACGCCCTCGAAATAGCGAACGGGGCGCACGCAGGCGTAGAGGTCGAGCTTCTGCCGCAGGGCGACGTTGAGCGAGCGGAAGCCGCCCCCCACGGGCGTGGTGAGCGGCCCCTTGATGGCGACGAGATGATGGGCGAGGGCGGCCAGCGTGTCGTCCGGCAGCCAGCTGTCCAGTCGGTTTTTCGCCTTCTCGCCGGCCAGAACCTCGAACCAGATGATGCGGCGACCGGTGCCGTACGCTTTGCGCACGGCCCCGTCGAAGACGTGCTGTGCCGCGCGCCAGATGTCCGGCCCGGTGCCGTCGCCCTCGATAAACGGAATGATGGGATGAGTCGGCACCTCGAGGCGGCCGTCGCGCATGACGATCGGATCGCCTCCGGTGGGGGCCTTGAGCGTCTTGTAGGTGGGTGCGGAGAGCGCGGGCATGGCGGAGTCAGCGAGAGATGGGGGAGTCGTGAGGCGTAAGTTAGCAGCCCGCCCATGAACGGCAACGCTCATGCGGACCGCGCCGCCGCCGTGCTCTTCGGGGAGTACGAGGGTTGGTGCGGCGCGTTCGCCGAGGTGACCCGCCGGGCCAAGCGGCGCTTCGAGACCCGCGACTGGCACGGGACGCAGGCGGACGCCGCGGAGCGGCTGGCGCTGTACCGCCGCCACGTGGACGCGGCGGTCGCGTGCCTGACCGAACTGCTGGGCGCCGACGTTCGCCGGCGCGCAATCTGGGCCAGGGTGCGCCCCGTGTACGCCGGCCTGCTCGAGGCCCGGCCGGATGCCGAGCTGGCGGAGACGTTCTTCAACTCGGCGAGCCGCAGCGTGCTCGGCACGGTGGGCACGGATCCGGATTCGGAGTTTCTCGAGTTCCCGGCGAGCGGCCCGCTCGCCCGATCAGGGCCGATGGTCTTCGACACCTATCGGGGCGAGGGCTCGAGCCGCGACCCGATCGAGCGGCTTCTCACCGCCTGCGGCTGGCAGGTACCGTACGCGGACGCCGAGGGCGACTCGGCGCTCGTGGCGCGCGCCGTGGACGCCCGGCTCCGCGAGGTCGGCTGGCGCGGCGGCCCCCTCGCGATCGACGTGCTGCGCGCGCCCTTCTATCGGAACAAGGGAGCGTATCTCGTCGGCCGGATTCACGGCGCAGCGGAGCTCGTGCCGTTGGTGCTGCCGCTGGTGCAGTGCGACCGGGGTGTCGTGGTGGACGCGGTGCTGCTTACGCAGGACGAGGCGAGCGTTGTCTTCGGCTTCAGCTGGTCCTACTTCTTCGTGGACGCGCCGCACCCCCGCGGCTTGATCGCGTTTCTCCAGTCGCTCATGCCCCACAAGCGGGTGGACGAGCTCTACACCTCCATCGGCTACAACAAGCACGGCAAGACCGAGCTTTACCGCGCCTTGCTCCGCCACCTCGAGCGACCCGATGCCCGGTTCGCGTTCGCCGAGGGGGACGAGGGCATGGTGATGTGTGTCTTCACGCTTCCGACGTTCAACGTGGTCTTCAAGATCATCAAGGACCGGTTCGGCGCGCCCAAGACCACTACTCGCCGCGGCGTGATGGAGAAGTATCACTTCGTCTTTCAGCGCGATCGGGTGGGCCGGCTGGCGGATGCGCAGGAGTTCGAGAACCTGGAGTTCCGGCGACGCTGCTTCCCGGCCGACCTCCTGGAGTATCTGGAGCGGGAGGCGGGCGGGAGCGTGGATGTGAAGGGGGAGAGCGTCGTGGTCCGGCACCTCTACACCGAGCGCCGGGTGACGCCGCTCAATCTCTTCCTCAGGCAGGCGGACGCCGGCACCGCCCGGGAAGCGATCCTGGACTACGGGAATGCCATCAAGGATCTCGCCGGCGCGGATATCTTCACGGGCGACATGCTGCTCAAGAACTTCGGGGTGACCCGGAACGGCCGGGTGATCTGCTACGACTACGACGAGCTCTGCCTGCTGGGCGAGTGCGTCTTCCGCCGGCTCCCGCCCCCGCGGTCCCCCGAGGACGAGGTGGCCGCGGAGCCGTGGTTCCACGTGGGCGAGCACGATGTGTTCCCGGAAGAGTTCAGCCCCTTTCTGGTCCCCGGGGACCGTCTACGGGCCACCTTCCTCGGCGCGCACGGCGACTTGTTGAGCGTGGACTTCTGGACCGGCGTGCAGCGCCGGCTGGCGGAGGGCGAGATCTTCGACTTCTTCCCGTACCGGCAGAGCCGCCGGCTGCACCAGCGCTACTAGCGGAACACGCGGAAGAAGAGCGCGAAGATCCGGCGGACGCGGGGGGTCAGCTTGCTCCGGCGCCACGCGTCCGCCGCCTTGCGGAAGACCTCCGCCTGCGTCGGATAGGGATGGATCGTCCGACCGATCCCGCCGAGCCGCACCCCGTTCGCGATGGCCATGCCGATCTCGCTGATCATGTCCCCCGCGTGCTCGGCCACCAGCGTGGCGCCGAGGATGCGTCCCCGCCCGCGCTGCACGTGCACGCGAAAGAAGCCGTCGCTCTCCCCATCGAGAACGGCGCGGTCCACCTCGTCGAGCGGGATGGTGAACGTCTCCACGTCGTGCCCCGCCGCCCGCGCCTCCTCCTCGTACATCCCGACGTGGGCGACCTCCGGGCTTGTGTACGTGCACCACGGCAGCACGAGGCGACTGACCCGCCGGCGTCCGAAGAAGAGCGCGTTCTGGATGGCGAGCCTGGCCTGCTCGTCGGAGTTGTGGGTAAACTTGAACCGGGAGGCGACGTCGCCCGCGGCGAACACCCGCGGGTTCGCAGTGCGGAGCCGGTCATCCACCATCACTCCCGCCGGCCCGTAGCGCACGCCTGCGGCCTCGAGTCCCAGCCCTTCCACGTTGGGCGTCCGACCGGCGGCTACCAACAGGATGTCGGCCGGCACCCGCTCCTCCCGTCCCGCGCCCGCCACCACAACGAGCCGAGTCGGGCCGTCGCGCTCCACCCTCACGACCCTGCTCTCCCGGACGAGGGTCACCCCGTCCCGGAGCATTGCGCGCTCCACCAGCGCCGCCGCGTCCCGGTCCTCCCGCGGAAGGAGGTGCGGAGCCTGATTGACCAGGGTGACTGCGCTCCCGAAGCGCGCGAACGCCTGCGCCAGCTCGCAGCCGATCGGACCTCCGCCGATCACCACCAGGCGCTGGGGCAGCTCGGTCAACCCGAAGATCGTCTCGTTGGTCAGGTAACCCGCCTCCGCGAGGCCCGGGATCCGGGGCACGGCGGGCCGGGCGCCGGTCGCGATGATGGCACGGCGGAAGCGCAGCACATGGCCGTCCGCCGCGACCCGGTCGGGCGCGACGAAACGGCCCTCACCCAAGAAGACATCCACACCGAGATCGCGGAACCGGGGAGCCCCGTCGATCCGGCTGAGGCCCGCGCGCAGCTCGCGCATTCGCGCCATCACGGCGGGGAAGTCCCCCGCGCCGCTCGCTGCCGGCCCGCCGAACGCCCCACGCGCCCGGGTCGCCTCCCGCCACGCCCGTGCGGCGCGGATGATCGCCTTGGAGGGGACGCAGCCGACGTTCAAGCAGTCGCCGCCCATCAGGTACCGCTCGATCAGAGCGACCTTCGCACCCAAGCCGGCGGCGCCGGCGGCGCTCACCAGGCCGGCCGTCCCGGCGCCGATCACGACGAGGTGGTAGCGCCGCCGCGGAACTGGATTGGCCCAGCCCGGTGGATGAACGTTCGCGAGCAGCCGCCGATTGAATTCGTCGAGAGGCTCGACCAGCGGCGGCTGCGAGTCAGGCACGCGTCTGTGCGGGAACGCCGGGGAGAGTCGGTTGGACGGTCGCCTCGGCTAGGGCCCTGCGGGCCGTGCGGGTGATGACTGCGGTCACCGCGATGGTGGCGCAGAGGCCGAGAGCGAGCACCGCATAGTATCCGGCGCTCCGCGGCGGGGCCGCGCCACCGGCGACGGCGGCAACCTCACCGGCGAGCTTGCCCGAGTAGACGTACAAGAGTGTCCCGGGCAGCAGGCCTGCCATCGCCAGCAGGTAGTCGATGAAGCGCACCTGCGTGAGCCCAAGGCCGTAGTTGAGCAGGCTGAATGGAAAGACGGGCGACAGACGGAGCAGGAGCACGATCTTCCGTCCTTCCCGGCCGATGGCCCGGTCGATCGCCGCGAACTTCGGGTTGCGGGCGACGCGTCGCTCGACCGCGCCGCGGGCCAGGTAGCGGGCGATGAGGAACGCCGCCGAGGCCCCGAGGGAAGCGCCGACGAACACGATGGCGACACCCTTGGCGACCCCGAAGAGCGCGCCCGCTGCGAGCGTGAGAAGCGATCCGGGAATGAACGCGACGCAAGCAACGACGTAGCCCGCAATGAACACAAGCGGGCCCCACGGCCCGAGACCGTTCACCCAGCCTGCGAACTCGGGCACCAGCGCGCCGGCCCGCCGGCCACCAATCACGACCCCCGCGATTGCCAGTCCGACCAGCACGAGCGGGGTCAGCGCGCGCCGGCCCGTTCCCCGCGTCGCGGCCGGGGCGTGGTCCGAATCCGTTGGCGTGCGCTGGTCGCCCGGCATTGGCTAGATGTAGGGGGAGCCGAAGCCGGCGCGCAAGCGGGCCGCCGGAGCGTCAGTGCCGGCGGGAGGCCGAGTCGGCGGAGACGGAGAAGCTCGCCCCGGTGGAGTCCGCGCGCAGGCGCAGGACTTCCTTGCCCGAGCGATTCCGGATCCGAAGCAGCGCGCCGTGTGAGTCCGCCTGGACCTGGACCAGCGATTGCGCGGAGTCGCCCCGGATATCGATGACGGCGCGGGACGAGTCGGCCCGGATGACGACCGCTCGCGCAGTCGAATCGGCGAGCCGCTCGGCTTTGAGGGCGGCGAGCTCTGCCTTCGCGGCGGCCGTGTCGTAGAGGCCGCGCCGCCACCGCTCCGCGTGCCCGGCTGGCGCCAGGATCGCCCGGACCAGACCGCCAGGCTCTACGACCAGCTCCCCGATCTGCTGGAGATGCTCGGCGGCAGAGTCCGCGGCCGACGAGCAAACGAAGCCGTCCCGCCCGCCGAAGGCCGGCTCGCGCACCGTAACCGTGCAACTTTCCAAGTTTGTCACGTCGCTCGAATCTTGGAGCTTCACGGTGAGCCGGACGCCGGTCACCGTCTTCGGGGAGCTCCGGAGCAGCTCGAGCCGTCGGACGGTGCCCAGCTCGTCTCCCTCGAGCCGGAACGGTAGGAGGGCGAGCGGGATTCCAATGGGGCGGTCCGACTTGGCCAACGCGTCGAACTTGGCTATCCCATGGCGCGCCAACGTGATAGCAATCATGCCAACGAAGAAGATCGCCAGAGCCCCAACGGCAATCCGGCCCCAGTATCGCTGCATAGGAACCTCGCTGTTCTGGTCGACCCGGCCGCCAGCAGAGCAGCCGTTTCAAGGAGAAACGAAGTTCCGCCCCGAATGTTTCACTTCGCGGTCGGCCTTGCTTGATTTGACGCGTGTCTCCCCCCGCCTCGACCCCAAGGGTGACCATCGATCTCAACGCCGACGTCGGCGAGGGCTACGGCGCCTGGCCGGCGCCGGCGGACTCGGATCTGTTCCCGCTCATCTCGTCGGCCAGTATCGCCTGTGGATTCCACGCTGGCGATCCCGGCCGGATGCGCGAGACCGCCGCGCTGGCCGCCCGCCACGCCGTCGTGGTCGGAGCTCATCCCGGCTATCCCGATCTGCTGGGGTTCGGACGCCGAGAGCTGGGCGCCTCGCCGCGGGAGGTCGCCGACTACGTCGCGTACCAGGTCGGCGCGATGCTGGCCTGCGCGAGCGCGGCCGGCACCTGCGTGCGGTACGTCAAGCCCCACGGGGCGCTTTACAATCGTGCGGCGCGTGACTCGGAGATCGCCCGGGCCATCGCCGAAGGCATCCGGGCTGCCGATCCCGGTCTCGCGCTTCTGGGCCTGGCCGGTAGCGCGCTCATCGCGGCGGCGCGCGACGCAGGACTCCGCGCCGTCTCCGAGGCGTTCCTCGACCGCGGGTACCAGCGCGACGGGTCGTTAGTGCCCCGCGGGAGCCCGACAGCCCTGTTGGCTGACCCCCAAGCCGCGGCCGCCCGAGCGGTGCG
>OEKQ01000242.1_pt2 | contig 11640 bp, 13 predicted proteins | sample 1503141 | NCBI WGS metagenome assembly OEKQ01 (sample SAMEA104379568, study PRJEB20068) | metagenome | isolation source: 1998
ACACCCGCTCGGTCACATGGTGGCCGTCCAGCTCCGCGGCCACGTCGAGCCCGAGCCCGCCCGCCGCAACGAGCAACGCCCATTCCGCCCGGCACTCGTCGCAGCCGTCGAGGTGCGCCTGCTCGTCGGCGGTCCACTGTGCGGCGCCCCGCACCACCGCGGGCATCCGCTCGGACAGTTGCTCGCAGATCGTCATCGTACCAGCTCCTTCAACCGCTTCACTGCGTGATGGTAGTGCACCCGCGCCGCCCCGGGGGTAGTCCCGAGCGCGGCGGCGATATCCTCATATTCCCGACCTTCCTGGGACCGGAGCAGAAAGACCTCCCGCTGGAGCCGGGGAAGCCTCGTGAGGCCGTCGCGCACCCGCTCCGCGGCTTCGCTGGCCACGAGATCGGCCTCCGGATCGGCGCGGTCGGGCAGGTCCCGGTCGTCAATCGAGATCACCTGCCGCCCCTTTCGCTTGCGGTAGTCGTCACGCAGCAGGTTGCCCGCGATGGTGAACAGCCAGCTGCGGAAGGCCGCGTCGCCACGCCACCCATCCACCTTCCGGAACGCTCGAAAAAACGTCTCTTGCACCAGGTCTTCCACGTCGCTGCGGCCGGCACCCGAGGCGTACAGGAAGCGCCCCACCGCGCCGAGATGGCGCCGCACCAGCTCGGCCGCCGCCCGCTCGTCTCCGGCTCGATACGCCGCCACCAGCTCGGCGTCCGACGGCGCCTCGCCCCCGGGGGTTGGGCTCATTCGGGGGACAAGGACGGCAGGCCGGGGCCACCGTTAAGCCGGGCGGAAGCCATGGCCCAACGCAGGCTTTGGCACGCAAACATGACGTATTACATTATGCGATGGTGCCAAGTTACAGATTTTCAATTACTTAGAGATTTGTTCCGAAAAACGTGCATCACCCGGGGCCGGGTCACGGTCGCCACATGCATGGGCGCCGGCTATCTTAGGCCGCCATGCCCCGACCCCAGGTGATCGCGCACCGCGGTGCGTCCGGCTACGAATATGAGAACTCGCTCGCCGCGTTCCGGCGCGCGGTCATGCTCGACGCAGACGGGGTCGAGCTGGACGTCCACGCCACCAGGGACGGCCGACTCGTGGTCCACCATGACCCGGCGCTCCCGGGCCTGGGGCCGATCCGAGCGCTTGAACTCGTCACCCTGCGACAGGCCCGTCTCCCGAACGGCGAGCCGGTAGCCGTGCTGTCCGAGGTGCTCGACCTGGTGGGGGATCGGGACGTCTGGGTCGAGGTGAAGGCGCTCGACCCGGCCTGCGATGCCGCGCTCCTGGCGACGCTGGCCGCCGGGCCGGCCCCGCACCGCTACGCCGTGCACAGCTTCGATCACCGGCTCGTGGGCCGCCTTGGACAGGCCCAGCCTACCTTGCGGCGCGGGGTGCTCCTCTCGTCATATCTGGCGGATCCGGTGAGCGCGATGCGGGCTGTCGGTGCATCCACACTCTGGCAGGAGTGGCATTTCGTCGACGAAGAGCTGGTCCGCACCATCAGGGCCGCCGGCCTCGCGCTCATCGCCTGGACGGTGAACGAGCTGGCCGATCTCCGTCGCTTGGCCCGCCTCGGGGTGGACGGGCTTTGCGGCAACTACCCTGACCGCATTCGCGTGGCGATCGGCTTGAGCGTAGGGGTGCCGACGCCCGGGGTCTAGCGCGCGTCCGCCACCCCGTCGGCCGCCTGTGGCACCGGCGCTTCGTCGTTCCGCTCGCCGCGCCGTGCCGCGATCCGCTCCTCGAGCCCGGCGATCTGACCAGCGAGGTCGTCGAGCCGAAGCAGCGCCGAGTCGATGCGACGTGGATCCACTTCCCCGCCCCGCTCCCGCCGATAGACCAGACGGCCGAGGTCTCGCGCGGCCTGGTCCTGCTGCCGCCGGTGGCGGAGCAGCTCGATCTGGAGCTTGCCTTCGTCCAGTGCCGCTTGGGCACGCTTGCCGAACGTCTCCAGCTCGCGATTGAGCCGGTCGAACAGTTGCGCCATCGTCGTGGTCCTCCCACCCTCAAATAAAGCACGAGTGGGGTGCGGAGCCAGCTCCACACCCCACCCCAAAGTTGCCAAGCAGGCCGCCCGGGTCAGGAGGCCGGCGCGGCCGCCGCCGGAAAGATCGACACCTTCTGCCGGTTCTTGTCCTTGAACTCGAACTTGACCACGCCGTCCACGACCGCGAAGAGCGAGTCGTCGTTGGCGCGGCGGACGTTCTTTCCGGGGTGAAACTTGGTTCCCCGCTGGCGCACGATGATGCTTCCCGCGGTGACGATCTCGCCACCGTAGCGCTTCACGCCGAGGTACTGGGGGTTGCTGTTGCGGCCGTTGCGGCTCGAGCCGACGCCCTTCTTATGAGCCATCCGATCCTCGCCCGAGCTTGAGGCCGGTGACCCGGACCTCAGTAAAGTGCTGCCGGTGCCCCGTCTTCCGGCGGTAGTTCTTCCGGCGCTTGAACTTGAACACGTAGATCTTGGGCTCTTTCCCTTCGCCCACCACTTCCGCCGTGACCGAAGCGCCCTTCACGAGAGGCGTGCCGGCGCGCACCGCTTCACCGTCCGACGTGAGGAGCACCTCGTCGAAGGTGAGCTTGGCGCCCGGCTCGGCGTCCAGCCGCGGAAGGCGCAGGGTCTTACCCTTTTCGGCGCGGAACTGCTTGCCCGCGGCCCGGAAGATGGCGTACATGCGATTTTGGCCCGCTCAAAGGTTCGTCAACAGCCCGGAAGTCTAGTCCGCAGAAGCGCTTTGGGCAAGGGTGAGGAGCCTACGCCACCGCGTAGTGCTCGGTCACGTCTCGCCCCGCGGGGCGGCTCATCAGCCGGAACTCGTCCAGCCGCATCATCGGATCGTCCCGGAGCTCGAGATCGATCCCTGTCGCCTTCTGAAGCTGCTGTAGCAGCTTGGGCTCCTCTTCCAGCAGATAGAGCGCCACCTCGGGGTGCAGCCGCACCGAGATCTGGGGCTCCCGCCGCTCGTGTCCGACCCGCTTGATCGCCCGCTCGAGCCGGCGGGCGACCACTTCGGGTGTGAACACCCTCCCCGACCCGCCGCAGGTGGGACACTCGGTGGTCATCGAGTGCCACAGGGACGGACGGACCCGCTGGCGGGTCATCTCCACCAACCCCAGCTCTGACACGGCCAGCGCCTTGGTGCGGGCGCGGTCGCGGCCGAGGTGGGTGCGCAGCTCCTGGAGTACCTTCTCGCGGTTGCCCCGGGATTCCATATCGATGAAGTCGCAGACAATGATTCCGCCGATGTCGCGCAGGCGGATCTGGCGGGCGATTTCGCGCGCGGCCTCCAGATTGGTCCGGAGGATCGTCTTCTCGGGGTCCTTCTTGCCGGTGTAGCGGCCGGTGTTCACGTCGATCGAGACCAGGGCCTCGGTCGGCTGGATGACCAAAGAGCCCCCGGTCGGCAGCTCGCATCGGGCCTTGAACAGGTCCCGGATTTCGGCTTCGATCTCGAACTTGTCGAACAGCGGGGTGGCTTCGGTGTAGAGGTGGACCCGGCTCATCAGCTCCGGATCGACCTGGCTCAGGTACTGCTCGATCTCGTTGTACAGCTCGCGCGAGTCCACCCAGAGGGCGTCCACCTTGGAGCTGAACACGTCGCGAATGAGGCCTCGCGTGAGGCTGGTCTCTCGCTCGAGGAGCGCCGGAGCCCGCCGCACGAAGGTCTTCTTGCGGTTGATGCGCCGCCAACGGGCGAGGAGCGCGTCGATCTCCCGGCGGAAGTGGTCCTCGGTCACCCCTTCGGCTACGGTGCGCACGATCACGCCCCCCGCGTCCTTCGGGAGCAGCTTCCCGACCATCTCCCGCAGCTTCGCCCGCTGCTCCTTGCTCTCGATCTTCCGGCTCACGCCGACCTTGGACGCGTACGGCATATAGACGAGGAAGCGGCCCGGCAGGGAGATCTGCGCCGTGACGCGGCAGCCCTTGGTGCTGATGGGCTCCTTGGTCACCTGGACCGGGAGGGTCTGGCCCTTCTTCAGGATGTCGGCGATGTTCGGCACCGTTCGGCGGGGGCGGCGATCGCCATCCGCGTTGCCTTTCTCCTCGCCCGGCTTCTCCGGGCCGCCCCGCTCCCCGTCACCTCGCTCACTGGTGCCGCGGTTGCGACGTCGCCGCTCCCGGCGCCATGAGCGCCGCTCTTCCGGAACGGGGTCGCCCTCGGCGGGAGGCGCCGCGGTTTCCGCGGGCTCCCCCTCCGGCTCGTCCTCCTCCCCGGGCTCTTCGTCTTCTTCGGGCTCGAGCAGGTCGGACGCGTGGAGGAACGCGCTCTTCTCCTGCCCAATGTCCACGAAGGCCGCCTGGATACCGGGCAGCACGGCCTCGACCCGGCCGAGGTAGATGTCGCCGACCGTCCGACGGTGGTCGGGGCGATCCACCAGCAGCTCGGCCAGTCGATCGTCCTCCAGGATCGCCACGCGGGTCTCCCGCTGGCTTCCGTTGATCAGAATTTCGCGCTTCAAGGTGTGAACCCCGGCCGCGGCGGGCACCATCCCCGCCAGGCGGGGTGGCGTCCGCGTCGCCGCGGCGCGTCGTCAGTGAGGAGCGGACCCACGTCCGCCGAAACCCATATGCGTTGCCCGACCGGCCACCCGCGCCCGGAGGCGCGAGCCCCGAGCGACGGGCTGGACGCTGGAAACTACCGGTAAAGATATGGAACGGCGGGAGTTAGGGCAATGGAGGACTTTAGCCGGCGACCTCGCCGAGAATCTGCCGCCCAATCACGATGCGCTGGATCTCGCTCGTCCCCTCGCCGATCTCGCACACTTTGGCATCGCGCATCATACGTTCGACCGGATATTCGGTCGTATAGCCGTAGCCGCCGAAGATCTGGACCGCCTTGGTGGTGGCGCGCATGGCGAGCTCGGAGCAGAACAGCTTCGCCATTGCCGCCTCTTTCTTGAAGGGCCGGCCGTGCTGCTTCAGCCAGGCGGCGTGGTAGAGCAGATGGGTGCCTGCCTGGATCTCCGTGGCCATGTCGGCGAGCTGGAAGCTCACGCCCTGGAAGCCGCCGATCGGCTTGCCGAACTGCTTCCGCACTCCGGCGTAGCGGAGGGCCTCCTCATAGGCACCCTCCGCGATGCCGAGGGAGAGGGCGGCGATCCCGATACGGCCGGCGTCGAGCGTCTTCAGGAAGTTGACGAACCCGTCGCCGGGCCGGCCGAGCATGTTCTCCTTCGGCACGATGGCGTCCTCGAAGACGAGCTCGCGTGTGTCGCTCGCGCGCCAGCCCATCTTGTCCTCCTTCTTGCCGGCCCGGACCCCGCGCGTCTTAGGCAGGTCGTCGCAATGACCCACCCCGAGCGCACGGCAGCGATCGAGGTCCACGGTGTCCTTGGTCACGATGAAGCTGGTGATGCCCCGGTTTCCAGGCCCGGGCTCAGTGCGCGCGGTGACCGAGAAGATCTCGCCCACGCCTGCGTGGGTGATGAAGACCTTTGTCCCGTTGAGCACGTAGTGATCGCCGTTCGCCACTGCGGTGCTCGCCGTGCCCCCGGCGTCGCTCCCGGCGCCCGGTTCCGTGAGGCCGAAGCCGCCCAGCACCCGGCCTGAGGCAAGCAGCGGGACGTACTTCCGTCGCTGCTCGTCGGTGCCGAACTCGACGATGGGGGACGTGCCGAGGTTGGTGTGAGCGCTGAGGGTGAGCGCGTGGCTCGCGTCCACCTTGGCCAGCTCGTGGATGGTGATGTAGTACGACAGCTGGTCCATGCCGGCGCCGCCGAGCTCTTCGCTCCACGGGACGCCGAGGAGCCCCAGCTCGCCCATCGCCTTCACATTTTCCCAGGGGAACTCGGCGGTGCGGTCCAGCTCCCGCGCGACGGGGGCGACCTGGGTACGGGCGAACTCGCGCACCATGTCGCGGACTTGGTAGTGGTGCTCGGTGAGGTAGAGCGAAAGATCCATGGGCGTGGCGGGACGGCCCGGGTTCGGGTGGCCCAAATATACACCACGCCCCGAGGCCGGACGATCCCCAGGGACCGAGGTTCGTACGGTCCGAGACGAGGCCGGGCCTCCGCGTCCGAAACGCCGGACCGATGCCCGGCGCCGCTACGCGTCCGCGGTCACTTGATCGGAATTCGGCTCTTGGTGGAGGATTCCGCCTTGGGCACCCGGATCGTCATGACGCCGTCGTTGTACGAGGCCTCCACCTTGGTCGGGTTCACGGCCGACGGCAGACGCACCGTCCGGACGAACCGGCCTTGCTCGCGCTCGCGCCAGAAGTACTCCTCGCTCTGCTCCTCCTTCTCGAAATTCCTCCGCCCCGAGATCGTGAGGATCTGTCCCTCGAGATTGACTTCGAGATCGTCCTTGGGGATGCCCGGCGCCTCGAGCCGTACGATGTACTCTTTCTCATTCTCGGAGAAATCGAGGCTGGGCACCCAGATCGTTTCGAAGACCCGCGAGGGTTGAGCGGCGACTCCCCGGCCAAAGAGGCGGTCGAACAGGTTCTCGAAGTCTTCCCGAATGAGCGGAGTCGTCGGGGCAGCTTTGGTGAGTTTCATGGTGACCTCCTGAAATTCCTTTGGGGCCTGGTGAACCAGCGGCCCCACGGTAGCCGGGAGTCCATGACGTGGCAATGTGAAGAGCGGCTCCGGAGGCTCACGTCGAGTTGGGGGGCGACTCGAGAGCGGAGCCGCCACCCGGAGGGGCGACGGCTCCTGTTGTCGAGGTTACTTACACTGGGTGCTGACCATCTTCAGGCTGGTGACGCTGATCGCGGTTCCGGACGGGGCGGCCATGTCCTTGTGCGCGCCCGCCTCTTTCTGCGCCCCCGCCTCCTTCTTCGCGCTGGTGTCCTTGAGCGCGCCGGTCTCCACGGCAGCCGACGTGCCGGTCACGGCAACCGTGTGGCCGACGTGCTCGCTCAGCTTCACCGTGCTGCTGGTCAGCGAATACGCCTTGCCGTCGGTGCCTTTGATAGTGAAGGAGTCCTTGTCTTTACCCTTCGCGAGACAGCCAGTGACTGTCGTCGGTTCCTGGGCCTGGTTGATCGCCCGCGTGTTGGCGAGCTCCCGTCCGGCCGGCGTGACTGCGCCGATCAGGAGGCCGCTCACCGCCGCGAGCAGCGTGCTGGATGTGCCAAGCATGTTTTCCTCCCTGACGCACCCCCTGTGAGATCGTGTGAAACCGGTCGCGGAGTGGGTGCGCCAATGGCGCCGCGACCCCGCCCCCGCCACCTGCCACGACTCGACGGGGGCCACAGCCGCAATGTAATCGCCGGCCGGCGGTGTCAATCTCCAGCGGTATCCAGCGCGGCCAGAAGCGTGCCCCCGACCCGCTCCGCGAGGAGGGGACCCACGCCCGGGACGGCTGCGAGCGCGGCACCATCCGCGGGCGGATGGAGGGCCAGGCGCACGAGCGTGTCAGGATCGAGCAGCGCTCCGCCCCACGCGCCGCGTCGCCCGCCGACCACCTCCGTGAGGCGCGCGAGCCGCTCGGCCACGGGGCCTGGCAGACGGGGCGAGAGGGGCCGGGCCCCGCAGCCGTCGCAACCGGCGCAGCGCCGGAGCTGCTCCCCGAAGTAGGCGACCAGCCGGGCGCGGCGACATCCGCCCCCGCGGAGATAGGCCCTCATCACGGCGAGCCGGGCCTCGGCGTGCCTGCGCCGGCGCTCTACCGGCTCCCACTCCGGGCGGCCGCGGTCCGGCCGAAGCTCAGCGCGCAGTCGCTCCACCGAGATGGCGACTCCGTTTGGCAGGCGCCGGCGAGCGGAAGGATCAGCCCAAGCCCGCTCGACCAGACGGCTGTCGGGGAAGGTCACGTCGAGCTGGCGGCGGTGGACCTCCGCGTCATCCGGATGCCAGAGGACCACGCATCGACTGGGACGCCCGTCCCGCCCGGCGCGGCCCGCCTCCTGGTAGTACGACTCCGGCGTGGGCGGGGCCACCCAGTGCACCACCAGGCGGACGTCCGGTTTGTCGATCCCCATGCCGAAGGCACAGGTGGCCACGACGGCGTCCAGGGCGCCGGCGAGGAACGCTTGGAGCACCTGCGTGCGGCGCTCTGCAGTGAGACCCGCGTGATAGCATGCCGTTCGGTAGCCGGCCCGCCGGACGGCTGCGGCCACCCGCTCGGTGGCGCGGCGGGTGGGTGCGTACACCAGCGCGAGCCCGTCGACCTCGTCGAGCAGCGCGAGGAGGCGGACGAGCCGATCGCGCTCGTCCTCTACCCGGAGCGCCCCGAACCAGAGATTGGGCCGGTCGAACGAGCCGACGTGCATCGCCACAGGTCGCGCCTTGCCCCCACCCGCCTGCCCCAGGCCGAGTGCAGCGGCGATGTCCTCCCGCACGCGGGGCGTGGCGCTCCCGGTGAGCGCGATAGTCTGCGGCTCCCCCAGCAGATAGCGCGCCCGTCGCAGCGCCCGGTAGCTCGGCCGGAAGTCGTCACCCCACTCGCTGATGCAGTGCGCCTCGTCCACGGCCAGCAGCGCCGGCGCGCCGCCCGCCCGGCGGAGCTGCCCAGCCGAGCGGGCCAGTCGCTCCGGCGAGAGATAGAGAAGTCGGAGCTCCTCCGCGCGCAGGCGGGCCAGCACCCGATCGCGCTCGCGGGGGGCCAGTGCGCTGTGCAGCGCGGCGGCGGGAATGCCGCGGGCGCCCGCCGCGGCGACCTGGTCTTGCATGAGGGAGACGAGGGGCGAGACAAGGACCGTGAGACCCCCCACGGCCAGCGCGGGCACTTGAAAGCAGACCGACTTTCCCGCGCCGGTCGGCAGCACGGCGAGGACGTCGCGCCCCGCGAAGACCGATGCGACGACCTCGCGCTGGCCAGGGCGAAAGGCGGGGTGGCCGAAATGGCGCTCCAAGAGCGCGCGGCCCTCGGCGAGGGATGCCACGGCGCAAGATGCCAGGCCCCCTCAGACCGAGCCGTACCAAAATCGCGGGGCCCGGCGCCGGGAGCGCCTACCGGCGCGCCAAGCGGCTCCCGCCCCGCCCTGGGCTACTCACCGGGCTCTCGGTGCCGGCGGAGGATCCCCCGTGTCACCAGTCGAGAGACCGACTGCGCCCTCGACGCGAATGATGTCGTCCCGCACGACCTCGCCCCAGGCCTTGACGTCCTGCATCCATGCGAAGAGACACTTCTTGAGCTCAGGGACATCCTTTATCGAGTCCCACCCTTGCACTAACTTGAGCGACTTGTAGTCCCTTTTCCGACCCATAGTCCCACCTCCTGTTAGGGTGTGTACCTCACGGACGATCTCCGATCGGGTCGGGCCGACCCAGCGCCACCAGCCGAGCCCGGACCTGCCGGACCTCCCCTGCATCCCCCAGCGAGCGGGCCGCGCGCAGGCGCAGCGTGAGGCTGGCCGGGAGATAGATCAGATACGGAATCGGAGCGGGCGCGTCGAAGTTGCGAGCGAGGCGCATCGCTTCTGCGAACTCCCCGCGCGCCAATCGCAGCTCCGCCAGGAGCATGCGTTCCCCTCCAAGCGACTCCCACGGGCTCCAGGTCAGGGCTGCCCGTCCCGTCGTGGGGACGAGTTCCTGGAGCAGCTTCATGGCACCCGCCGAGTCGCCGCCCGCGAGCGCCGCGCGAGCCCCGACACTCCGCGCCAGCAAGCTGTCCTCACGGTCAGCGCTTCGGGCCGCGCGCGCCGCGAGCGAGTCGCCGATGGCGCGAGCCTCAGCCGCCCGACCTCGGTGCGCTTGCCAGATCCCCAGGTACCACAGGTCGGTCGTGCCCATGTCCCGCGGGGCTGACCCGAAAGCCTTCAGGAGTCGGTCTGCCGCCGCGGCTGCGCGCGAGTCAATCGCAGTATCGGCACCGGCGACCGCATCGAGGATGTAGAGCTCGTCAAGGAGAGTCGGGTTGAACACCGTATCCTGCTCCAGGAGTCGTTCGACCTCGCGATACCGCCCCTGGGCGAGGAGCACGCTCTGCAGCCCGAACAATGCGCCCCAGCGGAAGTTGATCTGCGACGGCGGGGAAGTGGTGTCGTGGGTCAGAATTGCGTCCCACGCCGCCTTGGCGCAGTTGGGTTGGTGCAGCCCGCCGACCGCCAGCGCCCGGGCCGCCTCGGTGACGAACCGGGGGCTCTGGAGCGTCGCGACACGCCAATGCACGGCACCCGGCCCGTTCTTGACGCACTGCAACATCAGCTCGGCGGATTGGAGCTGTACCGAATCGGGTTGCGCGTTTCGCAACCGCTCCATCAGACGCTCGGCACTAGGAGCGTCCCCTTTGCGCAGGGCGATCTCGACCCGGTGATAGAAGACCGCAGCGAACGTCGGGTCGAGGCGGTTAGCCTCGGAGAAGGCCGCCTCGGCGAGGGAGTCGAGCGGGGAGTCACTCGGTAGCAGATGGGTGTAGACCTCCCCCAGTCCCGCCCACGCCTCCGCCGATTCGGGGTCGAGCTGGAGTGCCACCCGGAATTCCCGCACCGCCGAATCCGCCTGGAAGTTCAGGTAGCTCTGGAAGCCCCGCGCGAAATGAGCGTAGCGCGGCGAGAGCGCGCCGGCGCCGGCGAGCGCGACGCGAATCAACTGTCTCGCCTCGGTGACGCGACCGTCCCAGCTCGCTGCCTGGGCACCTTTGAGCCCGGCCAGGGCGAAGGTCGAGTCGGCAAGGACGGCGTTGCGGTAGTGCTCGAGCGCCAACTTGAAGCGCCCGCGGCGATACGCCCGTTCACCCTGGAGGAAGCTAGCGGTCGCGGCCGGGGTCAGCCTGCCGAGGGACGTGAGGTCCACACCTCGGCCGGGCGGGATGAGCAGCGGCAGAAGCTCTCGGGCGGCCTGGACGCCCATGGACCAGGCCCCGGCAGCCTGGCTAAAGACGAATTGGCGTGAGACGGTCGAATCCTCCACGAGGTCCTGCAGCTCGAGCGAGAGGCGGACGGAGTCCCCCCGGAGGATTTTCCCCGCTACGCAAAAGCCACTGCGCTGGCTCCGGGCGATGGCCCGCGCCCGCTCGGGGGAAACCGCTCGGAGGTTGCCGCGCTGCCGCTCGTCGAGCAGCGGCCAGCCGTCCACCACCTTCACATATCCGGTACTGGCCAGCGCCGCGCGCAGTGCGTCGGTGACGTTTTCTGCAAGATTCGCGTCGCGCTGTTCCCCTCCGCTGACCAGCGGGTACAGCACGAGACGCTGCGGATCCAACGGCGGAGTGGGGACGATGAGCCGCCAGAGCACCGCGGCAAGCCCGAGCGCGACCACACCGCCGAGGACCGCGGCCCTGCCGCGCCGCGGCTGCAGTCGACGGCGCCTCTCGGGCAGCTCCGAGATGCGACTGAGCGCGAAGGTGCGCTCGAGGCCGCCTCGACCCACGGCTGCGGAGTCGGTCCCCGCCAGGGCGTCGGCGAATTCGGCCGCCGTGGCGAACCGATCTTCAGGCACCTTCGCCAGAGCCCGACCGACCGCCCGCTCGACTGTGTCCGGGATCTCCGCCCGCAGCTGCTTGAGCGGTCGAGCCGCCGTGACGGCGTGTTGAGCCAGAACCCCCGCGGCCGTGGGCGCCGTGAACGGCGGCGCGCCCGCGAGCATCTCGAAGACGACGCAGCCGAGCGCGTAGATGTCCGTGCGGCCGTCGAGCTCCCGCGCGCCGGCCGCTTGCTCCGGGCTCATGTACGCCGCTGTCCCGAGCACAAAGCCGGTCTCGGTCCGGTACTCGTCCCCGGCCAGACTGATCGCCCGCGCGATCCCGAAG
>OEKQ01000242.1_pt3 | contig 11478 bp, 9 predicted proteins | sample 1503141 | NCBI WGS metagenome assembly OEKQ01 (sample SAMEA104379568, study PRJEB20068) | metagenome | isolation source: 1998
AGGTGATCTCTTGGAGAAACCGCTCGACGCCAATGGTAGCGGCGATTTCGGCGCGGATGATCTTGATGGCGACGGGGCGCGCGTGCTTGAGATCGCGCGCAAGATAGACGATCGCCATCCCGCCCCGACCCAACTCCCGGCTCACGTCGTACCGACCCGCGAGCGCTGCCCTGAGGGGCAACAGGAGGTCGGTCACGGCAGCCCGCTGGGCTGCGACACCGCCTCCGAGCCCGCACCGGACCACCGGGCCCCAGGGGGCCTAGCGGAGAGGACCCTGCGGAGGGCGCACATAGCGCCGCCTTTGTGGAGGCTGCCCGAGGGAAACTAGTCTCGGGACTGGAAGGCGATAGGGCGCAAGAACGCCCAGGAGGGCCGGGTTTGCGGCACGTCTCGATATCCCGCACGTTGCATTCTCGGGGACGGCCCGGGTACGCCCCCGTTGGCGGGGCCCGGCAAAAACCGAAAAGGGGGCTCGAAAGCCCCCTCTCGATTCCGAAACAGGCTCCGGTCGATTAGGGCCCGGTGAACTTGAATCCGGCCGTGATGGGGATGAGCTGGGCCGAGGCGCTGGAACCGTCGGCATTGAAGCCGGCGCCGAAGACATTGTGAAAGCGGCTCTCGAGGAAGAGCGTGCCGGGTCCGAAGTTGAGGTTGAGGCCGGCACCGGCGTTGAGTCCGAACCGCGTGGAGCTGGAGTCGAAGTGCCCCCGGAAGCTGTAGACGCCGGCCCCGCCGATGACGTAGGGCACGACCTTGGTGGTGCGGGTATGCCCGAACTCGTAAACCACGTTGGCGGTGCCGTTGAACTGCTGGCGACCGGCGAAGCTCATGGCGGCTGCGCCTACCCGCTGGTAGGTGCCGTCGAGCTGGAAGCCGAGGGTGTTGCCGAAGGGACGGATCTGGAAGAGCCCCATGCCCTGCCAGCCCGGGGAGAGGGAAGGGCCCACATCGCCGAGGCCGCCCTCGCGGGCGTCGCCGACGGGGACCATGACGCTGCCCCCGAAACCGAAGGTGAACGGGGACTGCTGCTGGGCGCCGGCGGTGCCGGCGACCAGGGTGAAGGCGAGGGCGAGCACGGACGGACGCGAAAACGGCATAACGGCGCTCCGGGAATAGGCACCTATTACAATGTTTGAGACGTCCCTCGATTGGTCAAGCCCACCAGGAAGCGGACACCGTCGCAAAAACGAACTGCCCCGCCGGGCGGCGGGGCAGTCGGTGCAATCCGTCGGAGGGACCGGGGTTTAGGCCTTGAAGCGGACGCCCGCGGTGATCGGGATGTACTTCACGTCGCTCCCGGTCACGAAGACGTTGTGGAACCGGCCCTCGAGGAAGATTCCGACCCGGTCCTGGAGGTCGAAATCGAACCCGGCACCCGCGTTGATGCCGAACTTGGTGACCGACGAGGAAGTGCCGTCCGTGAACTTGTTCTTCAGGTTGTACACGCCGCCGCCACCCAGGATGTAGGGACGGACCTTTGTCTCCTTGGCAACCGGGAACCAGAACACGATGTCGCCGGTGCCGCTCCAGATCTCGTCCTTGTCCAGGCCCAGAGCGAGCGCGGCCGACTTGGCCTTAAGCTGCTGGTACATCCCGTCGACCTGGAAGCCGACCGGGCTGGTGGCTGGCTTGAACTGAAGTGACGCCGTCCCATTCCAGCCGGTCTTCACGTCGTCGCTGAGCGGCGACCCGGTGGGGATCGAAACACCGCCCCCGATGCCCACCGCGATCCCGCTCTGAGCGTGGGCCGAGCTGGCCCCCAACACGGCCAGAAGGCCGACCGCAGCAGCACCCTTCAGCAGACCCTTCATATACCAATTGCCTCCCTCAGAGGTTTGCCCAACTTTGAGACATGTTGTGCAGCGAAGCCGAGTCAAGAATGACGTAAGGCGCCGCTTCGCAAGACCCTTGCCGCTGTGAAACGCTGTGTGAGCGGCGAGAACTCCCTATACAGCGCTCCGACCGGCCATCCTGGCCCCTTAGCCGTCCCGTCCTTCGGACAGAGTGTCCCGGGCCGAGGCCCTCCGCCGCTCCCGCAGCCGTTCGACGAGCCTGAGCCCTAACGCCAACGCCAGCAACACGATAGCCGCCCAAGCCAACTCCGAACGCCCGTCGTGACCGCGAGGATCGCCACGCCGAATCCCACGTATGCGAATCCGTGCTTCCAGTGCCTCATGGGTGAAGGAACTTCTCCACCAGCTCGCGAAACTCTCGGGTGCTGCGCGCCAGCGCGTTCACCCTGGCGCCGAGACGGATGCCGTCCGTCATCCCCAAACCATCGAGCTCGTAAACGAGTTTCTTCGTCAGGCCCAGCGCCGTGGCACTCGCCTCCGCCAGCGCCGCGGCCACCGACGCGACCTCCCCCTCAAAGGTTTCATCAGGAAGGACACGTGAGGCCAATCCGGCGACGCAGGCCTCATCGGCGGAGAGCAGGCGGCCCGTGGCGGCGAGGTCGAACGCCAGTTTCTCGCCGACGGTCCGGCGGAGCAGGGCGAGCACCATCGCGGGCACGAACCCGCGTTGGACCTCTGGATACCCGAAACGGGCGCCGGCCCGCGCCAGCACCAGATCGCAGGCCGTGGCGAGACCGCAACCGCCGGCCAGGGCGTTCCCCTGCACCGCGGCGATCACGGGTTTCGGCAGCGCGCGGAACGCGAGGAAAAGCTCCCCCAGCCGCAGCGCGTCGGCTTCGTTCTGGTCGGGCGAACGGTTCGCCGACGCGAGCAGCTCGGTGAGATCGGCGCCCGCGCAGAAGTCCCGCCCGGCGGCACGCAGCAGCACCACGCGAACGTCCGGGTCGAGGTCGGCGTCGCGCAGAGCCTCGGACAGCGCACCGATCAGCTCGGCGCTCAGCGCGTTCCGCTTGGCGGGACGGTTGAGGGTCAGCGTGAGGACCCCCGCGTCCCGGGACGCGAGGAGGACGTCGCTCATCGGCGGGCGGAGGCGCGGGGGTGGACGCGACGGGCGACCGCGGGCGGCACGGGAACCTCCATGCGGAGGAGCGCGGTCGAGTACACCTTGCCCTGGGCGTCGGTCTTGAGAGAAATGGTGCCGCCGCCGTCGAGCGCGTCATGCAAAAGGAAATTCAACGCGCCCAGATTGGGAAGCTCGTACCGCTCGACCCGGCTCACCATGCCGCGGAAGTGCCGCGCCACTCGCGCCGCCGTCACTGTCCGGGCCAGGAGGGGATACAGCTCGGCCGAGAGCGCGATGAGGCCGACGTTGGCGGTGTTCCCCTTGTCCCCGGAGCGGGCGTGCGCCAGCCACCGGAGCTGGACCTTCTCACCTCTCGCTTTTCTCACCTCTCACGCCCTCAGAATCTCGACGCGTACCGCGGGCTCGATCTCCCGCCGGTCAACCAAGGCGGGCCAGTAGGCCACGATCTCTTCGACCTGAGGCCGGCCGCCCGCGAACCCTGTCACGCTGGGTGGCCCCGTCAGCACGAGGGGTGCCAGCTCCCGCGTGAACCGCTCCACCGGCCCCTTCTGCCGGGCACGAACGCCGATCCTGAGCTGGACTTCGGGCGCCTCGGGATCCGGCGGGCCGGAAAGGCGGCCGTGGGTGGCGTCGGCGCCGACGAACTCGGTCAGGATCTGCTCGAACCGAAGTCCGAGATCGGCGAGCCGCGCCCGGAGCACGCGGTCCGCCTCCTTGGCCTTCGCGTAGGCTTCGGGCCAGGCGTACACCAGCGTTCCAACGGCCTTGTAGCCGTAGAAGTAGGCGATCGAGACCTTGAGCATGCCGGTCCGGGGCAGGCCGCAGATCCCGCTCACCTGGACCCGATCCTTGCCGGCCTGGCGGAGGCGGATGGTGGTGAAGTCGGCGATTCCGTCGGGCGTGATGTAACTCCGGGGATCGCCCATCTCGTACACGAGTTGCTCGGTCACGGACGCCACGCTCACGACACCACCGCTGCGCGGATGCTTGGTCACAACGAAGGTGCCGTCCTCGGCGGCCTCTACAATCGGAAACCCGACGCGCTCGAGGCCCCGCACCCTGCGCCAGTCCTTGAGCAGGTTGCCGCCCGAAGACTGCGCGCCGCACTCGATGATGTGCCCCGCGACGGTGCCGGCCGCGATGCGGTCCCAGTTGTCCGCGCGCCACCCCAGCTCGTGCACCAGCGGGCCAAGAGTCAGGCCGGTATCCGTGACGCGCCCGGTGATTACGATGGTCGCGCCGCCGCGCAGAGCGTCCACCACCGGCGCCATGCCGAGGTACGCGTTGGCCGACCGGACCCGGTCGCGGATGTCGCTCAGGGGGCGGCCGGTGTCGAGATCGCGCAACTCGTGCCCCCGCGCCAGCAGCTCGTCCAGGCGATCGAGGATGTCGTCGCCGGTGACGAGACCGACCCGGATCGTCCCACCGAGCCCGAGCCGGCGGGCCACGTCGAGCACCGCCTCGGCGCACCCGCGCGGATTCACGCCGCCGGCATTGGACGTCACGCGGATCCCCCTGGCGGCGACGTCCGGGAGAATCCGCTCCATCGCGGGCACGAAATCGCGGGCGTACCCGGCGGCGGGGTCGCGCGAGCGCTGCTTCTGCATGATGGACATCGTGACTTCTGCCAGGTAGTCCATCATCAGGTAGTCGATCGGGCCGCCCTTCACCTGGTGGATCGGCGCCTCGAGCCAGTCTCCCCAGAATCCCTGCCCGGCGGCGACTCGGACCACCTTGCTCACCGGCCCGCCGCCGGTCCGAGGGGCGTCTCGCGGGTCCACACCTCGTCACCCGCCTGGGCCACCACCACACCGAGGGGTTGGAACCCGGACGGAAGCGGCCGGGGCGGAGCGGATAACGGGAAGCGCACGGTCTTGGTCTGGCCCGGGGCGAGCGCCAGCGATCCCGTCCGCCGGCCGCCGGTCTCGAGCGGAACCGGGTCGCTGCCATAGAGGCGGATCACGGCCCGCGCCTTCCACGCCTCAGTAGTGCCGGGATCGGCGAAGCCGGGAAACAGCCGGAGCTCGAGCGCGAGGTCGTTGTGCGTGTCCGGCAAGCCCGTCTGGAGCCGTCCCACCGCGTAGTTGAGCGGCTCCTTGGCGACGATCCGGCCGGCGGCATCGAAGAGGGACACGCCGAAATCCGTGAACCGCTCCCACTGGCCCGGATCCATGAGCACGTCCACCACGACACCCTTCACCCAGGCGGGGGCCGTAAACGGAATTCGAATGACGTCGGACCCATGGGTCGCCAAAGCCTCGGTCCGCTCGCCGCCGGCGATCACGAATGCGACCTCCGTTTCCGCTGGTTTGCCCGAGACGTTGGCCACTTCCGCGACCGCATCTGATGCGTCGGTCAGCCCCCGGAGACGGAAGGGCGACTGCTCCACCCTCGCGGTGACGGTGGCTCCGGAGGTCGGCAATCCGATAGCGTCGGCTTCGTACACGCCCGCCACCACATCCCGGCCGTCCACCCGGAACGTGGCGGCGGCGCTGTCCGCTCCCGCCTGCTGCTGGGAGCCGTCGCGATAGGGCCGGCCGCCCGGCTCATACAGCGCCGCGAGCGCGCCCTGCATGGCGCCGGCCGTAGAGACGTGCACGGTGAAGGGGCGCCCGCTATCCGCCACGAAAAACATCCGCCGAGTCGCCCCGGCTTCGAGACGTGCGGCCGACGACAGCTCCGCCGTGCCGAGCGCGTGGGGCACGACCACAGTGTTCACCAGACGGAACGCGGGCCCGAGCAGCGTGTCCGCCGTCCACCCGCTCACCACGCCGGTATGGACGCCGGGCGTCTTGAGCGCGGCCGCCCTGTACCGCACGGTCACGGCGCCGCGCGTGCCGGCGATCCTGGCCGTGCGGGGCGCAACCAGCCACGCTGCGTCGGAGCGCAGCGTGTACGTCGCTGAACCCGAGGCGCCCGACCGGGTCACCTCGAATGCCTGCACCGTGTCGCCCGGCGACGCGAGGCCGCGCCAGCGGACCGCGGCATCGTCTCCGTGTCCCACCGCCCGAACCGTCACATCCGGGGCCCGGCGCCGTCCCTCGAGCCAGCCCCACGCTGCCTCGATGTCGGGGAGGCCGGCCCCCTCGTCAATGAAGGGGAGGTCGGCTTGCGGGCGCGCGGTGACCATGAGCGCCTGCTTGATCGTCCGCGCGTCCGCCTGGATGCCGGCCTGAACCAGCGCCGATTGGAGCAGAGCGGCGACGCCCGCGATGTGCGGCGCGGAGAAACTGGTCCCCTGCTTGACCTCGCCGCCGGCGTCGTACCGGGGGACGCTGGAGTAGGCGAAGCCCGGCGCAACGACGTCGGGCTTGGCGAGCTCCGCGCCGCGCGAGCTGAACGAGGCGATCTGCTCCGCCGGAGTGGGACCCGCCCCGCGTCGGAGGAATGCGCCCGGGAGGGTGGCGCCCACGGTCAGCGCCCGGCCGGCCGACCCTGGAAAGCCCATGGTCGAAAGGCCGGGGCCGTCATTGCCCGCGCTCACCGCGAAGACGACATCCGGATGCGCCGCCAGCACGGAGTCCACCAGCTGGTCAATCCGGGCGGCGCCCTCCTCCTCGTTGCCCACGCCGAAGCTCATGTTCATGACCAGCGGCAGCCGCCGCCGCTCGGCGAATCGGATGGCGTAGTCCATCGCGCGCAGCATGCTCCCGGTGACCGAGATGCCTCCCTGCGCGTTGTTCGCGATCTTGAGGCCGAGGAGCTGGGCGCCCGGGGCGACGCCGTCGAACCCGGAGACGCCGTAGAGATCGTGGGCCGAGGCAACGCCCGACACGAAGGTGCCGTGGTTGCCCGTGTCGACGAAGAGGTCGAGCGTGGGCGTCCCGGCACTGTCACCGAAGTTCACGGCCAGCGCCACCGGCGCCGGTCGTCCCCGCGGGGACCACCCGAACGTCTCGTAACCCTGTAGGAAGTCGTGGACGGGCTTCTCGTTCGCGAGCGAGCCGTCGCCGTCGGTGTCGGCGAAGAGCACCCAGCCGTCACTGGCTTTGACGACGATGACAGGGAGCGTGTCGCCCACGATGCCATTGCCGTTGAGGTCGGCCGCGGGCGCCTCCCCGAGGGGGATCTCGGCCAGTGTACCGCCGTAGTACGGCCCGGTCCCGTTGAGCGCGGCCACGCGGCCGAAGCCGCGGAGGCGCCGACCGGCGACCTCGACCGAATCCCCCCGCGGCGCGATGCGCGTCAGCGTCACGGCGCCTTCGCCCGAGAAATCGCGCAGATCCAGGATCTTGCGCTCGCCGGTCGTGGTCGTGCTGAGCCCGGGCGCTGACGGATCGATCCCGGTATCGAGGATGGCGATCAGCACCCCGCGGCCGTCGGCGGTGGGGTGGGATTTGCGGAACACGTCGACCCGGGTTGACGCGAGCGGCATCCAGCCGCGGGCGAACGCCATCTCGGGAGGCGCCACCCTCGTCTTCTCCGGCGCCGGCGGCGGCGCCGCGCTGTCGCTCAGCGCGGTCTGCGGCTTGTCGAGAGGGCCCGGGTCCATGGTGGCCTTGGCGGGCTTGGGCGGCGCCTGGGCCGCCGGCTCCGGCGCAGGCGCCGGAGCGGGGCGGGACCCGGTACAGGCGAGGAGTCCGCCAAGGAGGGCGGTCGAGAGGAGCAGCTGTCGAGTCATGTCAGGAATGCGCGGCGGCATCGAAGGCCGGAAGAACGAAAGGGCCCAGATGCGGGCCGGCGTGGTTGGCAACGACCCGGAGCAGAAACGCGAGCTGGTCGCGGGTTTCCTCGGGGGTGAGGATCGCGTCCGCGAAGCCCCGGGCGGCCGCGAACTTGGCGTCGAGCTGACTGTCGTAGTCGGTTCGCATCGCCTCGATGGCGCTCTGCTTCTCGGGAGGCAGCGGCTTGCCGGCCGCCTGCGCCTTCTGGATGTCCGGTCCGTGCACCGCCATCACCGCGGATTCCCCCTCCATCACCCCCATCCGACCCGTGGGCCAGGAAAGGATGAAGTCGGGGTCGAAGCCCTGGCCGGCCATCGCGTAGTAGCCCGCGCCGGACGCGTGATTCACCGTGAGCACGATCTTGGGAGCGGCGGCGGTGGCCATCGCCTCGACGAACCGGGCGCCAGCGCGGATGATCCCTGAGTGCTCGGCTTCCGGCCCGACCATGAAGCCGCTGACGTCCTGGATGAAGAGAATCGGGAGCCGCTCGCGACTCGCGGTCTCGATGAAGTAGGCGACCTTCTCCGCGCTCTCGGTGTACACGATGCCGCCGAAGCGGGGGCGCTCGCCCGCCTTGCCCTTGACGACGCCACGGTGGTTGGTGATGACTGCGACGGGCCAGCCCTCGATGTGACCGTGCCCGCAGATCATCTCTTTCGCGAGGTCCGGCTGGAACTCGTCGAGCGCGCCGGCGTCCAGCAGGCAGGCTAGCACCTGGCGGGCGTCGTAGGACAGCCGGTGGTCTGGCGGTAGCAGCTCGTAGAGGTCTTCCAGCGGGCGGGCAGGTGGACGCGCCGAGAGGATCCGGTGGACGACCCCACCCACCCGCGGGAGGCGGCCGACGTACTCGCGGATGCGGGCAAGGCACTCCGCATCGTTCGCCACGCGGTAGTGCGCGACGGCGCTGATCTCGGTATGAGTGCGGGCTCCGCCGAGGCTCTGCGCGTCGATCGTCTGGCCGGTGGCGCCCTTTACCAGGTTGGGCCCGCCCAATCCCATGAAGCTCGTGCCCTCGACCATGAAGATCACGTCCGAGAGCGCGGGGAGATACGCCCCACCCGCGACGCAGCTCCCCATGACCGCAGCGATCTGCGGGACGTGGAGATACCGCCGCATGAGGGAGTTGTAGTAGAAGAGCCGGGCGGCGCCGTACTGCCCGGGGAAGACGCCGCCCTGATACGGCAGATTGACACCGGCGCTGTCCACCAGGTACACGATGGGGATGCGCTCGCGCATCGCGACTTCCTGCGCCCGGAGCATCTTCGTGATCGTCTCCGGCCACCAGGAGCCGGCCTTCACGGTGGCGTCGTTGGCCACCACGACGACCTCGCGCCCCTCGATCGTGCCGATCCCGGTGATCACGCCCGCGCCCGGCGCCTGGCCGTCGTAGCGGTCGTACGCGACCAGCAGACCGAGCTCCAGCCACGGCCCACCCGGATCGAGCAGCCGCTCGACCCGCTCGCGGGGGCCAAGCTTTCCCTGTGCGTGCATCCGCGCGAGGCGCTCCGCCCCACCGCCCTGCCGGAGGCGGGCGGCGAGATCGCGATACTCGTCGGTGAGGGTGCGGAGGCGGCTCGGCTTCCCGGAGGCGGACGAAGCGGTCACGACACGTGCGCGGCGGCCCAGCTCCGGATGTAGTCCACCAGCTCGGACGTCGGTGTGCCCGGTCCGAACAGGCGGCCGATCCCCTGGGCCTTGAGGGCGTCCGCGTCCTCCCGCGGGATGATGCCTCCGCCGGTGACGAGGATGTCGGCCCGGCCCTGGTCGATCAGCAGCTGCCGGACGCGGGGGAAGAGCGTCATGTGCGCGCCGGAGAGAATGGACAGGCCCACGACGTCGACGTCCTCCTGGACCGCCGCGGTCGCGATCATCTCCGGGGTCTGGTGCAGGCCGGTATACACGACTTCCATGCCGGCATCGCGGAGAGCGGCGGCCACGACCTTGGCACCCCGATCGTGTCCGTCGAGACCCGGCTTCGCGACGAGAACGCGCAGCGGGCGGGCCGCGCCGCCCACGGGAGTGGCCGCCATCACCGGAACCGGACCAGGCCGGCGAGTCCGGCGATCTCGGCTAGAGCAGTCGGCTCGTAGACCACGTTGACATCCACGTCCTGGCGCAGCGCCTCTTCGATCGCGTCGTCCACCACGTCCAGCACGGCGACAGGCTCGCCCTCGGCGCGGCACTCCCGCTCGGTGAGCGCGAGGCGGCCGGTGCCGGCGCAGCGGAAGCCCGGCGCGCTCGCATCGGCGTTGACCAGGAGCGACCGCAGCTGCCCGCGCGACAGCGCCCTGAGCGTAGGCTCCAGCCCGTTCACCGCCCACCCTGTTCCCAGGCGCTCGACGACCTGGCGCACCAGCGCGACCTCGGATGCCCGCTCCCAGGCCTCCCGCACCGCCAGCACCGTGGCGTGCACCACGGAAAGGGTCGCTTCCTTGGGATTGAGCTTGGCCGTGCCCAGCAGCCGGTCGGCGAGATAGGAGTGGAGGAACGGACGGACCGCCCCCGCCTCGTTTCCCGTCCCCGCCAGCACGATGCCATGGACGGGGCGGGCACGGTCGAGCAGAAACAGCTCCCGCGCGATCGCGTCCAGGTGTCGCTGTTTCTCCTGTCGGATCCGGTTGTGGTAGTTGTGCTCGCCCCATCCGGGACCGCTCTGGTCCCCACGGAACCGGCCGCCCCGGGTGGCGTCCGCCCGGAGGCCGATGAGCTCCTTCGTCTCGTAGGCGGTCACCTCGAAGAACCGCGCGCTCGTCCGATCGAGGACCACGGCGAGCACCCGACCGAACTCGTCTTCGATCGAGGCCAGCTCCCGCACCAGCGGAGTCCCATCCACGGCGAGGCGCGACCGGTGCACGAGCGGGAGCGGCAGCACCTCGAACAGCCCGATTCCCTCGCAGGCGAAGATCGCGAGCCCCTGGGTGGCGGGAAGGTTCGCCGGACTCTTCAGGTACTGGACGACGCGGCCCAGGTCGCGATCGACGGCCTCCTGCGCCGCCCGGTCGAGTCCCAGCCGCTCCAGTCCCGCGAGCACGCTCCTGACCCGGTTCTTGACCTTGATCAGGTACTTGCCGCGGGAGCGATCGCGCGGCTCCAGCTTGAGATAGCAGGAGACCACCGGGCGACCGGCCGGCTGGACCCGGGTCAGCCGCTCCAACTGCAGCGCGACCCTGCTCTCCCCGCCCGGCACCCGCCGGCCGGGTGCACGCGCCGGGCGCCGCGTCGGGCCCGTGACCCGGTCAGAAAAAGACCGGCTCGCGATAGTTGCCATAAATCTCCTCCAGCACATGCCGGATCTCGAACAGCGTGCAGTAGGCGCGCGCGCAGTCCAGCATGGCGGGTATCACGTTGCGATCATCGGCGGCCGCGGCGCCGAGTGCCGCTAGCCGTTGTGCCACCAGGCCCGGATCCCGCCGGCCCTTGAGCTCGGCCAGGCGCCGGCACTGGACGCGCTCGGCGTCCTCGCCGACCTTGAGAATCTCGACCGGCGCCTCGGCCTCCTCCAGGAAGTCGTTCACGCCCACGATGAGGCGGCGCCGCTGCTCCACCTCCGCCTGGAACCGGGCGGACGCGCCGGCGATCTGCCGTTGAAACCAGCCGGACTCGATCGCCCGGACGACCCCACCCTGCGCCTCGATCTCGGCGAAGAGCCCTTCGGCCTCCCGCTCGAGGCCGTCGGTGAGCGCCTCGACTAGATACGACCCGCCCAGCGGATCGGCGACGTTGGCGACGCCGGTCTCGTAGGCCAAAATCTGCTGGGTGCGGAGCGCCACCCGAACGGACTCCTCGGTGGGCAGGGCCAGGGTCTCGTCCAGCGCGTTGGTGTGCAGCGACTGGGTCCCGCCCAGCACCGCAGCGAGCGCCTGGTACGCCACCCGCA
>OEKQ01000195.1_pt2 | contig 11329 bp, 9 predicted proteins | sample 1503141 | NCBI WGS metagenome assembly OEKQ01 (sample SAMEA104379568, study PRJEB20068) | metagenome | isolation source: 1998
GGGGGGCCGAGCTTGCTGAAATCGGCCGGCTTGCCGGCGGTGGCCGGGCGGGCCGGGAGCGATATCCTGCGCTCGACCTTGCGCTCGCTGCACCGGGGGCAGCTCACCGTCGTTCGGTTCCGGACCAGGCGCTCGAAGTCCGTGCCGCAGGAGGGGCAATGGTAGTCGAAGATGGGCATGCCGGAAAATAACCATCGGGCGTGTTTGCTACAGAGGCCAGGCTCCGCACGTGAGGGATCGTGACGGGCCCGTACGGCGGATGGGCGGGGTCGAGCATAGCTTCCGGCCATGGCAACGCCATCCCTGACCAAACACGTTCTTGCCGGTGCCCTCGGGGAGATCCTGACGGACGTCCGCGCGGCCGGGCGCACGACCCCGCGGCCCGCCGTGCTCGTCGTGCACGGGTTCAAGGGCTTCAAGGACTGGGGCATGTTTCCGCCGCTGGCCGACCGGCTGGCACAGGCAGGCTTCAGTGCCGTTTCGTTCAACGCCAGCGGCAGCGGCGTGGACGATGCCGGCGAGTTCGTCTGGCCCGAGCGGTTCGGCCACAACACTTTCTCCGCCGAGCTGGCCGACATCGGCGTCGTGCTCGAGGCGCTCGCGGCCGGCGGGCTGGGCACGGCGCCCCCGACGCGGATCGGGCTGGTCGGTCACTCGCGCGGCGGCGGCATAGGAGTGCTCCAGGCGGCGCGAGACCCGCGCATCAAGGCGCTGGTGACGTGGGCGGCGATCTCGACCGTGGAGCGCTGGCCCGACGAGGGCGAGCGCGCCCAGTGGCGCTCCGCCGGCAAGCTCGAGGTGCTGAACACGAGGACCGGGCAAGTCCTTCCCCTCTACACGGACACGCTCGACGACGTGCAGCGCCACGCGAACGGCGCGCTCGACATTTCCGCCGCCGCGGGCCGGGTGACTGCGCCATGGCTCATCCTGCACGGCGCGGCGGACCCCGCGGTCCCGCTGGCCGAAGCGGAGCGGCTGGCCCGCGCGGCGACGTCCGGGACGGCCCGTTTCGTCCCCGTCGCGGGAGCCGGCCACACGTTCGGCGCGGCGCATCCCTGGCGGGGGACGACGCCGGAGCTCGACCTGGCGATGAAGGAGACAGTGGAATGGCTGAGCCGGCACCTGATCTGACGCTGCGCGGAAAGACCTGCTTGGTCACCGGGGCCAACCGGGGGATCGGACGGGCGACGGCGCAGGGGCTCGCGGGGCGCGGCGCGCGGGTGCTGCTCGTGTCACGGGACGCGGCGGCGGGCGCCGAGGCGGCGGGGGCGATCAGGTCGGCGACCGGGAACCAGGCGGTGGAGGCGCTCGCCGCCGATCTCGCCTCCCAGGCCGCAATCCGAAGCCTGGCGAGCGAGGTCCTGTCGCGCTGCCCGCGGCTGGACGTGCTGATCAACAGCGCCGGTCTCGTCACGCCCAAACGCACGCTGACGGTGGACGGGATCGAGACCGTGTTCGCGGTGAACCACCTCGCGTACTTCCTGCTCACCAATCTGCTGCTCGATCGGCTGAAAGCTTCCGCCCCGTCGCGCATCGTCAACCTCGCGTCCGAGGCCCACCAGGGCCAGCGTCTCGACTTCGACAACCTGCAGCTCGAGCGCGGCTGGCGGCCGGTGAAGGCCTATGCGCTGGCAAAGCTGGGCAACGTGATGTTCACCTACGAGCTGGCCCGGCGCCTCGCGGGCACCGGCGTCACCGCCAACTGCCTCCATCCCGGCGTGATCGCCACCAAGCTTCTGCTCCAGTACCTGCCGCTGCCCGCGATCTCGCAGCCGCTCACGCGCGCCTTTGCCGGAACTCCGGAGCAGGGAGCGGAGACGCCGCTCTATCTCGCCACGTCGCCCGACGTGGAAGGCGTCACGGGCACCTACTTTGCCCGCTGCAAGCCCAAGCGCTCGACTGAATTCTCGTACGACGAAGCTGCCGGGCGGCGGCTGTGGGACGAGAGCGCCCGGCTCACCGGGCTCTAGGAGACCGCCGGCTCGAGGATCTCCACCTCCCCCGCACCGGCGTCGAGCCGGGCGCGCACCCCGATAGGCAGGGTCCACTGTTCGTCCACGTGGCCGATGGGAAAGCCAAAGGCCGCGGGAATGCCGAGGGGTCGGACATAGTGGTCCAGCACCTCGTCGAAGCCGAGCGCGCCGTCGGCAGTGCCCTTCTTCATGTCGGCGAAATGTCCCACGACGAGGCCGGCGATCCGGTCCAGCAGGCCGGCGAGCCGGAGGTGGGACAGCATCCGGTCTACCCGGTAGAGGTCCTCGCCCACGTCCTCGAGAAAGAGCAGCGCACCGTCGAGATCGGGGAGCCAGGGCGTGCCGACGAGGCACTGGAGGAGTGAGAGGTTGCCGCCGACGAGCGGCCCCTCGACGCGGCCCCCGTTGAGCGTGACGATCCGCGGGCTCCTCGGCACCAGCACGTCGGCCGGCGCCTGGAGCCGTTCCAGCACGCCGGCGGGCTCGGCCACCCAGAGGACCTCCGCGAAGTGGTGGCGGGAGAAGGCGGTCATCGGCTGGCGGGCGGTGGGCGCGTGGAAGCTGACGACGCCCGCCCGGCCCGTGATCGCGAGCAGCAGCGCCGTCACGTCGGAGAAGCCGAGGACGGCCTTGGGCCGCCGCTCGAACGCCGCGAGATCCACCTGATCGAGGATGCGGGTGAGGCCGTACCCGCCGCGGATGCACCAGACGGCGTCGATCGCAGGGTCGCGCAGGGCCGCGTTCAGGTCGGCGAGCCGCTCGGGGTCCTCGCCCGCGAGGTAGCCGTAGCGGCGGGCGGCGTGGGCACCCAGCACGGGCTCGTGCCCGAGCTCGCGGCAGAGCTGCACCGCGCGGGCGAGCTCGTCGCGCTCGAGGATCGGCCCCGACGGCGCCACCAGCGCAACGCGGCTTCCCGGCGCGAGTCGCGGCGGCCGCACGACCCGTTTTGACCCCATCGTCACCCCCCGAGTAGATTCACGAGCCCTCAATACCGGAGAACGGCTGTGCGCGCTTCGCAGCCCGCGTTGCTCGCCGCCGGTCGCGTGATAGCAGATTCGCGGGATCTGATGGTCGCCCAGTGGGCCGACTGGCTCGGCGACCGGATCACCGCAGCCCCCACGATACCGCGGGCGACCGTCGAGCGGGAGTTCCGTCTCATCATAGATGCGATGACGGCCATGGTCGGCGCGCTGCGCCGGGAAGCCGGGGTCGTCTGGATCCACGTGTGCGAGCACTACGGGCGGGTCGCGGCGGCGCGCGGCCTCGCGGCCGGCGAGGTCGTCGAGGAGCTCCAGTATCTCCGCGAGCTCCTGATCCGCAATCTCGCGCCGGCGTTCACAACCATGCGGCCGCGGCAGAGTCTCGCCATCGTGCTCCGCCTCAATCGCGTGCTGGACAAGGGGATCGCCGTCGCGGTGGTAGGCTACACCGACGCGCTGGTGGCCACGCTGTTCGCCCAGAACGGCGTCCCGCTCCCCAGCAGCGAGTACGACCCGAGCGACGTGCAGCGGCAACTGGCGGCGCTCGAGCAGCAGCTGGCGGCGGTCAGCCAGGCGCGGAAGCGGTAACCGGCCCGGCATGACCGTCGTCGCTCTCTGGCCGGCCCTCCCCTGGCTCGGCCCGCTTTTCGGAATTCCCTTCCTCGCGCGACGCAAGCCCGATCTCACGAAGGCGCCGGTCGCCTCCGGGCGCCTGGTGAGCGTGATCGTCCCCGCTCGCAACGAGGCCGAGACGATCGAGACCGTGGTCCGGTCCGTGCTCGCGAGCGTGTATCGCCCGCTCGAGGTGATCGTGGTGGACGATCGTTCGACCGACGACACGGCCGCCAGGGCCGAGGCACTTGCGCGGGAGGACGATCGGGTGCGAGTGGTGCGGGGCACCGATCTGCCGGCCGGGTGGTTCGGGAAGGCGTGGGCCTGCGTGCAGGGTTATCGGGCCGCGCGGGGCGACCTGCTCGTGTTCACCGACGCCGACACGACCCACGGGCCCGAGCTGCTGAGCCGCGCGGTGGGCGCGGTCGAGGCCGAAGGAGTGGATCTCCTGACGGTCATGCCGCGGCAACAATGCGAGACGCCCTGGGAGCGGCTGGTGATGCCGCAGATCTGGGTGCTGCTCGGCTTCCGCTACGCCCCGCGGCGGGTGAACCGCTCCGTGCGGCCCCGGGACGTGATCGCCAACGGCCAGTTCATTCTCCTCCCACGGCCCGCGTACGAGGCGATCGGCACGCACGCGGCGGTACGGACGGAGGTAGCCGAGGACCTGGCGCTGGCCCAGGTGCTCGTCCGGAGCGGGCGGAGACTGCTGTTCGCGCATGCGGAGCCGCTCATCGCCACGCGGATGTACCGAAGCCTGGGCCACCTCGTCGAGGGGTGGTCGAAGAACATCTACCTGGGCGGACGCGCGTCGTTTCCGGACGAGCCGGTGCGCCGCGCGCTCGTACCGGTGATGCTGGCCGGCGCGATGCTGTTCTGGCTGATCCCGCCGCTCGTGGGGCTGGCGGCGCTGGCAGGGCTGGTGTCGGGGGAGCCGTGGGCGGGCGCGGCGATCGGGCTGTCCGCGCTCTTCTGGATGCTGATCTCGTTCGGGATGGAGATCCCGGTGGTCTACGGGCTCGGCTATCCGCTCGGCGCGGCGGTGGCGCTCTACATCATCCTCCGATCCGCCGGCCGGGGATCACGGAGGGTCGAGTGGAAGGGCCGGGTTTACGACGTCCGCGCGGGAGTGTCCTAGGGGGCTACCGGCGCTCGAAAGAGAGTCGTTGGGCCGGAATCCCGCCGCCGAGCAGCCGGCCACCGGCATCCACCCGCATCCGGAACTCCACGCTGCCCAGGTCGAGCATCACGGAGTCGGCGCCGATGCGGGAGACCGTGCCGATCACGGTGCCTCCCCCGCCCTGGCTCGCGCTGCCGCTCAGATTGAAGAACGCCACCTTCACCGAGTCCCGTCCCAGCACCGCCGCCCGGCGGATCGCCTGCTCCAGCAGCCCGAACGAGAGATTGAGGTAGGGGACCGCGCCCGCCTGCGTGGACAGCACGCGGGTCTCCATCCCGTGCCCGGTCACGTCGTCTACGGCCACGCTATCGCCGCGGAAGATGAGACGGGTGCGCTGCGCGACACGGGCCTTCACGAGTCCGCTGTCCACGCCCTCGCGGACGCTGACCTCGACCAGAGCGACGGTCGCATCCGGCCCGACGACGGCGTGGTACCACTCGGACCGGACGCTCGCGACGTGGAAGGTCAGCGTGCCGGTCAGCTCGGTCGGTGTGCGGGCCAGCTCTTCGGTGGCGATGGTATCGGCGCCGCGGCGGATGACGAAGACCGACTTCTCGTCCTGAGCGACGAGCGCCGGCGGGGCAGCGAGGAGCAGGAGCGGGAGAAGATATGCACGCATAGGTCGAGGATCGTAGCCCGGCTGCGGCCGGGCGGGCAAGTTCCCGCCACCGTCCGCACGGGATTGCTGCGGGGCCGAAGGGGGTGGCGCGCGAACGTGGAGCGTCCCGACCGGGAGCCCCGTTCGCATGGTCACCGCGACCACACTCGCCATGCTGCGTCGGATGGAAGATCTGCCGGAGCTGGCCCTCGCTTTCGGGCATGAGGCCGCGTGGGAGGAACTTCCCGTCCCCGGCTGGCTCGATCTCACCGGCGACCGGAGTCCCGTAGCCCGGGCGGCGGTCGTGGGCCGGACGGGTGAGTTCGTCTGGTTCGGCACCGAGGCCGCAGATCCTGTGCGGGCGGCGCGCGCCATCGCCCGCCGGCTGGTGGCGCGGGGCCGCGTCGGGGGCGTGCTCGCCCTCGGGTCCGTCGAGCGCCGCCTCGCGCTGGCGGTCGGCTTCGGCGACGCGCCGTGGCTCGACTGCTCCCTCGACGAGCCCGACCAGCTGGCGCTTGCGCGTCTCGGTCGGCTCGGAGCGGTTCCAGCCGGCGGGGCGCTGGCGTTCGCCGCACACGCGGCGGGCGCAGTGGGGGCCGAGGCCGTTGGGCGCCGGTTCTTCCAGTGCTTCCGCTCCACCCTGGAGGCGATGTCGCTGGCCCTCCCGCGCGCGTGTCCCGCCGCCGAGCGGCACCGGTTGGTGCTGCTCCAGCTGACGCGCGTGCTCTTCCTGTATTTCGTCCAGAGCAAAGGCTGGCTCGACGGCCGAGCTGACTTCCTCGCGCGGGAAGTGGACGGATGCCTGGGCCGCGGCCGGCGCGTCGAGCGGGATCTTCTCCGGCCGCTCTTCTTCGGGACGTTGAACCGGCCGGCGGGGGAACGGAGCCGCGTTCCGCGCGCGTTTGGCCGCATTCCGTTCCTGAACGGCGGACTCTTCGAGCCTCACCCGCTCGAGCGCCGGTGGCCGGCGCCTCTGCCGAACATCGTCTGGCGGGATGCGTTCGACTCGCTGTTCGAGCGGTTCAGCTTCACCGCGGACGAGGCGGGACGGCCGGGGCTCGTCGCGCCCGACATGCTGGGGCGGGTCTTCGAGGGCGTCATGGAGCCGGACCTCAGGCACCGGAGCGGGACGTTCTATACGCCGGCGGCGCTGGTGCGGAGTCTGGTCCACGCCGGACTCGTGGCCCTGATCGCGGAGCGGCTCGGGTGCCCCGAGCCGCGCGCGACGCAGTACCTGGCGGAGCGGGCGGACCCCGCCCGGCGGGTGCTCCGGGACGTGCGATTGCTCGATCCCGCGGTGGGCTCGGGAGCGTTCCTGCTGGGCGCGCTCGAGCTGCTGGCGGAAGCCGAAGCCGGCGGCCGCCCCTCCGCGCCGGCACGACGCCGAGTCCTGCGGCGCAGCTTGTTCGGCATCGATCTCAACGCCGCCGCCGTGCGGCTCACCGAGCTCAGGCTTTGGCTCGCCGTCATCGCGGACGAGCGCGCCAGCGCGGAGCGCGTGGAGCCGCTGCCCAACCTCGATTGCCTCGTCCGCCAGGGCGACAGCCTGCTCGATCCGACCGGCCGCTGGCCGGGCGGACGGGCCGCGCCGCGTGGCGAGGCGGCGGCCCTCGGGCGGCTCCGGCACCGGCTCGTCTCTGCCACCGGCGCCGACAAGCGGGCCCTCGCGCGGGAACTGCGGCGTGCCGAAGGCCGTGCATTCGCGGGCGCTCTGGAAGCGGCGGAGAGCGCGTTGGAGCGGGAGATCGCGGAGCGGCTGGCGGACGCGCGGGCTCCGACGCTGTTCGGGGAGCCGCGGGGCCTGGACCGCGAGATCCGGGCGGAGCTCGCGAGGCTCCGGAGCGAGCGCGGGGTCGTGCGGGCGGCCAGGCGGCGGTACCGGCGGGACGGCGATCTCCCGTGGTTCCACTACGAGAGCCAGTTCGCCGATGTGTTCGCGCGGGGTGGATTCGATATGGTCACCGGCAACCCGCCGTGGGTCAGGGCGGAGGAGCTTCCCCGTGAGATGCGCGAACAGCTCGCAGCCCGCTTCCGCCGGTGGCGCGGCGGGAAGCGTCGCGGCTTCGCCAACCGGCCGGACCTGGCGCTGGCATTCCTGGAGCGGGCATGGGAGCTGGTGCGGCCCGGGGGCACCGTGGCGCTGTTGGTACCGGCCAAGCTCGCAACGGCCGGCTACGCCGCCCGCGCGCGGCATGCGCTGGCCGCGGAGGGCACCATACGAGCGGCCGCCGATCTCACGGGCGCGCCCGAGGCCGCATTCGACGCCACGGTCTATCCCATGGCGCTGGTCGCAACCAGGCGTCCGCCGCCCGAGACCCATCGGGTCCGCACGAGCCTCCGGGTGTCGCGGAGCCCGGCCGCGGCCGGCGTGTCTCAAGGCGAGCTCGGGGGCGGCGGGCCCTGGATCCTGGCGCCCACGGCCGCGCTCGGCGCGCTCCGTGCGCTCGCGGCTCATCCCCGGCTGGACGCATGCTTCACCTGCCACCTCGGCGTGAAGACGGGGGCCAACGAGCTGTTCCTGGATCCGCCAGAGGAGGTAGAGCCGGAGCTGATGCGCTGGGCGATCCGGGGCCGTGACGTGCGGCCCTTTCGCGCCGAGCGCGCCCGGCGGCTGCTCTGGCCGTGCGACACATCGGGGCGCCCCTTGCCCGAGCTCCCGCCTGGCGCCCAGGCGCATCTCGTCCCCCACACCGGCAGGCTCCGGGGCCGTGCCGACGATACCGGCGGTCCGCCGTGGGCTCTCTTTCGAACCGGCGCGGCCTCGGCGCTCTTCCGCGTCGTGTGGGCGGATCTCGCGCGCCGGCTCGCCGCGCTGGCGCTCACAGACGATCGGGCGCGCGACCAGATCCCGCTCAATACCTGCTACGTGATAGCCACCCCGGACGCGGACACGGCGCTTCGGCTGGCGGCGTGGCTCAATGCCACCTGGCTGCGCGCGGCCGCGCGGCTGGCGGCGCCGCCGGCAGCCGGCGGCTTCGCCCGCTTCAGCGCGCGAATCGTCGGCGGCCTGCCGCTCCCCGAAGGAGTGCTGACGGACCCGGCCCTGGGCGATCTCGCCCGGGCGGGCGCGGAAGGGCAGGACGTTCAGCGAGAGATCGATGCCATCGCCGCCCGTCATCTCGAGCTCGACGCCGCCGCGGCGCGTGCGCTCGAAGCAGTGCAGCCGGACCATCGTCGCTGAGGCGCTCGTGGCGGTGGCGGAGCCGCTGGTCACGGTCCTGCGGCCCGGTCCGCCGGCCGCTCCGGCGCGGGTCGCCGCGGCCCTGGCACGGAGTCTGGCGCCCGAGGAGGCGGACGACCCCGCGCCGGAATGGCTGTGGCCGGAACAGCGCACGTCGTTTCGCAGAGGCGTCGCGGCGGTTCGGAGGTACGGGGGCGCGCTCCTCGCCGACCCGGTGGGAACGGGGAAAACCTACGTCGCGCTGGGCGTCGCCGCGGCGCTCAATCGGCGGGCCACGGCCTGTTTCGTCCCAGCCGCTCTGGTGAGCCAGTGGCGGTCGGTCGCCGCCAAGCTCGGCGTTCCGGTCGTCGTGTGGTCACACGAGCGGGTGAGTCGGGGCGTATTGCCCGACCATTGCGGCGCGCTCGCCGTGGTGGATGAGAGCCACCACTTCAGAAATCCCGTCACGCTGCGCTACCGACATCTCGGCCCGTGGCTCGTCGGGCGGCGCGCGCTGCTCGTGAGTGCCTCGCCGGTGGTCAACCGGCTCTCGGAGCTCGGGCACCAGCTCGCACTTGCGATTCGGGACGACGCCCTCCGGCGCCACGGCCTTCCGTCGCTCGCCGAGCAGCTCGACAGCGGCAGAGGCCACCCGGCGCTGGGCCATGTCGTTCTGGTCCGAGCGTCCACCGCGGGGCGGCGGCCCGGGGCAAGCGAGCGAACGATCCGCCTGGACGACGCCGCACTGGCGCCGCTCTCGGGAGCACTGGCTATGGTCGAGCGGCTCCGTCTGTCCACCCGCCCAGCCGTCGCCGCGCTCGTGCGCGCGGCGTTCTGGCGCGCCGCGGCGTCCAGCCCGGCCGCGCTCGGCGCGTCGGTGAGCCGCTATCGCCGGCTCCTGCTGCATGCGCGCGACGCCGCCCACGCGGATCGGGCGCCCAACCGGCGGGCGCTCAAGCGGCTGACCGGCGATCTCGACGATCAGCTCCTCTTCTGGGAATTGCTCGACACCGGGGGCGGGGGGGCGGACTTCGCTTTCGACGACCTGCCCGCGCTGGACGAGCTGCGGACACTGGTGGCGGCGGCAGCGCGCGGAGCCGACCCCAAGCTCGCCCGGCTTCGCGACCTGCTCGCCGACGGGCGGTCCACGCTGGTGTTCACGGGCGCCCGAGAAACCGTCAGGCACCTGTGCGAGGGGCTGGCTGGTCCCCTGGCCTGGTGCACCGGGGAGCGCGCGGGAATCGGGCGCCAGCCGGCGCCGCGCGGGGCCGTGCTCGACTGGTTCCGGCCCGGGGCGCATCAGAACAGTGACGCCCTCGGACTCGCGCCTCGGCATCTCATCACGACCGACGTGGCGGCGGAGGGCCTGGATCTCCATCGGGCGGAACGGATCGTTCACTACGACTTGCCGTGGACCCCGGCGCGGATGGACCAGCGGGAGGGTCGCGCCCGCCGGGTGGGTGCGGTGCATGCCGCAGTCGAGGTGGTCCGGTTCGAGCCGCCGCCGTCGGTGGAGTCGCGCCTCCGGCAGCTAACCTGTCTCGCGGGAAAGCGCGGGTTGCCCGCCGCCGTGGGGCTGGACGAATCGGGCCGCGGGCTTTGGCGCTGGCGCGCGGATCTGGCGGAACGGTTCAGCGACCTCCCGGCAACCCACGGGATAGCGCTGCTCCGCACGGGCCCGCCGGGCATCCTGGCCGGGTTCACGCTGCACGCGTGGCCCGCGGCGGGAGCGCCGCTCGCGAGCTTCGTTCTCTGGTGGGACCCGGGCTCCGGCTGGACAGACGATGCCGTTACCGTAGCGGCGCGGCTCGAAGCGGCGGCCTGCGACGCCGGAATCGGATTCGACTCACCGGGGCCGGATGCCGCGAACGGCTTCCATCCAGGCCCGTCCGACGCGATGGCCGCCGCTGGCGCCGACGCGGTCGCGTTGCTGGCGGAGGCCATCCGCCAGCGGATGGGCGAGCTGCGGCGAACCCGGTGGCTGGGTGCGCGCGCATCGTGCTCGGCGCATCGGCTGGTCGCACGGCTCCAGGCGCTGGCGCGCTTGGCGGCCCGCCGGCGTGACGTCGCCGGGCTCGAGCGGCTCCACCGGGCCATCGGTTTTGCCGCGAGCGGGCACACTGCCGGGGAGACCGTGTTGACCGCAAGCCTCGCGAGCATGACGGACTGCGCCCTGGAGGCGGCGCTCGCCTCGATACCGGCACCCGGCGCGGAATGCGAGACGATTCACGCTCGCCTCTCCGGGATCATTGTGTTCCAGCCGAGCTAGGAGCCCGGCCGGGGGCCCGCTACGTTCCCCCGCATGCCGACCCTCCGGACCTTTCTTTTCGATCTCGACGGCACGCTGATCGACTCGGTCCAACTCATCCTCGACAGCTACCACCACACGCTCGCCGCCCACGGGCTCCCGCCTCGATCGGACGAGGAGTGGCTCGCGGGCGTGGGGACGCCGCTCACGGCCCAGTTCGCCGAGTGGAAGGATGACGCCGGGACGATGGAGGCGTTGATCGCGACCTATCGCGACTACAACCTCGCGAACCACGACCGGATGGTCCGCGGCTTCCCGGGTGTGGTAGAGGCGGTGCGGGCGATCCGGCAGCAGGGACGCAGGACCGGGCTGGTGACGAGCAAGAACCGGCGGGGCGCGCTACGGGGGCTCGGGCTCGTGGGACTGGAGGGCGCCATGGACGTGCTGGTCTGCGCCGACGAGGTGACCAACCCCAAGCCGCACCCCGAGCCGGTCGAGAAGGCGGTCACCCTGCTGGGCGCGGACCCCGGCACGACGGTGTACGTGGGCGACAGCATTCACGACCTGCATTCGGGGCG